>UMLA01025974.1_pt1 | contig 10243 bp, 9 predicted proteins | sample 1966431 | NCBI WGS metagenome assembly UMLA01 (sample SAMEA4836190, study PRJEB28245) | human gut metagenome | biome: gut microbiome; material: fecal sample | place: Denmark | collected 2008 | reverse complement strand
AATTGCAGGGTGCTCTCCCTATCCTCTTTCAAGACGAGAGCAATGAACTTCTGGCTCAACTCAGATGGCTTCTTGCCAAGAGCTGTGATGAGAAGTGCTTGCTTCTTGTCTTTGGAAAGCATAGGGTTGTCTATCGTAAATCTCAGTTCAGGCACGTCGATGTAGCTCTTGTAGAGCGTCTGCATCTCCTGATAAACCTGATCTTCGAGCTTCATGCCGAGTGCCGCCTTGATGAGGGCACGGGCATAACGCACCGATATTACACCTATATCCATAAGCTTTACTGTTTGTTGTCAGAAGAAACCTCGTCCAGCAGTCGATTTATCATATCCATCTGTGCCTTGTCATCGGAAAGCTTGGCTTTGAGAACCTTCTCTGCTATCTGAACAGAGAGTTCTGCCACCTGTCCACGTATCTCGCGAATGGCGTTCTGCTTCTCGTTCTCTATCTGCGTCTTGGCATCAGAGAGAAGTCGAGCACCTTCTTCGCGTGCCTTGTCCTGGGCTTTCTCTACGATGGCATCACGAGTTTCTGCAGCATCCTTGAGGAGGGCAGCCTGCTTCTCGCGAGCTTCCTGCAAGATGGATTCACCTTCTTTTTGGATATTGGCAAGCTTCTCATTGGCTTCGTGAGCTTTACGCAAGCTCTCGTCGATGTAGTCCTTACGATCATTCACCATCTTAATGATGGCAGGAAATCCTGCCTTCCAGAGGATGAGGAAAACGATGAGGAAGACCAACGTCATCCAGAAAAGCAAACCACTATCAGGAATCAATAAATCCATATATACTGGTTAAAGTTTAACTTAAACGTTTTATTTTAACTAACTCTGATTGCTTTACAGTCCCCGTCCCTGTTCTTATCCTGTAAGGTGTAAACCTCTATAATATAAGGTATAGGTCTTAATATAAAGGTATACGTCTCTCACATTAAAGACGAGGACCGCAACAGGCAATCATTACATAACGATTGCCAAGATGGCGATGATGACAGCGAAGAACGCAACACCCTCAACCAACGCAGCTGCGATAATCATAGAAGAACGGAGGTCGCCCATCTTCTCTGGCTGACGAGCCATGGCGTCCATAGCCTGGCCACCAATACGACCAATACCAATACCTGCGCCAATTGCGGCTAAACTTGCGCCAATTGCGGCACCTAACTTTGCGAGAGCATCTGCTGCTAATAAAAGTGATAACATAATCTTAAAATTTAAGTTGTTAATATTTTCTTGTTAATTGTCTTTGTTAATTAGTTCCGTAATGTTAGTTTTCTAAACCGTATATTACTTCACTACCTCTGGCTCAGCCTCATGATGCTGCACATGAGCCAGCGAGATGAATACTGCACTCAGCATGGTGAACACCAACGCCTGAATGTAGCTTACCAATAATTCGAGGAGCATCATGAAGACACTCATCGCTACACTTACGATTGTCATACCCGTACCTGCCATATAGTTGACGATCATATCTTCACTGATGTTGAACATAATGAAAATAATAGCCGCAAACGCAAGAGCGATAGCGTGACCTGCCATCATATTGGCGAAGAGTCGGATAATCAAAGCCAACGGTTTCGTAAAGATTCCGAAAAGCTCGATGAATGGCATCAATGGAACAGGCACCTTCAACCATGTTGGAACCTCAGGCCAGAAGATTTCCTTCCAGTACTCCTTGGTACCAGTGAAGTTGGTAATCAGGAATGTCGTCACACCGAAGAATGCGGTACAGGCGATATTACCTGTCAGGTTACCACCTCCAGGAGGGAAAGGAACGATACCCATGAGGTTGGCCACAAAGATGAAGAAGAAGCAAGTAAGCAACCAGGGTGCGTACTTGGGAGCCTCTTTACCGAGGGTAGCCTTGATCACATCGTCGTAAACCGACATGATAAACATGTGCATCAATCCCACAAATCCCTTAGGTGCAGGATCATCAACCTTGTGCTTCTTGCACCAGCGAGCTGGTATCAGTACACACAGCAACAAGACGATTGCATCGATGAAGAGCACGCAGACGGTTTTCGTGATGGAGATATCGAAAGGACGAACCTCCTGACCTCCCACCTTCTCTACAATCTTGTTGGGATTCGTCTGTGCGTCACCGTTTTTAATTACGAGATTAAATGGTCCGGGACGGTCGCCGTTAACGTCTCTCTCTTCAGAGAACTCGCTACTGCAGAACACGTGCCAGCCCGTTGAACTCTTTACGATGACAGGCAGATGAATCACTACGGGATGACCTCCCACTTCAGTGATATGCCATTCATAAGAATCCTTGATATGACCCCACAATATCTCTTTCACATCGATGTTCTCCTTAGCCGATACCTGCAGAGGTGCCAGCGTGAAGAGCAGCATCGCCATCAAGAGGAATTGCTTGAGATGTTTCATATTCTTTAATTCTTACTTTGTTTATTAATCTTGTTAGTTTCCGAGCCGTTTAAGAGAGTCGGCTCTTTTTCTCTACCCGTGCAAAGTAGATACAGTCGAACACGAGAAGTACGACATAGAAAAGGGCGAAGATAGCGGTAAAGCCTAAGATGTCCTGCTTGTCGCAAGTACCAGCACATAGACGAGAAACACCAATGTGCCTGCCACCATCTTGACGACCAAAGCTGCCAGATAGAACTTGGCGAGATTAGCAGGCGAAGACTTTGCAACAGCCTTCCAGGCCTCACCATAAGCTGTACTTGCAACGAGCGAGAATATTGCACTCACTACCAAAGGTTTAACCACCTGAGCAAGGATATCATCGCATTGAGCCGACACCCTGCAGGCAAAGAGGATGGCAAGTGCCAACGCAGCTGTAAGCCACAGAGAAATCTGCTTGTACTTGATACCAGCCTGCCTGATGCTTTGCAAGCGCATCTTTTCTTCTTTTTCCATTCCTAATCGAGAATTATTAATGCTTTATTGCTAATTCTTAATTTTAAATTATACTTCCACACAAAGGCTTACTTCGTTTTTCTTGCATTCTACGAATCCGCCGTTGATGTTCATTGTCTGTTTTCCTTCCTTGGTGGTGTATTCCACCTTTCCCACTTCTAACGAAGAGATGATAGGCGCATGGTCATTAAGAATCTCGAATGAGCCGAGAGTTCCTGGAACCAATACGCTTTCTACCTCACCTTGGAAAACTACCTTTTCGGGAGAAACTATCTTTAGCTGTAACATAATCCTTATATTTTAAAATGTTAAGTGTTAAATGTTAAGTGTAAGCGTTAAATGATTCGTGTCTGAATCTCTAACGACATAGCATTTGGATACTTCACACTTCACTTCTCACCTTTTAGGATTATCCTTGTGCTGCTGCGAGCAACTGCTTAGCTTTCTCCTTTGCATCCTCGATAGTACCTACATTGAGGAACGCCTGCTCTGGCAGATCGTCCACCTCGCCGTCGAGGATGGCATTGAAGCCCTTGATAGTTTCTTCGATTGGAACCATCACACCCTTCAGACCGGTGAACTGCTCGGCAACGGTAAATGGCTGACTCAAGAAGCGCTGTACTCGGCGAGCACGGTTCACGGTCAGCTTATCCTCATCCGAGAGCTCATCCATACCGAGGATAGCAATGATGTCCTGCAACTCATTGTAACGCTGCAACAACTGCTTTACTCGCTGAGCACAATCATAATGTGCTTTGCCCACAATCAGCGGGTCGAGAATACGAGAGGTAGAACCCAGTGGGTCTACAGCCGGATAGATACCCAGAGAAGCGATCTTACGAGAAAGCTCAGTAGTGGCATCCAGATGAGTAAAGGTTGTAGCAGGAGCAGGGTCGGTCAAGTCATCGGCAGGCACATAAACAGCCTGTACTGAGGTGATAGAACCATTCTTGGTAGAGGTGATTCGCTCCTGCATGGCACCCATCTCAGATGCCAAAGTTGGCTGATAACCTACGGCTGAAGGCATACGACCCAACAGCGCAGAAACCTCAGAACCAGCCTGAGTGAAACGGAAGATGTTATCGATGAAGAACATAATATCGGCAGCCTCACCGTTCTTTCCTCCATGATCACGGAACTCCTCGGCTACGGTCAAACCAGAAAGCGCCACAGAAGCACGTGCCCCAGGAGGCTCATTCATCTGACCATACACCAAGGTGGCCTGACTCTTGGCAAGCTCTTCCTGGTCGACAAGAGAAAGATCCCACTTGCCTTCTTCCATGGCCTTGCGGAACTTCTCGCCATACTTGATAACGCCAGACTCGAGCATATCTCGAATCAGGTCATTACCCTCACGGGTACGCTCACCTACTCCAGCGAACACAGAGTAGCCGTTGTGTCCCTTGGCAATATTGTTAATCAACTCCATGATAAGCACAGTCTTTCCAACACCGGCACCACCGAAAAGACCAATCTTACCACCCTTCATGTAAGGCTCGAGCAAGTCGATCACCTTGATACCGGTGGCAAGCATCTCCTTGTGCGTAGAGAGCTCATCAAACTTCGGAGCCGCACGGTGGATTGGATAAGCGCCTTTCATGTCCAATTCTTTCATACCATCAATAGGCTGTCCGATGACATTCATCATACGGCCCTTGATTTGCTCTCCGGCAGGCATCAGAATTGGGTTGCCTGTAGAGACAACTTCCAATCCACGCTGCAAGCCGTCGGTGTTGTCCATGGCTACGCAACGAACTGTGTCCTCACCGATATGCTGTTGCACCTCGATGACCAGGTCACGTCCGTCTGGGCGTTTCACCTTCAGAGCTTCGTGAATCTTAGGAAGCACCTTCTCAGGATTCTCGCCCTTGGTATCGAAATAAACGTCGATAACAGGACCAATAATCTGAGAGATACGTCCATTAATTTGTGACATAAGCTATTTGTTTTTAATGTTAGTATATTTATTTTTATTCTGCTTGCTGCTATTAAGGTTCTGAACTCATACGAATATGAAAGTTCGGCAACTGACTCATGCATCAAGTAGTTTGCATGCAAAAGTAACAAACATTCGCGGAAACGCCAAATTAAAGAGAAGTTTTATTCGTCTTTAAACCATTTTTAGTTCCGTTTAAACCATTTTATAAAACAGTTTTGCCTCTATATTATACATATCAAGTCGCATCGTATATGATGAACAATATTTGCCATCTATTATGACCAAGGCTTGCCATCTATTGTGACCAAGGCTTGACATCTATTATGACCAAGGCTTGCCATCTATTATGACCAAGGCTTGCCATCTATTGTGACCAAGTTTGGTCGCCGATGACAACCAGGGTTTACACCTTAATATATATAGGAGAAACATTCCTGCTTTATAAAATGGTTGTTCTTTTATTTCCTCCACATGTGGTGTGTGATGAGTTGAGATTAGATGCTCAACTCGTCAAGTACCTTGATCAACTTGCGGTCGAAAGGCTTGTCGGAACGGATGGCTTCTGACAGAGGAACATAAACCACCTCGTTGTTTCTTACACCTACCATCACGTTTCTCTGTCCCTGCATAATGGCCTCTATAGCTCCACAGCCTGTACGGCTGGCAAGGATACGGTCGCGCGCAGAAGGACGACCGCCACGCTGCAAATGACCCAAGATAGAAACACGCACATCGAATTCAGGGAACTCCTTGCGTACACGGTCTGCATAATAAAGCGCACCACACTTTGGACTCTCCGATACGATAACGATACAACTCTTCTTGGATTTACGAATACCACGCTCCATAAACTGAGCCAACTGGTCAACATCGGTAGAGTCTTCAGGAATAATTGCAGCCTCCGCACCACTTGCAATAGCGCTGTTCTGTGCCAGGAAGCCAGCATCACGACCCATCACCTCTACAAAGAAGATGCGCTCGTGGCTCTGAGCAGTATCACGTATACGGTCTACACATTCTACAATCGTATTCATGGTAGTATCGTAACCGATGGTATTGTCTGTACCATAAAGGTCATTGTCAATCGTTCCTGGAAGACCAATACAGCAGATATCAAAGTCGCGCGCCAGATTCATAGCACCAGTAAGCGATCCGTTTCCGCCGATAACAACAAGTGCATCGATTTCTTCTTTCTGTATGGTCTCAAAAGCTTTCTGACGACCTTCGTCAGTCATGAACTCCTTAGAGCGGGCTGTCTTCAGAATAGTTCCACCCGTACCAATAATACCACTTACATTTTCTGTTGTAAAAGTCTTGATCTCGTCATTAATCAATCCGTCGTATCCACGAAAAATTCCTTTTACCGTATAGCCATTATAGATGGCCGAGCGGGTAACGGCACGAATAGCCGCATTCATACCTGGTGCGTCTCCACCAGATGTCAGTACACCAATCGTTTTAATCTTTGCCATAACCAATATTTGTAGTACGTTATTTTATGATAATATTTATTTTTTATTGATTTCGTTCAAAAAATGGACATGTTCTTCTTTCCTTATTATCTAATGTCCTTGTTACTGCATCAGCCATAGGAATCCGAGTCCTATGATGCCTCCCACCAAAGCTTTCCAGCCTACATGACGGAAGAACCAGCCTACATGCATGCGCTCCATCTTCATCAATGCCAAACCACTCATTGTTCCAATACCCAAGATGTTTCCACCTGCCATTACGCAGAAGGCAACGACCCTCCAATACAAGCCATTGCAACTGTAGACGGTAGAGAGTTCGGATGCCAAGCCTGTTTGTCCCATCTCGTCAGGAAGCGAGAAGAAATTGATGGCAGTCGCAAAATTGTCGAGCACCGTACTCAACACGCCCGCAGCCACTCCATGAAGCCAAACGAAAGGCTGACCACCATTAACACCCAAGTATTCCATCAACTCATCGTATGCTCCAGTTTCCTTCACAACACCTACAGCCAACATGATGCCCATCACAAAGAGAATCATCTGAATGACACCATATTGCAGCACACGAGGCGTACGGCGGTCGACCATTGCATCCATGTTCATCAGCTTGCGATTGAAAATCTCGTTGACAATCCACAAGACAGACAACACACACAGAGCCCCCAAGAAAGGACTCAGTTTGGAGATATTATGGAAGGTCGGGATAAACCACAGTCCACCGATACCCACAAAAAGCATGAGAAGACGCTGCCATACATTGAGTCGGGTATCATCGCCTCGATAAGGCATGACGATCCATTCGGTGTCGACACGCTCGGGAAGACTTCTCGATATCAGATAAGTAGGAACCAACCAGGTTGCAAGACAGGGCAGCAAAAGTGACATAGAGTAACTGGTGGCCGTTACTGCTCCACCGTTCCACAGCACCAATCCCTCAGGATTGCCGATAACAGTCAGCGCACCTCCACAATTGGCAGACAGCAAGATGGCGCTGCCATAAAACATACGCTGTCTGCGACTGGGAATAATACCATGCATGATGGTAAGCATCATGACAGTAGTGGTCAGGTTGTCAAGATTGGCAGAAATAACAAATGTCACCACAGAAAGTGTCCAAATCATACGCTTGCTATTACGGGTGCGAAGCAACTGGCGGATAAAATCGAAACAACCATTATTGTTGAGAATTTCAACAATCGTCATCGTCGCCAACAGGAACAAGACTATCTCTGCAGCTCTTCCCACATATGGCAGGAAGACAAAACGGGAAATAAAGCTCTTGACTGTTGCGCTGGATTCTGGGATGGCAGGAGTCTGACTGTGCAGATAGCTCGAAAAATCATAAGCATGCTGACTGGTTACGAAATCCATACCAAAACAAATATACAAAACCCATCCCACCGTACCAGCAAAAATGGCCACGGCAGCACGGTTCACCTTGGTAATATTCTCCGTTGCTATAAGGAGACATCCCAACAATAATATGGACACAATGACTATCGTCATATAACTATGCTCTCTTTATTTAAACGCAAAATTAACAATTAATCTGAAATAACAAGCACTTAGCTGCAAAAAAAATCAATTGTTTCATGGAAAAGTAACATATTGCAACATTTTACCATCCATTTTGCTATGTTGAGATAGCAAAAAGCAACTTGTTTGTATTTAAAAATCGAATGACAAATAATCGCAAACAACAAGAGAAAGTTTACTTTTCCTTTCTCTTCAACAACCTGTCAAAAACCCGAGTCTGGGTCTTCAACAAATACAAGGTACCCATGACATTGGCAGCAACCCAAACAAAACAAAAAGCCCAATACAAAACAGAAGGCTGCCACATAAATCCTCCCAACAAGCCTCCAGCAACAAACACCAACTCCACGGCAATAAAGATCACACCCTTACGTGAAAGGACATAACGATAGAGACATCGGCTGTACACAAGCACAAACAAAGTTTCTATCAGATAAGCTCCAACAATGCCGAAGCCAAGCCCCAACAGCCCCTTATAGCGATAGCCTGCAATCTCCATCACGATGAGTAACATGACACATACAGCCTCCTGGCACAAGAACTTACGCGACTGTCCTTTCGATAAAGGCAGATATTCTATCGGAATATAAACTGCTCTGAAAAGCATGCTGACAGCTGCCAACTGTGCCATACCAAGCACACCCAAAAAACGATGGTCGTAGAGAAGTGGAATCAAGACTGGCAAGGCCAAAATCAAGCCCGTCAATATGGGCCCCATCAGCAAAACATTGATTTCCAACTGCTTGTTGACACAGTCGTTCTGTTCCACACCCATCTCCTTTACAGATGACAGACGGGGAAAATAATCAGCCTCCATCGCCGAGAACACCAAGCCCGCATAGACAACAGCCAAGGTCCAGCCGGCATTAAAAAGCCCGACATCAGACAACTCGCCTATTCTATTAATGTACGCACGTATCAAAAACTCAGCTCCCGAACTCATGAGCCCGGCAACAACAAACGCCAAACCTAACCTGACAACATGAATGCCACGCCCTAAGAACTTGACAGAAAAGGATACCCGATAAGGATAATGACGAGAGGAATAACGAAGAGAAAGCAACATCTGTGCAAGCGACTGCAACACAAGCACACCCACAATTCCCTGATAACGCCACAGATAATAAATAGGAACAGAGACGACTAGAGAAGCAAAGACTACGCATAAAGAGGAGAAAGCCAAGGCTCGCAACTGCCGTGTGGCCTTCAGCACAGCCGTTTCGCCACCTGCTACTATCAGGAATGCTACAGCAGGAGCCAAAAATATGAAATGACACACATGATCACCTCTGTCAATAAAGGTAATGCCATCAAGCAAAGGACTGAAGAACAGACAGACAAACATTCCCAACAAGGCTGCAAACAGACACCATGAGCGTATGAGCAGAATGGTGGAGGAAAGTTGCTCGTTGGAAGCATCATACTGTTCTGAGATTTCACGCACACCACTGGTAGGAATACCAAAATTAGTAGCCGAAACCACCATGTTAATGGTTGAATTGAAAAGCGCAACAAGTCCCATACCAGCAGTTCCCAAAAGCAAGGCCGCAAACTTATTGCGCACCAAACCAATGAGAATACTCAATCCCTGTACACCGCCGAAAATGCCGGTATACTTCAGTATATGAGAGTAACTGTCGTTCTTTTCCGTCTTTTCCATTTATTATAAAACGCAATCTCCTTTCTTTTATTATCTATGACACATAGTTTTTACTCCATCCTACATCTAAAATAAGCAAAAGGAAAAGTTGAATAGAAAAGCCTCGAAAAATGAAAGCGGCTTCGATAGTCAATGAAGCCTATTTCGTAGAGCAATGAAAGCGGCTTCGTAAGCAGTTGAAGCCTATTGCATTATTCTGATAGAAACTATCAAAAAATATAGTTGACCACTTTAAACTTTATTAACATCGCCCTACCTGCAAGGGGCACATTTGTGCTCTTTAAGGAACATTTTACCGCAAAGGAAAATTACACAGAATGGAAATAATATGGTCAACTGTTTAAGCACTAATCCTTATCCCAGAAATAGAATTTACACAGCAAGCTCCTGCGTAGAAAAAATGACAAAGAAAAAGGTCGCTCCCAAAGGGAACGACCTTTATTCTTTTCATCGAAGAAGATGAGTTGAAGCGAGAATTAAGCCTCTGCAGGAGCCTCCTCAGCAGGAGCAGCCTCCTCAGTAGCTGCAGCCTCAGCCTCTGCCTTAGCAGCAGCCTCAGCAGCCTTCTTGTCAGCTACCTTCTTAGCGATTGCTTCATTTACTTTCTTCTCAGCCTCGAGCTCCTTAGCAGCAGCATCCTTCTTTGCCTTAGCCTCGTTCTCGCGAACAGCAGAAGCCTTAGCATCTTTGCCATTCTTCCAAGCATCGAAACGCTTCTGAGCCTCAGCCTCATCGAAAGCGCCCTT
>UMLA01031595.1_pt1 | contig 10282 bp, 7 predicted proteins | sample 1966431 | NCBI WGS metagenome assembly UMLA01 (sample SAMEA4836190, study PRJEB28245) | human gut metagenome | biome: gut microbiome; material: fecal sample | place: Denmark | collected 2008 | reverse complement strand
TTCCCGACGCGGGACGCGTCGCCCCCATTAGAGGTAGCGTTAGCTTGTTTACGTTTTACCGGACAACACCTATATAAATCTGCCCGTCAGTCAAAGAGCACATCTGTCACTTGCTGATGGGGGGGTAAAATCGGGCGTGATGCCCACGCCGCCCTGCTTGCCTATGAGGTAAACAAAGGGACCTTTGCCCTGATGCCGCAAATTGCTGAGCACAGCCATTTCGCCCTCAACAAACGACTGGCAAGTAAAGGTGTCGCCCACATATAACTTAGAGTTTTCAACCTCCACCACCTCAAAACTGTCGTTGCCCACATAGCGCACCAGCATACGGCGGTCGGGGCGCCACGTGAGCGTAAGCACATCGCCCTCGCTCAAGTTTGCCGACATGTAGCAGCGTGTTTGTATGGCGCTCGACGCATAGTCGGCATGCAGCCCCCGCTTAAAGGCCTCGTAGTCGGCATAGCCCAAATAGCGCGAGAGCAGATTGAGCGTATAAGGGCTCGGGTGGCAATAGTCCGTTTGGTGGCCCCACAACCGCTTGAGTGTAGTAGGACTGATATATTCGCCAGTTGCATTGTGCAGCAACTGGCTGAGCCACACAAAGTCGGAGTGCGTGTTCATGACGCGCTGCACGTGACGCTCTATTTCGCCGGTTAAAGTATTCTGCATAAAAGGTTAGGTTATACAAGGAAAACGCGTTGGCGGAATTAGTAAACAAGTTGACAAGTTAACGGGTTAACAGGTAAGTTTGCCAAGCTTTATTAGCTTCTTATCATTATGACTTTAGCATAATAAGTAGTGTATAGCATACTTACTTGTTAACCAGTCAACTTGTTAACTCGTTAACCTGAAAATTCAGAATTATTACGACCGCCCTTTATTATTTTGCAGCGCGTTTGGCACGGCCAGCGCGCGGGCGCTTATTCTTCTTGGCATAGTTCTTTTTGCCGCCCTTAGCCTTTTTGGCCTCAGGTGGCGGCACGGGTGCGCCCCCGCTCTTGGCAGCCTTTTCGGGCTTTATGTCGCCACCCTCGTCGCCCACCAGGGCAAAGTCGAGCTGGCGACGCTCAAGGTTAGCGCGCTCCACGCGTATGCGCACCTTGTCGCCCAGGCTGTAACGCTTGCGGTAGCGGCGGCCCACCAGGCAGAAGTTGCGCTCGTCGAACTCATAGTAGTCGTCGAGCAACAAGCGCAGCGGAACCATGCCCTCGCACGAGTTCTCGGTAATCTCCACATACAAGCCAAACTCCGTCACACCGCTCACTGTGCCGTCGAACTCCTGGCCAATGCGGTCGGCCATGAACTCAACCTGCTTATACTTGATAGAGGCGCGCTCAGCCGTGGCAGCCAACTGCTCCATGTTCGAGGCGTGTTCACACAAGTCCTCATATTTTGTCTGGCTCACCGAGCGTCCGCCCTCAGCATAGCGTGTGAGCAAGCGGTGCACCATGGTGTCGGGATAGCGCCGTATGGGCGATGTAAAGTGGGTGTAATAGTCAAACATCAAGCCGTAGTGGCCAATGTTGTGTGTGCTGTAGCGCGCCTTCATCATGGCACGCAGCGCCACCATTTCAACCACCTCTTCCTCCTTTTTGCCCTTAATGTCTGAGAGCAGGCGGTTAAGGCTCTTGCTCACCTCGGTTTTGGTGCCCTCGGTGCGTATTTTATAGCCAAAGCGTGCCACAAAGCCACTGAGCTTCTCCATCTTTTCGGGGTCGGGCACATCGTGAATACGGTAGACAAACACCTTGGGCTTTCGGCCGCGCGGCACTACGGCTATCATCTGTGCCACACTGCGGTTGGCCAGCAACATAAACTCCTCAACCAGCTTGTTGGCGTCCTTGGCCACCTTGACATAAGTGCTTATGGGGTGCCCCTTTTCGTCCACCTCAAAGCGCACCTCTGAGCGGTCAAAGCCTATTGAGCCGTTTTTGAAGCGTTTGGCGCGCAGTATCTTGGCAAATTTGTCAAGCTGTATGAGTTCGGTTGCATATTCGCCCTCGGGCTCAGCGCCAGCGGGCAGTGGTTCGGGGTGTTCGCCCGGCAGGTTGAGGTCGGCCTCCGAGGCCACGCCGTTGCGCTCGAGTATGGTTTGCACCTCCTCGTAGGTAAAGCGGCGGTTGCTCTTGATCACCGTGTGTGCCAGGTGCCAGTCCTTTATCTCGCCCTTGTCGTTGATGTGGAATATGGTAGAGTAAGCCAGTTTCTCCTCATCGGGTCGCAGCGAGCATATAAAGTTGCACAAGCGCTCGGGCAGCATGGGTATGGTGCGGTCAACGAGGTACACACTGGTGGCACGCTTCACAGCCTCCTTGTCAATGATGTCGCCCTCCTTCACATAGTGCGACACATCAGCAATGTGCACACCCACCTCCCACAGGCCCTTTTGCAGCTGGCGTATTGACAGCGCATCGTCAAAGTCCTTGGCGTCGTGCGGGTCGATGGTAAAGGTTGTCACCTCTCTAAAGTCCTCGCGGCGTGCTATCTCATCGGGCGTGATGTCGGGCGAGAGTTTCTCGGCCGCCTTCTCCACCTTTTCGGGGTAGGTGTACGGCAGTCCGTACTGCGCCAGTATGGCATGCATCTCGGCATTATTCTCGCCCTGCTTGCCAAGTATGTCCACCACCTTGCCAATGGGGCTTTTCGAGTCGCTGGGCCACTCTATAATCTTTACCACGGCCTTGTCGCCGTTCTGTCCGCCGTTGAGCTTGTCTTTGGGTATGAAGATGTCGTTGGCCAGCGAGCGGCTCTCTGTCACAAGAAAGCCGTAGCCGCGCTCCACCTGCAGTTGTCCTACAAAGGTGTCGTTGGCGCGTTCAAGTATTTCGGTCACCTCAGCCTCGCGTGTGTGTCCGGCGCGGCGTGCCAGCATGGTCACCCTCACGCGGTCGCCGTCGAGCGCGTGCAGCGAGTTGCGCTCACACACCAGTATGCTCTTGCCGCCATCGTCGGGCACAAACGAGTTGCGCCCGTTGCGCTTGCGCACAAATGTGCCCTCCATCACGTTAGAGCGCACAGCATTGCGGTAGTGCCCCTGTCCGTCGGAGGTTACATAATCGTCGAGCACCAAATCGTTGAGTGCGTCCATCACTATCATTTTGGCCGGGTGGTTGCTTGCCTTGAAGTGGGCAAACAGGTCCTTCACGTCATATTCTTTTTCAGGGAACTCGTTGAACAGGTCGACGAGCTGCTGTGCTACGGCCTTTTTCTTAAGGCGCGAGCCAGAGCCTCCCTTTTTATCTTTCTTTGCCATAATTTCATGGTTTTGTTTTACAGCTGCTCCCAAGAGCGGGCTTAATACTTACAAAGTAACGATATTTTTCGGGAAAGTGCAAAGTCTTTAATATATAATAACGCTGTAAGAGATACAAACTTCGTACTTTTGTTGCCAAAATAACCGCACACTATCACATGTTACACAAAATAGTAGTCATGCTGTTCATGCTGCTTGCCCCCTGCGCCCCCATGCTGGCGCAGCAGCCCACCGATGATGCAGGAAAGCAAAACACGGAGGTGGAGGAGGTGGAGGTGCCCATTATGACGCAGATGGGCACCGTGCAGTACAAGGGCAAGACCATTCCGCACATTATCATGCCGGCGCTGCCCAAGTATGCACCGCTCACGTTTAAGAACGACCGCGAACGGGCGGAGTACAACCGCCTGGTGTACAACGTAAAGAAGGTGCTGCCATGGGCCAAACTGGCCAAACTTACCATTATCGAGACGGTGGAGGTGCTCGACCAGCTGCCCGACAAGCGCTCGCGCGATGCCCACATCAAGGAGGTGGAGCGCGGACTGAAGGCGCAATACGGCCCGGCGCTTAAAAAGCTGACACGCTCGCAGGGGCGCCTGCTCATCAAGTTGGTCAACCGCGAGTGCAACCAGACGGGCTACGCCATAGCCAAGGCTTTTATCGGCCCATTCAAGGCCAACCTGTACCAGGGCATTGCCGTGCTGTTTGGCAACAGCCTCAACAAGAAGTATGACCCCGACGGCGACGACCGGTACACGGAGCGCGTGGTGCGCATGGTGGAGGCTGGTTTGATATAAAAGGCCGCCTTTGCTGTTGAGAGGGTGTGTCAAAACTCAATTTGTGCGGGCTGAATCATCGTGCAAGGCGAATGCAATCAAGCTTGCTTGAATTGCTGAGCCGCAGCCGATGATTCAGCCCGCACAAATCGACTTTTGGCACACCCTCTTGATTGTAAAACACCTCGCATTTGTGAAATAATGCGTGTGTTATGAGGGTGCCCTAACACACGAAAATCACATCATCATTCCACCAACGTATAACTTGTGCTACGTCCACCCTCGGCAGCTGGTTGCAATATGCCTTTCTTTATCAAATCATTGATGTCGCGTGTGGCAGTATCTTGCGAGCAATGGTTAATCTTGTACCATTTTGAAGATGTAAGCTTGCCCTCGAAGCCATCAAAGAGCATATTTACAACTTTGCGCTGCCGATTGTTGATAGGAGTTAAGCGATGTTCCTGCCAAAACTTCACTTTACGCACCACATTCTCTGTCTTGAGCAGAGCAGTTTGAAGCGCTTGCTGCAAAGTGTGCAGAAACCATGATATCCATTGCGTTACATCGGCTCCACCATGTTGCGCACGCTCTAATTGCACGTAATAGTCCTTACGATGCGTCAAAATCTCGGTAGACAGACTATAATAACGCTGCGAGGTTTGATCGGCCTGCGAGAGCAGAAGTTCGGTGATGGTGCGACAGATGCGTCCGTTACCATCGTCGAAAGGGTGTATGCTAACAAACCATAGATGAGCAATGGCGGCTTTGACAACAGGGTCGATGGGCTGCGAGGCATTCACCCAAGTTAGGAATTCCTGCATCATATAGGGTACATCGTCGCTTGGTGGAGCTTCATAGTGCACCGTTTCATGCCCCATTACGCCCGATACCACTTGCATGGGTTCCTCGCCTCTTCGCCATTGCCCTACATCTATCTTATAAAGTCCACTTCGGCCCATGGGGAACAAGGCCGCGTGCCAAGCAAACAAACGCTGATCGCTGAGAGGCGCAGTATATTGGGTAATAGCATCTACCATCACTTGCACAACGCCCTCCACGTAGTGATCGGCAGTGGGTAATCCTTCGTACTTCAATCCTAACTGCTTGGCCACAGATGAACGGACGCTATCACAATTAAGGATTTCGCCCTCTATTTGGGCAGAGTGAATAATCTCTTCGGACACAGAGTTGAGCACCGACTCGCTTTGTGCTTCAAGTCCGAACATCGAAATTCTGCCCAAGAGTTTGCCACGGAGCATATTCACCATAGCCAACGACTGGCTAAAGGCCGTGCTATCCCACGTAAAATGAGGCCAATCGGGCTGCTGCCATATATATATGTTTGCTCTTGTCATGCCTGTCCTTTTAATGAGTATTGCTTACAATTACATGCAAATATAGTGCATAAAGCGCAAAAGCACGCACTTTTGCGGAGAATAGACGCCTTAATCTCCGCAAAATGTGCGGAGATTAAATTAAGAGCGAGGCGGAAATAGGGCGGATGGATTTTCGCCACTTCTGTTATAGGGGGCTTCTGTTCACCCGTTTTTAGAGTCATAAAGTAACCCGTTGGCGGATTTCTTCGTCAACGGGTTACTTTAGCATTTTGTTATAACACAATCATCTGCACATTAGCTTACGCAGCGCATCAGCGCGTGCGCGTCATGCCATGCTGCACCATATACTCTGTGGTTTGCAGCAAGGCAAACACATACTGCCGCAATGGCGCAAAAGCTGGCGAGAAATTGGTGGGCACAGGCCGCCCGTCGGGCGCTATGTTGTAGCAATAGGTCTGTTTCAGCTCAGCATTGTAAAGGAAGAGCTGGCGGGCGTTGCGCGCGGCTATCATCTTGTCGGCCGTGTAAAAAGCTGCCGGACGCGGCGCGTCGTGCAACAAGTCGAGGCCAAAGTTGTTCTGCACATAAGGCAAACGCAACATGCCTAATATGGTGGGTGCCAAATCTACCTGGCCCGCAAACTGTGTGCGCTCGGCGGGCTTGAGCCACGAGGCATGGAATATGAGCGGAATGTGGTTGAACGACTCCGGCAGTTCGGCATCGGTCTGACCCAGCAACTTGCCATGGTCGCCAAGGAACACAAACAGCGTGTTGCGTGCCCAAGGCTCCTTGCTCACAGCCTGCATAAACTGCCCTATGCAGTGGTCGGCATAACGCACTATCTGCTGCTCGGGAGCAAGTCCTGGTGTCTGAAACTCGGCCGGCACCACAAAGGGCGGGTGGTTGCTGATGGTGAGCAGCGTGGCAAAGAATGGCTTGCCACAGGCCGCATGACGGCGCAACACGGGCAGGGCGTAGCTGAACAAATAGTCGTCGGGCACACCAAAGTGGTTCACCACACGGTTTTTGGGATAGTTCTCTTGGGCATATATCTCGTCATAGCCGTTGGTGCGGAAAAAGGCGTTCATGTTGTCGTACTGGCTCTCGTGTGTCATAAAGAACATGGTGCTGTAGCCAGCCTGCTTCAAGGTGTTGGGCAACCCCGTGTAACAAGGTATGCTCGAGCCCTTCATGGCATTGCGGAACATGATGGACGGAAAGGAGTAGAGCGTGGCATAAAGGCCGTGGTTGGTGTGGTTGCCGGCCGAATAGCAGTTGGCAAAACTCAGCGAGTGGCTGTACAGCGAGTCAAGACAGGGGGTGAGGCCGGCCTTGCAGCCAAAGCGGCCCATCAGTTTGGCCGACATCGACTCCATGAGCACCACCACTACATTGCGGCGCACGGGCTGGCTGTCGGGCTCCACCCGCCGCGCTATGGGCGATATGCCCTTGATGCCTGTGCGCCCATAGTACTGCTGCACCAGGCGTATGGCCTCAGCATCGCATGAGGTGCAGGGTGCGGTTTTCAGGACGCAGGTCGTCGAGCGTGCTGTTGAGCAGGCAAAACATGGGGTTGACGCCCACATTGTTGAGCACCGGGCTGCTGCAAAAGTAGGCTGCGCTCACCTTGATGGGATTGTAGCCCAAACGGCCGCGAATGCCCAGGAAGCAGGCGCCACACAGAGCCAGGCCCACCAGCAGTTTGCCACCAGCGGAAAGCCACCACTGCACACTTTTCAAGTCATGCGCGGCGGGGGGCACGACCTCGGGCCAATGCTTGAGCGCACGGTGGCGCATATACCACAAAAAGACCGAAAACAGGGCGGTGGCCACCACAAACAGGGCTATGTACAAATAGTATGAAGGCTCGCCAAATATCATGCCAAGGGTGGTGCCGCCATAGCCGGCCCAGTTCCATATTGAGGCGTTGAGCACCTTTGAGAAGTAAACAAAGTAGGGTATGTTGCCGGCTGTGGCCATGAACACCAGCGTGTACCACACACCAAACCACACGCCCGCGGCACGCAGCATCCATTTGCGCACAAGGCCAAAGGCACCAGCCACACACCCCACCACAAGGGGCAGGGCCATAATGTAGCAGGCTATCACATTGTCAAACCACAGGCCGCGCACAAAGGCGGTGGCCACAAGGGCGGGCTGACCGGCTACGTCGGGGGTGAGCATGTGGCTGACCGACAAATAAAAGCACACGCGCATGAGCGTGAGCAGCACAAGGGCCGCAAGGTGTATGCCCAACAGGTAGGCTATGGGCTTGATAAAGTATTTCACAGGGATTTTGTTTTAGTATGGGATACGGGGGGACTGGTTGACGGGGGATTGGTTGACGGGTTAACGGGTAAGTTTGCCAAGTTTCTTGTCATTCTTACTTTAACATCATAAAGTGCAGGGCATACTTACTTGTTAACTTGTCAACCAATAATCAGCGAGTGTCACGCATCGGGCTCGCCGCTCAATATTTTGTGCATCTGATGAGGGGTGCCAAACATCTTGACAGCCTGTTGCACATCTTTGTCATTCTTGAGGTCGTGCTCCTCGCGTCCGGCCTCATAGTAAAAGTGCTCGATGATGGCCCCCTCCACTATGCCACGTATCTCGCGCTCCCAACGCTTAAAGTCGTAGTCTTCGTTGTGCGTGAGTTTGCTCTCGAGCGCATCAAGTTCGGCCTTGGCCTCGGTTTCGTAGCCCTCGAAGCGTGCCATCTTGCGCAGGGTCGACAGCAGTTTGAGGCTCTGGCGGTCGTAGCTGAAGTTGTGCTTTTTCATGTAGGCACAAAAGTCGGCATACTCCTCGTCGGTGAGTTTGAACTTTGTGGGGCCGGCTATGTTGGCGTGGGCGGCGCGGTACTGCACACAGTAGTCGAAGAGCTGGGTGCTCTCCTGCAGGTAGATGAGCAGGTTGGGCACACTGTCGGCCGGGGTTATTACATCGGGCGTGATGCCGCCACCGTCGCGCACAATGCGTCCGGCAGCAGTGCGGAACTCGTGCGCCAGCGAGTCGGGCAGGTGCACGGGCAGCCCGTCCTCAAACTTGTAAGCCTGCACACAGCGGCCCGAGGGTATGTAGTACTTGCCCGTGGTGAGCTTGAGTATGCCCTTGTAGGGCAGTTCGCGGCTTTGCTGCACAAGGCCCTTGCCATAAGTGCGGCGGCCCATGATGAGGGCGCGGTCGTAGTCCTGCAAGGCGCCGCTCGTAATTTCGGCTGCCGAGGCCGAACCCTCGTTGGTGAGCACTATGATGGGCAGGTCGGTATCTTGTGCGTCGAGGGTGGTCTTGTAGGTATGGTTGAGTTCCTTCACCTTGCTGCGTGTGGTCACCACCTCGCGGCCTCGGGGTATGAACAGGTTGACGGTCTTGACAGCCTCTTCGAGCACCCCGCCGGGGTTGTTGCGCAGGTCGAGCACAAGGCGACGGGCGCCCCGCTGCTTGAGGTCGACCAGGGCACGGCGAATTTCGTTTGACGTGCCGTCGATAAACTGCGACAGGCGTATGTACCCCACACTGTCGGCCACCATGGCGGCAAGTGTCACACTGGGGCGCGTGATGTTGCGCCGCGTAATTTTGTAAGTGTACGTACGGCCGGTGGTGGGGCGGCGCACCTTGAGTTCGAAGGTGGTGCCCGGCTCGCCACGCAGCTGGTTGGTCACACTGTTGGCGTAGTCGGTCTGCGCTTTTTTGTCGGCCGAGGTGCAGGGGTCGAGCTGCTTGCCGTCAATGGCCATTATTATGTCGCCTGGCAATATGCCCACTTGGTCGGCCGGCATGCCGGCAAAGGGTTGGGCCACGATGCAGCGCTTGAAGTCGGGACGGAAGGTGGTGAGGGCGCCTATGCCCACATACTTGCCTGTGGTGAGCTGGCGCAGGTCGGCGGAGTTGTCCTCGGCATAATACTCGGTGTAGGGGTCGAGCATTTCGAGCATGTAGTTGGCGGCATTGTCAATGTTCTTGGCCGCATCGAGGGTGTCGACATAGTAAAGGTCGAGGTCGCGGTACAGGGCATTGAATATGTCGAGGTTCTTGGCCACCTCAAAGTTGTGGTTCGAGGTGGCGGTCTGTGCGCTGGCAGCCATGGTCATGGCAGCAAGGCAAATGGTGATGATGCAACGTATCTTGTTCATTGCGTAATGGTTGATGTTTCTGTGGGTAGTGTGTGGCACCGTGCGGGCAGGGTGCCGTTTTATTTTGCGCCATGTGGCGCCGGGAGTGGGTGATAAAGGCGGAGGCCACGCCAGCGGACTGGTCGTCGCCGACAAGCAACATGACATTAGCGCCTTGCCGCTTCCTGTATGTAGTGCGCCGCATTAACGGGCTGATTGGAGCTTTTTTGTAAACAGATTTCGCTGATTTTCAGAGCATTTTCTACTCATACATGAACATCTGCAAGGGCATTTCCAACACCCCATATTCGCTTCATCGTAATTTTTTTTGAAAATTTCTGTGCAAAGATATAGCTTATTTCAAAATTATACCTTACCTTTGCACCGCAATTCGGCAAAAAGTGGTAAGTTTTTATTACACACTGCTTCAGTAGCTCAGTTGGTTAGAGCACCTGACTGTTAATCAGGGGGTCGTTGGTTCAAGCCCATCCTGAAGCGCACTTAGTAGAATTTATCACAGCCGTATTGTTAGGCTTCAGTAGCTCAGTTGGTTAGAGCACCTGACTGTTAATCAGGGGGTCGTTGGTTCAAGCCCATCCTGAAGCGCATCTTTCAATCTCTTTCGGGCCCTTGCAATGATTTATTGCAAGGGCCTCTTCTTTTTGTACGATTTGTGCACCCGTGGGGGCTTTTATTGAAAATGTGCGGACTTGGCGCAACCGCCTTTTATTCGTATCTTCGCAAACACAACCGCTTTATACTCTGAAATTATGAAATTTCCCATTGGCATACAAGACTTTA
>UMLA01014899.1_pt1 | contig 10330 bp, 8 predicted proteins | sample 1966431 | NCBI WGS metagenome assembly UMLA01 (sample SAMEA4836190, study PRJEB28245) | human gut metagenome | biome: gut microbiome; material: fecal sample | place: Denmark | collected 2008 | reverse complement strand
CGGACTGGAACACCGCTATCACACGCTGATGCAGGTGTTCCAGCAACACAACGAGGACTATGCCAAGCAGGTGGAAGCAGGCATGAAAGCCAAAGGCACGCTCTTGAAGTACAAGACCGTTTACAAGCACCTGCAAGAGTTTCTCAACATCCGTTACCACGTGAAGGACATCGCGTTGAAAGAGCTTACCCCCGCTTTCATTTCCGACTTCGAGATGTTTCTGCGCACGGACAAACACTGCTGCACCAATACCGTGTGGCTGTATGTATGCCCACTTCGGACGATGGTGTTCATCGCCATCAACAACGAATGGCTCACACGCGACCCGTTCAGGGAGTATGAAATCAAGAAGGAGGAAACGACACGCAGTTTCCTGACCAAAGACGAAATCCGCCTGCTGATGGAAGGTAAACTGAAGAACGCCAAACAGGAACTATACCGCGACCTCTACCTGTTCTGCGCCTTCACGGGCTTGTCATTCGCCGATATGCGCAATTTGACGGAAGAGAACATCCGCACCTACTTCGATGAACACGAGTGGATAAACATCAACCGCCAGAAGACGGGCGTGGTGTCTAACATCCGCCTGCTTGACATTGCGAAACAAATCATCGACAAATACCGCGGGCTGTGCGAAAACGGCAGGATTTTCCCTGTTCCCCACTACAACACGTGCCTCGCCGGAATCCGTGCCGTCGCCAAGCGTTGCGGCATCACCAAGCATATCACGTGGCATCAGAGCCGCCATACGGCAGCCACGACGGTGTTCCTCTCCAACGGTGTACCCATCGAAACAGTCAGTTCCATGCTGGGACACAAGAGTATAAAGACAACGCAGATATACGCGAAGATAACCAAAGAGAAGCTCAACCAAGACATGGAGAACCTTGCCGCAAGATTGAACCAAATCGAGGAATTTGCAGGATGTACCATCTAAAACAGAGACGCCATGAAACGTGACATAATCATTATAGAGGACAAGACGGTCAGCGTAACCGGTAACGAGGTATGGATGACCGCCGGGGAAATCGCCGAAGAGTTCCATGCCACCGTCCCGGCAGTGAACGCCGCCATCAAAGCCGTCCGCAAGTCGGACGTGCTGAACGACTACGAGGTATGCCGCTACATACAGCTTGAAAACGGCCTGTACGCGGATGTTTACTCGCTTGAAATCATCATTCCAGTAGCCTTCCGGTTGAACACCTACTATACACACGTGTTCCGCATGTGGCTGGTGGAGAAGGCACTCTCAAAGGAAAAGAGGCAGACATACGTGATGTTCATACAGAACGGGAAAACCGGATATTGCTGAACACGCATACAGACAACGAAAAAGGAAACGGACAACGCCATCGGGTGCTGTCCGTTTCCTTTTTTTCATGCAACCGCCTTATTCCAGCGGCTTGAGGTAATTCGCCTCCAACAGTTCACGCAGTCCCGATTCGGGATAAAGCACCTTACCTGCCAGAAGGATAAAGGGCAGCATCCTGTTGTTGCGATACTCCTGCAAGGTGCGGCGGCTTACCCGGAGCATTTCCGCCACCTCCTTGTCCGTCAGGTAATGTTCCCCGTCCAGTGGCGGACGGTAACTTTCCAAAAATGCGGAGAGCCATTTGGAGCCTTTGAGCATATTCTGTATCGCGGTAGCAACCGGCTCGTCCTCCATTGAGAAAACCTCGTTGTTCTCGTTCATCATAACATCGGATTAAGTGGTTAATAAAAACAGAGTCATTTTCCATCGGGATAGATCGTGCCGATAAGCGGAATAAGCCGCCTGACCTCCTCCGGCCTGTAATAGAACCTGCGGTTCATCTGCGAGTAGCCGATAAGCCGCCTGTCACGCAATGACTGCAACGTGCGCGGGCTGATTCTCAACTGCCCGCAGACCTCCTCGCCAGTGAGCCACCTTTCCAGCCGCCCGCCGTCGCTTTTGCGCCTTAGGGCGGCGACTTTCTCCGAGAGGGCGTTGAATGACGCCAGCATCATCTCGAAGGTCTTTTTCTCGATAGATACGATTTCCATATACCAAAACATTTAATGATTTACCGCAAAGGTAACGCAGCCGCCTTGAATGCGGGCCGTTTTCCGCTATATGGCAGTTTGTTGCGCCGGTTGTCCGGGTTACGGAGTCACTTTCAAAGAAAATCTTACGTGAGTCACGTAGTGAGTTGTTAAAGCTCCTTTTGTTTATTGCCGAATTTTGCCGCAGAGAAACAAAAGAAAGGACAAAATATGAAAGTGATAACGATTGAAAGTTCCGCCTTCACCGCCCTGACGGAACAGATAGCCGAGATAGCGGTCTATGTGCGTGCCGTTTCCGGTGAGAGGAAGGGAGAGTCTTCCGACATGCTGCTCACCACCCGCGAGGCGGCGCACCTGCTGAACGTGAGTACCCGTACCCTCCAACGTATGCGCAGCGAACAGCGCATCGCCTATGTCGTGCTGCGCGGCAAATGCCGCTACCGCCGGTCGGAAATAGACCGTCTGCTCGCAGACTGCACCGTGGCAGAAGATACAGCGACACTGACGGAACTGAAACGCAACCACACGCTGCGCACGGGCGGCGGCAAACCCAAAGGAAGGAGGACATAAGATATGGAACTGCTTACACGAAACAATTTTGAGGACTGGATGCAGAAGCTGATGGAACGGCTCGACCGTCAGGACGAGCTGCTGCTCTCCCTGCGACCGTCCGGCAAAGCCCCGAACCCGATGGAAAGTATCAGGATGTTCGACAACCAAGACCTCTGCATGCTGCTCCAGATAAGCAAGCGTACCCTGCAGCGCTACCGCAGCATCGGTGCATTGCCGTACAAGACGCTCGGCAAAAAGACCTATTACAGCGAGGAGGACGTACTGACATTCCTCTCCGAACACGTAAAGGATTTCCGCAAGGAAGATATAGCCTTCTACAAGGCGCGTATCCATAATTTCTTTAATAAATAACCCATTAAAACATTTTTCAAATGGCAAAGAAAACAACAGAAAAAGACGTGCTGATAGTCCGCGACGAGAAGACGGGCGAGATTAGCGTGGTAGCCGGGCTTAACGCCGACGGCTCACCCAAGCGTACCCCCGCAAAGGCGGAGAACGCGCAGAGTTTCCTGCAATTCGACAGGCACGGAGACGTGCTGGACAACTTCTTCAAGAACTTCTTCCGGCAGTGCAAGGAACCCAGCCGCTTCGGTTTCTACCGTGTCGCGGCGGACCAAGCCGACAAGCTGCTGGAAGTTATCAAGGACTTGCTGAAAGACCCCGAGGGCAACAAGGAGATGCTTGCGCCCCACAAGGTGGACACCTCCGGCTACGAAAAGAAAGTACAGGAGGAGCAGTCCGCCGAAAAGCAGGAACAACCGGAACAGAAACAAGATGACGAACCTAAAAAACAGGAAGAAATGGAACAGAAAAACGAACAGAATCAGAAAAGCCCACAGCAGGCGCAGAGCAACCGGGGCTACCAACCCATCGACGAGAGCAAGATCAACTGGAAGGAGTTGGAGGAGAAATGGGGCGTGAAGCGCGACGACCTTGAAAAGTCGGGCGACCTTGACCGGATGCTCAACTACGGCAAGTCCGACTTGGTGAGGGTGTCGCCCAATTTCGGCGGAGAGGCTTTCGAGCTGGATGCCCGCCTCTCCTTCAAGAAGGACGGCGAGGGCAACGTCAGCCTTGTGCCGCATTTCATCCGCAAGGAGCAGAAACTCGACGAGTACAAGGAACACAAGTTCTCCGACGACGACCGGAAGAACCTGCGCGAAACGGGCAACCTCGGCAGGGTTGTGGACCTCGTGGACAGGGAAACGGGCGAGATCATCCCCTCGTTCGTCAGCATCGACCGCAAGACGAACGAAATCACAGATGTCCCGGCAAACAAGGTGCGCATACCGGAGCGCATCGGCAAGACGGAAATCACCGCGCAGGAGCGGGACATGCTCCGCGCCGGACTGCCCGTGCGCGACAAGCTCATCGAGCGCAACGACGGCAGGAAGTTCGTCACCACCCTGCAAGTGAACGTGGAGCAGCGCGGCGTGGAGTTCGTGCCGGGAACCGGCAGGTCGCCACGTGCCGCACAAGCACAGGAAGCCAAGAACAACCCCACACAGGGACAGGCGCAGGGTACGGAAAACACAGCCAACACGAACAAGGAGCAACGCCGCAACACGTGGACGAACGCCGACGGCAGCATCCGCCCCATCAGCAAATGGAGCGACGTGAACTTCACCGACCAGCAGAAAGCCGACTACGTGGCGGGCAAAGCCGTGAAACTGGAGAACGTGACCGACAAGCAGGGCTTCCACGCCACGATGTACATCAGGTTCAACCCGGAGAAGGGACGCCCGTACCGCTACGACACCAACCCCGACAACGCGCAGAAGGTCGCGCCTTCCAACGAGAGCCGCACGCAGGTGGCGGTGAACAGCGAGGGCAAGACCAACGAGGCTACCAAGAACCTGAAGGAGCCGTTGCGGAAGGGACAGACCGCCCCGAAGGACACCGCCAGCAACAGCAGCAGGAGAAGCCGCAAAAGAAAAACAATAAGGGCATGAAGATGTAATCCGGTGTCCGCCACTAAATCCGAAGTAACATTTGTAAAATTCAAAACGACAGAAAAATATGAAGACAATCATTGCAGAAAAGCCGTCTGTGGCACGTGAGATCGCCCGTATCGTGGGCGCGGCAAAGAGAGAGGAAGGATATTTCGAGGGAGGCGGCTACGCCGTGACATGGGCGTTCGGACACCTCGTGCAGCTTGCCATGCCCGACGGTTACGGCATACGCGGCTTTGTCCGTGACAACCTGCCCGTCATACCCGACACCTTCACGCTCGTCTCCCGTCAGGTAAAGACGGAGAAGGGCTACAAGCCTGACAGCAGCGTGGTGGCGCAGATTAAAACCGTCGCCCGGCTATTCAAGGAAAGCGAACAGATCATCGTGGCGACCGATGCCGGACGCGAGGGTGAGCTTATCTTCCGCTACCTCTACCATTATACCGGATGCACCACCCCGTTCGTCCGCCTCTGGATAAGCTCGCTTACCGACAAGGCTATCCGCGAGGGACTGCGCAACCTCGAAGCGGGCGACAAATACGACAACCTCTATCTTGCCGCCAAAGCACGGAGCGAATCAGACTGGCTCGTGGGCATCAACGGCACGCAGGCACTCTCCATCGCCGCCGGACACGGCACTTACTCCGTCGGGCGGGTGCAGACACCCACGTTGGCGATGGTGTGCGCACGCTATTGGGAGAACCGCCGCTTTACCCCCGAAGCCTTCTGGCAGCTCCATATCGCAACGGACGGCTGCGATGAAGGAACGGTGAAGTTTTCCTCTTCCGAAAAATGGAAAGAGAAAGAGTCCGCGACGGAACTGTATAATAAGGTGAAGTCGGCAGGCACAGCCACCGTCACGAAAGCCGAACGCAAGGAGAAGACGGAGGAAACACCGCTCCTGTACGACCTGACCACGCTCCAGAAGGAAGCCAACGCCAAGCATGGCTTCACGGCGGAACAGACGCTTGAAATCGCGCAGAAGCTCTACGAGAAGAAGCTCATCACCTATCCGCGAACCGGAAGCCGCTACATTCCCGAAGACGTGTTCGCGGAAATCCCCAAGCTGCTTGCCTTCACCGGCAGCCTGCCCGAATGGAAGGGCAAGTTGCAGCCGAAAGCCGTGCCGACACGCCGCAGCCTGGACGGCGGCAAGGTGACAGACCACCATGCCCTGCTCGTCACGGGCGAGAAGCCGCTGTTCCTCTCCAAAGAGGACAGCACCGTCTATCACATGATAGCCGGGCGCATGCTTGAGGCTTTCTCCGAAAAATGCGTCAAGGACACTGCCACCGTCACGGCAGAGTGTGCCGGAGTGGAGTTCGTGGCAAAAGGCAGCATCATCAGGCAAGCCGGATGGCGTGCCGTCTATGGCAAGGAGAATGGAGAAGAGAACAACAGCCAAGAGGAAACCGCCGCCATTCCCTGTTGGCAGGAAGGCGACACGCTGGCACTGAAAGCCGCCTCCATCACGGAGGGAAAGACCAAACCCAAGCCGCTGCATACCGAAGCCACCCTGCTGTCCGCGATGGAAACGGCTGGCAAGGAGATAGAGGACGACGCATTGCGGCAGGCTATGAAGGATTGCGGTATCGGCACGCCCGCCACCCGTGCGTCCATCATCGAAACGCTTTTCAAGCGCGGCTATATGGAACGCTGCAAGAAGTCGCTTGTCCCCACCGAAAAAGGGCTTGCCCTCCACTCGGTCGTGAAGGCGATGCGTATTGCCGATGTCGCCATGACGGGCGAATGGGAAAAGGAATTGGCACGCATCGAGCGTGGGGAACTGCCCGCCGATGACTTCCGCAGGAAGATTGAGGCATATACACGGGAAATTACCTCCGAACTGCTGTCGTGCGACAAGCTGTTCGCCCGCAGGGATTCCGGCTGCAAGTGTCCCAAGTGCGGAGCGGGGACGATGCAGTTTTACGGCAAGGTCGTCCGCTGCGACAACGCGGAGTGCGGTCTGCCCGTGTTCCGCCTGAAAGCAAACCGCACCCTCTCTGATGATGAAATCAAAAACCTGCTCACCGACGGACACACGAAACTGCTCAAAGGATTCAAGAGCAAGCAGGGCAAGAGTTTTGATGCCGTAGTCGCCTTTGACGGGGACTATAACACGGTTTTCGTGTTCCCAGAAAGGAAAAGTAAAGCGACCTCTGCGAAAAGAAGAAAATAAATGTTTAACTTTGCCACTGGTTCAGAGTAATGAATTGTTCTTCGATACCGGATTACACTCATACTTTGGATTTAGTGGTGGCACTCGGAGGGATACCGGGTGCCTTTTTCTTCTCGTTTTCCAACGATTATCCCTATCATCATTATCAATCCACTAAATTCCAAAGAAATGAACAACAAGAAGAAAAACGAGGGTCGGACCGACTTTTCCTATTACGGTCTGTACCTGCTGGACTACCTCACCACGAACAAGTTCGAACAGGCAGCCGATGAAGCCTTCATCCGAGAAAGAACCGACCGTGCCGCCGAAGCGTATGAACGGGCAAGGCTCGAAGGCTATCCTGCCGACGGGGCGCAGGAACTGGCGATGAAGGTGCTGACGGAGGGCCTTCGCTACTCCAAGCACGCCATCCTGCGCGAAGTCGTGGAGAACGAATTTGCGGGTGAAGTACCGGGAGAAAAATGTGAAGCCTTTACCCAGAAGCTGCTACCGCTTGTCGGAAACGTATTCTCCATCTATGACCTCTCGGACGACAATTTCGCCCTGTCGCCCGAATATGACCTGCTCTACACGGAGCTGACGGGAGCCGTCATCCTCTATATCGAAGAGTATGGCGTTTAACCGCAAACAGAGACTGCGGGACAACATCGAGGCGATACGGACGGCATTCCTCCTTGACAGGGAACAGCGCACACCCACCGCACGCGAACGGCTCTTGTTAGAACGTTATTGCGGTTTCGGGGGACTGAAGAACATACTCAACCCTGCAAGGGAACTGACGGATGCCGTCCACTGGGCGAAGTCCGACCTCGAACTGTTTGCCCCTACCGTGGAACTGCACAGGTTGCTGCGGGAGAACACAAAAGACGAGACGGAGTACAAACGGAATATGGATGCCATGAAGCAGTCCGTGCTGACCGCCTTCTATACCCCGCCGGAGATAACCGGGACCATCGCGGACGTGCTGCATGAACACGGCATCCGTCCCGACCGGGTGCTGGAGCCGTCGGCAGGTGTCGGTGCATTCGTGGACGCCGTGCTGGAGAACAGACCGGACGCGGACATCATGGCTTTTGAGAAAGACCTGATGACGGGCAAGATACTGAAGCACCTGCATCCCGGACAGAAAGTAAGGGTACAGGGCTTCGAGAAGATAGAAAAGCCGTTCATGAACCATTTTGATTTGGCTGTCTCCAATATACCGTTTGGCGATGTGGCGGTGTTCGACCCGGATTTTTCGGGCAGCAAGGATCCTGCAAGGCTCTCGGCGGCACGGACGATACACAATTACTTTTTCCTGAAAAGCCTTGACGCGGTGCGTGAAGGCGGAATCGTGGCGTTCATCACCTCGCAGGGGGTACTGGATGCCCCGACCAACGCGCCCATACGCGAGTATATGATGAACCATGCCAATCTGGTGGGCGTAGCCCGCCTGCCGAACAACCTCTTTACGGATAACGCGGGAACGGAGGTGGGCAGCGACCTGATTATCCTGCAAAAGAACAGCGGAAAGAACGGTGAACTGTATTACAACGAAAAACTCTTCGTGCAGACCGAACAGACCCCTATCGGCACTTCCGTAAATGGGTATGTATGGAGCATCGGCTCGCTTTCACACACGGATTTGATCAGAAGTACCGACCCGTACGGGAAACCAGCCTATAAACTCCTGCACTGTGGGGACATCGCACAACTGGCGGAAGACTTGCGGGAGCATCTGAAAATAGAACTGCAACAACTTGACAGGAAACTGTATGAGAGACACAGGCTGCATCCGACAAAGGAGGAAAGCACGGCTGCGGAAGTGCAACCTGCTCCGAAAACAGAAAAGGTATCACCTTCTGTAATAGCCCCCGTTTCTGTAATTGAGCCTGTCAAGGGAGTGGAGAAGCCGCAGGCACAGCCCATAGAGGAAAAGCCGGAGATTGAGCCGCGCCAACCCAATCATTCGTCAGCCGTGCAGCTTACCCTGCTCGACCTTTGGGGTATGCCCATAGAGGAACCGGTAAAAAAGAAAAAGGCAGCGAAAAAGGAAAGCAAGCCGAAGCCTATGCCGTCCACGCCTAAACCGCAAGTCAAAGTTACTCCACCCGTTGAAGCCGCCAAGCCGATAAACGGTAATAAGGAAGAAAAGCCGGAAAATGCCGAAAAGCCAAACGACCCGGACGACATTTACGCCACTCTGGATTGGGAAACCAATCCTCCCATCAACGGCTTCTATGAGACAATGATGAGCCTGACAGCGGAACGGCGCAAGGCCCTACGGCTTGAGGCAGAACGGCACAGGCAGGAACAACTGAAAAAGATGGGTATCAAAGACACGTTGAACCCTGCTTTTGCGCCTTCTTCGGACAATATGGATAAAAAGCCGGAACAAACGGAAGAAATAAAGCAACCTGAAACACCGGCAGAAGTTGTGCCTACTTCCGAAACGGTTGCCACTTCCCTGTTCCCGGAACTTGAAACGGAAAAGCCGAAGGAGGAAGTCATGGACCTTTCTCCCCGTCCGTTCAACGGCCTGCTGGAGCCACACCACCGTGACGGCTCGATGGTGCTGGATGCTTCACGCAATCTCGGTTACCTGAAAGACCTCACGCCTTACGGTGCGACCTTCCAACCGCTCGACCTCCGTGGCTATCAAAAAGAGAAAGCGATGCTGTATATATCGCTCCGTGACGCTTACGAACGTCTGTATAGCCACGAGACGGAGAACCATACGGAACACAAACCGCAGCGCGGGTATCTCAACACCTACTACGATGAGTTTGTCATGCGTTACGGTAACCTCAACGCCAGACAGAACGTGAAACTGGTGATGATGGATGCCGGAGGGCGCGACATCCTTTCGCTGGAACGTGCGGAGGACGGCAAGTTTGTCAAGGCGGACATCTTCGACCGTCCCGTTTCCTTCTCGGTGGAGAGCCGTGTCAATGCAGGCTCTCCCGAAGAAGCCTTGTCCGCATCGCTCAACAAGTTCGGCACGGTCAATCTCGGCTATATGCGGGAGATAACCGACACTACGGAAGAGGAACTGCTTGGTGCCCTCAAGGGGCGCATCTTCTACAACCCGCTCGTAACCGGTTACGAAATCAAAGACCGCTTCATCGCGGGGAACGTGATAGAGAAGGCGGAACGCATAGAGGGCTGGATGGAGGACAATCCCGAAAGTGAGCGGATGCCGGAGGTGAAACAGGCGTGGGAGGCATTGAAGGAAGCCGAACCGCAGCGCATAGCCTTTGAAGACCTCGACTTCAACTTCGGTGAACGCTGGATTCCCACGGGCGTGTATGCCGCATACATGAGCCATCTTTTCGACACGGACGTGAAAATCGCCTATTCCGCCAGCATGGACGAATTTTCCGTGGCGTGCGGCTACCGCACCATGAAGATCACGGACGAGTTTTTAGTAAAGGGCTATTACCGGAACTATGACGGTATGCACCTGTTGAAGCACGCCCTGCACAACACCTGCCCCGACATGATGAAAAGTATCGGCAAGGACGAGAACGGCAACGACATCAAGGTACGCGACAGCGAGGGCATACAGCTCGCCAACGCGAAGATAGACGAAATCCGTAACGGGTTCTCCGAATGGTTGGAAGAA
>UMLA01051528.1_pt1 | contig 10383 bp, 5 predicted proteins | sample 1966431 | NCBI WGS metagenome assembly UMLA01 (sample SAMEA4836190, study PRJEB28245) | human gut metagenome | biome: gut microbiome; material: fecal sample | place: Denmark | collected 2008 | reverse complement strand
AATCAGGTCAAGGGCATTCTGTTGCGTCATGTATTCATTGATTCCCCGTAAATAAACCGATCTGACAGTTCAAGTTTAATTCGTTGCTTCAATTGCTGCTTTGATTGCGCATTCCAGGCACTTGGCCGTTTCTTCAAGCGACTGCGAACTTGTTTTTTTGTCATGAACCTGTTCCGGCACGAACGGAACATGAATAAAACCACCACGCGCTTTTGAAGCACCGGAGGCTAAAAGATGGAGCAGTCGGTACATCGTATCGTTGCAGACGTAGGTTCCGGCATGGTATGAAAATTCGGCTTTGAAGCCGGCTTTTTTACAAGCGGCAATCATTTGAGAAAGCGGAAGCGTCGCAAAATAGGCAGCTGGTCCCTGTTCGATGACGGGTTCGTCATGCGGCTGATTGCCGTCATTGTCAGGGACGGAAGCATTTTGGCAGTTGATGGCAATTTTTTCAAACGTCAGGCCGCTTCTTCCGCCGGCCTGACCAACGCAGATGATGATGTCCGGATCAAGTTCATCGATGCTTTGTTCAAGCAGCGCACCGTTTTTTCCAAAAACGACAGGCAGGCAGAGAATATGTATCTTGGCAGTGGCGATTGTTTCAGGCAAAAGTTTTAAAGCTTCATATGAGGGGTTGATTTTTTCGCCTCCGAACGGCTCAAAACCGGTTATCAAAATATTTTTCATCGGATTTCCCCCTTTTTTGATATCTTTCTTCAATTATAACAAAAATAGTTTATAATATTTTTTGTTTGATTTTTTTCGAAAGGACTATTCATAAATGAAGTTTACCAAATTTGAGATTATCGTTCACGTTGTTGCGCTGGTTGCGCTTTTGATTACGCTTGCAATCATGTCGGTCGCATCGGGAAAAGGCTTTTCAATTACGCTGCTCTTGCTCGGCGTGCTTTATTACGTTGTTTGCGTCGTCTTATTCAAACTTTGGATAATCTGGCGCGCCAATCATCGGCGTTAAGCAAGGAGGTCCATGCATTTGACGCGCAAACAGATTCACGTAATGACGGTTGGCCTGCTTTTGGCCAATGTGATGTCAGGACTTGATGCGACGATTATAAATACGGCGCTGCCGGCCATTATTGCCGATTTGCACGGAATTTCCTGCATGGGTCTGATCGTTTCCGTTTTCTTGCTCGGCATGTCCGTGTTTACGCCGCTTTGGAGCAAATTCGGCGAGCGCATGGGCAACAAAAAGGCTTTTGAACTGGCGGTGGTTTTGTTTATAGCTGGTTCAGCGCTTGAAGGCCTTTCGCCTGATATTTTGTTTTTTGTCTGTGCTCGGCTGCTGATGGGAATCGGTGCCGGTGGTCTCGGGTCGATTCCGTACATTATTTTCGGGAACGTTTATGAAAATCTGCATACGCGCTCGATTATCCTCGGGTTCGTTTCGGCAGTCTACGGTGCGGCTTCGATTACGGGACCGCTTGTCGGCGGATTGATCGTCGATTCGTTCAGCTGGCACTGGATCTTTTATATCAACGTTCCGATCGGGCTGTTGATTATCGCGATTATTCATTTTTCGTATAAGGAAAAGGTCGAATCAGTCGACAAGAAAGTCGACTGGCTGGGGTCTTTTCTGTTGGTCAGCGGTCTGACCTGCATTTTGATGGGCATTCAGTTTATCGGAAACGAATCGGAAATGCTTGTCATCGGGCTGATTGTTTCAGGAATCATTCTGTGCTTTTGTCTGGTGCAGGCAGAAAAGAAAGCAAGCGATCCCGTCATGCCGCTGCATATTTTCAAAGATCGACTTCTGGTTTTGGATTTTGCCTTGTTTGCGGTCATCTGGGGGGCTTCGATTGCGTTCAACACGTACGTTCCGCTGTGGGCACAGGGTTTGCTTGGAATGAGTGCTTTGATGGGCGGTCTGACGCAGATCCCGGCCTCGGTCTTTGATTTTGCCGGTTCCCAGCTTTCGGCTTCGATTCGTGAGCGGTGGTCTTTTGCAGGTGCGGTCAATCTCGGAATTTTATCCTTGGCCGTTGCGGAATTCGGCCTGCTTGTTGCAAAATCCAGTGCTTCGTTTGTTTTTCTGTGCATCGTTGCGGCTTTTGGCGGGTTTGCGGTCGGTCTGATCTTCAACGTTTTGCAGATCAAGGTTCAGTACGACTCATCCAAGCAGGATATGGCGGTTGCCACGTCATTCAGCTTTTTGATCAGAATTTTGGGTCAAACGCTGATGGCATCGATTTACGGCGTGCTGATGAACGTTGCCTTGAATCATGGAGTCGAACGATCCGGCGGAAAAATCACGCTGGCGATGATGAACAAATTGAGCGATGCGAAATCGGCCAGAAACTTGCCGCAGGAATTGCTGCCGCAGATGCGCGCAATCATGCATTCGGGGATTCAGATCATCATGGCAGTTGCTTTGATGCTGTTGGTTCTTGCGTTTTATCTGAACATAAAATGCAAAAAATCTGCAAGAAAGCCGTCTTAGAAGCAGATGAATTGAAATTTTTACTGGTAAGGAGATAATGGGCGCAGTCCGGAATGCCGACTTTTTTTCAGCAATGACTGCAGAAATTGTATTTTTCAAAAGGGTGTTTTACGGTGATGCGGAAAAACACCCTTTTTTAGCGCAAAACAGCTTTTGAATATGCATTTGGATTGAATTTTTCAAGAAGATATTTTTTTGCTTGTTTAGCACTGTCAAAAATAGACCGATTTAACGATAAGAGAGGTGATTAGCCATGAAAAAAACAATTGCATCCGCTGCAGCGCTGGCAGCGGCAGTTATCGGAACGGGAACAGTCAATTCGATTGCAAATGCTGATACGATTGAAACGAACGCAAAGAACGAAACAACCGTCAAAAATGATGTCAAAACGTCAAAGCAAGCTGAATCAGAATCCGAAAAAGCAAATGCGGCATTGAACTCTGCACAGCAGGATTTTAATGAGACGCAGGCTGAAAATGATGCCGATAAAGCTGATTTGAATAAAGCCGAATCAGAAAAGAACCAAGCGGCTACGGCTGTAAAAGATGCTCAGGAAAAGTATGATCATCAAAAACGAAACGAAGCGTCAGCGGACCAGATCGCTTCGGCCAAAGGCGACGTTGACAATGCTTCAAAAGAGCTGGATGATGCGCAGTCGAAGGCAGATTCAGCCAAAAAAGATCAAGCCGACAAAGAAAATGCAAAAGATCAGGCTCAAAAGGAGCAGGATCAGGCCAAATCAGACAAGGACAAGGCTCAAGCAGACGCTGATCAGGCACAAGCGAATAAAGATCAGGCTCAAAAAGAAAATGATGCCTTGAACAAAGGTCAGCTGAATGACAAAAAAGATGAGCTGAACGCAGAAATTTCGGCCAAAAAAGATGAGCAGACCAAAGCAGAAACGGCATTGGACAAGGCAAATCAAGCCAAAAATGATGCCGATAAGCAAAAAGGTGATGCCGTTTCTGAAAACAAGACTGCACAGGGCAATTTAAACGATGCTCAGCAAAAATATGACGCTGCCAAAAAAGATTTTGATGCTGCCGGTCAAAATCAGCAAAATGCCCAATCAAAAGCCGATTCGGCCTCACAGGCATATAAGGATGCTTTGGCAAAACTTGAAGGGCTGACGACGGACAATCTGAACAAGGAACTCGTCAAAGCAAAAGCCGAGCTTGAAAGTGCACAAAAAGATTATGAGGAAACGCTTTCGGAGTATAAAACGCTCGTTTCCAAAAAAGGGCAGGCAGATTCAAAGGCCAAAGAAGCAAAGCAAAAAGCAGATGCCGCCAAGGCTGCATTTGAAAAGATTCAAGCGGAATATGCGGCTAAAAGGAAAGCTTATGATGCTGCCGTTGAGGAGCAGAAACAGGCACAAAACAAACTTGATTCGTTGAAGAAGGGGACGCTCAAAATCAACGTTGACGACTGGAAGAAAGCAGTCAACGGCTGGAAAACCGAAGATGAGCTCAAAAAGATGAGCGCAGCTGAAAAAGCCGCTTATCAAAAGGCGCTTTCAGAATTCCAAAAAAAGTTTTATACGCAGTTTGACAAGGACAATCCGAATCCTTATACGAACAATTATCAGCTTTACTACTATTCCGACGGAAGAATCGAGTACAAGATCGTAAACGATTCTTCAAAAAAATTCAGCAGCCTTCAAGACATTACGCAGGATGACTATGATGAACTGATGATTTATGCGCTGAACCTGATCAATGATGCAAGAAGACAGTGGGGAATCAAGACCGACATGATCTCAATGCGCGTCGACATGAATGCGGCCAAAGACATTGCTCAAAAATATTCCGATAAAAACTGGAGCATTTGGGACGGCAAGGGACACTATGTCGAAGCGATTACCAATACCGCCTTTAAGTATTGGCTGGATGATTACGGCGAAAATTGGGGTTCAGGCCTTTCGTTTTACCAAAACGGCAAGAACGTCAACGTGATCAACATCTATAAAAATCTGCCGGAGTATGGATATTTTACGATGGACATGCTCAAGGGAAACATTTACGGCGATATTATGGGGATGATGTTCGGCGATGCCGGCAGCGCCTGGGGACATTTATATAATTTTATTGATGAAACGAAACGCTGCGTTGGCCTCGGAATCGATTCGATGGGGGCATCGCATTTCTTCATTCATACTGGTTACAATGACGGCTTGACTCCTGACGTGACGCCGATCAAGGGACTTGAAACGGTATCGGTTCAAGCATCGAATACGGCTCTAAGCGAAGCTCAACAAGATCTGGCAAGAGCAAAAGCCAAAGCAGATCAGGCCAAAAGGGAACTTGATGCGGCAGCGGCCAAATTGAGCAGTGCACAAACCGAAAACAATGCGGCACAGACGGACTATTCAAACGCCGTTGCCAAACAGGCCGCAACGAATGCCGCATTCAAGACGGCACAAAGCAGGCTTGATGCAAGCAGCAAGAAGCTGTCCGCTTCAAAAGCAAAAAATACCGAGCTTAAAAGAGAACTTGACAATTTGGTCGAAGCTCGAAAGGAACAAGAACAAAAAGTTGAAGCTGCTAAAAACGTAAAAGCGGCTGCAGAATTGGATTTGGCAAAAAGCAAACAGGAAGCAGAAGCGAAGAAAAATACTTTGACGAAAGCACAGGCTGAGCTGACGGCAGCCAAGGCGGCTCAGAAACTGGCGGCCGAAAACTTGAAACAAGCAACGGCAAACGTTGAAGCTGCCGGTCAAAAGGTTGAGCAGGCAACCGCAAGTCTGGTCGAAATCAAAGCAGAAATCAAGCAGGCTGAAACGGAACTGCAAAAGATTGCTTATGAGATTGCAAATTTTGACGCATTAAAGAAAGCTGCGACAAGCAAGGTCGAGGAAACGAGCGGGGCGCTTGAAGCGGCAAAACAAAAGCTTGAACAAAAAACGGCAATCCTTGAAGAAAAGCAAGCCAGTCTCAAACAGGCTGAAAAAAATCTCGAACAAGCCAAGGCCAATCTTGATTTTGCCAACAAAGTTCTGGCAGAAAAACAACAAGCGTTAGAATCGGCACAAAACAAGCTCGATGCTTTAGAGAATGCCAACAAGCTTTTGGAAGAAACGAAAAAGAACCTGGAAAACGCCAAGCAGGAAGCGGCAAACAAACAACAGGCTTACGAAGCGGCACTCAAAAAATACAATGCAAGCCTGCAGGAATTGGAAAATGCCAAAAAAGTGCTTGCAGATGCAAAGCAAGCATCAGCACAAGCCAATCGCAAGCTGAGCACGAAGCAGCTTGAAGAACTGGTTTCAGCACAGCAGCAAATTTTGCAAAGCGACAATAAAAAAGCATATCCTGCCTTAGGCTCTGAAGAAAACGTGCCCGTTGCAGGATTGGGATTCTTGGCAGTTTTGCTTTCGTTCTTCGGACTGGGAGAAGTCAAAAAGAAGCGCGCATAAATAATTGTGAAGAGGCTGGGAGAAAACTCTGCCTCAAATCGAAAAACCGGATCAATCAATTGCAAATCTGATCCGGTTTTTTAGTATTCATGCCAATCGACTTCCGTGATGGAAATAAGCAAAATAACTTGGCGCGCTGCTTTATCAGGCGCTGCATTTGGCAAAAGCTCTGCCGTTTACGGACACATCGATGAAAATGGGGCGTCTGTCCGTAATTGGCCTGCTCGAAAAATGGCGATTACGGACAAAATGGGCGAAAACAGCCGTTTGTCCGTAAAAATTCAGACGTTTCGGACCTGGTTTTATGGACAAATGCTCCAAAAACAGTCTTCTGTCCGTAAATCACCAGCATAATGGCCAAAAATTTACGGACAAATCACCGGAAAATGCCGGTTTGTCCGTAAAATGCGTTTTGCTTACGGACAAACCATCAAAAATGTGCTCTTTGTCCGTAAATTTGAATGAAATCTTGGCTGAATCGGTTGAGTAGTACTGCTGATTGAAAAAAGTAGTTTTTATTCATTGGGCTGTTGGTTACGCTCGGAGCTTTGATCGAATTGAGATAAAAAAGGATGTTTCACGTGAAACATCCTTTTTTCAGATTATTCTGAATTTGCCGTTTTGCTCAAACAGCTTGCCCATTTTCAACAACAGGTCTTCCCTGCCCTTTTTAGCAACGAATTGGACACCAAGCGGCAGCCCGTTTGAAGCAACATGAACCGGCAGGCTGATGGCCGGGTTGCCCATGAGATTTGCCTGCTGAGTAAACGGGGTTGCTGCAAGGCTCGGCATGAAGAATTCATAAACCAGGTCGGTCCGCTCTCTTGAAGAAAGTTCAGAGATGCGGCGCATTTTTGCCCGCATTGATTCATTGATGAACTGATGGGAAACTTCAGGTGCCGTTTGAGCCGTTGTCGGGGTCAGGAAGAAACTGTATTTTTCAAGAAATGCGTCCATGACAAACGCAGCCTGGTCCCAATTTGCGAGCATGCGGCTGTAATCCGTCGCCTTGACGTCCATGCCGGCCTGACAGATGCACCAGCTGATGAGCTCCATGTCATCAATTTTAAGCTTGCGTTCAAGCGCGTTTTCAATGTTTGAAAACATTACGGCTGATTCGACGTCATTGACGAGATAATAGTCCTTGATCAGCTGAGTTCCGTCCAGTTTCGGTTCGGTTTCTTCAATTTCAAAACCTTGCTCTTCCAGAAAATTCACGGCTGAAAGAACTGCCTGCTTTGCGGCTTCTGAAACCTTCGTCTGAACGGGCGAATTCAATGAAAAGGCAACTTTGCGGTTTTTTGGCAACTGATCTTCAAGATTGAAGGAAAGCAGCGGGGTCTGAAACGGAGCCGGTGGTTGAACCGTTTGAACGGCGGCAAGCAGGCTGGCTGTGTCTCTGATCGAACGCGTTATGGCAAACGAGACGGATGCTCCCTGCCATCCGCGCCATGAAGAAGGGCCGACCGGAGTTCTGCCGCGCGTCGGTTTCAGTCCGATCAAGCCGGTAAACGATGCCGGAATTCTGATTGAGCCGCCGCCGTCGCTTGCTGCAGCAAGCGGCACCATTTTTGAAGCCACTGCTGAAGCAGCCCCGCCTGAAGACCCGCCCGAGTAAAATTCAGGGTTCCAGGGATTGCGTGCCGGACCGTACAATTTTGAATCCGTGACGTTGGTAAAGCCGAATTCAGGCGCATTTGACTGTCCGATGATGATGAACCCGGCTTGCTGCAGTGCCTTGACGAAATTATCGGTTTGAGTTGCCTTGGCATCTTTGAAGAGTTTCGAGCCGTCTGTTGCCGGCTCGCCTTCAAGATATTGACCGAGACTTTTTAGCAAAATCGGCACTCCCGCAAAAGGTCTGGCAAGATCGACGCAGCGTTTGGCTTCTTCCAGGGCTTTTTCTTCGCGCAGGCTGACGACCGCGTTCAGTTGGCCGTTTTTTGTTTTGATCTCGGAAAAAGCATTCATGACGGCTTCTTTTGGTGACAGCTGTTTTGTTTTGATCAGATTGGCGATTTCAGTGGCATCAAATTCCATGACAAGCTCCTTTGGTTAACTATTTTTGTGATATCGGTTTACGAAAAACATTGTAACATATTGAGGGCGGGAAAAAATCCGTTTTATTAAGGACCGAACGAAGCAGTGCTACTTACGAATTATTTTGCCAGTTTTAATGCATGAAACCTTGCTTATTTGTGCAATGGCAGAATTTTGTTTTCATATACGCAAAAAAACCAGATGAGATTCGCAAATCAATTGCAAATTTCGTCCGGTTTTTTCAGCCTTTTGAGCAGATTAAAGTTCTTTGGTCAATTCGGCAATCTTGTCGACAGTTTCGTCCAGGAATTTGATCGTATTTTTCAACGGCTCGTCTGTCGTGATGTCAACTCCGGCAATTTTGGCCGCTTCAATTGGTGCCGGGCAATTGTCAAATTTCAGGAATTTGAGCCATGCATCGATTGCGGGCTGACCTTGTTCTTTGATTTTCAGATAAGCCTGAGTCGAAATCGTCAGACTTGCCGAATAGGTGTATGGATAAAGTCCCATATAATAATGAGATTGGCGCATCCACGTCAAGGCTGCGTCATCGTCAATTTCAACCGCATCGCCCCAGAATTTCTTCAGGACGGCTTTTTTGATTTCGCAAAGTCGATCTCCGTCAAAGCCTTCGCCGTTATCGATCAGCTTATAGACTTCGCGTTGGAAGGCTGCTTCCAAAAGGTGCGTGACGAAGTTGTGATAGTAAGTGTTCGTCAGCATCTTTGTCAGGGCGAAAAGCTGCATCCGCTGGTCTGAACTATTTTCTTCAAGCGCATGAGTCAATAAGAGTTCGTTGAAAGTCGATGGTGCTTCAACGATGTAGGTTGAAACTCCGCAGCTCAGCGGATGGTTTGTTTTGTTCGTCAGCATTTCCTGTCCGGCATGTCCGAGTTCGTGAACGAGCGTGTAAACGTCGGCCATTTCATCAGTCCATGACATCAAAATATATGCATGCTTGCCATATGGCGTTGTTTCAAAGCCGCCGGTTTCCTTGCCTTTATTGGCAGGGAAGTCGACCCAGCGTTCGTCAAAACATTTCATGATCATGTCATGGTATTTCGGCCCCAGGACTTTGATCGCATCGGAGATATATTCCGGTGCTTTGTCCAATGGGACTTTCGGTGCAAATTCAGGGTCGAGATCGATCTGAAGATCTGAGAACGTCAGCTTGTCCAAGCCGCGTTCCTTTTGGATTAATTTGACGTATTTTTGCATGACGGGGCCAAGTTTTTCGATGATGACGTCGATTTGACGATCGAAAAATTCGCGCGGAACTTCCTGGTCGTCCAACAAGTAATCGAAGACCGAGTCGTATCCGCGCAGGGTTGCCATGTTTTTTTCCTTGGAAACCTGTGCGTAGTAGTTGGCAGCCACGGTATTTTTGTATTGATTCAAAACTTTTGAGAATGCTTTGAATGCCGCATGACGCAGCTTGTGATCCGGATTGTACTGATAGCTGTTTTCATAAAGCACGAATGACAGAGGGTATGTTTTGCCGTCGACTTCAAAATCCGGGAACGACATGTCGGCTGCCCGGCATGTCGTATAGATTCCTTCAAACGAAGAAAGAGTCGGTTCGATCGAACTTAGCGCGCTTTCGACTTCGCTGCTCAAGCGATGCTTTTTGATGCGCTTGAATTCTCTGATGGCGGCACCAAGATCAGGACGCTTGTCTGAAACGGCATCAAGCGTTTCGTTATCGTTGTCCATGATTTGAGCTCTGTATTTTGCAAGCTCGGCATTGTAGTCGGCTTCAAGCTGGTCAAGAATTCTTAAAAGCTGGTTGTAGTGCGGATCCGTCATATCGGTCGACTGTTGCAAAAAGCCGTAATGACCAAGCAGATCCATGCGAACTTCCATCTCGCCCAGATCGTCCAATGCGGAAATAATCGTTTCAGGATCGTTCAGCTTTTGATCGTACTTGGAAAAGTCTGCGAGCGCCTTTTTTTCTGCTTCGATGTCTTTTTGCCAGGCATCGTCATTTTCGTAAAGAATACCGACGTCCCAAGTTTGATGTACCGGAACGTCTTTTCTGTCAGGTAAACCCATGATAAAACCCCCATATTATGTATTTGTCAAAAATAACAAGAAAATCATAGCAAACAAAGTTTATAAAGTCTATAAAAATGCTCACGCACCGAGACTCGACAGTTACATGAACATGTCATCAGAGACGAATCTTGTCGGGTGTCGTGTCTTATCTGTTTTTGAGTCTGATTGGCTACATTGGTTACAAGACAGGCGTTTCGACGATGGAACCGAGTCGGGCATCGTTTGGCATTCGCGGCAGTTTTTTGCCTTCAATCATCAACGTGACGCAATTTATCGGCTGGACGGCGGTCAATACGTTTATTGCGGCAACTTCGGTCAGCTATCTGCTGCATGATCTGCTGTCGTGACCTGTTTACGGCAGGGGGAATGCAAGCGGTCATGACCCCGTACTACTGAATATTGATTAAAATTCGTG
>UMLA01009294.1_pt1 | contig 10481 bp, 9 predicted proteins | sample 1966431 | NCBI WGS metagenome assembly UMLA01 (sample SAMEA4836190, study PRJEB28245) | human gut metagenome | biome: gut microbiome; material: fecal sample | place: Denmark | collected 2008 | reverse complement strand
ACGGGAAGAGCACAGACAACCCATCCTAAGGATATAGATGAGATGTTCTCGGCAACTCCCCAGGCACTGAGCAAGCATACGGATTATTATCTGCAGGCTTTCCTCTACTCGATGATCATCAAGAACAGCAAAAGATACAATTCAGCACAGGATCCCGTATCACCAGGCTTGCTGTTCATACAGAATGCAGGTGCAGAAGACTACGACCCAACCCTTAAACTAGGCAGGGAAAAGATAGAAGACATCACACCGTATGAAGAAGACTTCATGGCACATCTCCGCAGTCTGATTGCCGACATCTACAATCCCGCATTGCCACTGCGCCCTACCAGCGACAAGAAACGCTGCGAGTATTGTCCGTACGCCGGACTATGCAAATAGGTATTGCAGAATGTTAAAATGAGAAATATTTGGGAGCAAAATTTGTTTCTTCAAATATTTCTCTGTATTTTTGCAGTAGAGAGAGCACACTACGCAATCACGCAAGAATTTCTCTCGGCAGAAAATTGCATCATAAACATCATTCATGAATTAAAAGACCCAAAGGAGATATGACAGAGAAAGAAATCAATAAGTTGGTAAGCGATAACATCAACTACGTAAAATCGGTAGCCAACCACTATCGTGGTAATGGTGTTGACTTCGATGACTTGGTTAGCGAAGGAACTTTGGCGATGCTCACGGCAGCTCAAAAATACGATGCCGAACGCGGTTCGCAGTTTGTGGCTTATGCATCCCCTTTCATTCGCAAGGCGATGCAGCAGACAATCGACAAGCAGGCAGCACTCTATCGTGTACCAAAGGATCAGAAAAAGCATGCTCCACGCAATGCTGCAAAAGCTGTTTCCATCGATGCCCCTATCAGTGAGGGAAACAAGTACACCCTACTCGACATCCTGATCAACAAGGATGCCCAGCCGGCAGACGATAATACGGCTTTCACCCAGATGCTCAACGACTTGGAGCGTTGCGTTGGAGAACTGGAAGAACGCGACCGCATCGTCATCTCTAAGTTCTATGGTATAGGAATGGCACATGAAACACTGGCAGAAATAGCAGAAGACCTGCAGCTGAAGCGAGAGCGTGTGCGCCAGATCAGAGACAAGGCGATACGCCAGATATCAAAGAATACAACCAGTAAGGTGCTCAAGCATTTTCTTAGAAAATAAAGTCTGATGATGATCTCTCTTAAATGCCAGCGAATATAGATTGTAATACAAAATAAAAATGGCTGTACAAGAAACTATCCTGTACAGCCATTTTTATATGAGCGGCATTGCTTCTATAAGAAGTTACTTATGCTGTGAATGTTCGAGGCGATACTGACGTGGAGTTATGCCCAGACGCTTGTAAAAGTTTGCATAGAAACTTTGACGAGTGCTGAATCCAGCCATCTCACTGATATCTTCCACGCTCATCTTTGCGTAGCGCTTATCTGTGAGCAGCGACATTGCATCGTTCACACGATAGTCATTAACCAACTCTGAATAATTCTTGTGGAATCGAGTTGCACACACTGCTGAAATATAACGAGAGTTCGTGCTCAGGTCCTCAGCCAACTTCTTAGAGTTGTACTCAGGATCCTTGTATTTTCTCTCCGTTACAATCAGACGGATAATCTCATCACGGAGGCGGTCTTTAGTCTCCTCACTCAGCAAGGTTTGATATCTTGCTGACTTCTCTTTTTTGGGTTGAATGTTATACTTAGCCATAATGCGTAATAAATTAATACAACAAAGATACGGCAAAATTATTAAACTACCAAATTTTTTGGCACTTTTTTGAAAAAAACTATAAAAATAATTGTCTATCTCGAAAATTATTCCTAATTTTGCATACAGATACATTATTAATATAGAAATTTTAAACATTAAATATTGAAAAGTTCAACGTTCGTATGAAGCAAATTATATGGTTTGTTAAGACTTATGCTACGTTTGTAGTATTGTTTGTTTTGCAGAAGCCGCTGTTCCTCTTTTTGGAAAAGGGTTCTGCCACACAACCTGTCGACAATATCTTCACGGAGTTGCCTGCCGTTATCTGGCATGGACTTCCACTCGATTTATCAATGGCAGGTTACTTATCTGTGATTCCAGGTTTACTTTCCATTGCCGTGGTATGGCTGAAAAGAGACCTGGTTAAACCAATTATGAACATCTACTTCATAATTGCCTCACTTTTCATCACTTGCAGTTTCCTGCTTAACGCAAGTCTTTATCCATACTGGAAGTATCCATTGGACAGTACTCCACTCTTCTACTTCTTCACATCACCGGCTGATGCCATCGCCAGTGTAAGCATCTGGCAAGTGATTCTTTCAATTGTCATATTGATAGTTCTGACCATTGGAGTTTGGTTCACATTGCGAATGCGAGGCGAGAAACGCCAGCAATACAGTCGCTACAGCTACGGATATGGAGGATTCGGAAGTGGTAAAAGAAACCGATTCGATGATTTCGACCGCCATCGTGGTCGCACATCCATCATACTCCTCCTGCTCACAGGCTTACTCTTCTTGCCTATCAGAGGTGGTATCACCGTTTCTACGATGAACACGGGACAGGCATACTACAGTCAGAACGCCTATCTGAACCACTCAGCCGTGAATCCACTGTTCAGCCTCCTGGAATCGATTACTCACCAGGAGGACTTCGCCTCACAGTATCGCTTCATGAAAGATAAAGAGGCTGACAAGATATTCGCTACGATGACAAGTACAAGCGATGAGAACACCTACCCTCTGCTCAATGAGGCAACTTTCAAAAAAGGAACTCCTGATATTCTCATTGTCATCATGGAAAGTTTTGCCAGCGACATCATGCCATCCATGGGCTCATACAAGGATGTAGCCGTATGCCTGGATTCCATTGCCCAGCAGAGTATTCTATTTACAAGATTCTATGCCAACAGTTTCCGCACAGACAGAGGTATGGTTTCCATATTGAGCGGCTATCCTGCACAGCCAACAACCAGCATCATGCGCTATCCACGCAAGACGAGCCAGTTGCCATCCATAGCCCGCAACCTGGCGAAATACAAGAATTACAAAACCACCTATTATTATGGTGGAGATGCAGATTTCTGCAACATGCGCTCTTATCTTGTTTCTCAGGGTTACCAGCATATCATTTCTGATGCCAACTTCCCGATAGAAGATAAGCTGAGCAAATGGGGTGTGCCAGACCATATCCTGGCAGCCAGAATGATGAAAGATATCAAGGCACAGCAGAATGAGAAGCGTCCTATGCTGAGAATATTGCAGACTTCCAGCAGCCACGAGCCTTTCGAGGTGCCTTACCACAGATTGAAAGACAAGCGTCTAAATGCTTTCGCCTACACCGACAGCGTAATGGGTGCCATCGTCAGGGAATACCGCAAACTGCCAAGATGGAAGAATACGCTTATCGTGTTCGTACCAGACCATGTGGGAGGTTACAAGGAAAATCTGAACGATCACGACCGTAGCCGTTACCAGATTCCACTCATCCTGGCAGGTGGAGCTATCTCGCGCCCTATGAAAGTGGGCATCATCGGTTCACAGCATGACATTGCAGCCACCCTGCTCGGTCAGCTGGGAGTAGAGCACAGGGAATTCACTTTCAGTAAGAACATGATGAGTGATGCCACACCTAAATTCGCATTCTTTGCGGTGAACGATGCATTTGGTATTGTTTCAGAAGAGAACTCGCTCATCTACGACAACAGAGCCAAGCGAATCGTATATGACAAAGGCGAAAAAGGCTTTAATCTGAAACGAGGTCAAGCCTATCTCCAGAAGCTATACGATGACTTAGCCAAGAAATAGGCAACATCTTGAATGACAGTAAAAAAGAGAATATAAATATCAACAAAAATAGTAAAGGCAACAATGCTAGAACTCATTCATTATCTGGAACAGATAGATACAACGATATTGCTATTTTTCAATGGCATGCACAGCGAACTATTCGATTACTTTATGGTTTTGGTGAGCAACCGATTCACATGGGTTCCATTTTATGCAGCGTTCATCTTCGTGATGATTAAGAATTTCCACTGGAAGGTAACGATAGTCACTATTCTAGCAGTAGCGCTCCTCGTATTGCTCTGTGACCAGACAGCATCAGGCTTACTCAAGCCATTGGTAAGACGTCTCCGTCCAAGCAACCTGGACAACTCCATATCCTATATGGTACACGTGGTTGATGGATACCGGGGCGGCAGATACGGATTTCCGTCCTCCCACTCCGCCAACTCGTGGGGAGTAGCCATCTTCGCCATGTATCTGGTAAGAAACAGAAAGCTGAATATATTCCTGGCGTTCTGGGCTGCACTGGTAACATATTCTCGCGCCTATCTGGGAGTACATTATCCTGGCGATTTGCTGGTAGGAGTTTTTATTGGCTTCGTTATGGCATCGATTGTATTCTATGCCTATAACCGTTGGGCAAGATCATACACCCAGGAATTCCAGAACGGCAAGAAAAACATCCAGTATAATTATCTCCCCATATCAGTAGGACTGATCAGCATAGCAACTATGTTTGTAACAAGTCTGATCATGCTTTTCACATCTTAAAGAAAGTAATATTTTCAAAACATCAATAATTAAAAGATCAAGATTATGAAGAAACTTACATTGATGGCTATTGCCATGGGTATGCTTGCCTTCACAGCATGCACAGAAAAGAAACCAGCTGCTGCCCCTGCAGCTCAGGTAGAAGAAGTGGTTACAGACTCCGCATTCCAGCAGGCTGTTGCTGGTGAATACAAGAGTGCTGACGGAAAGCGCATCATTACTGTCAACGCAGACTTTACAGTAAAGACCACTGGCCTTGACAAGGACTACTTCAAGTGGGATATGGATGTCAAGCCACAGGGTCCATCTGCCAACATCAACCTCATCCGCAAGGGTCTCGATGCAGAAGTAAAGGATATGGTATCTGTTGATACCGAAGAAGGAACTCTCATCGTCAAGAACGAGACTTACAGAAAGGCAGTAGAAGAGAAGAAGTAATTCTTCCATCTGATACATATTCATCATAAGCTGAGCGCCCCCACATGGTGTGGAGGCGCTTTCTTTGTACATGGGGGCGCTTTCTTTAACTGTTATTCACTATATTTTCCCCCTCAGGAAACATTTTTTCTTACTTTCCTACATTTCTTCTTAAATTTCGAGCCTAAGAATTTCCGTACTTATAATAAAATTTGTATCTTTGCACCATCAAACGAGAAAAATACTGGTTTTAGAAAATAATAAAGTAATTCTATAGAATATGGCAATTAATGAAGAAAACAAAATCGAGGAGAAAACAAAGAGCATCTCTTTCGTAGAACAGTTGGTTGAGGAAGACCTCAAGGAAGGTAAGAACGCTGGTCGAATCCAGACCCGTTTTCCACCAGAGCCTAACGGCTACCTTCACATCGGTCACGCCAAGGCCATCTGCATGGACTTCGGTGTAGCCGAAAAATACAAGGGTGTCTGCAACCTCAGATTTGATGACACCAACCCAAGTAAGGAAAACAACGAATACGTAGAAAATATCCTCCAAGACATCCAGTGGCTCGGCTTTAAGTGGGGCAACATCTATTATGCTTCAGACTACTTTGAGAAGTTGTGGGAGTTTGCTGTATGGATGATCAAGAAGGGACATGCTTATGTCGACGAGCAGACTGCAGAGGAAATTGCAGCCCAGAAGGGTACTCCTACTACCCCTGGTACTGCCAGTCCATATCGCGACCGTCCTATCGAGGAAAGCCTTGCTCTCTTTGAGAAAATGAACACTCCTGAGGCTGTAGAAGGAAGTATGGTACTTCGTGCGAAGCTTGACATGGCTAATCCAAACATGCACTTCCGCGACCCTATCATGTACCGCATCATCCAGACTCCTCACCACCGTACAGGTACCAAGTGGCACGCTTATCCTATGTACGACTTCGCACACGGACAGAGCGACTATTTCGAGGGTGTTACCCACTCTATCTGTACCTTGGAGTTTGTTCCTCACCGTCCACTCTACGACAAGTTCGTCGACTTCCTGAAGGAGATGGATGGCAGCGATGACGTATTGAACGATAACCGTCCTCGCCAGATTGAGTTCAACCGCTTGAACCTCACTTATACAGTAATGAGCAAGCGCAAGCTCCATACTCTGGTAGATGAGCACCTGGTAAATGGATGGGATGATCCTCGTATGCCTACACTTTGCGGTATGCGTCGCCGCGGTTATTCACCAGAGAGTATCCGCATGTTCATCGACAGCATCGGTTATACCAAGTTCGATGCCCTCAATGATATGGCTCTTCTGGAGGCTTCAGTTCGTGAGGACTTGAACAAGAAGGCTTGCCGTGTAAGTGCCGTACTCGACCCAGTGAAACTCGTCATCACCAACTATCCAGAGGGTGAGAGCGAGGAGATGGAGGCAATCAATAACCCAGAGAACGAGGCAGATGGCACACATACCATTACCTTCTCAAAGAACCTCTGGATTGAGCGTGCCGACTTTATGGAGGATGCTCCAAAGAAGTTCTTCCGTATGACTCCTGGAAAGGAAGTTCGCTTGAAGAATGCCTATATCGTGAAGTGTACAGGCTGTACCAAGGACGAGAACGGTGTCATCACAGAGATTCAGGCTGAATACGATCCTATCAGCAAGAGCGGAATGGAAGGTGCCAACCGCAAGGTAAAAGGTACTCTTCACTGGGTATCTGCAGACCACTGCGTAAAGGCAGAAGTACGCGAGTACGACCGTCTCTTCGCCATCGAAAACCCATCTGCTGACGAGCGCGACTTCCGAGAACTGCTTAACCCAGAGAGCTTCCACGATTTCAAGGAATGCTATGTAGAGGAGTATGCTGCAACCAAGAAGCCGGGAGAGTATCTCCAGTTCCAGCGCATCGGTTACTTCATGGCTGATCTCGACACAACAGACGAGAAGCCAGTATTCAACAAGACAGTGGGCTTGAAGGATACCTGGGCAAAGCAGAATAAGTAATATAATTAATAATTATGAATACAGCAGATCTTTTTCTTTGGATTCTGGATAACTTGAATTATTGGGTGGTTGCACTGTTTATGGCAATCGAAAGCTCTTTCATTCCTTTCCCATCTGAGGTGGTAGTTCCACCTGCAGCCTGGAAAGCCATGGATCCAAACAGCGGAATGTCGTTTATTCTGGTCATCGTGTTTGCTACCATCGGTGCAGACCTGGGTGCCCTCATCAACTACTATTTGGCTAAATGGGTAGGTCGCCCTATCATCTATCGCTTTGCTGATAGCCGAATCGGTCACATGTGCCTGATCGACCGCCAAAAGGTGGAAGTAGCTGAGGAGTATTTCCGCAAGCATGGTGCAGCCTCTACCATTTTTGGAAGATTGGTGCCAGCCGTTCGCCAGCTCATCAGTATTCCTGCAGGACTTGCCGGAATGCACGTGGGCAAGTTCCTGCTCTACACCACTATCGGTGCAGGTGTATGGAACACTGTTTTGGCAACCATCGGATGGGGTATCTACAAATACACCGATTATAAGACGACTCATGACGTTTATCAACAGGCTGTACAATATAGCCACGAGATTGGTTATGTCATCTTAGCATTGGCTGTAGTCATCGTAGCCTTTATTGCCTATAAGGGTATCAAGAAGAAATAAACTTCTTTCAGAAGCACATATATACAAAAAAACTCTCCATTGAGGTTCAACCTTCAATGGAGAGTTTTTTGTATATATAGATATCAATCATTACTTCTCACTACCTGAGAAAATCTTGATTCGCTGTTCCTCAGACAATTTGCAGATAAGCAACGTTCCGTCTTCCTCTGCTACAATATAGCCATCCAGACCCTGGATAACAACCTTCTTCTCATTCATGGTATGAATGATATTGTTCTTGGATTCCACCATCTGGATATTATCTCCAATCAGTGCATTGCCATACATATCCTTATGGCTCTGTGCCAGGAGGCTTCCCCATGTACCGAGGTCACTCCATCCAAAGTCGGCAGGCATCACGAAGATTTCCTCCGCTTTCTCCATGATAGCATAGTCAACAGAGATATTCTCGCATTCAGGATAACGCTGATCGATTTCAGCCTGCTCCTTGTCTGTACCATAAATACTGCGCATGCTCTCGAAAATCTTGGCAATGCTTGGCTGGTAAACACGGAAGGCATTGACGATGGTTGCGGCACTCATCACGAAGATACCGGCATTCCAGAAGAAACTCTTATCTTGAATATATTGAGTAGCTGTCTCCAAATTTGGTTTTTCCCTGAACTGATCAACACGGAAGATTTCCTTGTTACGGGCTGAAGGGGTACGGAGATCAGCCTGAATATAGCCATAACCTGTCTCTGGGCGAGTAGGCTTCATTCCCAAAGTAACAATGCTGTCAGTCTCACTAGTAAACTTCAAGGCAGACGTTACCACTCTTCTGAATTCGTTCGCATTGGTAACGATATGATCAGAAGGAGATACAACAATATTTGCATGAGGATTCTTTTCCTTGATTCGCCAACTGATATAGGCGATGCAAGGAGCTGTGTTTCTTCTGCATGGTTCCTGCAGAATATTACCCTCAGGAATCTCTGGCAACTGCTCGTGAACCAGGGCTGCATACTTTTTATTGGTTACTACCCAAACATTCTCCGGGTCACAAACACCCTCAAAACGATCGAATGTAAGCTGTAAAAGAGTACGACCTGTTCCTAAGACATCAATAAACTGCTTAGGCTTGTCCACGGTACTCATAGGCCAGAATCTACTGCCTACTCCACCTGCCATAATTACCAAATGATTATTTTTATGAGCCATATTTATACCTTTTTATATAATATTCCGCAAAAGTAATAAAAATAATTGGTTTAAACAAATAAAGGATGGAAAATTATTCCATCCTTTACCATATTTTGAAAAAACTCGTGTTATTCGAGCACTTCCCGTATCCCAGTATCAATGCAAAACTTAGAGCTTTCCAAGTTCAGCTTTCCAGTCAGCATAAGCCTCAAGATAAGCACTGCGATTTGCCTCATCAGGCTCAATTACCGCCAATTTCTTAAGAGATGCAAACGCCTCATCGTGATCCTTATAGATTCCGGCTCCGATACCAGCTCCCTTGGCAGCACCAGCACTACCATCGGTCTCGTAAAGCTCAATGGTTGCACCACTCACACCTGCCAGGGTATCACGGAACAGAGGACTGAGGAACATGTTTGCCTTTCCTGCATGAACCTTCTTGATATCCATACCCATCTGCTGCATAATCTCCATACCATAGCAGAAACTGAACACGATACCTTCCTGTGCAGCTCTTACGATATGGGCACGATTATGCTTGGTAAAGCTCAAGCCACGGATAGAACAGCCCACTTCACGATTTTCCAATACGCGCTCTGCTCCATTTCCAAAAGGAATAATCTTCACACCGTCGCTGCCAATAGGTACACCGGCTGCCATATCGTTCATATCTGCATAGCTTACATCAGGCGTGATGTTACGATGTACCCAAGCATTCAGGATACCAGTACCATTTATACAGAGCAACACTCCCAAGCGGTCAAGTTCCGTTGTATAGTTGACATGTGCAAAGGTATTGACACGACTCTTTGGATCGTAATTGACTTCACCGAGTACACCATAGACAACTCCGGAAGTTCCTGCGGTGCTGGCAATCTCACCTGGATTGAACACATTCAGGCTGACAGCATTATTAGGCTGGTCACCTGCACGATAAGAGATAGGAGTTCCCTCCTTCAGACCAAGTTCCTCGGCTGCAGCCTTGCAGACTACGCTCTGTACTGAGAAGGTAGGAACGATGTCGGCGAGCATACTCTCATCGAATCCGAAATAATCAAGCAGGAACTTGGCTGGTTTCTTTGCCTTGAAATCCCACATCATACCTTCTGAAAGTCCGCTGATAGTAGTCTGAGCCTCACCGGAAAGTTTCATTGCCAGATAATCACCAGGGAGCATAATCTTATCTATCTTATCGAAAAGTTCAGGTTCATTCTCCTTAACCCACGCCAGTTTGGAAGCGGTAAAGTTACCTGGAGAATTGAGCAGATTACGCAAGCAGAGATCCTCACCTAAATCATGGAACGCTTTCTCGCCGTAAGGAACTGCACGGGAATCGCACCAGATGATAGATGGACGCAGAACCTGCTGGTTCTTATCCACACAAACCAGACCATGCATCTGATAGGAAATACCAATAGCAAGAATATCCTCACCTTTGGCACCACACTCCACCATAATCTTCTTGAGAGCCAACTTGGCATTGTCCCACCACATTTGCGGATCCTGTTCAGCCCATCCTGCCTTTACTGCCATGATAGGTGCTTCATGATCAGGATAGAATGCAGAAGCAACAATCTCACCATTATCTACATCTGTAAGAGATGCCTTTACAGAACTTGAACCAACATCAAAACCTAATAAATATCTTCTAGCCATTTGTCCGTTATTTAAAATCAATACTCTGTTAATAATTACGTAATCGTTTGAA
>UMLA01023865.1_pt1 | contig 10616 bp, 9 predicted proteins | sample 1966431 | NCBI WGS metagenome assembly UMLA01 (sample SAMEA4836190, study PRJEB28245) | human gut metagenome | biome: gut microbiome; material: fecal sample | place: Denmark | collected 2008 | reverse complement strand
GTAAGGTGGCAAAGCGCTGTGGGCCTAGCCTACTGAAAGAGATTGCTGATTTATGCATGATAAACAAGACCTTGACCACACATACGGTTCGGCATTCGTATGCAACCTCTGTCTGCCTCGCCAACGGTGTGAGCATTGAGAATGTGGCCAAGATGCTCGGTCACTCTAATATCAAGATGACCCAACACTATGCACGTGTATTGGATTCCTCCATCCTGCGCGATATGAATAATGTAAAGAACATGATGGCTAAAGTAATGGGATGAGTATGGAAAGAGGAATAATCACAATCAGTAAAAACGGAGTGGTGGGTGTTCCCTCTGCACCTATATGGATGACCCAATTCGAGATAGCCGACTTTTTCGGAGTATTTTCAAGTGTTGTTCGCAAGGCGATTCAGTCCATCTACAAGAACAAGGAACTGAACGAGGTTGAAACGCAGAAGTATATCAGGCAGACGGACGACATCAGTTATGATGTTTACAACCTTGAAATGGTTGTCGCCGTTGCGTTCAGGATATGCAGTCGAGAAAGTATCCTGTTCAGAAAGTTTGTAGTAAATGAAATCTGCATCACCATTCGATAACATTGTTTCTTCCCTGTGGCAGAAGAAGCAACCGATGGTATAATTGAGTTCATCCCGTCAGGCACTTGTTCCCGATGCTCGGATGCAAAGGTAGCGCATGGTTCAGATGGTAGCGACAAGGTCAAGCGGCAGAGCCGTTTCGGGCAGAATCTTCCTCCTGCGGAGCGTATTCAGCCCGAAAACCTTGCCTCTGCCAACCATACGCAGAAAGGGCATCCAGCAACGGAAACAAGCGACTGACGGGAAATCAAAAGACAAAGAAGGGGAACGACTTACAGACGAAGCAGAGTTTTGGTACTTCATCCGTAAGCCGTTCCTTTTTCTTTTTGTTGTAAGTCTATTGCTGCCGCAAATTATAGGGCAGACGGCAAACTGCGCTCCTTCAAGAAAATCAGATAGCTAATCAAGTTGCCCTCTGTCGGAAGGCGGAGCGGTAGCCGTCATTCAACATCCGTTCGATGTCCGATTCACGGTAAAGGATTTTGCCGCCCAACTGGATATAGGCTATCTTTCCTTCGTTGCGGTAGTCTTGAAGCGTTCTTCGGCTTACCTTCAACCGTGCTGACACTTCCTTGTCAGTAAAGAAACGCTCACCGCCCAATGTCTGACGATAGTTGGCGGTCAGACGCTCGTAGCTGTCCAGCAGTCGGTCAAGACTGCCCATGAAGTGGATTATCCACTCGTTGTCTTTATTGATTAATTCATTCATGTTACTTGGATTTAGTGGGATTACTATAGATGGTGGTTAATTTGTCTTGCCCTTGAACTTCGTCTCCTTACGTCTGTCCTCCACAACGGAAACGATACGTTGCACATCTTCGGGACGGTAAAATATCTTGTGGTTTATCTGCGAGTAGGCAAGCGTACCGTTATCCCGCAGTGTTTGCAATGTGCGGGGACTGATATTGAGCATCTGGCACACATCTTGATTGTCCATCCACTCACTCATTTTCTTTTCGCCGTGCCGCTGGCAGATGGCTTCCATACGGTGGACGAAGCGGTCGAACTTGGCGGCCATCGCCTCAAATGTCTTTCTTTCGATAGATACGATTTCCATATACATCATTCTTTACTGTTATTGTTTCTTTTGCCGCAAAGGAATATATAATCCGTTATCCGACAATGGATTTTCCAAAAGTGGCAGCATATTGCGCTGATGTTGTAGTCATTGTCCTATATCGCATTTGAAAGGTTCGGCTACTTTGTGTATTAAAATGAACTATAAATCAATCGTATTAGTTAGCCGTATTATCAGTCATACGACATATCAATTATACATATGGCTGATAAAGCATATTACTGGTCACATATTATTATGGTCAGTTGTATTAACGTATGACCATACATACGTGTTATCATCTAAACTCAAAGGCGACTTTGTATGGTGTAGTTCTCTTATGAAAGCTTTTTTATCAATCCGTTTCTTACGGATTCTTGTGTTCACTTGAACACAGCAAGGAATGTTTTGGGCAGCTCAAAATACTTCGAGCAGCTCAAAACGCCTTGCCCTTGCAGGAGGCTGAGTTTTCCTCCGAAGTCGGAAAACTTTTCAAACCTGCGGTGCTGCTTTTACGATTTAGATGAATCGGTATTATTCTTTAACCACTCTTTAGCCGCTTCCGTGAGCCTATATTTTTGCTTTGGGTGCTTTGGCTGTTCTGGATACTGCAGTTCAATTGCACCGTCCTCCAACGCAGGGAGGAAATAATTTTCTCGGAATGATGTACGATGTTTGAATCCCATATTTGACATTATTTCATTCATCGTTAGATAGTCTTCACTCATTGAAAAAATTATTTCTTGAACTTGAGCGGTACTTGGACAGTACTTGAGCGGTACTTGAGCGGTACTTGAGCGGTACTTGTCCTGTTTACTTGTCCTGCTATCCTCTCTGTCAGTTTTAAGAGTGTTTGTCTTGAAGTAAGGTCGCTTGAAGGTGACGGTCACGAAACCGCCATCAGAAGCCCAAGTGGGTGTATCCACTCCTTGTGCCTTACAAGCATCCATAATACGTTTCGCACCACTACCCCAGTTTTCCAGATAAGTCATACGATAAAGTGCCTCCGCCACCTTTAGGTTATGAGGAAATGACTCATGAGGTTTCTTGATATTTTCGGGAGTTATCTGCGGAGGGAACGTACCGGGACTTGCTATCTCGATGCGGTCATCATAGATGGCAAGACTGATAGTTAGATTATATCTTTCCCAATACCGATGGCAAAGGGCATTGATTAGAGCTTCGCGCAACGCATGATAGGGCACTTCAAGTTGTTCTTCACGCTCTAAACTATGGTTGGTAATTACCCCACTGAGCGAAAGATGTTTGAAGCAAAATGCAACTCCGGCATCTAAGAGTTGGAAGAAATTGCCTTCGGCTCGTTGGTTATCACGGAACCTATTTTTGTCGATTCCTACAAACCGCGCCATCCTCAGTGTAAACTGTGGATACTCGTCTATTTTGTCGGAGAAAAGTAGTACAGCACCATTAGTCGGAACGCCATTCTTTAATAGCGTCCATTTTGCGAGAATATCTCCAGTAGGTTCATATAAAGCAGACTCTGGGATGCGACCACCATCAATACCTCGACGGATGCCATTACGAATCAGATTCTCGTTAAGATCTGCCAAAGTCACACCGTCAGCAGCAAGTCGTTCCCATGCGTACAGTTGAGGTTGATGTGCCCGAATACGCTCGTCATACATATCCTGCGGCATGACCTTCGTTGTACTCTCAACCTTATAATACGGGCAACCATGGAAGGTGTGCGGACGCTCACCCCATACCCATCCATCAAAGTGCATAGCTATGATCTGGTAGCCCGGGCGCTCTGGCACATCAACATACGCCACTCGTACATCTACCGCAGGTTCCAGCCCTGCCAAAGCCTGAGCAATCTCCTGTTGAGTCTTGTCTGTCACCTCCTGTCCGATTATCTTCAACGAACTCGGAGCGACCCCAAAAATCAGCCAGCCACCTTCTGTGTTGAGAAAGGCGCACGCTGAGTGCATCCCGTCTTTCAGTTCACCGGTTGTTTTCTTCAGTTCCAGAGTCCGTGACTCATCTGCTGCAATTAATGTCCTTATATCGTCAATTGTCATATGCTCTTTTATACCTATCTGTAATATAGCTTAAGAAAATTCTGTTTCTTCTCATCATCATATCCCTGTTCAATAATGGCAGATGAATCTAATACTTTAAGTTCAAAATCAGAACCAATTCTTAGGATATTTGCTTTCGTTATGGCTTTTCTTTTCGTAGCATTTTGTGCAATTTTAAAAGTCTCTGGCAGTTCCCCTTTCCTTTCCTCATATTCTTTTTTATAAGATGACAGCATGGATGTCACCTCATCATCGATTGCTAATGACGAAATCAATTCATTCGTATTTACTTCTCTACCATCATTCTGCAGTATTTGAGTAATTTTTCTGGATGCCTTAGCTAAATCCAAAGATTTCTCTGGAATCTTTTTACTAATCTGATGAACCACTGTAGAACAAAAGTCCGCTATACGTTCTGTATACTGGAAATCTGTAATTATGTCCTTTATATAAAGGAAGTTATTAGACCAATATCTTCCATCTTGACGGATGGTTGATGTTTCTACTATTGAGATTAAATATCCTTTATCTGATTGGATATTGAAAATTATGCACCCTTTGTCCAAATGCTTTGTACTCAATCCCAGCTGCGATTTAATAGAGTATTCTCCGTTTTCATAGGACACGGTTAAAAAACTATCTTTTGCTTCTGTTTTGAGTAACAAAATAGCATCAACTGTCTCATCGTTAATAATGCAACCGTCAATATAAATTACATAAAACTCACCATTACTAATGTGCGGATGTATACTTTGGTCATAAAGGTGCCTTGCAAGGTTATTTGATTGTTTGACAAAATCATCTTTGTTTTCAAATATCTTACGTACAAATCTATAGGACGGATTCATGTCCAGAGAGTCAATAGAATCAAATTGGCTAAAAGTGTCAAACTTAAACGTATTTTTCACCAATGTTGATATGAATTCAGAAGCAAACGACATATCGTCTGCTTTAGAAGCAAATGCGATCCCTTCTTCCTTGGATTTATTTCCAACTTTTTGTACAGTGGCAATTACTGGTGTACCTAACTTAAAATTTACCATCATTCATAGATATATTTAGGAATTAGACCTCCATTTTCTGATTTTGAAAACTTTGCCGCAGTATGGAAATACTCTAAATCTTTCCAATAAGATTCGTCAGCATGTTCTATTAGTATAATCTGAAAATGATTGCTTTCGCCGCATACAATATCTTTCATAAAATCATTGAGTAGTCCGAAAGCTTTGATTAGCTGTTTCTTGTCATCGTTATCAAGCGTGTTTTTATCAGCGTAATACGGTATGCTTGGTTGATCAATAAATAGAAATGAGCCAACCTGTTCGGACTGATGTGCCAGAATAGAGCGATGGAGGCCTAGAAAAAAACATAAGTGTAGGAACATATAGTTTGATTTGCTGCCGACATTTCTAATAGGATACTCCTCCCCATTTTTCAACAGCGAAACTCTACGCTCCTCATCGTCATAACGCATAGAAGAATCTGGATAAGAATCTACAATGCCATTAGTTGAACGAAAATATTTGTTTATATATTCGTTCAATACCTCTTTCACATCATGAGGCAATAAATACATCTGTTTTAATTGAATTTTCAATGATTCAATTTCTGACAGCATATCTTGCTCAACATTTGGTAGATAAGCATCTGCTTGTGGTTTCTTCAAATCTTTCAGTCGATATTTAAGACTTAGAGCCATGTTAAGCCATTTAGGATTAACAATAGTTTTACGGAGAAACGTTAATCGTTTTAGTTCATTTTCGCAAGTTTTTAGCTCTTTTTTTAATTCTTCATACCTTGCATTGAAATCAATAGGCAATTTAGGCGTTTCTATCCTTGACTTCTTTATTTGTATAAGTTGATTTTCTAACAAATCAAGAAGTTCTGTCGTTTCAGAGCACAGAATGACCTCATCTATGTGCTCTCTAATGTAGGAAATAGGACGTAGGCTGTCTTGAATCTTTATTCCTGCATCTTTCTGTTTGCCCATCTCCGAAAGTAAAGAGTTGTAGATACTTAATTTAGAATTAAGTTCATCCCTTTGTTTTTTAAGTCTCTCTAATTTATTTGTATCTTCATCGTTTTTGATGAGTTTGTCGTATTCATTTATAGTTCGTTGAATATAATGTTGTAGTTCATTTGCATTTTCACAAATAAACAAATTGTCGGCAGGGACTAGGTTAAGACGCAATGCGTCTTCATAAATAGAAATGAGACTGTCCTTATATTTTATTTCATCAGCTTGTGCTTTTTGATGTTTCTGCTGATATTGGTTCAATTCCCTTTCTGCTTTTTGAATTGCAGATTCTACTTCTTTCCCATTATGACACCTAATGCCATTGACATACTCCAAGGCATAATCAAGGTGTGCATCAAAACTTCGGCTCATAAAAAAAGCCGTGTCAAAATATGTATTAGCTGATGATATAATATCCTCTGTCAGATAATTAAATGGTAAAAAATGTCTGAAAGTCATAGGAAATGTTCTATGACCAATCTTCACATCATGTTTCGGGACATTGAACATACTCGTAAGCATTGTTCTCATCTCTCCAACAGTATGAGTAGTGGTATATGGCGTTGGGTATTCTTGCTGTTTTTTCCAATATACATCTTGCGAACCTTTCCCAAGATACGGAGCTTTTCTTATAAGGATGTAACTTATTCCATCAAGATATAAATGCATACCATAGAACTCCACATTTTCATTAACTATATTTTCTACAATTACAGGATTGTCTGATAGGAAAAGATAATCAATAATTCCGAGTATCGATGATTTGCCAGTGGAAGAATCCCCTGTAATAACATTTATTTTATTGGGCTTGAATGGATAGGTTACCGTCTTTAGGACGTCTTCACTAAAACCCTTGAACCATAATTTTATGCTTTCAATATATAGATTCATAGGAGTACGTTTAAATCGTTATAAATTTCTTCGGTTGATAAGTCCTTGCACATATCTAATAAATGATCTGCATTATTGATTATACGACCCAATCTTCTGGAACTCAATTTTCCAGAAGGAAAGGATAGATCGATTAATCGCAGTACACCTTCTGATACAGCAATAATCTTGCTTTGTGTTAGTATTATCATAGCATTTATGAAATATGGGCCAAACGAATCTAATTTACGAGATATTAGTCCTTGATTTTTAATGCGACTGGAAAGCTGCTTGAAATCCATGCAGCCATGCAACCCTGTACTTAGTTGACGGTCTATCAGGATTGTACTAACAAGATACAATAGAGCTATATCCATATCTCTTTCTTTGAGAATTCGGACTATGCATGCCATAATTATTCCTTCATTATTGTAGACTCTGTTCATGACTTCTTAAATTTATCTTCCCAATCACGATGCCAACCAATTAAAGGTAATTCGGGGTTTATATTTGTTGGAGAATTTGAGTAGTAATATATACACCCTTCGCTTAAGAATTGCTCTAACGGAGTTTCGGCTAATGAAAATCGCTCTTTTCTCATCTCATCAACCGTATTACAACCTGCTTCACATAATTCGTTATCAGTTGATGCCGATGTTATTCTACGGTGTTTGGACCGATGGTAATTATCCCATGATGAAACTACATTTTTGGTAAGTCTATCTACATCTTCATGGAGCAAAGCCCTATTATTGAAATGCTCTTGGAGGTTGTTGTTAAAGCAAAGCCATCTTGTGGTTAGCTCTACCATTCTGTCCAATTCGTCCTCTTTAGTGTCTCCAATGGAAAAAAGTTGTTTCATAAATAATAAGTCACGAGGATTACCATTAAATTCATTAAAGGTGTAGTCCGTCCTGAAATGTATTTTCTGACGTCCAACATCAATTATACTCTGGTATCGCTCTTTAAAAATAGCTCCTGTGTAGGAGACAGGTATATTATTTTCAATGTTTTCAACAGAATCATCTCGTAATCTATTCATAAGTTGATTATAAACCCACTCTACACGATTCTTATTTAAGCAAAAACGGTTATCCATGTATCTTTTAACTTCATCTTTCAGCATATCCGAAGTTTCAGAAACAGAAATTCGGGCACAAAATTCTGACAGATACGACTTACTTAATAATTTCGTAATTATCTCTGAAATATCAGCACTTTTCTTTTTGGTGATATCGGTCTTATCTTTATTGACCCTCTCGGATTCTTGAATGGAAATAAGTGCCGATTTTAATTCGTCAATAGACCTATTTTCTCTAAACTTCCCAAGAGCGTTAATAAACGCATTATCCTGAACAGCTTTGTTTGTTACTAAAACGAACTTGTGACTCGCTAAGACATCCGGTTGTTCGTCAATAAACTCCATCCAAATGGATATTGTTTTCCACAAGTCCGTATCTCTATTACTTAAATTTATTGTTTCGTTTTTTGCGTTTTTTTGAACACTATGTTTTATTTGATATAAGGTGATACATTCTCCCGTTTGTTTATCAACATCATCAAGAAGTTCAAAACTGACAGTAGTCGTATCATCATTTGTGTCTAAAAGCTGTAGCACAAAGTAATCCCATTGATATTTAAAAGCGGCAAAAATATGTGCAGCAGAACGCTTACTTTGTTCTTTTGATGGTGTTATCATATTCATAAGGATTTTTCTATTATGGTTCTGCAACCATTGATGAATAATAGTCGGAATTAACACTATATAAACGTGGAGCTGATTGATGTTCCTTATAGTTCTCCACTTGGTCACGGATCTGATCAAAAACATCTTCGCTCCATTCTGGTGGATAACCATTTTCATCAAGCAAGAACCATAGTTCCTGATTAAGTGCAGCACGAACATTTGTATTTGACAACCAATCGGCAAAGCACGATTTAGTGTCAATCAACTCCTTTACTTTTTGGGCGAGCACCTTGCACTTGTCGTTGATTATCAACGAACCCACTTGGCGGTCTGTACCATATTCAAAATTATGGGCATCGCGCATGTGCATCAGGATGTCATAAAAGGCTTTCTCCTCAAATGTAAGCCCAAGTTTACGGAAGCTTTCCTTATCTTCGCCCAGTTTGCCAAGTATATCGAGTGCCTGCTGGGTGGCATTACGGATAATTTCGTCCACCGTGTCTTTCTGCGTCTGGGTTGCCTCGGCAGAAGAAAGTGCAACGCGGCGGTTGTGATATTCCTCCAGTGTCTTTTTCAGCAAATCTTCAAACTTTTCTGCAGCGAACTTATTTGTATTCTTATATTGAGCAATGCTTTTCCGCAACATCTTAACGAGCACTTCAAGGCGAGTGGCTGGCAACTTAACCCCATTGAGTTGTTCTATAAAGCCGGGACTGAAAATGCTTTCCTCTACGTCGGTGTCAAGTATGCTTACCACGCTGTTGCACTGCAATGCTTCGGCAACCATGCGTTGTACCACACGGTTCATACTTTCCGTATCGTGTTTTTCGCCCGATGCTTTGCGGATATATGTGGCAACACACATATAGCACTGCGACAACGACAACTGTTCGTGGTTCAGTACGTTTGAAGGTTGGCAGATGTCATAGGCTGTTTTCAGACGCTTGATATGTGCTAAAAAGAATGTCTTGGCATCTACTTTTTTAGGTTTCTTACCTTCTTTCGCGACATTATACATCTTACTTAAAGTCAAGACATGCTCTGATGCTTTACCAAGACACTCCAACCGGTCAAGTGGCTTTGAGTTCTTGTCTATGAATGGCTTTAGATTGAATCCTACAAAGAGTTGGTTGATAAGCTCAAGTTCTACCAGCAGTGCGCCCAACGCCTGCTGCACATCATCCTCACTCGGTCCGAAAGTCTCACCGCCATACTTCTTCATAGCCTCCATCATATTATTGCGAATACCGATATAGTCAATGATATAACCGAAATCCTTACCTGAATATTTACGGTTCACACGGCTGACGGTCTGCACCAATGTATGCTTTTGCAGCGGCTTATCGTTGTATAGATAGGTGAGGCACGGCACATCGAAGCCTGTAATCCACATATCCACGACAATGACAATGCGGAAGTTTGAGTATTCCTGTTTGAAAGCGTTTTCGAGTGCCTTCGTGCGCTTCTTGTCTCCAAGGTAGTCAGACATGTCCTTGACATCATTTTTCCCACGGGTGGCAACCATGGCTATGGTCGGCATCGGCACCAACTCCTTCATCTCCTTTTCCTGTACTACATAGTCCTCCGGGGCTTTGCGTTCCTCGAACCAGTCTGGTTGGAGTTTGCGGAATTTCTGCAACAGTGCATATCCTATTTCTCGCTTGCTACATACCACCATCGCCTTTTGAACCACACCGGGCTTGTTTTCACAAGAAGCGGTATAGTGTACTATAATGTCAGCTGCAAGGCGTTCAAGCCGTTCTTCATCGCCCAATATCTGCTCAATCGCGCTCATCGCCTTTTTGCTTGCAGCGATATCTGTTTCGGTTGCGCCTTCCTCTCTACATTTGGTATAATAGTCCTCTATTTCCTTGACTTTTTGTGAGTCGAGTGTAACCTTGGCAATGCGTGGAATATACTTAATATCTTTGGTAATGTCATCATCCACAGCCTGCTGCATCGTGTAGCGGTCCACAATATCACCGAACACTTGTATGGTTTCAGCAATAGGTGTACCCGTAAATCCCACAAATGTGGCGTTTGGAAATGCTGTGCGGAGTTGTTCGGCGTAGGGCTTGGTGACGAAAGCACCGATTTTACTCTCGTCAATCATCCTTACGGCGAGCTCACCACCTGAAGTCTGTTTCACCTTAGCTTCGATATCCTTTAGTTCTACAACTTTTATTTTGTTGCTCAACCGGATTTGGGTACGATGAGCCTCGTCAGAGAAGCAAATGATATTGCGGCGAGTATTCAATTCTCCAATTGCCTCGCAGAACTTCTGGATGGTGCAGATGAAGAAGCCTCCACTGTCACGAAGCGAAAGTTCGGTTTTCAGTTCTTCACGATCGGCAATA
>UMLA01032830.1_pt1 | contig 10624 bp, 9 predicted proteins | sample 1966431 | NCBI WGS metagenome assembly UMLA01 (sample SAMEA4836190, study PRJEB28245) | human gut metagenome | biome: gut microbiome; material: fecal sample | place: Denmark | collected 2008 | reverse complement strand
AAGTTACGGAGCTTTTGTGGGACAAAGGGAATACCGTTGAAAGTATTTGCCTCCTCGAGTGGGTGAGCAACTGAAAAATATTGATATGAACTAAGTAAATTTATAGACATTTTCTTATCGTAAAGCTATAATATTAAAATCATATAGAACAGATAGACATTGATTTTAGAAAGTGATACAAATGAAAAAGCTAAAAAAGAGATTCATTATTCCGGCAGTGGTATTTATATTGGGCATGTGTGCGTTAATCGGCGCTATATATGTAGTCGGCAAGAGTCAGGAACAGCAGAACAGGACAAATGCAAAGCTCAATGCGATGACATATACGGAGCGTATATATGGCGAGCTTATGGAGGGAATAGGAGTTACCGATAGCTTAAAGCAGGTTGTCATAAGTGGTGATGGAAATATAAATAGGTTTTATGATATTGCAGCAAATATGATGGACGATTCGATTCAGAGTATACAGATAGCACCGAATGGAGTTGTGTCTGAAATATATCCAGAGGAGAGTAATGAATCCAGTAAGATTGATCTGATAAATGATAGTGACAGGGGAGAGATTTCGCGCTATGCGAGGGATAATGACACTGTAATTATGCAGGGACCATTGGAGCTGAAGCAGGGCGGATATGGTATAGCAGTGCGCAATCCGGTTTATTTGGAGAATGAAAATGGTCAGAAGAGCTTTTGGGGCTTCACAATTGTTATACTGAAAGTTCCGGAAATTTTTTCTGAATCTGTAGAGGCTCTTTCCAGTTTTGGATATAAGTACAGTCTGCAGAAGTTTGCTTCGCCGTGGGATGATACGTATGAGTGGGTTTACGGTTCAAAGGAAGAGTTGAACGATCCGGTGATATATGACTTTAACGTGTATGGATATAAGTGGAGGCTTGAGATTTTACCCAAGAGTGGGTTTTACAATAACAGATATCTGCTATATCTGTTCATCGGAGGTGGAGTTATTGTCCTGCTTTTGGCAGGGCTTACAGCAGCGTTGATTTCAATCAATGAGAACAGGAAGAATTTCAAGAGACTGGCTGTGACCGATGCACTGACCGGTATCTACAACAGGCACGGTTTTGATGAGCAGGTTGAGCAATATATGAGACAGAATCCGCAAAAGCATTGTGTTGTGGCAATGCTTGATATTGACGATTTCAAGCTGGTCAACGATGTGTATGGACATGCGGCAGGTGATGGTGCACTGCAGAAGCTTGCAGAGAGCATGAAGCAATATTTTTCAAAGGATGTTATACTAGGCAGAAACGGAGGCGATGAGTTTAGCATTTTTATGCCGGATTGCACGGTAGAGGAGGTTAAGCCTTTTCTTAAGAAGTTTACAGGAGAAACCAAGAAATTTTATTGTAAAGGTGAAGAACATACATTTACCATTTCACTGGGCTTTGCGGAGTATCCTGTTTTGGCTGATGACCGTTCACAGCTCATGCGGTGTGCGGATATGGCACTTTATGAGGTGAAAATGCGTGGGAAGAACGGCTGCATGGCATACCGTGAGGGGGAGCGTATAAAGAGCCGTGCGAAGCTTGGATTTGCCGTGAAGGATATTATTGACAATATGCCGGGAGCGTTCATTGTTTACAGGGCAGATAAAGAAAATGATGAGATCCTGCTTGCAAACAATGAGCTGCTTAGGCTTACAGGCTGTAAAAATATGGACGAGCTGCTTGCATATACAGGTAAGAGCTTCTGTAATCTGATACGTCCGGATGAACAGGAAAACTGTCAAAAAAGCATATGGTCGCAGATTAACGGAGGACACTCAAATGATTATATTTTCTTTCATATGAAAAAAGCAGACGGCACATATATTTCAGTGCTCGATCATGACAGGATAGTGGATTCAGTGCACAATGGTAGAGTATTTTATGTGATGATTATGGACTTAAAGTCACTGCAGAGGCACTATGGAGACTGCCTGGAGCTGGTGGAAAAGTAGAAAAAAGCAGATTGTGGACATATGAGTTCACAATCTGCTTTTTTAATAGTGCATACACAATTTATTTATCCGAATAAATCACATTTCCACCGCATACGGTGTACTTAACCTTACCGGTCAGTTCCATGCCGGTGAAAGGTGTGTTTGATGATTTTGATGCATATTCGCATGGTACCCATTTTTCGTCAGGATCAAAGATGACAAAATCTGCAGCAGCACCCTCTGAGATAGTACCGTAAGGCATGTGGTACAGCCTGGCAGGATTGATAGTCATCTTTTCCAAAAGCTCAAGCATGCTCAGATGGCCCGGTTTGACAAGGCTTGTGATACCAAGAGCAAGAGATGTCTCAAGACCGATGATACCGCTTGGAGCTTCGGTTACAGGCTTTGATTTTTCCTCAGTGCTGTGAGGCGCATGATCTGTTGCGATAAGGTCTATTGTGCCATCGATAAGTCCCTCTATAATCTTTTGACGGTCTGCTTCAGTGCGCAGAGGCGGATTCATCTTGGCAAGGGTGCCGTGCTCTAAGACAGCATCCTCAGTCAGCGTGAAGTGATGTGGAGTGGCCTCGGCATGGAGCCTTGCACCAAGCTTTTTGTAGGTGCGGACTATATCAACAGATACACCGGAGCTGATGTGCTGTATTACAACATCAGCACCACTGCGCAGCGCAAGCAGACAGTCTCTTGCGACAAGGGCTTCCTCAGCGATGGATGGTGAGCCGTAGATACCGAGAGCGTCAGATATTTTTCCATGGTTGATGCCGTTGTTTTTGATAAATGCAGGGTCCTCCTCATGGAGACTTATCGGCATATCCAGCTTTGCAGCATTTTGCATGGCTCTGTAGCAGAAAGCGGCATTTGTAAGCGGGATGCCGTCATCGGTAAAGCCACATGCTCCGGCTTCCTTTAAAGCTGCCATGTCAACCTCATCCTGTCCTTTGAGGGAGTGCGATATTGCAGCGGCCTGATACATACGGATTTTTTCCTGCTTTCCACGTGTGAGGTTGTCCTTTAGAGTATCCACATTGTCCACTGTAGGCTTTGTGTTTGCCATGCACACGACAGTTGTGAAGCCACCCTTTGCGGCAGCCAGGGAACCGGTGTGGATATCCTCCTTGTATGTGAAGCCCGGATCACGGAAATGCACATGTGTGTCGATAAGTCCCGGTCCGACAATCATTCCGGATGCATCTATTATTTCTTCTTTTTCAGTTGCAGCAGCGTCTGACGCACATGAGATGTCAGGTGCTATTTTTACTATTTTCCCATCTTTTACAAGTATATCCATCTGTTCGTAGAGACCTGATGCAGGGTCTGCTACAATGCCGTTTTTTATTATCATGATAATCCTCCTGTAGATTGTACTTATTTTCTGATACTATGAGTATATAGTATAATGAAGCGTACGAATTTGCAAATAAATTTCGTAATTGTTCAGTGCCTTCATAGCTGCGTGGCCGCAATCATAATCGTCTGTATATATGGACAATAGAAAATTTTATAGATATAATATGATTTAAGGGATCCTGAATTGGATACCTTTTGACTCTCACATCATTTTACTAAGTAGGACTAAATTGACATAATGTACAATAGCCATAGGTTGATAGCATAGTAGGCAGGCACTGGGGAGCTGTAATTCCTAAAACTTTTAAAACAGCATCCAAAATTCAGCCCAAAGGCCGGAAAAATTGCGAGAAAAGTAGCTGAAACTGCAGAAATCTCCAAAACAGCTCCTAAAATTCAGCCCAAAAGCCGGAAAAATAGCGAGAAAAGTAGCTGAAACCGCAGAAATCTCCAAAACAGCTCCTAAAATTCAGCCCAAAAGCCGGAAAAGTTGTGGGAAAAAGTAGCTGAAATCACTATAAATCACAAAACAGCTCCAAAAAATTAAAGGGAGAAAACAATGAGCTTAATAAAAGGTATACATCACGTATCTATGAAGTGCAGCAGCACAGAGGAATATGAAAAGACAATAGATTTCTACAAAAACATTCTGGGAATCCCGGTCGCAAGGGAATGGCAGGCAGGAATCATGCTTGATACCGGAAACGGAATTGTTGAGATTTTTAACGATGGAGATGGAGCGCTTGATAAAGGTGTCATACGTCATTTCGCATTCGCAACAGATGATGTGGATGCGTGTGTAGAGGCTGTAAAAGCAGCAGGATACGAGGTATTTATTGAGCCGAAGGATATAGAAATCGCATCAACACCGGTATTTCCGGCGCGCATAGCATTCTGCAAAGGACCACTTGGCGAGGAAATTGAGCTGTTTGAGGAAAAGTGATAGGACGTATTAATGGTTTTACAGGGGTATTATGCTATGGGAAAAACTCCAATTAAGCACACGCTTGCAGGCTATATTATTAAAAAAACAGACACCGAAGGATACCGGTCAGGAAAACTAACCGGAGAAAAACATTTGTACAAAATAACAGAAATGATGGAATTTGTTGGTGGACGCCGGAAACTAATCGATCAGGCAAGGTTCATAGAGAATAATACACAAGCAGGCCACGATGGGAAGATAAGAATTAATTGGATTCAGGTCAACAGCGATATTAAAAAAATTGATTGTGATGTAAGCAGCATACCGGAGCTGTGTCGGATTGAGGGTGTTGAGGATTCAAGAGCAAAACAGCTAAGATTGATAGAGTCTGTAAAGCAGTGGAAATCAGAGGTTGGTGACTGCGATTGGATATGCAGATATTATGATGATATTTTGGGGCGTTTGAAAGCCGGAAAGAGTGTCACAGAGGCTGAGGAGGATATGCGTTTTAAGTGTATCAATGCTATAACAAGAATAAAGGAACCTGTGTGGGAGCGTGTTTTTAGTGCAAATGTTTTTAAAGATTCAAAGAAATTTGAAAAATGCTATCGACAAAAGATGGTATCAATTCTGACTAAATATTCTCCATATTATGAGAAGGACATGGAGGATTATGATACAGAGGGAGAGGAAGATGATGCCAAAGAGGATAAAAAGAAGTCGGGGCTTGAAATTTTGAAGATGCATGGCATTATGTCATATGCACAGACAATGGAATGGAAGGGACCATTGTCATATATAATTGATGATACATGTGTTATTGATACGTCAAAGCAGATTTATGGAACCATTATTAATACGCAGACACTTGAGCATGCAAGTCCGGTTTCGCTTGCAGGATGCAAAAGAATTATGACCATAGAAAATAAGGCTAACTATGAAAGTATGCAATATGATGAGAATACATTGTATATTTTTTGTCATGGTTATTTTACTCCTAAGGAAGTGTATTTTCTAAAGAAATTAAGCCTTATTGTATCTAAGGAATGTGAGTTCCTCCATTGGGGAGATATGGATTTTGGAGGGATAAGCATATTCTTGTTTATTAAGGATAGAATTTTTGAAAAACTAATGCCTTATAGAATGGGGGTAGCGGATTTTGAGGAAGCATTAAAAAAAGACGCTGGAATACCACTTAAGGCTTCAACTAGGGAAAAACTTCAAAAAAAGGATGCAGGATTGCTTGCTGAATTAAAAGAAGCAATTCTTGAATCGGATAAAACAATAGAGCAGGAAAGGCTCTTATGAGGCTGATTCGGAAAACTCTAAAACTCTAAATACACATATATATTTGACAAATTATTAGAATGTGATTCATACGCACAGCATACCTCCTTCGTGCATACAATAGCATGAAGGAGGTATGTTTGTATTATGAATCCATTTAAAATGAGGCCGGAGAGAACCGGCGATTTATTTGTTGACTGGGAGAAATTCTGGGTAAAACCATATAACAAAAATGAGGTAAATCCGTATACAAGGACGAGAATCATATTGATGAATGGTACAGAATTTGAAAACGTGTGGTTTTCACATCAGTTTTCAAGAAGCGTAGGTGATGATGAGCTTAGACGAAAGCTTGCATACATCAGGAAAAGTGAGCAACAGCAGCAGAAAATACTCACACATTTAAAGCCGGCAGATGAGTCGGCATTGGAGCACACCATAGGCTACGAGCAGCTGGCGGTTGATCTGACTGCGCATCTTGCAAAACGAGTAAATGACAAAAATATTAAGTCTGCGCTCGATTTTGCCTTGCTTGAGGACTTTGATCATTTGTACCGCTATGCAGATTATCTTGATTTTACCACAGGTGAGCATGCAGAGAAGCTTGTCGGAGGCTATACGGAAATCACACCGGGCAGACCGACTATTTCACACCACAGGCATCCATATGATTCAATACGATATCCGATGACGGATAAATGCCCTGCGACAATGGATGTGCTGGCTGCAAACGTAATCACAGCAGCAGAACAGCAGACTATGAACTACTATATGAACACAGCGGCACTTTGGCCTGATGAGATTGGACGCAGGCTATATCAGGAAATCGGAATGGTCGAGGAACAGCATGTCACACAGTATGGCAGCCTGTTGAAGCCATGCATGAGCCGCCTTGAAAATCTCCTTGTGCATCAGTATGTCGAGTGCTGGCTGTATTGGAGCTGTTATGAAACGGAGACGGATACAAGAATACGTGGCATATGGCAGTTTATGTTTGAACAGGAGCTTAAGCATCTGCATATTGCACTTGAGCTGCTAAGACAGTACGAGAAAAAGGATTGGCAGGAGGTCATCCCTGACGCTGAGTTCCCGGCTCCTCTTGTGCTGGAGAGTAATATTGAGTATGTCAGGTGTGTGCTTGGCAGTACGGTAAACGATACAGCATGCCGTGAAAGGTATGTGGATGTAAGAACAAATGCTCCTGAAACATTTATCAGATATCAGCGCCTGGTCAATGACCCGGTAAGAAATGTAATGAGCCATACTTTTATTGAGGATTATATCCGCAAAAACGGGGAGGACTATCGCTTTGAGGTGGCGCCAAATCCGGTGCCGGAGCTCCGTGACCGTACCAAGGATAATATATGTGTGGGAAGACAGCCTCTTTGCAGGAATCGGTATTAGAAGCCATTTTATATGCCATCTGTGGCATGTGATACCCGGCCCTGACGTTTTGTCAGGGCATTGCTGTGCAAAGAAGTATAATTCGATTGTATCTAAGCTATGGAGTATTTTAAATGGGCTGTAATCGTTGCTGGTCACACTGTTAGGTGTGAACAGTAACGAGTAAGGCTCACAGAAGCCGGTTGACGAAATTACATAGGTGTATTAAACTGTAATCGGGTTAGAGAAGACTAATTACTTACGGCTGTTTTGTATTAAGTGGTTCTGAATATTCAGTTACTGCAAAATGATATACGAAACGATATAAGAAATAATATGTTGAATAATAAAATATTCAAACTTCCCATATTTTTTTCTTCGGAACAACTGTATACTCTCCGGTAAATATAGTTTTATATATGGGAAGTTTGTGTAAAATAGAAAAACAGCAGAATAGGAGGCAACCATGATTACATCAACCATATTAGGTTTATTAATACCATTTATAGGCACGTCGCTCGGTGCGGCATGTGTACTTTTTATGAAAAATGAGCTTTCCGTAAAGACCACAAAAATGCTCAGTGGCTTTGCAGCAGGCGTAATGATTGCGGCATCAGTCTGGAGTCTTCTGATTCCGGCACTTGAGCAGTCACAGAGCCTTGGAAAAATGCAGTTCGTCCCGGCAGTAACAGGCTTTATGCTCGGAATGTTTTTCCTATTGATACTGGATACAATCACACCACATATGCATCTCGATAATTCAGTCGAGGGTCCAAAGAGCAACTTCAGCAGACAGACAATGATGGTGCTTGCAGTTACATTACATAATATACCGGAGGGCATGGCAGTCGGAGTGCTCTACGCAAGCTGGATATCAGGAACCACCACCATCACGAGGGCAGCAGCTCTTTCACTGGCAATCGGAATAGCCATACAGAATTTCCCGGAGGGTGCAATCATATCCATGCCATTACATAGTACAGGAAGCTCAAAGCTAAGAGCCTTTGTATACGGAGTATTGTCGGGAATAGTCGAGCCGATAGCGGGAATACTTACGATACTTGCCATCGGAATAATAGAGCCGGTGATGCCGTACCTGCTAAGCTTCGCCGCCGGAGCCATGATATATGTAGTCATAGAAGAACTCGTGCCGGAAATGTCAGAGGGAGGTCACTCAAACCGCGCCACCATAGCATTTATGGTGGGCTTCTGCCTCATGATGACACTCGATGTGATGCTGGGCTAGGCCTGAGCAAACCCTCGCAAAGGGCGAGCAAATCCAAGCGAGCCCGGCGGAGACCGGGCAAAGCATACACAAATAATCAGCACGCACAGAGCGAGCCCACGGCAACAGCCGAGGGGAAAGCGTAAAAGAATAACAAACATGCACAGAGCGAGCCCGCGGCAACAGCCGAGGGGAAAGCGTAAAAGAATAGCAAACACGCACAGAGCGAGCCCACGGCAATAGCCGTGGGCAAAGCGACAAAAAGGTAAATAGAGCCACAGCGTGAGGAACCCGGGCGGCAGGCACACACAGGCTCGGGAGGGCGAATAGCGAAGCTGCCTAGATACTGTAGAAATTATGCCCACGAAGCACAGAAATGCCCAGCCAGGGACGGCTGGGCAAGGCGTTATGCGCCATGGACGGCGCATAAAAGCCGGTTTCGTCAAGCAAAGAAACCCTGCAAGCATAATTTCGTACAGAATCTTGGCAGCGTAGCGTAGCCCACCCGAGCCTGTGAGTGCCTGCCGCCCGGGTTCCGTACTATAGCCAATCCCCCACAGCAATTCAAATGAATTGTGAAAAACTGTGAAAAAAAGGGAAATTCCTCCCGAATTATTTGGAAATTTTTAATAAAACGCAAATAAAAATAAAATAAATCTAAACGTCCCCAAAACGCAATAGAAAAACTGCACAAAAATAAAAACATAAATTGTTGAAAATGTATAAAAAGCTAACTAAAAAATGTGAAACTTTGCCAGCCAAACAATATAAAAACGAAACGTTGACTTTATAAAACGATGTGACTAAAATCAAGTACAACGATAGTTGCTTCTTATTAAATCAAGACCAAACAAACATCAAAGGTCAGACAGAAAACATCTTGAGTTATTAAGAAACAATTTGCGTATCAAATTTCATATAGCAAAAAAGAAAGGAGGTAACGCAGATGGATGCTCTGGTAGATGGACTGTTAGAGGAACTCAATTGTGACGTGGTATTCAAGATACCGATATTCGGAGGCATACCCATATACGAGTCGGTAGTAGTCACATGGATAATAATGGCAGCGGTATTTTTACTGTGCTTTTTTCTCGGCAGAAATCTTTCAGTTGAAAATCCCGGACGCAGACAGGTAGCCGTAGAGGCAGGAGTCAAATTTCTTAATGATTTCTTCAGTGAGACACTCGGAGAAAAAGGAAAGGATTACATACCATATCTGGCAACAGTAATCATCTATATAGGAATAGCAAACCTGATAGGCTTACTTGGCTTCAAACCGCCGACAAAGGATATGAACGTCACCGCAGCACTCGCTGTAATGAGCATAGTTCTTATCGAGGTGGCAGGAATCAGGGCAAAGGGCACCAAAAGGTGGCTTAAAAGCTTTGCAGAGCCAATGCCGGTAATACTACCTATCAATATCCTTGAGATCTTTATCAAACCATTATCGCTGTGTATGCGATTATTTGGAAACGTCCTTGGTTCATTCGTAATCATGGAGCTTTTAAAGATGGTCGTACCGGCAATCGTTCCGGCAGTATTCAGTTGTTATTTTGATATCTTTGATGGACTTATACAGGCATATGTATTTGTATTCCTGACAGGACTTTTCATCAAGGAGGCAACCGAGTAAGAAGACCTGATGAGGCATGAAACACCACATCATTTAATTTCACATCGTAAGCATGGAAAATGTAACCTCGCTTACAAAAGAAACAAAATAATTGCTAACCAAAAGAAAGCATATAAGCAAGAAAAGGAGAACACATTATGTCATCAACATTATTAGTAGCAATCGGAGCTGGAATCGCAGTATTAACAGGAATCGGAGCCGGACTTGGAATCGGTAAGGCAACAAGCAGCGCAGTAGACGCAATCGCAAGACAGCCGGAGGCTGAGAGCAAAATCTCTAAATCACTTCTTTTAGGATGTGCCCTTGCAGAGGCAACAGCTATTTACGGTTTCGTTATCGCATTACTTATCATCCTCTTCCTTAAATAATCAGGCAGCGTAACTGACAGTTACAACCAGATGAAACAGAAAGGAAGGTAGAGCAATGTTAAAAATTGATCCATGGAACATAATATGGACAGTAGTCAATCTGCTTTTCCTGTACTGGATATTTAAGAAATTCCTCTTTGACCGCGTGATGGGCGTGATCAATCAGAGAGACGAAATGATTCAGAAGCAGTTCTCGGAAGCAAAGAAGAGTCAGGACGATGCAGAAAGCTTAAAGAGCGACTATAAAAAGAAGCTCGAGAGTGCAAAGACTCAGGCAGACCAGATAATACTCGATGCCAGGGCAAGAGCCGAGGCTGAGCAGGAGAAGGCTCTTGAGAAAACCAGACAGGAAGCAGACAGTATGCTTGAAAAAGCAAAAGCGGACATTGCTAGCGAGCAGGATAAGGCAACAAAGGCCGCTGAGGCTGAAATTGCAAAACTTGCCATCTTAGCAGCGAGAAAGATTGTAAAGACAGGTGAAGCTAATGACACA
>UMLA01033898.1_pt1 | contig 10637 bp, 9 predicted proteins | sample 1966431 | NCBI WGS metagenome assembly UMLA01 (sample SAMEA4836190, study PRJEB28245) | human gut metagenome | biome: gut microbiome; material: fecal sample | place: Denmark | collected 2008 | reverse complement strand
AAGAAGGCAGCCGCCGAACTTGACTACACGGCAGCCGCACGTTATCGTGATGAAATGTGGGCTCTCGAAGAGTATCTCAAGGTCTGGAAACAGAGTTAGCCACGATATACCCCATCGTCCACGCGGCCTGCAGATTAAATCCGCCCGTAATCGCGTCAACGTCAAGCACTTCCCCGGCGAAATAGAGCCCCGGATGCTTGCGCGATTCCAGAGTTTTCGGGTCAATCTCGGACAGCGCCACGCCACCGCATGTCACGAACTCGCCCTTGAAGCGGTTCCTGCCTGTTACCGGATAGAGGTCCGAGGTCAATGTGTCCGCCAGCCTGTTCAGGCCTTTTCGTGAAAGCTCCGCCCAGCGTTTCGTTTCCGGCAAGCCGGCACGTCCCAGGAGGAACGACCAGAGTCTGCTATTGAACCTTTCAGGATAGATGCTGGACAATTGTTTCTGAGGATTCCGGGAGGCAAAGTCAGCCAGCATTGACAATACATCATTGACATTCATCTCCCCTAGCCAGTTTACGACAAGACGGCTTTTATATTGGTTTTCAGCGAGATACCTCGCCGCATAGGAAGACAGTTTCAGAATTGCCGGGCCGCTCATGCCCCAGTCGGTTATCAGCAGTGGGCCCTCCGCACGGAACTTCGTACCGGCCAGTCCTGCGACAGCGCCGTTGACCACGGTCCCCATCAATGCCGAAAGTTCCCTATCCCTCGTCTGAAGTGCAGGATTGTCAATGCAATCAGGCGAACCGATGTTGAAGCTGAAAAGAGAAGGAAGAGGGTCAATGATTTCGAGGTCCAGCCCGTCCAGCATCGAATAGCCGCCCCGTTTAGGATTCCCGCCAGTAGTCACAATGACAATGTCCGCATCAATGTCAGGAGTTGTCCTGCCCTCCGCATCCGGAGCGAAAGTTATCCGGTATCGTTCAGTATCAGTCGCCTTGTCTTCTATCTTGGCGACACGGCAGCCCGTCCTGACATTGACTTTTTCCCTCCTCATCAGCGACAGGAGGACATTGACAATCTCCATCGCATCCTGCGAAACCGGGAACACGCATTGGTCGGGCTGGGTCACCAGACGCACGCCGGCGTCCTCGAACCAGCGGCATACGTCAATGTTGCCGAATTCCTTCAGCAGGCGTTTCATGAGTCTGTGCCCGCGCGGATATACCTGCTCCATGCTGCGCACTTCCTGAAACGAGTTGGTCAGATTGCAGCGTCCGCCACCTGTTATGCTAACCTTAACGAGCGGCTTCGTCGCAGCCTCATATACAGTCACTTCCGCCTCCGGATGAAGACGTTTGACATTGACAGCCGCAAAACATCCGGCAGCTCCCCCTCCGATTATCGCAATATGCATAGTATCCTCAATTATCGTTCACGTTGTCCAAAGTACTGGATTTGTCCCGATCTGTCCCAAAGAGTATCACGGGAAGGCAAAATTAATGAAAATCCGTTGGAATTCTTGCGACAAACTTATATCTTAGGCGCATAATAACACCAAAACGAAATGCCACATATTTCAGAAAGAGGAGCCGCACTGCCGGCTTCGCCAATCAGGAAACTTACGCCTTATGCTGAAGCTGCAAAAGCCAGAGGGGTGAAAGTCTATCATTTGAACATCGGACAGCCAGACCTTCCGACTCCGGAAAAGGCTATGGAGGCCATAAGAAGTATAGACAAACGTACTTTGTCTTACAGTATGAGCCAGGGCACACCGGCTCTGAGAGAGGAGTTCTCCAAATACTACCGCACTTTCGGTATCGACTTGGATCCGGATGAGATAATCGTCACCGCAGGAGGTTCAGAGGCGCTTCTCGCCACATTCCTCACCTGCTTCGACCCGGGAGACGAGGTCATCATCACCGAGCCTGGCTACGCTAACTATCTGAGTTTTGCAGCGGCCGCAGGACTGGTCGTGAAAGCCGTGACTTCTAAAATCGAGAACGGTTTCGCACTGCCTTCAGCAGAGGATTTCAAGAAAGCCATCACTCCGAGGACGAAGGCAATCCTCATCTGCAATCCGAACAACCCTACGGGTTACCTTTATTCTCCGGAGGAACTGTTCCAGCTTAGAGACTTGGTGAAGGAACATGACCTGTTCCTCATATCCGACGAGGTTTATAGAGAATTCGTATATACCGGAGAGCCATACATCTCAGCTCTAACGCTCTTCGGAATCGAAGAAAACGTAATCGTAGTCGATTCAGTTTCAAAGCGTTACTCCGAGTGCGGCATCAGAATCGGAATGGCGGTCACGAAGAACAAGAAAGTCCGTGACGCATTGACAAGATTCTGTCAGGCGAGACTCAGTCCGCCTCTTCTCGGACAGATTGCGGCTGCAGCTTCTGTAGAGGGAACGGAACTTTATTCGAAGGAATGCTTCGATGAGTACAAGGCCAGAAGAGATTATTTCATTTCCGAGCTGAACAAGATTCCTGGAGTCTATTCTCCTAAACCGGAGGGGGCATTCTATACTGTAGCAAGACTTCCGGTCGAGAATGCCGAAGAATTCTGCAAATGGTGTCTCACTGATTTCTGCTACACGGAAAATGAGGAAACAGATGAGACTGAGGACGATGGCATACATTTCGACAGTCCTCTTCCAGGACCTGAAAAACAGGAACCGGAGTTTATCGGGGAGACTGTGATGATGGCTCCTGCAGCCGGATTCTATGCTACACCGGGACTTGGCATGAATGAGGTCAGAATGGCCTATGTGCTGAATATCAATGACCTCAAGAGAGCATTGACAGTTCTCAGGGCTGCATTGAAAGCTTACAATTCAAGATAAACTCAAATCCAGATATGCTCCGCGATACTCTCACACCACATCTAAAGCGACTTACACAGATCTGGAGAAGGTCCGCCTGAGCAGAAGATAGCGTCCCAACGCATCCGTAACGAATTTTCCCCATCTGATTTCGAGACGGTTTTCCGGGAGAATGAGCCACGACAAATCAGGCTTTTCTTCCGGAAAATCTCTTTTGAGATGTTCGACAGACTGCCAGCAGTAATATTTGAGCAGGGCTCTTGTTAGAAATCCAGGGGCATGGTGGCGCTTCAGAAGGAGTTTCCTGAGAGGAAGTCCTGCACGCAAGAAATCCATCCTGACATTCAGTTTCAGTGACTCGTTGGCAGACCAGCGATATACGAACAACGGCTTCTCATAACGGTAATATTTCATTGACCTTGCGGCTCTTACGATGAAATACAGGTCCGTTGACGGGCCGGAAAGGTGATCAAATCCTCCGGATTTCATGAAAGCCGATTTCCTGAAAGTCACTCCGGTCGGGGCGAACAGTCTGCAGAACGGTTCCCCGTCCGCTTCAGGACACCACAATTTGGCATTGACCTTGTTCTCAGGGACCGCAGGCTTCGGCTGGCCTTGATATTCTCTCCATTTTACTGCCTCGGGGCAGATTATGTCCGCATCTTGCGCAATTCTGGTAATTCTGTCTATTTCAGCAAGATACGCAGGAAACAAATAATCATCATCGTGCACAAGAACAGCATATTCGCCGTCGGCAAGGGAGACCGCCCTATTAAAATTCCCGACCAGTCCGAGATTCCTGTCATTCCTATAGTAAATAATGCGCGGGTCGGTCAATGACATGAGATATTTATAGACGTCGGAGTCCGGTTCCGGGTTATCCTCGACCACAATGACATCGAAATCACCCGCCCAGGTCTGGGACAATGCTGATTCCACTGTATCTTTCAATGTCTCAACGCGTTTCCATGTCGGTATGACGATTGAAAATTTAGGTGCAACGCCCGGGCGCACACCTTTTATCAATGTCGAGCCGATATTGCTCTGGCAGGCAAAATTGTCATTCTGATTCAGACACTCCTGTGCATTGATTTCCATAATCCAGAAACTGTTTTTATAATTGAATCGAAGCCGGTTCCGTAAAACTCTGATATTGACATGTCGAGTTCGCGGAACACCCAGAGCGGCCACCTCCAGTTATTGTATGCCGCCTGGACAATTCCCTGAACAAGTACCACACCAAGGAGTCCTAAAGTGGTGAATTTCAAGGCAATGAAAGTGAGCAGAACTATGACTCCGCCTGAGACAAGGCTCGGGACCACATATGGTATCGTGTTCTCTGTAGAAATCACTGAGGCGAACTCAGAATGGTTCAGTTCCAATGCTACGATTACAAGATAGAGCACGCAGATAAGCCTGGACGGCAGCATTGTCTGAGACTTTATGAGTTCCAGCAGGTATGGTGCCACGAAGATTATTCCAAGTGCTCCGGCAAGCATTATAATCTGACCGACTACCATAGAGAAGGAGATTGTCCTCTTCAGCATTGGCCTGTCCCCTGTCACTCTGCAGTTAGAAACTTTCGGAAGATAGGTCACGAACATGGTATTCGCGATGCCAGATACTATTGTAGTGAGCTGTGTCAGAAGGCCATACGAGCCGATGGTTGCCAGAGGAAGGAAAAAGCCGATGATGAACATTCCCATCTTGTTCACGGCATAGGCTCCGATGAAATTGATTCCGAGTTTCTTGGCATTGAACCAAATGACGGAGAAGGTTTCCCGGATATCTTCGCGGGTGACTGTCTGCTCTGCGAGACGGGCTTTCAGTTCGGGCTTGAAGTATGCTCGGTAGCTTACATATCTCTGCACGAATGGGGCGATGAAGTTGGCTGCAACTACGGCGAAGAGGCCCCAGCCGAGAAGCAGGAACAGTGTGCAAAGTACCAGATATGCCGATTTGGACAGTATCGCCGCCTGCGATGACTCCCTTATCATTCCGCTGCCGGTAAGCAGGCTGGAATAATATGAAAAGTAGATATTGAAATACGTCGAGAACGAGTATAATATCCAGATATACAGGGAGTTGGAGACATTGGTAAAACCTTCCGTCAGATACCAGATATAGCCTGTTCCGAATGTCAGCATAACTATGAGCGCCAGGACGGACAGCCTGCGATAGACGAAGCGTGCAGTGCTTATCAGAACTGAAAGAAGATGCCAGTCAATGCTGCCGCCTCGTTCTTCTTCCACGCCCTCACGGCAAAGCCGGCGCGCACCGCTATTGACATATGTGAAGTTCCTGCCGAACTGAGGAGAAAAGCCGAAGTCCATCAGGCCTACTATCGAGCTGACTGTCAGCATCAGATAGTTCATTCCTACTTCCTCCGTGGTGAGCAAACGCAATATAAGCGGCAATGTCACCAGGCCGGATCCTATCTGGAACAGCTTGGCGACATAGCTCCACGTTACATCTTTCTTTGTTATTTCTACTCCCAATTTCTAACGACTTATTATATCTTTAAGGAGTGCAACCGTATTCTTTGTAAAAATCTTACATGATGTCTGGCCTTCAAGTGCTCGGAAACGGTGACAGTCAGTTCCTGTCATTACATACCATCCGTTCTTCAGCATTTCCTCTGCCCTCTTCGCGATTCTGTCACCATAGACGCCGAGTATTGACGGCAAATTAAGCTGAAACTCCGCGCCCATGTCCAGAAGCCGCTTATAATCATCCATTTTCATGTATGTATAACGCTCCGGGTGGGCTATCAGTGGAGTATATCCGGCTGCATTGATCTTACCAATCATGCCCCACAAATCCATTGGCGAAGCCCAGGTGGAAGTCTCGACAAGAAGTCTGTTGTCTCCATGAAGGAGGAAGTCATCCTTTTCGAGCCGTTTCATGAAAAGCGAATCCAGCATGTTTTCCGAGGCAAGTCTGAGCTCAATCTTGCCCTTCCATGCCTCCTTCAAACTTTCGAACCGGGATCTGAGGTCAGCCGTCTCATTCGGGACATCCTCCATAATATGTGGGGTGCACCAAAGGACGGTCGTGCCTGCCGCTTCCAGGAAATTCAGTATCTCCAATGACTCTTCAATTGTCTTAACTCCGTCATCCACTCCGTACAACACATGTGAGTGGTTATCGACAAAGCCCTTCAGCAAGCCGGACTCGTTAAGGCTGGTTCTGCTGTTGAAAAACCCGAACATCTCGAAAATTAGTCTTGAACGTTGTTTCCATAACCGTAGCCATAGCCGTATCCGTAACCATAGCCATAACCATAATGACCGTAGCCATATGACTTGCTGGTGGTATCGACACCATTGAGAATGACAGCCATGTGGTTATATACTCCGCGCTCGTAAGCATCCTCGACTGCAGGAAGAGCCCTCTTGTCGAACAGGCCTGCCCTGATTACGAATACCGTATAGTCGGCATGCTTTGCAATGATGGATGTATCGGCAACGATGTCCACAGGAGGACAGTCCATGAAAATATAGTCATATCTTGCGGAGAGCTCGTCCATCATCTTGTCAAACTTCTCTGATACAAGGAGTTCGGCAGGGTTAGGAGGGAGCGAACCTACTGAAATGAGGTCAAGATTCTCCTTGATGTTCTGAATCTCAGGAACGATGCTGTCAAGCTTGCCGTTCAAGAAAGCGGAGATACCCGACTTGTTGTGCTCAAGTGCCTTTCCGAGGGTACCCTTTCTGAGGTCAAGGTCGAGAAGCAGGACTTTTGCACCCTTGAGTGCCATGGTAGCCGCCATGTTCATGAGGACGAAGGTCTTACCGGCGTTAGGATTGAATGATGTAATCATCACCTTGTGGCATCCTTCCTGACCGCCTGTCATGAAGTCGAGGTTGGTTCTGAGAACTCGGAACGCCTCGTTGATACTGTTTCTGTTGGATGGGGCGACGACAATCTTAGTGTTGGCGTCATCGCACATCTTCTTTCTCATCTTATTCAGGATGCCTGCACCCTGACCGAGCTGAGGAATCTCTGCAAGGAATGGAACCTGCATGTTGGTCAGGTCGTTCCTTGTCTTGACTCTGGTATCCAGCTGGCTGATCATGAAGAAGATACCGAACGGAATACCTGCGCCGAGGATAAGTGCTATAAGCATAATCATCTTCTTGTTAGGAGACTGAGGCATGTCTTCTCCGGCAGGCTCCATCACAAGACGTGTATTGCCAACGTTCACGAGACTGGCGATTTCATTTTCCTCTCTCTTCTGAAGGAGATAGATATAAAGTTCTTCCTTGATCTTCTGCTGACGCTCGATGGAGAGCAGCTGAAGTTCCTGACCGGAAGTGTTGGAAATCTTGTTCATGATATTGGTCTCCTCTGCAGCGACCTTGTCAGCCTGAAGCTTGAGGGTGGAGATAAGGTTCTCGATAGACCTGTTGATGGCTATCTTCAATGCTGCAATGGAGTTGTTGTAGTCGAGCACGAGCGGGTTCTCGCTGCTGCTTCCTGAAACGAGCCTGTCTCTGCTGAGTACCAACTGGTTATACTCTCCGATCTGTGATTCTACGGTAGAGTTTGTCAATCCGGAGTTTGCAGGAATGAGGGCACCGTCATGTGCCGGATTCTCCAGATATTCCTTTATGAACTTGGCAATGGCAAGCTGGTTGTTCACCTCGAATGACATGCTCTTGTATTCTGTGGATTCACCGAGATAAGCAGCAGACAAAGACTGGATATCAGTGATATTGTGCTCTGCCTTGTAATCCTTGAGGTGCTCCTCGACTCCGCCGAGTTCCTTCTCGATTACTACGAGACGATCATTGATAAAGGCTGTCGTATTGCGTGCCGACCTGTTCTTGTCTTCGACCCACTGCTCGTTATATACGTCAATGAGAGTGCTGAGGATGTTGTCTGCCCTCGAAGGGAAGCGGTCTGTCAATGTCAATACGAGGACCGTGGACTCTTTTCCTGACAGGGAAACCGAAAGAGATTTGTTGTAAGCCTTCGCGAGTTTCTTGGCATTGACCCAACTTATGACAATAGGCTTTTTCCACTGGTCGTAGAGCATGGTAGGGGCGATGACGAGCTTTCCGACAGGGGTATCGAGGGTATCATTGAGACGGCCCTTGATTTTTGCATATTCCATCTCCTCTCCGGCAACGTGCCAGTCCTTGATGACAAAGGCGTCTTCACCTTCCTTCATGATTTCGAAGGAGAATGAAGAGGCATTGTTGTCTCCGGCGCGGACAAGCGCGAGAGGTGAATTTGTGAACAGTTCTCTGGTTCTGAGGAACTGTTTCTCTACATAAGATGTTTCCAGACCGAGTCTCTTTACGACGCTGCACATGAGGTCAGGAGAAGAGAACGCTTCCATCTCGTTATAGACATTGGAACCGCTTGAGCGCATTCTGGAGAGTCCTCCCGTAAATGATGCGAGATCGCGCAATGCAGAATTTTCATTGCTGTCGTCAATGATGACTTTAGCAGTCCTGCTGAATGTAGGAGATGTTCTGTAAATATAGAACACTGCGAAGAAGATGCAGATACAGATGGAGAGCACATACCACCATTTGTTGTTCCATATCATTGCCCAGATGTCCGCAAGGTTCAGCGTATCGAGTTCACCCTCGTTCTGAGTATTTCTAAAAGATTGTCTGCTTTCGAGATTGTTATCTGCTGCCATATTCCAATCGTATATTTCGTTTTATTGTATAATCAGTTTTTGGAGGATTTGTTCTTCGAGTTAGACACGGCAATCCAGAGGTTTGCGATTGTCACGCCGAATGAACCCATTGACACCCAGAATGATGCAGATTTCAAACTGTTCTGGTTAATGGTTGACTGACCTGCACGGACCTTGTTAGGCTCGACAATGACAACGTCATTCTGCTGCAGATAGTAAGCCGGAGAGGTGAACAGATCGACGGAACGGATATCCACGATATAGATGTTTCTCTTGCCGTTGAGTTCCCTTACGACAGTAACCCTGTCACGTCTTCCGTAGATGGTAAGGTCTCCTGCGAGACTGAGTGCCTCGAGAAGGGTAATCTTGTCTCCGGTAATAGTGTAGGTGCCAGGATGGGAAACTTCACCCATGACTGAAACCTTGAAGTTCAGGAATTCGACAGACACTACAGGATCCTTCAGGAGATTCCTCGTTGTGAGTTCATCCTTCACCTTGTCGGCAACCTGCCAACGTGTGAGACCTGCAACATTGATCTTTCCTACGATAGGGAAATCAATGTCTCCGTTGTTGTCAACGGAGTATCCGAGAATTCTGTTGTAAGAACCGGATGTGGATGTTTCCGCACCGGCCTGGTAGCTGACATTGGCGAGATTGAACATCGCCGCGAGTTCCGGATTACGGCTTGACACTACAATCGATATCATGTCCTTAGGCTGGACAAGAATACCGATCTCGCTTTTCATAGTCATCGCAGTATCTTTCTGCGCTTCCTGGAGATAGTTGATATTGCGGTATGTTCTTTTTCCGCACGAACCGAGAAGCAGCGCGACTGCTGTCATAATCACTACAGGCAATAGACTGTGTTTCATACAATATAATATATCTAGGTTTAAGATTCTATCCGCTTATGTGTTACCGTCACAATTCTACTCTTCCAAAATGCAAAGTTACAGAAATAATTTGGAAAATTCCGAAAAATGAGCTTCCCGTCCGACAAATTCTGGAATTGAAGTGCTAACTTTGCATAAAATGAATTCAAATGAACCCTACGCGCCCTAAAATATATCTCTATACTGACGGTGCTTCCAGCGGAAACCCGGGACCGGGAGGCTACGGAGCTGTCCTGCAATGCGGCGAACACAGGAAGGAACTCAGCGGCGGCTTCATCCGCACAACCAACAACAGGATGGAACTGCTGGCCGTGATTCTCGGCCTGGAAGCGGTACGCTGGCAAAACGCGGACATCGAAGTCTGGAGCGATTCGTCATACGTTGTCAAAGCCATAAATGAGGGCTGGCTGAGAAACTGGGAGAGAAAGAGATTCGCGAAAGTGAAGAATCCAGACCTTTGGATGAGGTTCCTGGCAGTCTATCGCAGGCATCACGTCACCTTTCATTGGCTCAAGGGCCATGCGGGGCACCCGGAAAACGAGAGGTGCGACCAGCTTGCTGTCAATGCCGGTGCAGGCGCCGTAGCGCGTGGCGAACATCTCCCGGAAGACACGGGGTTCGAAGAGAATTCCGTTCAGAATCTGCCGGGAATGGAATAATCGGTCTTTCCTGAATACATCTTCTCCTGCCATCTTAAAATCTGGAGAGAACTTGCAGGATGGTGCCACATTCGGTATTCATGGCTTTAATGTATTTGATTCTGTCCTCGTCGATAAGTTGGGCGAATTCCAGGATGATGTGAACTAATTGCTATGCATTGTTCAGTCCTTTCTTCAGTCTGGATACCTCTTCTTCTGAGAGCCCTGTCGCCTGTGCGATAATCTCACAAGATGCACCGAGTCGTATAAGATTTATCGCGATTTTCGATTGTCCTTCCTTAAGTCCTTCTTCTCGCCCTTCCTTTATGCCTTCTTCTTTACCTTCCTTGCGCCCCTCCTCTCGCCCAGTCTCATGCGCATACTCGATCTGATTGTATGTGTCTCGTTCCGTATTCATGGCTTTAATGTAATTGGTTCTGTCCTCGTCGTCAAGCTGGGCGAGTTCCGCTACATCTTAGGAACCGATCCGGTTCAATTTGGAAATCTCCTTTTCAGTCAGACCTGTCAGTTCTGAAATTGTCTCAATGTCAATCCCTTTCTCCAACATTCTTTTAGCAATGTCGAAACTCTTCTTTTTTGCGCCTTCCTCACGTCCTTCTTCTCGCCCGGTCTCAAGCGCGTACTCAATCTGATTGTATGTGTCCCGCTCCGTATTC
>UMLA01032608.1_pt1 | contig 10719 bp, 5 predicted proteins | sample 1966431 | NCBI WGS metagenome assembly UMLA01 (sample SAMEA4836190, study PRJEB28245) | human gut metagenome | biome: gut microbiome; material: fecal sample | place: Denmark | collected 2008 | reverse complement strand
AGAGCGAGTTGTCGGGATTGGCTGCCACGGTGTCCGTGCTCGGTTTCTGCTCCGAGAAGGAGATGTCGTAGCGCACCTGGTACTTCTCCGCATACTTCCCTACCCGCTTCTCCACCTCCGCCTTGAACAAAGGCAGGTGCTCGTGCGAGACGGTGAAGTGGATGTGAGCCTCGCCGTTGGTGCTGGCGTAGCGTGCGCCCTCCACGAGGTGCTCCTCCATGGCCGTGCGCGCCCCGTCCTCATAGCGGTGGAAGCGGAGCAAGCCCTTCGGCAGTTGGCCGTAGTTGAGGCCGCGCTCCTCCAGCAGGTTGGCCACGACGGCCTTGTGTCCTCCCGCGGCCAGCAGGTCGTCGATTCCCTTGCCCTCATTCTTCAGGCAGGCAGCGTCGAGCTCGGAGAAGAAGGCAAACTGGTGGATGTGGTCGAAAAACTCGTGTTCGAAACTCGTCTGCGGGGCGTCGTAGTCGGCGTCGAGGAAGGCGAACAAATTCTTGAACATGCGGCTGGCAGCGCCCGAGGCGGGTACAAACTTCGTCACTTGGTGCTTCCCGGCCTTGTAGGCGTCCCACTGGCGGATGTACTCCTCGCGCTCGGCGTCCGTCGGTGCCAGGATGCCATGACCCACGGTGGCTGCGGAGTCGAGCCTCAGAAAGGGGAATCCGCGCTTGAAATCATCCATCTGCTTCTGCAGCTGCTCTTCGGCAATGCCCTTGGCAGCAATCTGTTGCAAGTCTTGTTGTGTCAGCATATCCTTTTGCGATATTAATATTATAAATAAGGTGGTCTATTTGTTGTCCTCTAACCAATGCACAAATATACTTACTTTTTCTTAAATCGGGAAATATTCAGATGAAATTTCGTAACTTTGTAGCATCATTCATCAAAGCAACGTCAGCCAATGGAAGAAAAATTCGTTTTCACCGAGGAAGAAAAGCACGCCTGCGAGGCACTTACTAAGGAGATTCACGAGATGCTCAACGACACCCTGAGCGGTACTGACGTGGAGCGTCTGCGCACCCATATCCATTCTGAGATCGAGGCTCGCCACATCGAGCGCGACCGCTTCGGCCTCAATCCCGTCCTCAAGGCTTTGATGACGGCGAAGGTGGCCGTCGGCGACATCGGCCTGCGCCGTGACAGTCTGCTGGCCATCATGCTCTACGAGAGCGTGCTTCGCGGCCACTATGACACGACGCTGGCGCGCAAGGACTTCGGCGAGGGCGTGGCGACGATCCTCCAGGGCCTTGTCCGCGTCCAGGAGCTCTACAGCAAGACTCCCATTGTGGAGAGCGAGAACTTCCGCAACCTGCTCCTCTCCTTCGCCGAGGACATGCGCGTGGTGCTCATCATGATCGCCGACCGCGTCTGCCTGATGCGCCAGATACGCGACACGCCCAACAAGGAGGCGCAGCACGAGGTGGCCGAGGAGGCCAGTTACCTCTACGCCCCCTTGGCCCACAAACTGGGCCTCTACCAGCTCAAGAGCGAGCTGGAGGACCTCTCGCTGAAGTATCTCGAGCACGACGCCTACTATCTGATCAAGGAGAAACTCAACGCCACGAAGCGTTCCCGCGACGCCTACATCGAGCGCTTCATCGGTCCGGTGAGCAAGCACCTCACCGAGGCCGGACTCAAATTTCATATCAAGGGCCGCACCAAGTCGATCCACTCCATTTGGCAGAAGATGAAGAAGCAGAAGTGTGGCGTCGATGGCATCTACGACCTCTTTGCCATCCGCATCATCCTCGACTCCCCGCTGGAGAAGGAGAAGATGCAGTGTTGGCAGGCCTACTCCATCGTCACCGACATGTACCAGCCCAACCCGAAGCGCCTGCGCGACTGGATCAGCGTGCCGAAGTCCAATGGCTACGAGTGTCTCCACATCACCGTGCTCGGTCCTGAGCAGAAGTGGGTGGAGGTGCAGATCCGCACCGAGCGCATGGACGAGGTGGCCGAGCACGGCCTCGCCGCCCACTGGCGCTACAAGGGCGTGAAGGCCGACGGCGGCGGCATGGAGGAGTGGCTCGCCTCGATCCGCACCGCCCTGGAGGCAGGCGACAACCTGGAGGTGATGGACCAGTTCAAGCTCGACCTCTACGAGGACGAGGTCTATGCCTTCACCCCGAAGGGCGACCTGCTGAAGTTTCCCAAGGGAGCCACCGTGCTCGACTTTGCCTACCATATCCACTCGCGCGTCGGCGACACCTGCGTCGGCGGCAAGGTCAACGGCAAGAATGTCTCCTTCCGCACGCCCCTCCACAGTGGCGACACGGTCGAGATCCTGACGGCCAGCAACCAGACCCCGAAGCCGGAGTGGCTGCGCATCCTCGTCACCTCCCGTGCCCGCGCCAAGCTGCGCCTCTCGCTCAAGGAGACACGTCAGAAGCAGGGCCTCTACGCCAAGGAGCTGCTGGAGCGCCGCCTCAAGAACAAGAAGCTCGACTACGACGAGGCCACCGTCGCCCACCTCATCCGCAAGATGGGCTTCAAGGAGCAGAGCGACTTCTACCACCAGATTGCCGAAGGCCGCCTCGACCCCACCCGCGTCCTCGACGAATACCAGGCCCTGGTCGACCAGAGCCAGGTCAAGGAGCGCGAGGCCGAGAGCGCGGAAAACTTCGAGTATGCCCACCCCGCCACCACCGAGGCCAAGAAGAACGACGACGTGCTCATCATCGACAAGAGCCTCAAGGGCATCGACTTCTCGCTCGCCCGCTGCTGCCACCCCATCTATGGCGACAAGGTGTTTGGCTTCGTCACCGTCAATGGCGGCATCAAGATCCACCGTGCCGATTGCCCCAACGCCGCCGAGATGCAGCGCCGCTTCGGCTACCGCATCGTCCGTGCGCAGTGGAGCGGCAAGGGCAGTTCCCACTACGACATCACGCTGCGCGTCATCGGCAACGACGACATCGGCATCGTCAGCAACATCACCAACATCATCAGCAAGGACGAGAAGATCGTGATGCGATCCATCAATATCGACTCCCATGACGGCCTGTTCTCGGGCAATCTTGTCGTGCAGCTCGACGACAAGTCGAAGCTCAACCTGCTGATCAAGAAGCTGCGCACGGTCAAGGGCGTGAAGCAGGTGATCAGACTTTAGTCTGAGCCCATCGCCTGCCTTGTAGATCCTGTCCCACGCGTGCGGCCAGCCTGTCGCCCGCGCTTGCAGCCACCCCATTGCATGCCTTGCGGCCAACCTAATGCCGCATTGTGCGGGCAAAGTCAAGGTTTCGCACGGATTTTTCCATGAAATAGGAATTTTCTTTGTACCTTTGCACGCCAAAACACAGAAGACAATAAGATAATGAAGCAAAATACAACGATACGGATGATGTTGTCGGACTACGACGGCGACCCCTCGGCGCTGGCCAAGGAGGTCGGTTCCGTGGATGGTCCCATCCCCGTCCTCATCACCCGCAATCTGATCCCCTTCCCCGGCGTCATGACCCCGATTCTCATTGGGCGCCAGCCGAGTTTGAAGCTGCTGGATTACCTCCGCGATCATCCCGACCAGACCTTTGCCGTGTTCGCACAGAAAGACGCCAGCGTGGACTACCCCATCCAGGAGGACCTCTTCGAAGTGGGCGTCTATGCCAAGCTCGTCAAGGAGTTTGAGGTGCCCGGATCCAACAATGAGCATTCGGCCATCGTGATCGCCTCGGCGCGCTGCCGTCTCAAGTCGCTCGACGACGCCAACAACTTCTTTACCGCCGAGACGGAGATGATCCCTGAGGTCTTCCCCGCAGAAGACGACAAGGAGTTTGCCGCGGCCGTGGAAGGCCTGCGCCAGGGAGTCGAGATCTATGTGAAGATGAACGACGACATCCCCAACGAGGCGATGGTCGCCCTGCAGAACATCAGCAACCACCTCTCCATCGTCAATTTCGTCGCCTCCAACATCGTCAGCAACATTTACGACAAGATCATGCTGCTGGAGGAGGACAACATGAAGCTGCGACTGTTCAAGTTGTTGAAGGTCCTCAACCGCGAAACCCAGTTCTTGCACATCAAGAAGAACATCCAGAACAAGACGCGCGCCGACATCGACGAGCAGCAGAAGGAGTACTTCCTCCACCAGCAGATCAAGAACATCCGCGAGGAGCTGGGCGACAGCGGCGAGTCTGAGGACAAGAGGGAGCTCAAGAAGAAGGCCTTCCTCAAGCCCTGGCCCGATGAGGTGAGCAAGCTCTTTGCCAAGGAGCTCGCCAAGCTCGACAATATCAATCCCCAGTCGCCCGACTACAGTGTCCTGCTCAACTACCTGCAGACGCTCGTCTCGCTGCCGTGGGGCGTATATACCAAGGACCGCCTTGACCTGAAGCGTGCGCAGCGCGTCCTCGACCGCAACCACTACGGCATGGAGAAGGTGAAGGAGCGCATCCTGGAGTACATGGCCGTGCTCCGCCTCCGTGGCGACCTGAAGTCCCCCATCCTCTGCCTCTACGGTCCTCCGGGCGTCGGCAAGACCTCGCTGGGCAAGAGCGTTGCCGAGGCCATGGGCAGAAAATACGTCCGCGTCTCGCTGGGTGGCCTCCACGACGAGGCTGAGGTGCGCGGCCACCGCCGCACCTATATCGGCGCCATGCCCGGACGCATCATCAAGAGCATCCTCAAGGCTGGCTCCTCCAACCCCGTCTTCATCCTCGACGAGATCGACAAGGTGACGCAGAACACCGTCAATGGCGACCCCGCGTCGGCCCTCCTGGAGGTGCTCGACCCGGAGCAGAACAACGCCTTCCACGACAACTACCTCGACACCGACTACGACCTCTCCAAGGTGCTCTTCATCGCCACGGCCAACGACCTCAACACCATCCCCCGTCCGCTGCTGGACCGCATGGAGGTGATTCCCGTCAGCGGCTACATCACCGAGGAGAAGATAGAGATCGCCAAGCGCCACCTCGTCCCCCGCGAACTGGAGAACACGGGTCTCGACCAGGTGGAGCCCAAGCTGAAGTTTACGAAGGCCTCCCTGGAGAAGGTCATCGAAAACTACACCCGCGAGAGCGGCGTGCGCCAGCTGGAGAAGCAGATCAACAAGGCGCTGCGCAAGCTCGCCTTCCGCCAGGCCACCGACGGCCAGCTGCCCTCCAACAAGATCACCCCCGACATGCTGCCGGGCCTGCTGGGCAAACCGCCCTTCTACCGCGACATCTACCAGGGCAACGACTACGCGGGCGTGGTGACGGGCCTGGCCTGGACCAGCGTGGGCGGCGAGATCCTCTTCATCGAGACCTCGCTCTCCAAGGGCAAGGCCGGCAAACTGACGCTCACGGGCAATCTTGGCGACGTGATGAAGGAGAGCGCCGTCATCGCCCTGGAGTACGTCAAGGCCCATATCGACGCCCTGGGCGTTGACTACCGCCTCTTCGACCAGTGGAACATCCATATCCACGTGCCGGAGGGCGCCACGCCCAAGGACGGCCCTTCTGCGGGCATCACCATCGCCACCTCCCTGGCCTCGGCGCTGACCCAGCGCAAGGTGCGCAAGAACACGGCCATGACGGGCGAGATCACGCTGCGCGGCAAGGTGCTGCCCGTCGGCGGCATCAAGGAGAAGATCCTCGCCGCCAAGCGTGCCGGCATCACCGACATCGTGATGTGTGCCGAGAATCAGCGCGACGTGGAGGAGATCCCCGAGATCTATCGCAAGGGCGTCACCTTCCACTATGTGGAGAACGTGCAGCAGGTGTGGGACTTCGCCCTCACCGACGAACTGGTGGCCCACCCCGTCCAGCTCGTCGTCGAGGAAACTGCGGATCAAAAGGAGGAGAAGGGCCAATGACGTTCGAACTGCAGTACACCGACGCCTACAGCGACGCGCGGGCCGGCCGCATCCAGACGGCCCATGGCGAGATCCTCACCCCCATCTTCATGCCCGTGGGCACGGTGGGCAGCGTGAAGGGAGTCCACTTCCGCGAACTCCAGGAGCAGGTGAAGGCCCAGATCATCCTGGGCAACACCTACCACCTCTACCTCCGCCCCGGCTGCGAGGTGCTCCGGGCCGCTGGTGGCCTCCATCGCTTCAACGGCTGGGACCGCCCGATCCTCACCGACTCCGGCGGCTTCCAGGTCTTCTCCCTCACGGGCATCCGCAAGCTCACGGAGGAGGGCTGCGAGTTTCGGTCCCACATCGACGGTTCGAAGCACATCTTCACCCCCGAGCGCGTGATGGACATCGAGCGCGTCATCGGTGCCGACATCATCATGGCGCTCGACGAGTGTCCGCCGGGCAAGAGCGACTACGCCTACGCCAAGAACAGCCTTGGGCTTACCCAGCGCTGGCTCGACCGCTGCTTCAAGCGTTTCCGCGAGACCGAGCCCCTCTACGGCTACCCCCAGGCCCTCTTTCCCATCGTCCAGGGCTGCACCTATCCCGACCTGCGGAGCGAGGCGGCTAAGTACGTCGCTGACAAGGGCGCCGAGGGCAATGCCATTGGCGGACTGGCCGTGGGCGAGCCCACCGAGGTGATGTACGAGATGATCGAGGTCGTCAACGCCATCCTGCCCAAGGACAAGCCGCGCTACCTCATGGGTGTGGGCACGCCCCAGAACCTGCTGGAGGGCATCGCCCGCGGTGTCGATATGTTCGACTGCGTGATGCCCACGCGCAACGGCCGCAACGCCATGCTCTTCTCCTACGAGGGCACGATGAACATGCGCAACAAGAAGTGGGAGGCCGACTTCTCGCCCCTCGACCCCACGGGCTGCGAGATCGACCGCATCACCTCCAAGGCCTACCTCCACCACCTCTTCAAGGCGGGCGAGCTGCTGGCGATGCAGATAGCCAGCATCCACAACCTCGCCTTCTATCTGCGGCTCGTCACCGACGCCAGGGCCCACATTCTCCAGGGCGACTTCACCCAGTGGAAGTCTTCCGTCATCGACCAGCTCGGGCGGAGGATATAGGCCCGGCTCCTTTACGTTCGCAGGACAGACTTTAAAAACAAATTTTTCGACATGCAGATGGGAGAGACCATAGACAAGATGAGGCGTAGGATGCCCCAGCCCGAGACGATACGCCGGGCGGGGGCCAGGGTGGCGCGTGTGCTGCGCAAGTTGTCGCCCAAGCACCTTTTCGGTCGTCTCGACTGGTACATCATCCGGAAGTTTATCGGCACCTACATATTCTCCATCGTGCTGATCATCTCCATCGCCCTGGTCTTCGACTTCAACGAGAACCTCTCGAAGTTTACGAAGTACCATGCGCCCTGGCGTGCCATCGTCTTCGACTACTACGCCAACTTCATCCCCTACTACTCCAACCTCTTCTCCCCGCTCTTCGTGTTCATTGCCGTCATCTTCTTCACCTCGAAGTTGGCCGGCAACTCCGAGATCATCGCGATGCTCTCCTCGGGCGTCTCCTTCCGGCGGCTGATGCGCCCCTACATGATCTCGTGCGTGCTCATCGCCAGCGTCACCTTCTACCTCAACAGCTTCGTCATCCCCCACGGCACGGTCATCCGCCAAAACTTCGAGTCGCTCTACCGCAACTCCAAGAAGAACACTTCGGCGGAGAACGTCCAGCTGCAGGTGGGCAAGGGCACGGTGGCCTACATCCAGCACTACGACGACCGCTACAAGCGCGGCTACGGCTTCTCACTCGACAAGTTTGAGGGCAAGAAGCTGGTCAGCCACATGACGGCCATGGAGATCCAGTACGACACGATCGCCGACGCGAAGTACCACTGGAAGGCCACCAACTGGAAGACGCGCACGCTGGTCGGCCTGCGCGAGCGGATCGTCACCGGCGACGTCAAGGACACGGTCATCCTCATGGAGCCCACCGACCTGGTCTATTCCAAGGGCCAGCAGGAGACCTTCACCTCGCCCGAGCTCCTCGACTACATCTCCAAGCAGACGAGCCGCGGCTCGGGCAATGTCGTGCAGTACGAGGTGGAGTTCCACAAGCGCATCGCCATGTCCTTCTCCTCCTTCATCCTCACCATCATCGGACTCTCGCTCTCGGCGCGAAAGCGAAAGGGAGGAATGGGCCTCTATCTGGGTATCGGCCTGGGCCTGAGCTTCGGCTACATCATGCTCCAGACCGTCTCCTCGACCTTTGCCATCAATGCCGGCACGCCCCCCGTGCTGGCCGCATGGATTCCGAACCTTATCTTTGCCTTCATAGCCTATTTCTGCTATAGGCACGCGCCAAGGTAGTATCACTCACCATTTTTATCTTTCAGAAAAGATGTATTTTGACGAATTAGATTTGAACGATTATGTGCTCGACGCCTTGGACGACATGCAGTTCGAGACGTGCACTCCCATACAGGAAAGCTGCATCCCCCACATCCTCGCAGGCCGCGACATCCTGGGTGTCGCCCAGACCGGCACGGGCAAGACGGCAGCCTACCTGCTCCCCATCCTCTCCAAGCTGGCCGACGGCGGCTATCCTGCCGACGCCATCAACTGCGTCATCATGTCGCCGACGCGCGAGCTGGCCCAGCAGATCGACCAGGCCATGCAGGGCTTCGCCTACCATCTCGACGGCGTGTCGAGCGTGGCCGTCTATGGCGGCAACGACGGCAACCGCTACGACCAGGAGCTCAAGAGCCTCTCCCTCGGTGCCGACGTGGTCATCGCCACCCCCGGCCGCTTCATCTCCCACATGTCGCTGGGCAACGTCGATCTCTCGCGCGTGAGCTTCTTCATCCTCGACGAGGCCGACCGCATGCTCGACATGGGCTTCTCCGAGGACATCCTCACCATCGCCCGCAAGTTGCCGCAGAACGTCCAGACCATCATGTTCTCGGCCACGATGCCCGACAAGATCGAGGACCTGGCCAAGACGCTGCTCAAGAATCCCGTCGAGGTGAAGCTCGCCGTGAGCAAGCCCGCCGAGAAGATCCAGCAGAAGGCCTACGTCTGCTACGAGACGCAGAAGATGGCGATCCTCAAGGACATCTTCAAGGCCGGCGACCTCAACCGCGTCATCATCTTCTCCGGTTCCAAGCAGAAGGTGAAGCAGATCGCTGCCTCGCTGAAGCGCATGAAGGTCAACTGCGGCGAGATGCACTCCGACCTCGACCAGGCCGAGCGCAACGAGATGATGTTCCAGTTCAAGAGCGGCCAGCTCGACGTCATCGTCGCCACCGACATCATCTCCCGCGGCATCGACATCGACGACATCGCGATGGTCGTCAACTTCGACGTGCCCCGCGACGCCGAGGACTACGTCCACCGTATCGGCCGTACGGCCCGTGCCAACCGCGATGGCGTGGCCATCACGCTGGTCAGCGAGCAGGACCAGTACTACTTCCAGCAGATAGAGAAGTTCCTGGAGAAGACGGTGGAGAAGGTGCCCCTGCCCGAGGACGTCGGCGAGGCACCCGAATATAACCAGTCGGCGCGCCCCGCCAAGGGCAAGAGTGCGAAGAGCCGCCGCCGCGAGGCCCGCGACCAGCAGAGCCACAAGGACAAGAAGAGCCGCAACCGCCAGAACAAGCAGCGCGCCGAGAAGGCCGCCAAGCCGCAGCCCCGTGAGGCCGACAAGGCCGATCAGCCCGTGGCCAAGGACGGCCAGCAGCAGGCGCAGCCCCAGGATCAGCAGCCCAGGGAGAAGCAGCCGCGCCGTGGACGCCAGCGCCGTGAGCCGCGCGAGGCCCGTGAGGCCCGCGATCAGCAGCCGCAGCAGCAGGGCGACGCCAGCCGCGACCAGAAGGACCAAAAGGAACGCAGATCCCGCGGCCGTGGACGTGGCAAGGACAAGAGTACCGAGGGCGGCGGTCAGCAAGGAGGTCAGCAGGGAGGTCAGAAAGGCAGCCAGCAGGGCGGTCAGCAGGCCCAGTCCCAGGCCAACGCCCCCAAGGGCAAGAAGAAGAGTTCGCGCAAGCGCGGCCGCGGCCGTGACAAGCAGGGTGGCGACCAGGCCCCTGTCCACTCCACGAAGTACGACATTCGCGAGGACTACGCGCTGCCGCAGAAGAACAAGGACAGCAAGCTCAGCGAACTGGTCAAGAAGCCGTTGAAGTGGCTCCACATCATCAAGTAATCACGCCATGGAGTATATAGCCATCATCCCCGCGCGCTTCGCCTCTACGCGCTTCCCGGGCAAGCCGCTCGCCATCCTGGGCGGCCAACCCGTCATCCAGCGCGTCTATGAGCAGGTACGATCGGTCCTCGACCGCGTGTATGTCGCCACCGACGACCAGCGCATCTACGATGCCGTCACCGCGTTTGGCGGCCAGGCCGTCATGACGCGATCCGACCACAAGAGCGGCACCGACCGCATCTGCGAGGCCCTCGACCTGGTCGGCGGATCTCCCGACGTCGTCATCAATGTTCAGGGCGACGAACCCTTCATCCAGCCCTCGCAACTGCGTACGGTGATGGAGGCCTTCGACGACCCCGCCACGCAGATAGCCACCCTCGGCAAGCGCTTCGAGAGCATCGAGGCGGTAGATAATCCCAACTCACCCAAGATCGTCCTCGACAACGACGGCTTCGCCCTCTACTTCTCCCGGTCTCCCATCCCCTTTGTCCGGGGCAAGGATCGGGGCGAGTGGCTGGCGGCCTACCCCTTCCTCAAGCACATCGGCCTCTATGCCTACCGTGCCGACGTGCTGCGCGAGGTCACGCGTCTGCCCCAGTCGTCGCTCGAACTGGCGGAGAGCCTGGAGCAGCTGCGCTGGCTGCAAAACGGCTACAAGATCAAGGTCGGACTGACCGATGTCGAGACCGTCGGCATCGACACGCCCGAAGACCTCC
>UMLA01051088.1_pt1 | contig 10922 bp, 7 predicted proteins | sample 1966431 | NCBI WGS metagenome assembly UMLA01 (sample SAMEA4836190, study PRJEB28245) | human gut metagenome | biome: gut microbiome; material: fecal sample | place: Denmark | collected 2008 | reverse complement strand
GGATAGACAAACCGTTGGTGATGCTATAACGGGTGGTATCGGCTACGGCCTGCTGGGTGTTGGTCGAGATGACCATGCACTCGGGGTCAGCGTTGAGCTTGTGTCCGGGGCTATAGGTGGCACCTACGGTGAGGGTATTCTTCTTGCTCAGCGGCAGTATGCCCTGCACGCCCAGGTCGAGCTTGTAGCTGCGTATGTCGGCAGAGAAATAACGTGCCAAGGTGTTGGCATACGAGTCGCTGTAGCGGTTTACGAGCGAGCGGTCGTAGTTGCCCCACAAATAAGAGATGTTGGCACCGATGGATAAGTACTTGATGGGGCGCCAACCTGCACCAAAATATGCTTGATGTACACCGCCGCTACCCGAATAGGTATTGGAAGACATCACGGTCATCTGGTTGCCTACATAGGAGGAAGTGCCGTAGTTGTAACCCACGGTGGTGAAGGGAATGATACCGAAGCTGACGCCGAGGTTCTTGAACGCGCGGAAACCGGCCACGATGTACTCAAGGTCGGCGTTGTTGGCGTTTTGCTTCTTGCCATTCTCATTGAAATTGGTTATCTGTCCTGTTATTCCCACATCGAAGATAAAAGAAAGTGAGTCGATAACAGAGTAAGAGGCGGGGTTGAGATAATTGACCTGATTGTGCTCGCGAAATCCCAGGCCCAATCCGTTCATACCGCGGTTGAATCCGCTCGACTGGTCGGCCAACAAGCCCAATCCAAACTGACTATAAGGAGAGTTGGTACCACTCTGTGCCGTTATATTCAGTACCGCTAAACCCATAAGGGCTATGCTAAGAATTATTCTTTTCATTAACGTATGTGTTGTATAGCGTGCAAAATTATCGAAAAAAATTGAAATATGATACGAAAAGTCCAAAAAACAAGCTATTTTTGCACTGTGAAACATTTTAATACATTTTTGAAGACCGTGTTGTTGACATTTTTGGTGTCTTTGACATGCGTTACCAGTAGGGCTACAGAGTCTGCCGACTCCGTGGACATCGCGCTGCTTACCTGTGGGCCGGGCGACGAGGTCTATTCGCTCTACGGCCATACTGCCATCCGTTATACCGACCATCGCACGGGCGAGGATATGGTCATCAATTACGGTATGTTCTCTTTCAATCAGGACTATTTTGTCCTGAGGTTTGTCTTCGGACTTACTGATTATCAGATGGGCATCACGCCTTTCGATTATTTCATGCGCGAGTATCAGTATGAAGGCCGTTGGGTCTACCAGCAGACCCTCAACCTTACCGCTGAGCAGAAACGTGCTATCGGTGAAGCCCTTGCCCGTAATTATCTGCCTGAAAACCGTACCTATCGGTATAATTTCTTCTATAACAACTGTACCACCAAGGCCCGCGATGTCATTGTGGGTCAGTTGGGTTGCGACATAGAATATCCTCAGCGCAACCTTGACGGTGTGACCTTCCGCACCATGCTTCATCAGTGGAATGAAGACTATCCTTGGAGCCGATTGGGCAATGATTTGCTTCTCGGTGTCAAAGCCGACCGTCAAGTCTCTATGGCTGAGCGTCAGTTCCTGCCCGACAGTCTGCGCGAGGATTTTGAAGATGCTTATCTGCGGCTTCCCTCTGGCGAGCGTCGCAAGCTGGTCTCAGACAGTCGTATGCTCTTCGCACCATCGGTGTCGCAACTGGCTGAAAAGCAAGATGCGGAGTCTGGCTTTGCGGCTGCGATGCCTCCTATGGCAGTGGCCCTTGCGGTGCTTATGGTCATGATTCTCATCACCATCATCGAGTGGCGCACCCGCCGCATCCTCTATGGGCTCGACATCCTGTGGCTTCTCGCTACGGGTGTGGGAGGAATCATCCTGGCAGCCATGATTTTCTCGCAGCATCCCACGGTGAGCCTTAATTTCCAGATACTGATACTCTCTCCGCTCTGCCTTGTAGCCCTCTGGCCCGTGGTGCGTTCACTGCGACGCCGCCAGTTCTGCAGATGGCTGTGGGTGATAGCCGGGTCACTGGCATTGTCACTTTTTATGGGCATTTGGCAAAAATATGATGCCGCAATATGGACTTTGGCATTATCTTTGCTGTTTAGAGTTGCAGTACTCTGTAACTGGTGTAAACGAACAAAACAAACAACCGCATGAATAAATGTCTGACAGCGATATTGGTCGCACTCTCAGCTACCGCATCGGCCCAGCGGCTGCAGCCGGCGCCCCGCCTCGTGGTCAATATCACCATCGACCAGTTGCGTACTGATTACATACAGGCTTTCGCTCCTCTCTATGGTCCCGACGGATTCAAGAAACTTCTGTCCGAAGGGCGCGTCTATGAGGCCGCAAGCTACGACTTTCTTCCCATTGACCGTGCCTCGGCTGTGGCGTCTATCAGTTCGGGCACTACACCTTATTATAATAATATAGTAAGCTCGCAATGGCTTGACCGAGCCACGTTGCGCCCCGTCTATTGCGTGGCAGACAGTAAGGTGGGTACTTCGCCGCGCCTGCTTTCCACTTCTACCATAGGCGACGAGCTCAAGGTGGCTACTGGCGGCTCTGCGCTCGTCTATGCCCTCGCTTTCAGCCGTGATGCCGCTGTCCTCTCTGCCGGTCATGCTGCTGACGGAGCCGTGTGGGTCGACGACAGTCGTGGCGTGCTTGCCACCTCGGCGTATTATCCGCAGAAGACGCATAAGTGGCTCAATGCCTATAATGCCGTCTATTCGCAGCGCGCGTCGGATGACCGCACCAAGAACCTTGCCGTAGCCCATGCAGCTCAGGCTTGCGTGGTGGAGCAGGCTATGGGGCGCGATGCCGTGACCGACTATCTCGCCGTAACGCTCTCTGCCAAAGGACGCGGCGCAGCCAACTGGCAGACAGATATGGAGGGCGTGTACATCAAGCTCGACCAACTGCTGGGCGACCTCGTGGCTGGCATCGAGAAACAGGTAGGTAAGGAGCATGTGCTGTTTGTGGTGACCAGCACGGGCTATACCGATGAAGAGAATGTAGATTATTCCAAATACAATGTGCCCACCGGCACGTTCTACATCAACCGTACCGCCAATCTGCTCAACATCTATCTCGGTGCTGTTTATGGACAGGGTAGATATGTTGAAGCCTGTTATCATAACGAAATCTATCTGAACCACAAGCTGATAGAACAGAAGCGTATCAGCCAGAGCGAGGTGCTGGTGCGCTGTCAGGAGTTCCTTATCCAGAACTCGGGAGTGCGCGATGTCTATACTACCAACAGCCTTCTCAATGCGGGCGGAGACACACGCAAACTGCGTAACGGCCATCATCCCGCCATCAGCGGCGACATTGTGGTCGAGGTGGCTCCAGGCTGGCAGTTGTATAACGAAGACAATCAGGAACGCTACACTTGTCGTGCTTCGTTTGTGCCGTTCCCCATCATATTCTATGGCGCCGGAACCCCGGCAGAACACATCAATACCCCGGTAAGCGTGGAGCATATCGCACCCACCATTGCCAAGGCCATACGCATCCGGGCTCCCAATGCCTGTAAGTCAGAACCCTTGTTCTGACGTTTTTCCTGCAACCTCTGTCGGCGGCAATGCCGTGACGTCGACGGAGGTTACAGGCTTTGTTTTCCCCTTGTTTATTATAGCCATTCCCAAGGTGCCTTTGCGGGTGCCTGCATCGATAGATATGCAAGTGTAGGCGCTTGAGCCCTTGCAGTATGGCACAAAAATGATTGCAGACATCACTGCGTGTGATTAAAATACGGCAAATAGTGCATAAATGTACGAAAATATTCGTACCTTTGCACATGATTATCAAGATAATAAATAAAATAATATAAGCAATGAATTTCAACAAAATTCTGAAGTCGCTGTTTGGAGACAAGTCCACCCGCGACATGAAACTCATCCAGCCCCTTGTAGAAAAGGTAAAGGAAGCATACCCTGCCATCAAAGCCTTGAGCAACGACGAACTGCGTGCCAAGACCAAGGAGATACAGAAGTATGTGCAGGATGCTGCCCTGACTGAGAAAGAGCAGATAGCCAAGTTGCGTGCCACCATCGAGGAAACTCCTATTGATGAGCGTGAGAAGATTTTCAACAAGATAGACAGTCTTGAGAAGGACGCGCTCGAGAAGTATGAGAAGGCCCTCAACGATGTTATGCCTATTGCCTATAGCATCGTCAAGGATACCGCCCGCCGCTTTGCCGAGAACGAGGAGACTGTGGTTATTGCCAACGACTTCGACCGTGAACTGGCTGCCAATCCTGCCAACGACTTTATCACCATCGATGGCGACAAGGCCATTTACCACAACGAGTGGACGGCCGGAGGTAACAAGGTGAAGTGGGATATGGTACACTACGATGTGCAGATTTTCGGTGGTATCGCCCTCCATCAGGGTAAGATTGCCGAGATGGCTACTGGTGAGGGTAAGACTCTCGTGGCTACTCTGCCAGTATTCCTCAATGCGCTCACCGGCAACGGTGTACACATGGTGACCGTCAATGACTATCTGGCTAAGCGTGACTCCGAGTGGATGGGCCCACTCTATATGTTCAATGGACTTAGTGTAGATTGTATCGATAAGCACCAGCCCAATTCTGAGGCCCGTCGCAAGGCTTATCAGGCTGATATTACCTTTGGTACCAACAATGAGTTCGGCTTCGACTATCTGCGTGACAATATGGCCGTTTCGCCTGCCGACCTCGTGCAGCGCCGCCACAACTACGCCATCGTCGATGAGGTCGACTCGGTATTGATTGACGATGCCCGTACCCCACTTATCATCTCTGGCCCTATTCCCAAGGGCGACGACCAGATGTTTGAGCAGTTCCAGCCCCTCGTTGAGCGTCTCTATGAAGTTCAGCGCAAGCAGGCTACCGAACTCCTTGCCGAGGCACGCCAGAAAATCAGCGCCGCAGAGAAAGAGGCCGATGCCAAGAAGGCTCAGGAGTTGCAGGCTGAGGGCTTCCTCGCTCTTTTCCGTTCGTTCAAGGCTCTCCCCAAGAACAAGGCACTTATCAAATATCTCTCTGAGGATGGCATCAAGTCAGGTTTGCAGCGTACCGAGGAGATGTATATGGAGAACAACAACCGCCGTATGCCCGAGGCCGTCAAGCCTCTCTATTTTGTGGTAGACGAGAAGCTCAACAGTGCCGACCTTACCGATAAGGGAACTGCATGGCTCGCCGCCCAGGTCAATGATGACAAGCTCTTTGTATTGCCCGACATCACTTCTCAGATGTCTGCGCTTGAGAGCCAGACCGGTATCTCCGACCAGGAGCGCCTGGACAAGAAGGACGAGATGCTTGCCCACTATGCCTTGCAGAGCGAGCGTGTGCATACTCTCCAGCAGTTGCTCAAGGCTTACACCATGTTCAACAAGGATGACGAGTATGTCGTTATCGATGGCCAGGTCAAGATTGTTGATGAGCAGACAGGCCGTATCATGGAGGGTCGCCGTTGGAGCGATGGTCTCCACCAGGCTGTTGAGGCCAAGGAGCATGTCCGTGTCGAGGCTGCCACCCAGACCTTTGCCACTATCACCCTGCAGAACTACTTCCGTATGTATCACAAGCTCTCTGGTATGACCGGTACTGCTTCTACTGAGGCTGGCGAGTTCTGGGATATCTACAAGCTCGATGTTGTCGAGATACCTACCAACCGTCCTGTCGCACGTATCGATATGGACGACCGTCTCTACAAGACCAACCGCGAGAAGTATCGTGCCGTCATCGAGGAAATCGAGGAGATGCGCAACGCCGGACGTCCCTGTCTGGTGGGTACCACTTCGGTAGAAATCTCAGAGTTGCTGAGCCGTATGCTTACCCTTCGCAAGATACCCCACGAGGTGCTCAATGCCAAGAACCACTTGCGTGAGGCCCACATCGTGGCCCAAGCCGGACAGAGCGTCAATGGACTGGGCGCCGTGACCATTGCCACCAATATGGCTGGTCGTGGTACCGACATCAAGCTCTCTCCCGAGGTCAAGGCGGCAGGTGGTCTCGCCATCATCGGTACCGAGCGCCACGAGAGCCGTCGTGTAGACCGCCAGCTGCGTGGTCGTGCCGGCCGTCAGGGCGACCCCGGTTCGTCTGTTTTCTATGTATCTCTCGAAGACAAGCTCATGCGCCTCTTCGCTTCCGAGCGTATCGCCAAGATTATGGACCGCATGAAGATTGAGGACGGAGAGCGTATCGAGTCGCCTATCATGTCGCGCGCCATCGAGTATGCCCAGAAGAAGGTCGAGGAGAACAACTTTGGTATCCGTAAACACCTGCTTGAGTACGATGATGTGATGAACAAGCAGCGTACTGTTATCTACGACAAGCGTCGTCATGCACTGATGGGTGAGCGCATCGGTATGGATGTCGCCAACATCATTTGGGACCGTTGCGTGTCTATCATCGAGAACAACGACTACGAAGGCTGCAAGGAAGGCTTCCTTAAGGTTCTTGCCATGGAGTGCCCCTTCACCGAGGAAGAACTTCTCGCCGGCAAGCGCGATGATTTGGCTGAGCGCGCATTCCAGGAGGCTATGGCTTCATTCAAGCGCAAGAACGAGCGTATGCAGAGCATTGCCTACTCCGTAATCAGCGACCTCTATCAGGCCCATGGCGACCGCATCGAGCGCATTGCCGTTCCAGTGACCGATGGTCGCCATATCTACCAGATACCTTGCAACTTCAACGCTGCTTATACCTCTGAGTGCAAGGAGGTGGTCAAGGAGTTTGAGAAGTATATCGTCCTCCATACCATCGATGACGAGTGGAAGGAGCACCTTCGCCAGCTCGACGAGTTGCGCCACAGTGTGCAGAACGCCACTTACGAGCAGAAAGACCCGCTTCTCGTGTTCAAGCTCGAGAGTGCCAAGCTCTGGGATGCCATGATTGACGACCTCAACAACCGTGTGGCCTCAGTCCTCATGCGTGGTCAGGTGCCCGAGTTGCAGCAGCCTGTACAGGAGGCAGCCCCCGAGGAGCGTTCTCAGCGTTACAATGAGCAGAAGATGGACCTCGACGAGCAGGCCCAGCGCAGCGCTGCCCAGCGCGATACCCGTGAGGGAGCCGACCAGGTCAACCACACGCCTTTCGTAGCTCAGAAGATGCCACGTCCCAATGACCCATGTCCCTGCGGTTCGGGCAAGAAGTTCAAGAACTGCCACGGACGCAATCTCCGATAATATGATTGAAGCCAAAGACCTGCTGAAGCAATTCGGCGAAAAGACAGCTGTAGACATCCCGTCGTTTGTTATCAACGACGGAGATGTCCTCGGACTCGTCGGCAACAATGGTGCCGGAAAGACCACATTCTTCCGACTCATCCTTGACCTGCTTGACGCCGACCGGGGTTCGGTCACCATCGACGGAGCTAACCCTGCCGAGAGCGAAGACTGGAAAGCGGGTGTAGGAGCTTATATTGACGAGGGTTTCCTTATCGATTTCCTCACCCCCGAAGAGTATTTCGAGTTTGTCGGCAAGGTCAACGGCATGAGCCGCGACCAGGTTGCCGAACGGCTGACTGTCTTTGAGCGCTTTATGGCTGGCGAGGTGATGGGGCAGAAGAAGTACATACGCGATTTCTCTGCCGGCAACAAGCAGAAGGTGGGCATCGTCTCAGCCCTGCTCAGCCGCCCAAAGACCGTCATTCTCGATGAGCCGTTCAACTTCCTCGACCCGTCGAGCCAGATACTGCTCAAGAAACTCCTCGTCGATTATGCCGCCCAGGAGCATGCCACCATACTGGTGAGCAGCCACAACCTGCAGCATACCATCGACATCTCTACGCGAGTGGCTCTCTTGGAGCATGGCCAGATTATCAAGGACCTGCCCAATGAGGGCGGTAGCGCCGAGAGCGAGTTGGAGAGCTACTTTGAAGTGAGCGAATAGCCGTCTTTAGGTTTCACCCTATACCGTTGTCCCCATAGATGTAGGTACTGCCTGCCTCTATGGGGATTATTGTTTCAGCATGTCCGACTTCCGAGCATGTCTCTGCTGGTGCCGAGCATGTCTCTACCGGTGCCGAGTATGTCTCTGCCGGTGTCGAGCATGTCTCTGCCGGTGCCGAGCATGTCTCTGTCGATGCCGAGCATGCCTCTGCCGGTGCCGAGCATGTCTCTGCCGGTGCCGAGCATGTCTCTGTCGATACCGAGCAAGCCTGCCTATCCGCCGGCGCTGTCCTCGCTTTCGCTATTCATGCCTTTGGTTATCTGGCGATTAACGAAGAAAGCCATTCCGACACCGTGATGATGTCAGAATGGCTTTCCTCCTTTTATATGATAAGATGTATTAATACTCTTCTTCGGCTACGTCTTCAGCCTCCATGTTCAGGTCTTCGGGGTCGGTGTCGAAGGTGGTGCGATAGCTTTCTTCCGTGAGCTTGTCCTCATCATAGCTGTCGTCGTCATCGTCATAGTCGTTGCCGCTGTCCTCGTTGACATCGTCCAATTCCTCGTCGTCCTCATCCTCGTCAAAGTCACGCATTTTCTTGTCGTCCTCGTCAAATTCCGACTTGTAGCGGGGCTTCTCCACTTCGGGTTTCAGTTTGGCAAAGATGGCCTCCACCCATGAGCCTTTGGGTATCTCGAGCACCTCAAAACCGTCGTTCACTTTCTTCTCATACATGCCGCCGGGCTTGTGCAGACGGTTGGCGGGCAGGGTAGTGGTGCTGATGTCAAAACCGCTGAGGATGATATCCTGAATGCTCTGTGAGAGCGATTCCCAACCACCGCCGAAGTTGCGCTCGAGCACCTCCATGAGCTTGGCAGCCGAGATGTGGCGTATATTTTCATAGGTGAGGTCGGTGACTCTGTTGATGGGACGTTTCTTGACAGCCCACTTCTGTATGTGCTTGTCATCGAGCTTGATTTGTCCGATTTTGAATCCGCGCTCTTCGTATTTCTCGAAGACTTTGGGGTTGTCAATCTTTATCTCTTCCAGCTCAAAGCCACTCTTGATAATATCCATGTAATGCTGCAGGTTGTCTTTGAAATCGGCTTCCTTTTCACCACTTTCCCAGAGGCGGGAAATGTCGTTTTCTTGGGCGTCCCAGATATTACTCTTGTTCAAAGTTTTGAGTGTCAGAACTTTATGGTCTTGCTTCATTGTTTGTGTAAAGTTTGGAGTTTGTATTGGCTGCAAATGTATACAACAAATTGTTAAGTTGCAAATTTTTATGCAAAAAAAATCGTATCAATATGAAAAATATCATTAACTTTGCAATAATTATGAGTGAACCGTTAGCTGAAAGGATGCGTCCGCGCACCTTGGATGATTATGTAGGACAGCAGCATTTGGTGGGTCCGGGAGCGGTGCTTCGCAAGATGATTGATACGGGGCACATCTCTTCGTTTATTCTTTGGGGACCTCCTGGCGTGGGCAAGACCACTCTTGCCCAGATTGTTGCCAGCATGTTGCAGGTGCCTTTTTACACGCTCAGTGCCGTGACCAGTGGAGTCAAGGATGTGCGCGACGTGATAGAACGTGCCAAGAGTGGGCGCTTTTTCAATTCCGCCTCACCCATACTCTTCATCGACGAGATTCACCGGTTTTCCAAATCCCAGCAAGACAGCCTACTTGGGGCGGTCGAGCGTGGCGTGGTGACGCTCATCGGTGCCACCACCGAGAATCCCTCTTTCGAGATTATCCGCCCGTTGCTCTCCCGATGCCAGCTCTATGTCCTCAAGTCGCTCGAGGCTTCCGACCTGCTCTCGCTTCTTCATCGTGCCGTGACCCAGGATGTCGAACTCTCCAAGCGCCATATCCATCTGCAGCAGACCGATGCGCTGCTGCGCTATAGCGGTGGCGATGCGCGCAAACTGCTCAACATCCTCGAGCTCGTCATCAGTGCCTCTACCGACGACGAGGTGACCATCACCGACGAGATGGTCGAAGAGCGGCTTCAGCAGAACCCCTTGGCTTACGATAAGGACGGCGAGATGCACTACGACATCATCTCTGCCTTTATCAAGAGCATCCGTGGCAGCGACCCCGATGCCGCCCTCTACTGGATGGCGCGCATGATAGAGGGAGGCGAAGACCCTAAGTTCATTGCCCGCCGCGTGGTGATAAGCGCCGCCGAAGATGTGGGACTCGCCAACCCCAATGCCCTGCTCATGGCCAACACCGCCTTTGATGTGGTCAACAAGATAGGATGGCCCGAGGGCCGCATTGCGCTTGCCGAGGCTGTGGTCTATCTCGCCACCAGTCCCAAGAGCAATTCTGCCTATCTCGCCATCGACGAAGTCCTTGCTGCCGTGCGCGCCACTGGCAATCTGCCCGTGCCGCTGCCCATACGCAACGCCCCCACGGCACTCATGAAGGAGCTGGGCTATCACGACGGCTATCTCTATCCCCACGACTATCCCGGCAACTTCGTTGCCCAGTCCTATCTCCCCTCCGAGTTGGGCAGCCGCCGTTTCTGGCACGCCCAGCACAGTCCTGCCGAGGAAAAACTCTATCAGCGCATGCTGCAATACTGGGGCGACAGATATAAAGATGACAAGTAAACCAACAATGAATATAGTATTATTGGATATGCAAATAGTATTATTAGACGGATATGCGTCCAATCCGGGCGACCTTACCTGGGAACCCCTCAAAGAGATGGGCGAGGTAACAGTGTACGACCGCACGCAGCCTTCAGAGGTAGTCGAGCGTGCGCATGATGCAGAAATCATAGTAACCAACAAGGTGACACTCACACGGCAGACGCTTGAGCAGCTGCCCAACCTGCGGCTGATATGCGTCTTGGCCACGGGATACAACACCATCGACACCCTGGCGGCCCGCGACTTGGGCATCACCGTGTGCAACGTGCCTGCCTACAGCACCGACAGCGTGGCGCAGATGGTCTTTGCACAGATACTCAACATGACCAACCGCGTGGCCCACTATGCCCGCCAGACCCGCGAGGGACGTTGGTCGGCAGCGCCCGACTTCTGCTACTGGGATTT
>UMLA01011678.1_pt1 | contig 11128 bp, 7 predicted proteins | sample 1966431 | NCBI WGS metagenome assembly UMLA01 (sample SAMEA4836190, study PRJEB28245) | human gut metagenome | biome: gut microbiome; material: fecal sample | place: Denmark | collected 2008 | reverse complement strand
TCCAAAACTCAAAATTTCTGCATTTTTCGTAACAATTTTCGACCTAATCGATAGAAATTGGAACCAAAAAGGCCAATTTAAACATTACAATTTTTGTTGAAGAAAAAACATAGACAGACTTCAATCAGAAAAAAAATTCCTATATTTGGAAGATTCATCAAGGAAGGATTGTCACCATCGTCAATGACAATCGATTTCATGCATGACAGACAAACATTTATCAATCCAAAACAGACCCGAAATGAACATTATCAGAACAATATTGACAGCGGCCGCCATGGCATTGACCTTTACCTCGTGCAGCATCGACGGCGTCGGCCAGAGGCCGGACTCCCGCCCGCAGGGACCGGATGACAACAAATTGACATTCCGGATAAACCCCGACTGGACATTGAAACATTCGCAGGACGTGATTACGGACGACAGCGGTTTCCTCGCCGACATTGACATAATCACCGTGGAGAGCGCGGACCAGGAAACTTATTGGCTCGACATGGTGACAGAGGAGAATCTCGAGGCATGGTACAATGGCGACATCTACGAATATATCAAGGACGAGCCGAATTTCTACACCGGAGAGACCTACAAAGGAACAATGGACATCACATTCGACAGGATGAGGTCCGGAAAATGGGTGGCAGTGGCATTCGGCGCAGACGACAAGGGCAATCTGACCGGAGATTATGCCGTCCTGAGATTCACAATTCAGGAAGACAAACCTTCGGAGGACTTTCTGAACTGGCTTGGAGACTGGACCATCACGGGAGCATGCAAGACTGACCAGTCGAAAAACACCACCTATAATATAAAGGTATCTTCGGCTGACGCCAATTTCCTTTTCAATGTTGCAGGATGGGAAAGCGGAAACGGTACAGAACAGGACATGCGCGACTACAGCATTGAAGTCCAGTACGACAGGTTCACCAGACAAATGCTGTTCAAGAGCCTGTTTATCGGCACCGAGACACTTGGAGGCAAACAGTACGACCTCTGTTTCTACGGCAACTTCATCTATGACGGCTCTATGGGATTCACTGACATGAAGGCAGGTGAAGAGCAGACCGTATGTGACAACATCATCATCGCAGAAAGCTCAGAACTTTCTTCCGATGCCAGAAGTGCAACAGTCAAAGGCTTGATTTTCAATTTCCTGCATGAGAACAAGACCTACACCACATCGCTCACGTCAATGCAGTATTTCGACTTCCCTCACGATGAGAATGACAAAGGTATATACGTAAAAAACCAGAAGATTCCTGTATTCCCGCTGACAATGACGAAGGCCGGTTCTGCTGAAAAGGTTAATTCAATGCCAGCAGACGCATCAGGACGCAAGACATTGAAAATCAAGACAGGAAACCATATCCGGAGAAACGGTACCAAGGCAGTGACGACAGTAAGGTCCGCCTCTTCTGCCAATGCCAAGAAGACATTGACAAGATAATTCCAATATCGGATGTCCTGTTATCTGGCATTCGACACCGATATAACCGATAAACCCCGTTGCTCCATTTTCCGGAACAACGGGGTTATTTGTATTATAAGCTGAACCCAAATCCTCCCCGATGGGAGGCTGGTCTTATTCTGCGAGACGAGCCTTGATGGCCTTGGTCTGCTCTTCGAAGCCCGGCTTCTCGAGAAGGGCGAACATATTCTTCTTGTAAGCCTCTACACCCGGCTGGTTGAACGGATTCACTCCGAGAGTGTAAGCGCTGACGCCACATGCGAACTCGAAGAAATAGAACAGGTTGCCGAGGGTCTTCTCATTGATCCTCTCGATGGAAACCTCAAGCTGTGGAACACCGCCGTCAATGTGGGCGAGCTTTGTTCCGAGCTGAGCCATCGCGTTGCAGTGTTCAACGTGCTGTCCTGCAAGGTAATTCAGCTGGTCAAGATTCTGCTCATCGCTGCCGATCACAACGCTGCGGTTACTGTTCTCGATGTTCACAACGGTCTCGAACATAATTCTCGCGCCGTCCTGAACAAACTGGCCAAGTGAATGAAGGTCAGTGGTATAGGTAACAGATGCAGGGAAGATTCCTTTGCAGTCCTTGCCCTCTGACTCACCGTAAAGCTGCTTCCACCACTCGCCGAGATACTGGAATTTAGGGCTGAATGAAACAAGGATTTCAACGCTCTTTCCATAAACAGAATGAAGGAGATTACGCATTGCAGCATAGACTACTGCAGGGTTGTTCTCTGATTTCTCTGCAAGTGCAGCCTCTGCCTCTTTGGCGCCTTCGAGCAGTGCCCTGATGTCAAATCCTGCAAGCACGATAGGAAGAAGACCTACTGGGGTGAGAACTGAGAAACGTCCGCCGACATTGTCAGGAACGACGAAAGTTCTGTAGCCTTCCTGAGTAGAAAGTGTCTTGAGAGCTCCCTTGTGCGCATCGGTAACTGCAACGATACGTGCTGCTGCCTCTTTCTGGCCATAAGCCTCCTCGAGATGCTGCTTTACGATTCTGAAAGCAACCGCAGGCTCAGTGGTTGTACCAGATTTGGAGATAACTACACAAGCCGTATTTCTAACCTTCATCAGGTCAATGAGTTCGCTCACATACTCCTCTGACAGGTTATTGCCGGCGAAAACGACCTCAGGCACATCCTTGCGATGAAGTTCTCTTGCGAAGCTGTGCGAAAGAGCCTCGATAGCGCATTTTGCACCGAGATATGAGCCTCCGATACCGATAACTACAACGAGATCCACATTTCTGGATTTCCAGTCATCACGAACATCCTCACATGCCTTTACAAGTTCTTCAGGTGTTTCTGAAGGAAGGTGTTTCCAGCCGAGGAAATCATTACCTGCGCCGGTCTCAGACTCGAGCACGTCAAAAGCAGAAAGAGCCTTCTCTACATATTCCTTGTACTCAGACTCTTTTACAAAGGAGGAGCAGCCTCCGATATTCACTTTAACCATTAGATTATTAATTTAAGTTCTGTTTTACAAATCCATTCCGAAGACTGCACCATCCACGAATCCGGGATTATTCGGCAGTTTTCGTTTCCAAGCCGCAAGCGAAACAATACCACTAAAAAAGTTTCATAACGAAAGAAAATACTTTCAATACGTAAACCATTGACATCCAGCGACTAATGGAACAAGTTAAATCCGTTCGGTCCGGCAAAGATAATTTTTTTTACTGAATAATCGTAATAACTAAGTATATTTGTATGATAAACCCGACGTTCCAAGAGCATGGAACCGGGCGTGTAACACAAAACATAACAGTTATTTATGAAAAAGTCAATCTTGAACTTCGCGCTGGCGGCATTGACAGCAGTCATGACGATTCCTGCCACTGCCCAGACCGGTTCCATCAGAATCGGAGCGCACAGAGGCTTCTGGAAATGCGACGAATCGCAGCATACAGAGAATTCGATAGCCTCCCTGAAAACAGCCCAGGACTACAATCTCTGGGGCAGCGAATTTGACATCCACCTGACATCAGACCACGAAGTCGTTGTCCACCACGATGCCCACATAGAGGGCCATGACATCCAGAAGAACACATACGGCTACCTGAAACAGTTCAAGCTTGCAAACGGCGAATCCATGCCGACACTGGACGAATATCTCGACCAGGCAGCAAAATGCGCCACGACTGTCATGGTCCTGGAGTTCAAGAGCCAGTACAGCAAGGAGCACGAGGACAGCCTTGTCTCCATTACCTTCGACAAACTGAAGAAGCACAACCTCTACGACCCTTCAAGAGTAATGTTCATCTCATTCAGCATGAACATCTGCAAGAAAGTCGCAGACGAGGCACCGGAATTCACGAACCAGTACCTGAACGGCGACGTCGCGCCGGCGGACGTCAAGAAAGAGGGCATCAATGGCATTGATTATCACTATAATTCATTCTACAAGCATCCGGAATGGGTGAAAGAGGCGCACGACCTCGGAATGAGTGTCAATGTCTGGACGGTGAACAAGGAGAAGGACATGAAGGCGATGATCGACCTTGGCGTGGACTGCATCACTACCAACGAGCCTCTCACTGCCCGCAAACTTCTCGGCTCAGAAGAACTGAGGCTGGCCAGAGCCTCTGAGGACGACCCGAAAGCCGATCCTAAGGCAGAGGTGGTTTTCGGAAATGCGAGATTCACCGTCCTCGGCAGCAGACTTGTCCGTATGGAATGGGCTGCTGACGGGAAATTCGAAGACAGAGCCACACTCGGTATCGTCAACAGACGTATGCCGGTACCTGCATATACCGTCAAGAAGTCAGGAAAACGCATCACCATCAAGACAGCGGACCTGACATTGACATACACCGGAGACAACAAGTTCGACCAGAACAATCTCCACGTGACATTCACAATGCCTGAGCACACTTCCAAGAACGGAGTGAAGAAAGTCAGCTGGCATCCTGGACTTGACGACAGCGGCAACCTTCTCGGAACAGCAAGGACGCTCGACGGATGCGACGGCGTAAAGACCAAGGAACCTTATGACAAAGGAGTCGTATCACGTGACGGCTGGGCGATCATCGACGAGTCTGAAAGACAGGTACTTGTCCCTGAAAACACTGACTGGAAGAACTGGGTGGCGAACCGCGAACCAGGTGACAGACAGGACCTTTATATCTTCGCCTACGGCCACGACTACAAGCAGGCCGTTTCAGACTTCACCAAGATCGGTGGCCAGATTCCGCTTCCTCCGAAATATGCTTTCGGCTACTGGTGGTGCCGTTTCTGGCAGTACTCAGACTTCGAGTTTGTAGGCCTCGGCAAGGAAATCAGGTCACTCAGCATTCCTATCGACGTAATGGTTCTGGACATGGACTGGCACGAGACATGGACTCTCCGCAGACGCAACTCTCCTAAAGATGAATTCGGCCAGAGAATCGGCTGGACAGGCTACACCTGGCAGAAGAAACTCTTCCCTAATCCGGCAAACTGCCTGCAGGACCTCCACAACCTCGGTCTCAAGACCACATTGAACCTCCACCCGGCATCCGGAATCCAGCCTTACGAAGAGCCTTATGACAGATTCGTAAAAGATTACCTCTCAAGAACTTCCGACTACGACGGCCCGAAGGATTACATCAATGCCGACGGAAGCAAGGCTCCGGTGCCTTTCAGAATCGATGACGAGAACTGGGCCAATGCCTATTTCAATTCTGTCATCCGTCCATTCGAGAAACAGGGAGTAGATTTCTGGTGGCTCGACTGGCAGCAGTGGATTGACAGCAAATACACACCGGGACTCAGCAACACATTCTGGCTGAACTACACCTTCTTCAACGACATGGTCCGCCAGTCAGAGAACCAGGGCATATACGCCAGAAGACCTATGATTTATCACCGTTGGGGCGGAATCGGAAGCCACCGCTACCAGATCGGCTTCTCCGGAGACTGCTATGCGACATGGAAAGTACTCGGATACCTTCCTTATTTCACGACTACCGCATCCAATGTCGGTTACGGATACTGGGGCCACGACATCGGCGGACACCAGCAGCCGAAGGGTGTAACCACCACTGACCCTGAACTTTACACAAGATGGATCCAGTCCGGAGTATTCACCCCTATCTTCAAGACACACTCTACCAAGGACTTGACGATGGAGAAGAGATTCTGGGTATTCCCTGACTACTTCGACAGCATGCGTGAAGCCGTAAGACTCAGATACGACCTTTCACCTTATATATATAATGCCGCACGCCAGACCTACGATACCGGCATTTCCATGTGCCGCCCTATGTATTACGACTATGCCGAGGACAATGAGGCATACGAGTGGAAAGAGGAGTTCATGTTCGGTGACGACATCCTCGCCACTACGGTCTGCCAGCCTGCCGACAAGATCACAGGTCTCGCAAAACGCGGAATGTGGTTCCCTGAAGGCAACGACTGGTATGACGTGGCAACAGGAACAATGATTCACGGCGGCCAGAAGGACACTCTCACCTATACAGTCAACGAGAATCCTTACTACGTGAAGGCAGGAGCTGTCATCCCGATGGCGGGTTCAGACATCAAATCCCTCCAGGAAAAGAGCAACGTCCTCAAACTGTTCGTAGTTCCTGGTGACGGGAACAGCACCACCTCAGTTTATGAGGATGACGGTGAGTCTCAGGCATATAAGGAGGAATTTGCGACCACAGCCGTAAGCAAGGAAGCGGATGCGTCACATGTGAAAGTCACTGTAGCCGCACGCAAAGGAACATACAACGGCATTGACAATAACCGCAGGCTCCAGTTCGTCTTCGCCGGCGTGTTCGCTCCTGAAAAGGTTCTTGTCAATGGCAAGGAGGTGGCTTATTCCCGCTTCGCCGATCATGACTACGAGACTTGCGGCAAGACAGCCGTCTGGGGCTACAACGGAGCAGACCTTTCTGCAATCGTTTATCTTCCGGAGACTTCCGCAGCCGAGGAAATCACCGTGGAATGTCGCTTCAACGAATATGCCGCTTCACACAGGGACCTGCTCAACGGCAAGAAGGCATTGATGCACAGGATGATGGCACTCACTCCGGAGGCAAAACTCGCTTTCGGCAAGACAGTGGACCCTTACATGATGCTGCCGGATTCATTCCTCGCGCTCGCACAGTGCGCAAGTTTCATCAATGAAGATCCGCAGAATACCGGAAAATATCTCGAGAACATCGACAAGGCCGCGCTCGTGAAGGAACTTGACAGTTTCGAAAAGCTGCCGGCTGAATTCACCGCGAAAGTGAAGGCTCAGATCAACGCCGAGTAAAACTTTCATAAACATTGATTCTCCTGCCGTTCAGGTCGTACAGGCTGAGCGGCAGGAGTTTTTTTGACTATAATCCGGCTATCACTTCCATTATGAAAAGCAATGCCGATGCAACGGAATCTGTCGCCGTCACGAGCAAATTCGGGCAGAGGCCGATATAGGTCAATGCAGTTGTGCAAATCGCAAGAAGCATCAGCAGCGACGTTACCGGAAGGGCGAACAGATTGGTAATGAGGAAGTACAGAGGAAAAGTCCGGAACCGCAGCCACGCCAAAGGACCGGTAAGAATCTGGCATGAGAGTGTCAATGCCGCAGTGTTCCAGATTTTCCGCGGAAGGTCAATGCCGGATTCCCTGCCGGGGTACCAGGCCTTCATGTGCGGATATATCAGGAAAATGCCGGCCATGGCCAGGTAGGACATCTGGAAGCCTATGGACGAAATCACCGCCGGAGTCAATGCCAGCTGTATCATCAGGGCTATGCAGAGCACATGGACCGGCGGAACATGGCGATGCAGCAGACGTGCAGTTTCATTGATGACGATGAAAAGGAAGGCGCGGACGAGGGACGGGGACGCACCGGTGGCAATCGTATAGAATCCCGAGACTGCGATTATGAGGATGCTCCGTATCTTGCGGACACGAGGCGACATGCCGGCCAACGATGTAACTTTCAGCAAAATAGCATAGATGAAGCCCAGATGGAGTCCCGAGAGGGCCAGGATATGTGCCGCCCCGCTGTCCCTGAAAGTGGCCACGGTATGACTGTCGAGTCCGGATTTGTCGCCTGTCAGGAGGGCCTTCAGGAGAGGTGATGTCCTTGGCGACGGAAAAGGGATGGAATCCAGCATTGACCTGACATTGTCGGCACATCCCGCTGCGATTCCGCCGCTTCCCGCCGTTCCGGCTCCGATACCGCTGACGAAGGAGCACACGGCGCAGAAAATTCCGGTGAAAAGAAAAAGTATGAGAATCTTCCAGAGGCCGCCCCGACGCGAGAGGCGTGCCGCCGTAAGGATTGTCAATGTTACTATGAATAAGCAAGTTAAGATGGCGTACAGCCCTCCCGGTGAGAGGTACCTTGCCATGATTTGCGCAACCAATATGCTTCCCGCCGCCACACCTGCCGCGAAAGTCAATGACAAAGCGGCAATGTTCCCAGTCCTGTCCATGAATAGTAGGTTCTAAAGTTTTTTGTTTCTTGCTAAAGTAGTGATTTCTTTTTAACTTTGCCACGTTTCCGGAAGGAATTTGTCCTGACGGCATATAACCACCGATAAAATATTTTTAGAAGAATCTAAATTTTACAATATGATTATTCTTGTTATAAATTGCGGAAGCTCATCCATCAAGTACCAGTTGCTTGATATGAAGAGCGATGAGGTTTATGATGTCCTCGCGAAAGGTATCGTGGAGAAAATCGGCCTCGAAATGGGTCGTCTCCAGCACACTGCTACAGGCAAGGAGAAGGTCGTAAAGGATCTTCCTGTTCCTGACCACAAGGTGGGAATGAAGCTCGTCCTCGATGCCCTCACGGACGGCGAGCACGGCGTTCTCAAATCACTTGATGACATTGAGGCCGTAGGCCACAGAATCGTGCACGGAGGTGAGTACTTCTCATCCAGCGCGCTCGTGAATGAGGATGTCATGAAGAAGATAGAAATCTGCTGCGACTTCGCTCCTCTCCACAACCCTGCACACATTCTCGGAATCAGGGCCGTACAGGCAGTGCTTCCTTCAGTTCCGCAGGTTGTGACATTCGATACCGCATTCCACCAGAGCATCCCTTCATACGCATACATGTACGGACTTCCTTACGAGACATACTCAAAGTACAGAGTCCGCAAGTATGGCGCACACGGAACAAGCCACCAGTTTGTCGCAGAGAAGGGTGCCAAGTTCGCAGGTCTGGACATCAACAATTCCAAGATCATCACCTGCCACATCGGTAACGGCAGTTCCATCACCGCAATTGTTAACGGAAAATCAGTAGATACTTCCATGGGATTCACTCCGCTTGACGGTATCATCATGGGAACAAGATGCGGAAGCATTGACCCTAACGTTGTCACATACCTCATGAAGAAGGAGAATCTCTCAGCTGACGAGATGACCGAAATCATGAACAAGAAGAGCGGTTTCCTCGGAATTTCAGGCGTGACATCTGATGCACGCGACTTGGATGCGCTGGCTAACTCAGGTGACCAGAAAGCCAAGCTCGCACTCAAGATGATGACTTACGGAATCATCAAGTACATAGGAAGTTACGCTGCCGTGATGAATGGCGTTGACCTTATCATCTTCACCGGCGGTATCGGCGAGCACAACAGCCGTCTCCGCAGAAGAGTCTGCGAGAACTTCTCATATCTCGGTCTCAAGTTCGACTACGAGGCCAACAGCGCATGGGGTGAGGATGCCATCATTTCACTTCCTGATTCCAAGGTCAAGGTTGCTCTCATAACCACAGACGAGGAGATTGTCATCGCGCGTGACACAATGCATATCGTTCAAAGCGAAGAGGAAAATTAATAACATACAGAAATGATCACAAGTTTTTCAGACGTATTTGCAGAACTTAAAGAAAAGGGAATCTGCAAGAGAATGGTTGCCGCATGGGCAGTAGATGAGCATACAATCGAAGCAGCATCAAAGGCTGTTGACCTCGGTTTCATCAAGGCTACACTCGTGGGTGATGCGAAGATGATCAATGAAGTTTGCGAAAAGCACGGCATCGACGCTTCCAAATTTGACATCGTTGATAACCCTGATGAGCTCAAGGCTGTCGCTCAGGCTGTCCAGCTCGTTCACGACGGACAGGGTGACGTTCTCATGAAGGGACTCTGCTCTACTGACAAGTTCCTCCGCGCCATCTTGAACAAGGAGACAGGACTTCTTCCTCCTAAGGCGCTTCTCAGTCACGTGGGTATCATCGAGAGCCCTAACTACCACAAGCTTCTCTTCCTGACCGATATGGCAGTAGTTCCGCTTCCTGACCTGAAGCAGAAGATGACTCTTGCAAACTATGTCGTAAAGATCGCAAGATCATTCGGTATCGCGAAGCCTAAGGTTGCCTTCATCGCAGCTTCAGAGCAGGTTCTCGCATCAATGCCGGCTTGCCTCGAGGCAGCAGCATTGGCAAAGATGGCTGATAGAGGCCAGATCAAGGGTTGCATCGCTGACGGTCCTCTCGCTCTGGACGTTGCCATCGACAACGAGTCTGTGGAAATCAAGAAGCTCACCAGCCCTGTTGCAGGTGACGCAGACTGTCTCGTATTCCCTAACATCGAGTCAGCAAACGTATTCTGGAAGACCAATTCCAAACTCGCTACCGGTGTCCGCCAGGCAGGTATGCTCGTAGGTACTACAGCACCTTGTATCCTCGCCAGCCGCGCTGACAGCGTCGACACAAAACTGAACTCTATCGCAGAGGCAGTCATGAGCGTGAAATAAATTTCACTACATATCTAAGTAATCCTTAAAAATTAACTTGGAAATCTTTGCGGGTCTTTTCGGTCTATATTCATTTTCTCATCAGTCGTGTGCGTCCAGCACACTCCTTCTTCTAAAATGAATCTATCCTCGAAAATCCATCACAAATCTTTACCAAGTTATTTTTTAACGCTTACTGAAAAAGCCCGGCCGGTCGATTACGGTCGGGCTTTTTGTATTATTGAAAACCAAATTGTTGTCAATGCTATTTTGCCAATGGTTCGAAGAAGGAAAAATGGACGCGTCCATAGATCTTTTCCTTCACGAAAGCAGGATGCTCCTTGAACGAATGTTCATCTCCGTGCTCCAGTATCAGATACCGTTCAGGATAGACGAGACCAGCATCAAGCACCTTGTCCGGTATGGTCTCGAGACCTTCCAACGCATAAGGAGGATCGGCGAAGACAATGTCAAAGCGCTCCTTGCATATAGGAATGAAATCGAATACGTTATGGTGAACCGCAGTCAGGTTCTTGAAGCCCAATGCCCTGGCCTGATCTTTTATGAATGAAGAATACTGAGGGTTCATCTCTACTGACCAGACATGACCTGCACCTCTGGATGCAAATTCATATGAAATGGATCCTGTGCCGCTGAAAAGGTCCAGCACGCTGAGGCCTTCAAATTCAAATTCATTGTCAAGGATATTGAACAGAGCCTCCTTGGCAAAGTCCGTAGTCGGTCTTGCCTTGAAGTCAGGAGGAGTCAGTATTGTCTTTCCTTTATGTATTCCGCCTATAATTCTCATTGACTTAAAAATCAGGTATAAAAATTGACATTGACTTATAACTGCTCGACAGCCTTGAAGTAGCGGTAGAGCGACATTTCCTGCTCCGCATCGAGCGGAGTGCGGAAACTGATTGTGGAAACCTCCGGATTGAGCTGGAGCTTCTTCATCGTATTGAATATGAAGTATTCGGCCGTGGTG
>UMLA01030095.1_pt1 | contig 11250 bp, 12 predicted proteins | sample 1966431 | NCBI WGS metagenome assembly UMLA01 (sample SAMEA4836190, study PRJEB28245) | human gut metagenome | biome: gut microbiome; material: fecal sample | place: Denmark | collected 2008 | reverse complement strand
TTATAAACGCAAGAAGCTGACCTTTTGGGTCAGCCTCTTTTTCATACCCCCAACTATTCAGACAAAGTAGAGCCTGTGTCAAGCCTGTGCCAATTTCAGCGCCATCACATGCAGTTTGTCCGTGAAACCCCACATGTTTACGTACAAGTTTTGAAATTCCCAAACTTGTCCGTTAGAAAACGTTTTGTCCCGGACAAACTGTGACTGTAACCGCATTTGTCCGGAGAAACCCATGTTCTCACGGACATTTTCTGATTTCATCACCAATCGCAACTCCCACGCCTCTTCGCCTGCCGCCATGCCAAGCATCCTCGCCCTGCATCTCATTTTGTACCGCCTAAAACGTTTTTCCGGAACAAAATCAATCTGAAACACCATTCCGTACCGCTAAACCGATTTACATGGGACGAAATCTAAAATCTACTCATCTATGTCACCATCCCGCGTCACCGCCCTTCTCTCACAGCAGCCACCACTGACGGCGTCACCCAACCCATCATTGTTAGTCGCCCACTCAAGTGCCCCCTCACACCACGTTCCATTTTGTCCTGACTAAAACGTTTTCCCAGAACGAAACCCATCTAAACCACCATTCCGCACCGCTAAACTGATTTATATGGAACAAAAACCTCCGTTTCAGTATAGCCTAGAAATTATTAACTAGCATAGGTAACAATAAAAAAGAGGGGATAGAGTAGAGTGTCCTTACAAGGACACAGGGCTAAGTCTCAAAACCGCTGACACCCTTAATATCTGCGATAATGTCCTTTAACCCTTTCAATCCTGCCGAAGCGAAGCCGCTTATACGCCTTCACCCAGACAAGCCTGAAAACCTCCACTCTAATGGAGATTATTACTAATGTGGAATATTGTCTTCTATTCATGTAATTATATGTTCTTGAGGGTGAAAGACAAATTCTCCTAGTTCAAGCACCTCCCCTCTATACGACAAAGACAGGTACCCATTTAAGGGATAGATACCTGCCTTGCTTTCCTCAAGAATGTCATAATTACATGACATTGCAAATGTACGAATTATTTTGAATTAACGATGCCTAGAATGACATATTTTGAAAATGTGCTGATTTCATCACCAATCGCAACTCCCACGCTTCTTCGCCCGTCGCCACGCCAAGCGTCCTAGCCCCGCATCTCATTCTGTACCACCTAAAACGTTTTCCAGGAACAAAACCCATCAAAACCACCATTCCGTACCGCTAAACCGATTTATATGGGACGAAACCCTACGCCCAGCCTTTTTCCGGGCAAAACGTACTTGGTCTTGCTACCGAACTGACACACATAAATCATGAAAACAAAAGGCCATAGAAAAACGGTGAAAAATAACGCGGTTTTTTACACCGTTTGTCGCAAAAATGATAATCGGTGTAAAAAAAGCCTCATTTTTACACCGATTATCCCAAGGCCCAGCATCGACATACCTGAGGCCGCCCAAGTTCAAGCACCTCCACTCTATACGACAAAAGCAGGTATCCACTTAAGGGATAGATACCTGCCTTGCTTTCTTAACGATGTCACAATCATAATGACATTGCAAATATACGAATTATCTTGAATTAACGATGCTCAGATTGTCATATTTTGAAAAAGTGCAAATTCCATCACCACCTTTCTCCATTTGACTTCTCCCATTTCTGGTTCGCCACCTCACAGACACGACAAAGGCAGGGCTCATCACCCTGCTTCTCATATATCTGTCTGTCATTGACCTAGAAAACTTCGATCGTGTAGCTGGCACGGAACGACTGGCCCGGGGCAACGGCATTGACAAGATCCTTTTCGGGGAACTCTCCGGTGAAACCGGCTCTGTCGCAGCGGCCGTACCACGGCTCGATGCAGACAAACGGAGCATTGAGTCCGGCAGGCGACCACAGGCCAAGCGCCGGTGTGTTGAACTCCAATGAAACGAAAGGCTCACCCTCGCACGACTCCAGAACTACCTTCGAAACCTGTTGATTGTCAATGATAAAGGCGTCATGGTCGAATGTCGTTGTTTTCAGCGGAAGCCTTCCGTCAGGAGTCTGCAACTCGTGGACATGCTCCGTATCCGCACAGCCTTTCTCCGAAATCAGCAAATACTTCAGCGACTCCAGCGGCTTCATCTCGCCATTCTCACTCTGCTTATACAGCCTGAAAGCGCCCCGCTCCTCAGTATCGGGATTGAAATCCGGATAATAGAACGCCGGATGAGCGCCAATCTGGAAATACATCGTCTTGTCATCGTCATTGCAAACCTCCCACATCACCTGTATCTTATTGCCATTCAGCCTGTAACCGATTCTCAATGTAAATGCGTAAGGGTATTTTGCCAATGTCTCAGCATCCGACTGGAGCTCGTACCACAATGTGTTCTCGTCAGACGAAATCAGATGGAAATCCATGTCCCTGGCAAATCCATGCTGGCCAAGTGTATATTCTTTTCCATCGATTCTATATTTCTTTTCCCACAAACTGCCGACGATAGGGAACAGAACCGGGGCGTGCCTTTTCCAGAATGCAGGGTCCGCCTGCCAGATGAATTCTCTGCCGGAATGGTCTCTGATGCTACAGAGTTCGGCTCCGTGTCTGTCAACCTTAATCGACAAAATGTCGTTCTTCAGTGTCTTCATATTGGTTTTATATGTGGTTTATACGTATATCGGGCCGTTTTTTAAGCCCGCATCCACAAATGTAATAAATTTTTCGTGCTATTGTATCGTTTTGTAAGGAAAACATGACACGTCACTCAATTTTGCGTTCTTCATTGACCTTTTCCGAAAATTTCGTAAATTGTACCTAAATATATGGTTTATCAGAAATAATATACGGAAAAATGAAAACCTACATCTCATTGACAGCTCAGCAGATAGCGCAGCTGGAAGCACAATCGTGCAGATGCGAGGACTGGACCAATGTCCTCGTTGACCCGGAATTCGACCCGGAATACATCAGAAATGCCAATTTCTCAGGGCAAATCAAACTCGGCGCCTTCAGGAAAATCTTTACCCTGGCCGGAGGCATCCACAAGCACAGCGGAATTTACCACGCCACCCTGCACAATGTCGTAGTCGGGGATGACTGCATGATAGAGCACGTCCGCAACTACATCGCAAACTACGTTATCGGCCGCGGCTCCTATCTGGAAAACGTCACCGACCTCATCACCTACGGAGAGACCACTTTCGGCAACGGAATAAAGATCAATGTCCTCAATGAAACTGGCGGACGCGAAGTGGCCATCCATGACCATCTGTCCTCCCATGAAGCCTATATATCAGCACTTTACAGACACAAACCGGCATTGACAGAAGCCCTCGACGCGATGGTTGAGCGGTATGCGGCGAGCGTCTGTGCGCCTTTCGGCGTCATCGGCGAAAATGTCGAAATCCTCGACGCGATGCATATTGTCAATGTCAATGTCGGTGCGTATTGCAAGATTAAGGGTGTTTCCCGTCTGCGTAACGGCTCTATAATTTCGTGCAAGGAAGACCCGGTCGAAATCGGTATGAATGTAATTGCGGATGACTTTATCGTCGAGAGCGGAAGCAAGATAACGGACGGGGTGATGATATCCAAATGCTTTGTCGGCCAGGCTTGCGTGCTTGGTCATGGCTACAGCGCCTCAGAGTCCCTGTTTTTCAGTAATTGCCAGGGCGAAAACGGTGAGGCGTGTTCGCTTTTTGCCGGTCCGTACACGGTTACGCATCATAAGTCAACCTTGTTGATAGCCGGTATGTTTTCGTTTATGAATGCCGGTTCGGGGTCCAACCAGAGTAATCACATGTACAAGCTCGGGCCGATTCATCAGGGCATCCTGGAGAGGGGAGCGAAGACGACTTCCGATTCATACATCCTCTGGCCAGCCAAAATCGGTGCGTTCTCCCTGGTGATGGGCCGTCATGTCAACAATCTCGATACGACTGATTTGCCGTTTTCCTATCTTATTGAGCAGCAGGGTTCTACATACATTGTCCCAGGCGTGAACCTGAAGTCTGTCGGCACGATTCGTGATGTGAAGAAGTGGCCTGAGAGGGATAGGCGCAAGGACCTGCATCGTCTGGATCATATCAATTTCAATCATCTGAGTCCGTTCACGGTTCAGAAGATGTTCTCCGGCATTGACATTCTTGAGCGTCTCAAGGAGGCTTCAGGTCTAAGGGCCGACAATTACTCATATAAGAAGGCGACGATACGCAATGCTGCCTTGTTCAAGGGTATAAAATATTACCAGACTGCAATCGTGAAGTTCTTGGGTAACTCGCTGATTTCCAGGATTCAAGATTCCGATATCAGCACCGATGAAGGACTTCGTCGCGCTCTTCGTCGGGATTCGTCTATCGGTTCAGGTCAATGGGTGGATATTTCAGGCCTGATAGCACCTGCCTCTGAGATCGAAAGGATTTGTGATGATGTGATATCCGGTGTGATTGCTGATGTCAATGTCCTTTCGGATCGTTTCCTCGATATTTTCAATCACTATTACAGTTACGAGTGGACTTGGGCGTATGATGCCATCGAGCGTTACTGGAAGATTGACCTTTCTAAGATTACCCGAAGCGAGGCGGCCGAGATTGTGAAGCAATGGAAGAATGCAGTAGTCTCGCTGGACAAACTGATCTACGATGATGCCAGCAAGGAGTTCGCCCTGACCAGCATGACCGGTTTCGGCGCCGATGGCGACAAGACCCGCCGTGATGAGGATTTCAATGCCGTCCGAGGCGGCGGTTTCGATGACAATCCGTTCGTCCAGGAGGTCCTTGACCATATCCGCCGCAAGTCCGCCCTGGGCGACAGCATCATAGCCCGCCTCAGATGACGGGTGTGTCTGTGGCAGGCGTGGTCAGTTACGAAACAGATTATGGTATTCTCCTGATGAGCGTCTGCCAGAACCCTCCGCAGGGGGGGGGAGGTTGTCAGAAAAGTCAAACATTCCTCAGTGAGAATCGAGAATCCGCTTCTGGTCTTGTATAGGGGATTGGGATTTTCCCCTGAAATGGTCGCCAAACTTGCCCAGGTCAGGGGAGAATCTTGTGTCCAACGGTTAAGTATTTACTTGTTTTCATACCCCGTAAGCGTCTCCGGAGTTGCGTCTTGACGCGTTGCCAGCTGTTCCGTACTTTTGCTTTCCGTCGGGACGGCGCCACATCGATTTTTGTAACAACTTGATTTGTAGGTAGTTGTAAAATTGCGTGTGGATTAGTGCCCAAAAAATCATCGGAAATCCACGCTTAAAATAAACGCCACCTGATTATCAATGTATTACAAAGGTGGCCGTGGTGTCGTCCCGCCATGGGCACTGTCAATGTCATGCAGGCGTGGTCAGTTACTGAAATCAACTGTCTGACTTGCTGATTTTACGTTTTGAAGTAGCCTATGAAACTGTTTCTTTTTTTTTGTGGCAGAATAGAGGATACGGATGATACTATAAACTTCCAGGATGATATCCTGACCTTATCAATGACAGCGCAGACCAAGCATAGAAGCACGGCCAAGCAGACCGCGATAATGCAATATGTGAATCCGTCAAGTGATTCATATGCGCTTTTAAGTGTCTTTGTGAAGAATGGAACAATCATGGGGTTCAGGTGCACAATATATACGGAGAATACAGAGCAAGCCACCCAGTTAATAAACTTGTTTTAAAAGAGAATCTCTGGAAGAAGAGGAATAAAAATAGGGAAGCTGATATTACAAATGGGGAGCAATACTTGTATGAAGAGAGACCGTGTCCGATGTATTTAATTCCGAAGAAAGCGATGACTGTAGGGATAATGGTCATGATGAAATAACCTCCGAGGCTCACCATTGGGTTAATAGACTTTAGTTTGTCGGAATATTTGTTGACGTACCTTGCAAGTAGGTATAATCCGATGAATGATAGGGTGGAGTATCCTCCGTCAAATGACGCACTATTGGTGATCCATCCATATATGAACTCTAGAAAGAAAAAGGCAATTAAAACATGGAGAAGTTGATTTCTTGTAGAATGCTCGATAAAGGAATTAAGGATAGGCGATAATACATAAAGACATAGGTATGCAGGAATGAACCAATAAAAACAGCCGAAGTAAAATACTTCTTTCATTTCACCTTCTGGGATAGGGATGCCGATAATGATGCCCGCAGCCAATATCAATATTGAATAGAACAGGACCTGATACAGCAACGAGATTGCGCCTTTGACTGTTGGTCTGATTCCAAACCAGCCGGAAATCAGCACGAACAGATTGACTCCTACTATGCATAGATGCTCGAAAAACATTCTCATGAATGAGGAAGAAGGAGATGCGATTATGTCGCTTCTGTCAATGCCTCCCAGTGAAAAGTAGTTTGCATGAACAAGTACCACTAGAATCATTGCAAGGATTCTGGCGGCCTCAATGTTGGATTCCCGCTCTTTCATATTTGTTGTTATCTTAGATTGGTTATTGTTATGATGAAACAATCTTGAAGTTTTCAATGTCAACTTTGGCAAATATAGCAAGATATGTGGAATAATATACAATGTCCTTGGAGTTAGTTCGATAATAATTTAAAATTGACAACATTAAATTGTCCCCTGAAATGTCCGCCAATCTTGTCCTGGTAAGGGGGAGAACCTTGTGTCCCGCTGTTCCGTACTTTTGCTTTCCGTCGGGACGGCGCCACATTGATTTTTGTAACAGTCTGATTTGTAGGTAGTTGTAAAATCGCGTGTGGATTAGTGCCAAAAAAAGGTCAGAAATGGCTGTATCGTCCGCCCCGGCTGGACAGTCGTATAAACAAAAAGACTTGCTGAATTTCAGCAAGTCTTTAAATTCGTACTGGGTACGGGAATCGAACCCATATTGCAAGATTGAGAATCTTGAGTACTAACCGTTATACGAACCCAGCATTTATTGTTTTTCCCTCACTGAGTGTTTTGAGAACCACTCTTTTCGTTTGGGATTACAAAGGTAGGCATTTTTTCTTACATTCCAAATTTTTCTGCAAAATTTTTCAAAAAAGTGTGAATTATTTGATGAAAACGAAGAAAACTGCCAAAATCAGGCAGGCAAATGCCGCCAAATGGTTCCATTGAAGAGGCTGTCCCTTGAAAAGAAAAGTGACAACGATTGTGAAAACTGTCAATGATATCGCTTCCTGGATGACTTTCAGCTGCATGATATTGAACGGGCCGCCGTTTCCCTGGAAACCGATCCTGTTGGCCGGCACCTGGGCACAGTACTCGAAGAACGCCAGACCCCATGACAGAAGAATGACCAGAATCAGCGGCCAGCCTGTCGAAATCTTCATTTCCTGCAATTTCAGATGTCCGTACCATGCGAACGTCATAAAAATATTGGATGTGACCAGAAGAAGAATGGTCAAAACTGCTTTCATCATAATATAATAATGTCAATGTTAGTTAATCGTAATTATTCTTTACGTAATCGGTCAAAACCTGACGGCCGTTATATTTGGCATGGTCACATTTTGCAGCGGCAAAGTTACTCAATTATCCCGTTTGGTGAACAAAAATTTGGCATTGACACGATTAAATTTTAAATTCGCTCTTTCTAAAATTGTCATAGAAAATGAAAAAGCTTTTAACCATCGTATTCATGCTTCTGCCGATAATGGCATTGGCACAGAACCATCCTCAGGACTGGGCACAGTTCGGAAGATACGCTGAAGCGAACTCAGCATTGACAGAAAAACCTATTGCCGTCCTGTATGGAGACTCCATCACGGACTCATGGCCGAAGACTCACCTGGATTTCTTCAAGGAGAATAATCTTGCAGGCCGCGGGATAAGTGGGCAGACTACATCCCAGATTCTCGTCAGAATGCAGCAGGACGTGGTCTCACTCGCGCCTAAGTACGTGGTGATACTCTGCGGAATCAACGACATTGCCAAGAACGCAGGCTATGCTCCGGATCTCAAGTCGATGCTCGGAAGCATCAGGTCAATGTGCCAGATCGCCAAGGCAAACAAAATCCGCCCGATTCTCTGTACATTGCTCCCGTCCTATAAGCTCAGCTGGAGACCGGAAATAGATAATCCGCTTTCGGATGTTCAGGAGTTTAATTCAATGCTGAAAGAATATGCCCGTGAGGCAGGAATCAAGGTCATTGACTATTATGAGGCGTTTGCAGATGCTGACGGTAAGATGCCGACAGTCTATTCCTCTGATACTGTGCATCCGAATGCTGAAGGATACGCAGTTATGGAAGGCCTGGTTCTGAAAGCCATCGGAATACGCAAATAAAATATAGCCAGCAGCAAACTCTCCATCTCAAAGGGACGGTCAAAACGTAGAACAAATAAAAACATATAATATGTCACTTATAAAATCCATCTCAGGAATCCGCGGTACTATCGGCGGAAAACCGGGTGAAGCGCTCACTCCGGTAGATATTGTCAAATTTACCTACGCTTATTGCGTGAAACTTCGCGAGCGCAGACCTAAAGGCGCAGGCGAAAGATACACAGTAGTAGTAGGAAAAGACGCTAGACTTTCCGGCGAAATGGTGGAAAACCTGGTTTGCGGAACACTGGTAGCATGTGGAATTGATGTAATCCGTGCAGGTTTCGCATCCACACCTACAACCGAGATGGCTGTGATTCTTTCCGGTGCTGACGGCGGACTTATCCTTACCGCATCACACAACCCGAGACAGTGGAATGCATTGAAACTTCTGAATGAAAAAGGTGAGTTCCTTTCTGCGGCAGAAGGTCAGGCAGTTCTGGAATGTGCTGACAGTGACGACTTTGACTTCAGCGACGTAGATAATCTCGGCACTATCATTGACGAAGATTTTACTGATAAGCACCTCGATGCAGTGATGGCGCTTCCTGCAGTGGACGCGCAGGCCGTGAGGGATGCACATTTCACAGTCGTGCTCGATGCTATCAATTCTGTCGGCGGAATCATCATGCCGCGCTTGCTCGAGAGACTTGGCGTGAAATGCATTGAACTGAACTGCGATCCGACCGGCGACTTCGCACATAATCCGGAACCGCTCCCGAAAAACCTTGTTGACCTGAGCGAAACCGTTGTCAGAGAGCACGCGGACCTCGGAATTTCAGTCGATCCTGATGTCGACAGACTCGCTTTCATCTGCGAAAACGGTGAGCCGTTCGTTGAGGAATATACACTCGTCAGTGTGGCAGATTACCTCCTTTCACGCGCGAAAGCAGAGGGCGTAAAGAATCTCGTCACTGTTTCAAACCTCTCATCTTCAAGGGCTTTGAGAGATGTCACCGAGAGCTACGGCGGCACATACTACTCTTCCGCAGTGGGTGAGGTCAATGTTACTACGCTCATGCATGAGAAGGGTGCCCTTATCGGCGGAGAGGGCAACGGCGGCGTAATCTATCCGGCAATCCATTCAGGTCGTGATGCCATGGTCGGTGTGGCCTTGTTCCTCTCTAACCTCGCGCACAAGAAGATGAAAGTGTCTGAGCTCAAGAAGACATATCCTGAGTACCATATCGCGAAGAATCGCATCGAACTTTCGGATAAGTCGCTGATTGATAGGATTTTGACCGAACTGAAGAAGATTTATGCCAATGAAAATGTCAATGACATTGACGGTGTCAAGATCAGCTTCGAGTCGAAGCGTGAGTGGGTGCATCTCCGCAAGTCGAACACTGAGCCGATTATCCGTATTTACTCCGAGGCTCCGACTGAGGAGGAGGCTGTGAAGCTTGGTGAGGATGTCATCAAGGTTGCTGAGAAAATCATTGAGGGTAAGTAACCTGCATTTGTGAAACTTATATAGATAATGTTTTCATTCAGAACAACTCCGCTCCAGGATCAGCTGGACAAGGCTCTGATTGATGGTAAGGTCGGCTGCTTCTGTACCCAGAATTGCTGGGACACAAGCAGCGACCGTTATATGTATCAGATTTTCAAGGAAAGGGGAAATCTGGAACGTCTTTTCCAGCCTGAGGATGCCGAGCTTACGCCTGGAACCAACCATATCGGTTTCGACTCGGAGTCATTGAGAGGGCTCAATGCCATTGTGGTCGAAATTCAGGATGTCGGTGTGCGCTATTTCAATTATACGAAGGACGTTCTCCGCCTTATGATGCTCCTCATGGTCATTGATGAACCTCCTGCTCTTTACATTGTGGATCATATCAATCCGGCCGGCAGGGTGGTCGAGGGTACTGTTCCTATGACGGAGTGTGAGGCTTTTGTTCCGCGAGTGGCTCACCGTCACGGACTTACGTTAGGAGAGCTGTGTAATCTGTTCTATGCTGAAATAGGCGCGAAGTATCCTCTTCATGTCATTTCTGCACAGGCATCCGATTACAACAAGGACCTTCTTCCGTGGACTATAGCGCCGGCGTCAGATATTCCTGGTCTGTTTACATGCTATATGTATAGCGGCGGTGGATTGTGGAACAATACCAATATTACTCCGGCCATCGGTACAGCCCGTCCGTATGAGTATTTCGGTGCTCCGTTCATCACTCATGGTCCGTATGACCGTCTTCCGGTTCCTGAAGGCGTTCTCCTGCGTCCATGTTCTTTCAAGCCGTCAGCCGGACGTTATGCCGACGAAAGGTGTTTCGGATATCAGATCATGTTGAAGCCTGGTACTCAATACCATTCGCTGCTCCATACTCTTCAGCTGATACGCTATTTCAAGGATGTCTATCCTGAGTTTACGCTTTCCGAGGAGTTCTACAAGAAGCTGGCTGACGAGAAGTTGGCCTCATATCTTTCCGGCGATATCTCTTTCCAGGAGGCCAAGGAATATGTCAAGCTGGAGGAGCAGAAGTGGGTCCGCAAGGCCAAGCGTTTCACCCTGTATGAAGATCAGCCGTATAGAATGAAGTAGGAATCCCGATAGGACAGGACTTGAATCCCGCTGTTCTGACCATATTGATGTCTTGGGCGTTGCCAACAGTTGTGCTTGGTAGTCGGCGGATTTTCATTTTCAACCGTCTTGACGTGCTTGGAGTCGGCGGATTTCCATTTCTGGATTGCTTGACTATCAATGTGTTACGAAAATTCCATCTGCCGACCCCCTTGGAAAATATGGGGGCGGCAGATTCTGATTTTAAGACTATCAGATTATCAATGAGTTATGAAGACGACATCAGCCGACCCTTTGGCCGTACCTGTCAGGGCCGCAAAACGTAAGCGTCTCCGGAGTTACGTCTTGACGCGCTGTAAGCGGTTCCGTACTTTAGGGACTGTCGTGAAATGTCCAATAATTACGCAACGAATTGATTGATAAAGTGATAGAAATTTCGTAACTTTGATAAAGGGA
>UMLA01016163.1_pt1 | contig 11384 bp, 9 predicted proteins | sample 1966431 | NCBI WGS metagenome assembly UMLA01 (sample SAMEA4836190, study PRJEB28245) | human gut metagenome | biome: gut microbiome; material: fecal sample | place: Denmark | collected 2008 | reverse complement strand
TAGCCGATACTCGTACCGGCAGGCACATGGCGAAGCTGGAGGATGGTGGTCTTCAGCGTCGAGACATTGTGGAGGATGTGGTTCGTGCGCGGATCGACACCATAGAGGCCAATGCCGAGACGGCACATGTCGAGCTGGCGGTCGCGGAAATGGTCGATGCCCGCGGAGTTGTCGATATGACGGATGATATGGTGGGGGAAGGCGGCCTGCAACTTGCGGCTGCCCACATCAAACTTTTCAAACTGCTGGCGGGAGAATTCGTCAAACTCATCGGCATCGGAACCGACAAAGTGGCTGAAGACGCTACGCGGGATGACAGCCGTCTGGGCCTTGAGGCGGGCAATCAGCTCGTCCATGTCCTCCAGCGGATTGAATCCAAGCCGACACATGCCCGTATCGAGCTTGATGTGGACGGGATAGCCCGTGATGCCCTCGCGGCGGGCAGCCTGGACAAGGGCGTCGAGGAGACGGAAGGAATAGACCTCGGGCTCCAGGTCGTAGTCGAACATCGTCTTGAAGGCGGTCATCTCGGGGTTCATCACCATGATGTTGCTCGTGATGCCATTGCGGCGCAGCGTCACGCCCTCGTCGGCCACGGCCACGGCCAGGTAATCGACGCGGTGGTCCTGGAGCGTCTTGGCCACCTCCACGGCACCCGCTCCATAGGCGTCGGCCTTGATCATGCAGACGAGTTTCGTGCCGGGTCGCATCATGGCGCGGTAGTGGTTGAGATTATCGACCAGCGCCTCGAGATTAACCTCCAAAGTGGTCTCGTGGACCTGGCGTACGAGCAGCTCGGTGAGGCGCTCGAAACCAAACTGGCGTGCGCCTTTGAGCAGGATCACCTCGTCGCTGAGCGTGCGGAAGGAGGGACTATGGATGAAGTCTTCGACGGTAGGGTGAAACTCCTTCTCAGCCAACTGGGAAAAGGCGGCATGGTGGGCGGAGATGGCCATGCCGATACCGATAAGGCGCTCCACGCCACGCTTGCTGACGAGGGTGGCCACCTGTGCGTAGAGGGTGTCTTCGTCCTCGCCGCTCTGGAGAATGTCGCTGAGGATGAGCGTGCGCTTGCGACCCTTGTGGTCGGGGCGGCGACTCATGAAGTCGAGGGCAATGTCGAGGGAGTTGATGTCGGAGTTGTAAGAGTCGTTGATGAGCGTGCAGCCGTGGTTGCCTTCCTTCACCTCCAGGCGCATGGCAACTGGCTCAAGGTAGGCCATGCGGTCGGCGAGCTGCTGGGGGGTGAGGCCGAGTCGCAGCGAGGCGATGGCTACGGAGAAGGAGTTTTCGAGTGAGGCCTCATCGATGAAAGGCAGCGTGTAGCTTCCCTCCACGTCTCCCTGCCAACGGTAGCGGACGGTCGTATGGGTAGGCAGTTTCTCCTCCTGTAGGACATAGAAGGCTGCGGCAGCATCTTGACGCGACCAGCCGAGGTGCTGGCCCTGATAGCCTGACTCGGCCACACAACGGGCCACGAGCGGGTCGTCCTGGGGATAGACCAGGGCCTCCGTGCCCTCGAAGAGGCGCAACTTCTCCTGGCATTTGGCCTCCATCGAGGAGAAGTTTTCCTGATGGGCCTCACCGATCATGGTGAGCACGCCAAGCGTGGGACGGATGATCTCGTGGAGGACCTGCATCTCGCCGGGCTGGCTGATACCTGCCTCGAAGACGGCCACCTGGGTCTGGGCGTCAAGGAGCCAAAGGGAGAGGGGCACGCCGACCTGCGAATTGTAGCTGCGGGGGGAACGCGTCACGACATGGTCCTTGGAGAGGGTCTGATAGAGCCACTCCTTGACCATGGTCTTGCCATTGCTGCCCGTGATGCCTACCACGGGGATAGTGAAGCGCTGGCGATGGCGTGCGGCCAACTGCTGGAGGGCAGCAAGCGTGTCGCCAACGACCAGGAACGTGGCGTCGGCATAGTTTGCCTGCCAACGATCGGGAACCTCGGCGACAACGAAGCGACGTACGCCACGCTGATAGAGTTCGGCGATATAGTGTTGCCCGTCATTGCGCGCGGAGCGCAGGGCAAAGAACAAGGTCTCTTCCGGAAAACAGAGCGAGCGACTGTCGGTCAACAGAAAACTAACGTTTCCTCTACACTCGCCATAGCATTGCGCCCCCATCATCGAGGCGACTTCCTCTACTGAATATCTCATCATCTTGCCTTTTTATTCTAAACAAGTCCTATTGACTGATCCTGCAGATGTGACTTAACTTCTGCAAAACAAGTACATTGGCATGGCAAAGTTCCGCTTTTGCGATTTTTCACCATGTTATGATGCTGCAAAGGTAATTTTCTTTTTCCAAACAACCAAAAGTAGAAACGATTTTTCATTACCTTCACACAAGATAGGGAGCAACGGAAGCAATCGATTTGCACATCCTTATATAAGACAGGCGGCATCTCAACAATAAAAAACAATTCCATTCTTTTTGTATTGTCTTCGATTTGCACTATCTTTGGATAAGATAGGCGGCATCTCAACAATAAAAAACAATTCCATTCTTTTTGTATTGTCTTCGATTTGCACTATCTTTGGATAAGATAGGCGGCATCTCAACAATAAAAAACAATTCCATTCTTTTTGTATTGTCTTCGATTTGCACTATCTTTGCGTCATGAAAAGAAAGAATATGATTTGTGGCCGCTGGAGGAAGCCGTTGCTGCTCCTGTCGGCTCTCTACGCCCTGCTGCCTTGTCAGGCGCAAAGTCCGAAATGGATGGAGGATTCGCTGGCGGCAGCGCGCGACGAACTGAGACTGCGTCCGGATAGTATCGACCTCAGACTGAAAAAGGCGGGATGGAACCTGCGGATGGGCGACTACGAATATGCGAAGGCGGAGTATGACGAGGTTTTGCGCAAGGACCCGGGAAACCCTGCGGCCCTCTATTTCCGTGCCTTCACCAATACCAAACTCGGACGCTATAAGTTTGCCAGGCTCGACTATACGAACCTGCTGACCATCGTTCCCGGCCACTTCGAGGCGCTGCTGGGACTGGCCTTGCTCAACGACCTCGACAATCGTAAGACAGAGGCCATGGACCAGGCCAACATGCTCGTGGAGCAGTTTCCGGATAGCGCAGTGGCCTATGCGGCCAGGGCGGGGATGGAACTGGAGCGCAAGCAGTATCTACTGGCAGAATACGACTATACGCAGGCGCTCCTCCGCGACCCGACCAACGAGGAGTATATCCTCTCCCGCATCCATATCTACATCGTGGGACAACGATGGACGGAGGCTCGACGAGACCTCGACCTGCTGGTGTCGTGGGGCGTGCCGCGCACGTCGCTCCAGGCCTACTACGAGGCGATCAGGGAGAAGAAACCGAGGAAATAGCTTCGCTCATAGAAGCACAGAGAAACAGCTTCGCTCATAGAAGCATAGAGAAAGTATCTTCGCTCATAGAAGCATAGAGAAAGTATCTTCCCTCATAGAATCGTAGAGAAAATAGCCACACATAATATATATAAGGTAATATATTAATAATGAACGTGCTTCGTCTCTACCTCACAGGATCCGAAATCGATCATGGCATTGAAGAGGCGGACCTTCTGAGCCGCCCGTAGGTCGGCCACAGAAAGGTCGGCCTGCTGCAGCACGCCTTGGTCTAAGAGCGCGGCACGCCTGGTGCCAACCAGCAAGGGTTTGCGGGGCGTGACCCATTCGTGGCCATCGAAGAGGGCGAGGTTGGTGTAGGAGGTATCGGTGAGGAGTCCGTTCTTGACGATGATGATCTCGTCACACTCACCCTTTCGCGCTACAAGGGCGCTGAGCGACGTGCGGTCGCATCGCTTGAAGCTGTAGTCGATGGCGTCGTCCTCCACCACTTGCAAGCTACGGATAGTCCGCATGACGTAGGGGGCATACTCCACGGCTTCCACCCCCTGCGCACCATAGACCACGCGGGCCTTGAAGAGTGCCATCTCGGGCGTAGGCACCAAAAGACGCTCCAGGCTGGGCATGGCATCGGAGGCCAAGGAGGGGAAGAAATGGCGGATCGTCCGCTCCATCCTGGCCTGGTGATAGGGCAAGGCCTGCGCCCGTCCAAACTGAACCTTGATGGTCTCGACAAATCTCAGATCAGTCTCCTTGCCACACTCCGCAGCCTGGGACATAGAGCTCGGCCTCATCGCTCCAAGGGAAGATAGACCTTGCGGATGACTTCCTCATACTCCTTACGACAGACGCTTTGGGAGGTGACGCCGCCTCCAGCCTTGTAGCACATGCCGTGGGCGTCCTGCTCCAAGAAACGAATCATCACGCCCGTATTAAGGTTGCCACGGTCGTAGATGCCCATGATGCCCGTATAGTAGCCCCGGTCGTAGTGCTCTGCATCGCGGATGACCTCCACGGTCTTTGCCTTGGGAGCACCCGTGATGGATCCTGCTGGCAACTGGGCGTCGATGATCTCGCCCAAACGGCCAGGGTAGTCGGCAGGCAAGAGACCGCTGACCTCGCTACTGGTCTGAAGGATATCTCCCTTATTGGTATGAAGACGATCCACATAGCGATAGCGATCTACACGGACGTCGGACGACACACGGCTCAGATCTTCACTAATCAGTTCGACGACGGAGACGTGCTCGGCAGCCTCTTTCTCATCAGCCATGATGATTTGCTCGGCATTGGGCAAGGTGGCGTCGATGGTGCCCTTCATCGGATAGGAATAGATGCGACCCTCATTGATGCGGACAAAGGTCTCGGGAGAGAAGCAGACAAAGCCCTGGTCTCCATTCTTCAGCATCAGTTTATATTTTCCCTGGGTGTGGAGGAAGATCTCCTCCAGCGAGAGGTTGCAGCGCACGGCCACAGGACTGGTGAGATTGACGAGGTGGGTGTCGCCTGCTTTGATATGGCGCTCCACAACCTCGAAGCTCTTCTCGTAGTCCTCATATAGAGGGGCCTCCACATCCCACAGAATGGACGACGGGAGCGGCTGGCTCGCCATGGTGCCAGCATTGCTTACTCCCTCAAAATCGTAGAGACACGCTGCGGGATCGATCTCCGACAACTTGCGGATATAGGCTTCTGTGCCCTCATAGTTGATGACAAAGAGAAAGGGCTCGTTCTCCTTTGCCAGTTGGTTGAGTTGATTGATGATTTCTTGTTTCATGATCGGTTTTTGTTATTTCATCCTATATGCCTCATGCCCTCCCGATTCTTCTTTTGCCGAAGACAGGGGTGAGGGATGAGGACAGAGGAGGGATGGGGAAAGAGGTGAGAATGAGGAAAGAGGGTTGTACGCTTTCTCTTTATGCTATAGCGAGGAGCTCAATGTCGAAGACCAGCGTCGATCCTCCCGGGATGCCGGGCTGCGAATACTTGCCGTAGCCCAGTTCGGCGGGCACATAGATCTCCCATCGGTCGCCGACGTCCATGGCCTGCATGGCTACGATCCATCCCTCGATAAGGTCGGAGAGGCGGAAGGCAGGAGCCACGCCACCCCGACTGGAGTCAAACTTTCTCCCATTGATGGTGCGGCCCGTATAGTGGGCCGTGACGATACTCCTGCGCGTGGGTTGCGGCCCGTCAGCAGGACCCGAGGCCAATACCTTATAATAGACTCCCCTGGCGAGCGGCTTCACACCCTCTTCCTGGGCCTTGGCAATCAGCCAGTCTTTATTCTCTAGTATATAGTTTTTCTTGGCCATAGGTGCTATGCTTTCTTTTCGATTTCCTTAGGAAGGACGAGGTTGAGGACGACGGCCAGCAGGAATACCACGGCCACGCAGTTTTCAGCAAAGACGGTCTGCACAATCTTCGGGAAAATGGCAAAGAGGCCCGTAGCCTGGGTGAAGCCGAGGCCAACGCTGAGCGAGAGACTGACGATGATCATATTGCGCTGGGAGAAGCCCGTCTTGGCCATCATGCCGAAACCGGCGAAGAGAATGCTGCCAAACATCATGATGGTGCAACCGCCGAGAACGGGCTGCGGGATGGTGGTGAGAACGGTGCCCACGACGGGAAACAAACCGCCAAGGATCATGATGAGGGCTCCCGTGGCGATGACGAAGCGGTTGACGACCTTGGATATAGCCGCCAGTCCGACGTTCTGGGAGAAGGAGGTGATGGGGGTGCAACCGAAAAGGCCAGCCAAGGTGCTGAGGAATCCATCACAGGCCACCGAACCACCCATCTCCTTTTGCTCCACTTCGCGGCCGAGGGCTCCAGAGCAAAGGGCCGAGGTGTCGCCGATGGTCTCTGTAGCCGAGACGAGGAAGACGCAGACGATGGCCAAAATGGCATCGAGATGGAACTCGGGCTTGAAGGGCATAAGGCGTGGAAGGGCCACCACTTCCACATGGCTCAGACCGCTAAAATCGACCACACCCATACAGACAGAGAGAATGTAGCCCACGGCCAGTCCTACCAGGACGGAGAGCGAACGGAGGAAGCCTCGGGCAAAGACCTGAGTGAGGAGGCAGGTGAGGAGCGTCACGGATCCTATGACCCAGTTGGTGGCGCTACCAAAGTCGGCTGCGCCCTGCCCTCCCGCGAAACTATTGGCTCCGATGGGGAGAAGGGAGAAACCGATGGCCGTCACAACCGTGGCTGCCACAACTTGGGGGATGAGCCGGGTCCAGTATTTTGGAAACAATCCAAGGCAGCCTTCCACCAGGCCGCCAACGATGACGGCTCCCACCAGCGTGCCCATACCCTGGGTAGTGGCGATAGCGATAGCCAAAGAGAGGAAGGTGAAACTGATACCCATCACGATAGGCAGGCGCGATCCGATACGCCACACGGGATAGAGCTGGACGAGAGTACCGATACCGGCTACGACCATACAGTTTTGGATAAGTGCGGCGCTCAGCTCGGCATTCACACCAGCCACATTGGCCAAGATGATGATCGGGGTGATATTGGCGACAAACATCGCCAAGACGTGCTGCAGTCCGAAGGGAACGGCCTGAAGTACGGGCACGCGGCCGTTGAGTTCATAAATAGAAGCCATATAGTATCAGATTGCTTGAAGGTTCGTGGACAACAGCGGCTTCTCCTCCTGACTGCGGAAATGGATGGTCTGTGTCTGCCAATCCATGCTCTCAATGATGGCGATGGACTCGACCTGGTAGCCCTCCTTGCGGAGCATAGCCCCACCCTTCTGCTGGCCTTTCTCGATGGCAATGCCTATGCCGGCTATCTCGCCTCCCGCCTGCTTCACCAAGTCGATGAGGGCATGGGCAGCCTCGCCGTCGGCCAGGAAATCGTCCACAATCAGCACCTTGTCGGTGGCGTGGAGATAGGGCTTGGAGATGAAGACATCGTTGAGCTTCTTATGGGTGAAGGAATAGGCGTGAGAGATGTATTTGTCATCGGTACTATTGGCCGTCTGACTCTTCTTCGCAAAGACCACGGGTACGTCGTAGAGGTCGCCCAGGAGCGTAGCAATGGCAATGCCGCTGGCCTCGATGGTCAGGACCTTGTTGACTTCCACCCCGCGGAACCTGCGCTTGAACTCGTAGGCCATTTGGCGCATGATGTCTATGTCTATCTGATGGTTCAGAAAACTATCGACCTTGAGGATATTGCCCTCTTTGATGACTCCCGTTGTGAGGATCTTTTCTTCTAAGAAATTCATATTTCGACAAACTTTGATATTCGATTTGGCATGGGCGGAGACAGGAGGTGGACAGGACGTGCGCCTATCCTGACGGATTCGCAAGGATGGCGCTGAGGACTGCCGTAGGGAGGCAGGTTGCCCCACGCTCGTGTCTTCGATCAAAAACTGGGGGCAAAGATAATAAAAATATCTTTTATAGAAGATAAATAGTGTAAAAACAAGCCTCCCTGCCTCAATATTTATTGCTTACCTGCTTTCCTCGTCTATCTCTTTCAAGAGCTGAGTACACCCAGTAAGGCAGTCGCGCCAGGTGGCGTCGAAATTGCCCGTGTACCAAGGGTCGGCCACATCGCGGTCGAGCAGCATCCGCACCTTGCCCTTGGGGTCGCCACCAAAAATGCGGTGCATATTGCGGATGTTGTGGGTATCCATGCCGATGATGATGTCGTAGGCAGCATAGTCCTGACGGGTAATCTGACGGGCGGTCTTGCCCTCGCAAGAGATGCCATGGGCTGCCAACATACGACGGGCTGGTGGATAGACGCCATTGCCTATCTCCTCCGTGCTGGTCGCAGCAGAGGCTATCAGAAAGTCTTGACTACGGCCCGCCTCATCGACCAAATTCTTCATCACAAACTCGGCCATCGGACTTCTGCAAATGTTGCCGTGGCAGACGAACAATATTCTTTTCATCGCTTGCTTTTCTCGATTTAGGCTGCAAAATTAGGAAATAAAAATGAAGTAGCGGTAGCAGAAGGGTAAAAACGTGGGAGAAAAGAGCAAGAAAGCGTGGGGAAAAGAGATAAAAGTGCTGGGAAGAGACTAGCAGGGCTTGAAAGGGAATAAAAGAAAACAGGGGAAAGGATAAAAGAAAGCGTGCGGTAGGACGTATATGCAACTACGTTCGACCGCACGCTATGTGGTTTGAGGTATTGGTTGATTACTTCTTGAGCTTGCTGTAACGGCTCATGAAGCGGTCAACGCGACCCGCTGTATCAACGAGCTTGTTCTTACCAGTATAGAACGGGTGAGAAGTGCTCGAGATTTCGACTTTTACCACGGGGTAAGTTTCGCCTTCAAACTCCACGGTATCATTGGTCTTGCAGGTGGACTTTGTAAGGAACATATCGCCGTTGGACATATCTTTGAATACGACGGGGCGATAGTTTTCGGGATGAATACCTTGTTTCATTTCTTTTAAATTGTTATTGTTTTGTTTTTAAATCCGTAATGTGTCTCCACCCATCCTTGGCAGGGCGCACAATACAGGGTGCAAAATTACGAACTTTCGCCCACCCTACCAAATATTTTCCTTATTTTTTACCATTTTCCGAGTGTTTCATGCTCATAATTGGAAAAAAATGCCGATATTTGCACTATGGTTCTCGTCCCGAGCCCATCCCCTACGACTCCCGAAGGATCAGAGGCTGCCACCTCCCCTCTTTCGCCAGCATGAGCAACAAGGGAAACCACATACCAAATGACATCACAAACAACGATGAAAATAATGATGAAAAAACTGTTTATCCTTGCGGTCTTGATGCTTGCCGTGGCAACAACGCAAGCGCAAAAGCACCACGGCGTCTATGCCATAGGGTTCTACAACTTGGAGAACCTCTTCGACTACACCCACGACGAAGGGAAGAAGGATGAGGACTTTCTCCCCACAGGACGCTACCAGTGGAACCAGACGAAATACGAATGGAAACTAAGAAACCTGTCCCGCGTACTCTCGGAGATGGGGACGGAGGTCTTGCCGAAACAAGGATGCGCCTTGATAGGCGTGGCCGAGGTGGAGAACGACCATTGCATGAGCGACCTCGTGGCGCAGGAACCGCTCAAGAAGAGGGGATACCGCTATGTGCACATCGAGGGACCGGACCATCGGGGCATCGACTGTGCGCTGATCTACAACCCAAAACTCTTCAAGGTGGACGACGCCAAGCTCTTACCTTATATATATGATCTGCCTGCCGATTCGCTACGGGCGACAAGAGGTTTTCTGGCTGTCACCGGCACGCTGGCCAAGGATCGCGTCACGGTCATCGTCTGCCATTGGCCAAGCAGAGGGGCGGGATCCTATTACCGCGAGCTGGCGGCCAAACAGGTGAAGGCCATCAAAGACTCGATCCTCCACCACGACGCCGAACGAAAAGTGATCGTCATGGGAGACATGAACGACGATCCCACCAACCGCTCCATGCACGATGTGCTGCTGGCTAAAGGCGAAATAGAGGAGGTGGGTACTGACGGGATGTACAACCCATGGTACAACGTCCTGGTGAAGGAGCAAACAGGTACGCTCCGCTTCCGTGGAGCATGGAATCTCTTCGACCAGATCGTCCTGACGCCGAACCTCGTAGCTCAACCTTCCAACAAAAGCCGCAAGGGCCTGCACTATCTGAGCCACGAGGTATTCCGCCGCGACTATCTCCTGCAAACGGAGGGCAAATGGGAGGGCTATCCCAAGCGCACGACGGCAGGGGGAGTATGGATCAACGGATATAGCGACCATCTGCCTGTCGTGGTCTATCTGACCACCAAATAGCCTCGTAGCCATGGAAGCAAGCACAATAGAGACTCACCCCTTCGTTCCTTTCCTGCCTGGGAACGCACGACTGCTGATGCTCGGTACGTTTCCGCCTGCCCCGAAACGCTGGTCGATGGCGTGGTATTATCCCAACTTCACCAACGATATGTGGCGCATATTCGGCCTCATCTTCTTTGGCGACAAGCAGCATTTCGTCTGTCAAGAAGAAAAGACATATCGTCTCGATGCCCTGAAGGCCTTCCTGACTCAGAGAGGCGTGGCGCTCTTCGACACCTGCCTGCGCATACGACGGACCACGGGGACGGCCTCGGACAAGGACCTGGAGGTCGTCGAACAGGCTGACCTCGACGGTATGCTCCGCGCCCTGCCCTGCTGCAGGGCGGTAGTGACGGCAGGCCAACTGGCTACCCAAATCTTCACACGACACTATGGCATAGACACCAAGGGGATGAAGATGGGCGACTACCGAGAGTTCTGCTTCGAGGGTCGCACGATCCGCCTCTACCGCATGCCGAGCAGCAGCCGCGCCTACCCCATGCGGACAGAGGCAAAGGCTGCATACTACGAACGAATGCTCATTGACCTGGGCATCAAAACATCCAACGAACAATCCAATCTGTAAGCGTATGAACCATCACGTTACCATCATCGGAATAGCTGGCGGCACAGGGTCGGGAAAGACTACCGTCGTCAAAAAGATAGCAGAGGCACTTCCACCCGACTTCGTGAGCATCGTGCCTCTCGACTCGTACTATAATGATACGACGGGAATGACCGACGAGGCCCGCAAGGCCATCAACTTCGACCACCCCGACGCCTTCGACTGGCGACTGCTGATCGAGCAGGTGAACGACCTGCGACAAGGCAAGGCCATCGAGCAGCCTACCTACTCCTATATTCTGAGCAACCGACTGCCAGAGACCATCCATGTCGAACCGAAGCCAGTCGTCATCATCGAGGGTATCATGGTGCTCTTCAACAAGGAGCTCCGGGACATGATGGACCTCAAGGTCTTTGTCGATACCGACTCCGACGAGCGACTGATCCGCAACATCGAGCGCGACACGACAAATCGCGGACGGACCGTCTCGATGGTGCTGGACCGCTACCGCAAGGTGTTGAAACCCACTCACGAGCAGTTTATCGAACCGACAAAGCGCTATGCGGACATTATCGTGCCTCAGGGTGGAGAAAACCGACGGGGCATCGAGATCTTATGTCGCTATATCGAAGGACTCGTACCAAAGAATCTGCAAGATG
>UMLA01046813.1_pt1 | contig 11594 bp, 5 predicted proteins | sample 1966431 | NCBI WGS metagenome assembly UMLA01 (sample SAMEA4836190, study PRJEB28245) | human gut metagenome | biome: gut microbiome; material: fecal sample | place: Denmark | collected 2008 | reverse complement strand
AAAAACTGCTCAAAAATTTGGTTATGTCTTAGGAATCAAGGTGATATCAAAAAGCAATTAGCTGGCTTCCACAAAAACGCAATAGGGTATGTCCAAAGCGGACACACCCTATTTTGTATTTTCAGCAAAACTCCCCCACTACCTCGTCAGCGAGAACTTGATGCTCAGACCGAAGTCTTGCGTCGTCGTCGGATAGCTGCTGCTCGAAAGCAAAGGCGTGTTCGTCTGACGATCATAGTAGAAACTCATCGTGAGCAACTTGCTGAACGTGTAATCTGCCGAGAAACTCAGCTTCAAGGCATTGTTGCCACTGCTCGCACTGCTCACCATCGAGGCGATGTCTCTCACGATGGCTGCCTGCTTGCGGAAGCTGAAGTCGAGGCGCAAGTTGAGGTCGTGGTTGGTGCCATACGAACGATTGCGACTGCTTGACGAACTGCTGCTGGAGCCATTGTTGTTGGACGCATTCTTGCCCGAAGCCGAACCATTCTTGCCCTTCGACTTGACCACCTTGCGCTTGCCACCTCCGAAGAGGTTGAAGTCGTTCAGGCGATAGCCCAAGCCTACCACCCAGTCCTTGCTCACCGCCTCGTTGAGTTGGATGCTCGTCATGCTGAGGTTCAGCACGCGCGTCTGACGATACTCGCCCTTGAGGGTCATATTGTTGTTGAGCGTGACATCGAGACCGAGCAATGGCGAGAAGGACTCGTTGATGCTCACCTGGGAGATGTTGAACATGCTGCTAGGCGAAGGATTGCCCGTGGTGGCATCCTCCACGAAACCGAGACCGTTCATGTACTCCTGGAACGTGCTGTAGCTATTGTAGCTGCCCACGGCGAAGACACTCTTGAAGGAGTGGTTGATGTTCACACTCTTGAAGTGGTCACGGAACCAAGGCAACTTGCTCAGTCCGCTGTAGCGGATGGTCCAGTTAGGCAGCAGTCGGCTCAGAGCCGGGAAGAGCGAGAGCGACTTGCCACCCATGCTCGTATAGGTATTGAGGAAGGCTGGCACCATCACATCGGCACTGTATGGGTTGACCGGTGTGCGCTCGGCATCAAACTTGCCTCCTGCCAAGGCGGAACCAGCTGGATAGGTCATACCCTCGTACTGCTGTTCCACACGGCTGCGGAAGCCATCGAGCGAGGCGACAAACTTCTCGAATGTCTTGCTGCGATAACCACTGTTGGCACTGCCCATTCCCTCGAAGGCGGTGCCCAGCGAGATAGTGGTCATCTGGAAGGTTCCGCTCTGCGTGGTAGGCGTGCCCTCATACATATATTGTATGCTCTTCTGCGTGGTCATCGTGCGAGAGGCATTGAGGTCTATCTTCAGGTTCTTCACTGGCTCCAGTGTCATGCGAATCTGCAGGTCCTCGGTCTTGCTCGTGGTGGCAGGGGTGGCGATGGAGTCGTTGAGCAGCAACCAGTCGTGCTCCCTAGCCTTGCTGATGTAGTTGTCGTTCACCATACCAAAGGCGAAGTCGAGACCTGGCGACATGATGCCCTGCTTGGTCTGTCCGAAGGCATCGCCGATGGTAGGCAGGAAGCCCGGAAGGGTAAGCTGATAGTTGTTGCGATAGCTGAAGCTGGCGTTGCGCACCATCATCGCCACACGGGTGATGGCTTGCATCGTCTTGTACCAGCCCTTGTCCTCCAGCGGCTCCTTGACGAGCACGGTCACCTTGAGTTTGGTGAGGCTATCCACCTTGGAGGTGATGCGGATGGTATTGTTGTCGAGCGTCTTGTATTTCAGATGGAACGCCTTTCCGTCGGCGGTCTTGGCAGAGACGATCAAGCGCTTGCTGTTCTTGCCGTGCTTCACATCGACATACTTCTTCGCCTCGTCCTTCTTGGCAGAAGCCTCAGCATTAGCATTCTTCACTCTTCGTTCTTCACTCTTCACAGTATCGACTTTCGCCAAGATCGGCTTCAGCACAATTTCCTTCTCGAAAGCCTTCTTGTTGAGCGGCAGGTTCTTCTTCTGTTGCTGCGCCTTCTTGTTCTGCTTGCTCGTCCACTCCTTCTCAGCCTCATCAGGGTCCTTTCCAGCGTCGATGGCATCCTGGCGCACCTTGGCTAGCTCCTGCTTGCGCTTCTGCGCCTCCTTCTTGGCTTGGTCCTTCTCCTGCTTTTTCTTCTGAATCTGCGAGCGAGAAGGCTCCTTGTCGAACTTTTGGTTCACCTTCTTCAGGAAAGGCACGTGGTTGTAGAGCTTCACGAGATTGAACGTACCATTGATGTTCAGACTGCGGTTGGTGTTGATGGTGTTGCCATACGATACACCGTCCTCGTCCTCCGTGCCACGCTCCCACGAATAGGTGGCGTTGTAGTTGGCATCGGCATTGATCCAGTCGAAGGCTGGCAAGAGGTTGAGCGGCAACTGATAGGAAGCCGTAAAAGTCTGGTTGTAGTCGAGCGGCGCACCCCAGTGCTTGATGCTCGTCCACACGGAGTCCTTCCAGGCATGATACTGGTCGGCATAGAGGTCCTTGTTCACTGGCGTGTAAGGCTCCTCTATCTGGGCGTGGGTGGCACTCTGGAAGTTCATGTGCAGGTTCTTCGTCAAGTCCCAGCGCATCGAGAACTCTCTGTTCCACAAGAACTGTTCGCTGAACGAGAGCGGCAACTGCGAGTTCTCGGTCGATTCCATGTCTCGCTCCTGCAACTCATAGTAGTTGCGCGTCATCTCGGTGTTGAAGGTCACGTTCTGCGGCAACCAGTTCAGTCCGAATCGCTTCAGGATGTCGAGCCACTTGCTCTTGTTCTTCAGCTTCTTGAAAGGCTCCCAAGCCTTATACACCGGTGTCCACGAGTAGTCGAGCGAACCACGCCAGTTGTCCTCGTTCTCATACACGGTGGTCTCTCCCTGCATATGCTGGTGGGAGTGACTGTAAGAGAAGGAGAAGTTGGCAGGGTCGTAAGGCATCGGATGGCGCTTGGTGGCAATGCCGACACGAGCGTTGGAGATGGAGAAGTTGGTGTTGGTCACCTTCGTCACGGCGATGTTCTCGATGGAGTCGCGCTCGTGCTTCGAGCCAGCTGCGTCGAGAGCGTCCTTCAGCTCCATGTCGGTGTCGAGCGGATTGTACTTAGGAGAGGTCTTCTCCTTGGTCACGCTATAATATAAAGGTATGCTCACCTTCGCCTTGTCAGGGAAGAATTTTCCTAGCTCCAAGCTGGTGGTCACGCTGTAGGTGCCGTAGCTGTCGGTGCTGCGGCTCGCCACCTTGTCCTCCAGTCCGCCGAATCCCTCGCTGGTATAGCGACCCGTGGCATTCACGCTACCGAAGTCGGAGAGTTGCACGTTCAGATTGCCGTTGGCAGCCCATCCACCCTTGTTGTTGTGCTCCAGCAAGCGAAGCTCGTTCACCCACACCTCGCCGCTCTTCACCTCGCCTGAGTTGTTGCGCACGCCGATCATCATCGTCTTCACCTCGCCTAGGGTAGGGTTGCCCACGAGCGTCAACTTGTTGTTAGGGTGACTGCTGTCGTAGGCGGTATAAGGCTGCGAGTAGGAAGCCATGCCCATCGCCTTCGCCTTGTTGCGCTCCTTCTTGAGGGCGGTGAAGACGGAGAGCGGCACGTCGAGCATGTTGTCCTCAGGCCATACCGCCTTGCAGTCTTCGAGCGAACGGCGATTGTACTTGCCTTCCGGTGTCAACTTGAGCGGTATCTCATACTCATAGTAGTTGTTCTTGTAGTCGCTACCCAAGCGGATGAACACAGCCAGCTGGTTGTCTTGCAGCTCGGTGGTGTTCTGTGCCAAGGCATTGGCATGGGTAAACATCTGTATGCGCTTGTACTGGCGCAAGTCGAGGGTGGTGTTCTTATACACTGCCTTCGCCTCGCCCGTATTCATGTTCTTCACCACGAGACTCAAAGCCTGCTCGTTGTCCTCCACGAGCTGTGCCTGCGATGGGTCCTGACCACGTCGGATGCCTGGAGGCAAGACGTAGTTGACTGGCTCCTTCTCGGCATTCTCCTCGATGCTCACGGCACTCGCCTCCAAGGTTCCGCCATTGGCAGCGCTGAGCGGCTGGTCGTAGGTACGCCAGGTGCCACGCACGAGGTCGAGCGTACCGAAGCGCATGATGATAGGCTTCTCGAAGTTGGTGAGGAACATGCGCATGAAGCGGATGCTGGAGAAGTCGTTGATATTGCCCACCTTCGACTCATACTGATCCACTGGGATGCGGAACTGGTACCACGTCACGGTCTCCTTGTTGCCGTTCGGCAAGCTCGGGGTGTATTCTCGCTTGTCCACGATATAGTTCTTGCCCACCACGAAGTCCTCAGGGCGCACGCTCACGTGGTACTGGAAGTACTTCTCATACTCATTGAGCGTATAGTCTTGGTTGATGTCCTCCACGTCGGGCGTTGACTTGTAGGAGGTATCGTATCTCTCCGTGCGGCTGTCGCTGTCGGGCGAGTTGCCTTGCGGATTGTTGATATACTTGTAGCGGAGGAGGATAGGCGCTTGCTGCTGGTCCCAGTCGGTGCCACGATAGTAGTGGTAATCGTCGTGGGCTGGGTCGGCAAAGATGCTGTCGAAGACGGCTTGGTTCACCTTGCCTTGTATCTGGTCGAGATAGGCAGAGCGATAGAACTCTTGCTCCTCGGCATCGGTGAGACCATTGAAGCCGACATCCTGCAAGGCACGGCTGCCACTGGTGGTGGCGAAGGCATAGGTCACGGTGCTCTGAGTAGGTATCTTGCCCCACTGGGTGTAGGTGAAGCTATTGCTGCCATCCACTGGCATGCCACTCTCATAGAACTTCTTGCCGTCTCTGAGGATGTCCTCGCTCACCTCGCCCAGGTTGATGTAGAAGTCGCCGCCATAGCGATTGGCATCGGGCTGCTGACTGCTATAGATGAATGGGTCGAGGAGCCAGAACTCGATGTACTCCACGTTGGCTTGCTCGAAGTCGTTGGTGTCGAGTCGGCGCATCATGCCACCCCAGTGCTTCAGAGGGTTCGCCAGGGTTCCGTCCTGCTGCAGGTCGTTGACGTTGAAGTTGTACGGACCACGCTCGTTAGGATAGTAGGCGATGTTCATGGCGTTCACCGTGCTCGTCTCCGTGCTGTAGGTCTGAGTCTGGCGCAATGGGAAGAGCTCTCTCATATAGACCGCTCTCACGTAGTGGTTGCTCAACTGGTTGTAGTCGCCCTTGATGTGTCCTGGCGTGAGCGTGCTTCCCTTGCGATTGAAGAGAGGGTCGATGGTGTACCATGCCATCTGGCTACGGTTGAATCCACTCGTCAGCCCCGTCTTGTCCTTGTTCTCAGGGAACATGGATGGCACGCTGGAGAGAATCCACGAGGTAGGTGTCATCACGTCGATGCTGGTCTTGGTGCTCTCGAAGTCGTCGAGGTAGGAGGCGTTGTCTTGCGTGCCGCCCGCCTGTCCGGCTATCAACTGAGCGAACTCGCCCGTGAAGGAGATGTGGGAAGGCTGCGTGAGGTGCAGGAATGGTATCTTGTCGAGCACATTGGTGAGCCACTGGCTCTCCTTCTTCCAGTTCACGTTGATGCCCCAGAGGGTGTTGTTGAGAGGCTCGTCGCCCATCGACACCTTGGTGAGCAGAGGCTGCTCGCTCAGGTGCTGGAAGGTACCGCTCAGCTGGAAGTTCTTCGAGAAGTCGTACTCCCAGTTGAGACCGAACATGGTCTTTCTCGTCATGCCATAGTCGGTGTTGCTCTCCAGCGACACGTTGACCGGCGTTCCGGCATCGATGATGCTCTGGTTGAGGATGGTCACCTCGCCAGCATTGTAATCCACCGAGTAGTCGGAGCCTTCGCTCAGCGTAACACCACCAGCCGTCACCACCACGGAACCCTGCGGCACATTGACCGCTCCGAGCGAGATGACATTGGCAGAGGAGCCCTTGAATTGTCCCACCAAGAGATACTTGTTCTTCTCGGCTATCTGTTTCGCCACCGTCTTGGTGCTGTCGTAGAGTTCGGTGAAGGCGTAGCTTCGGGCTTTCTCATCGTCGATGCCCTTTCCCTTCAAGTACTGGTAGATATAGCTTCCGAATGGCTCCACCTTCGGGATGAAGACGCTACCACCCGACACGGTGTAGCCCTCCACATAGTCGAAGTAGCCATTGCTGTGGGCATTGTTGTTGTTGTCGAGTCGGTCGGCACCGAGCACCTTGATGAGCGGTGTCTGCTTCACCTCCTTCTCAGGGATGTAGGTGAGATAGACGCCAGTGGTATCGCTCTGGAACTTGACGTCGAGTCGGAACTTCTCCTTCTCCACCTGCGAGGCGAGGTTATAGACGTTCTTCATCATCAAGTCCCAGTTGCCCTGCTGCGGATTGTTGCTCGTGTTCTTGAGCGACTTCACGAAGAGGCACTGCTTGGTGTCGGTGATGTCGCTGGCGAACTCGCCCACCTGGTAGGTCACTCCGCCATAGGTGTATTCGTAAGCCACGGCAAGCACCTGGTCGGTCTGCAACTGGGTTCTCAGCGAGACATATCCCATGGCTGAGTTCACGGTGTATTCGGAGGAGTTGAGGAGGCGTGCGCTCTCCAGTTTCTCGAAGTCATCGCCGCCCACGAGTCCCGCTCCCTCCAAGGTGGAGGAAGTCTGGTTCACGTCACGAGCCGAGGCATACTGGCTCACCATAGCATCATACTCGGTGTTGGCTCTGTTGGATGGCACGGTACCGCCAGCCGCCCACATCGGGTTGGAAAGTTTCTCGGTCTCGCCCAGGTCGGTGAGCGCCACGATGTTGCGAGTGTTGTCGGTGGAACCGGTCTTGTTGGTCACCCAAATCTCCACACGGTTGATGGTGATGCCGGTGGTGAGGTTAGGCAACTTCTGCATCCATCCATCGTATCGGTTTCTGAAATATCTGGAGAGGAAGAAGTGCTTGTTCTCCTCATAGTCTGCCACGTTCTTCTCGAAAGGCGTGAGCTGCACGCCGCCCTTGGAGGAGACGCTCTTGGAGGATGACTTCTTCTGCGAGATGACGGTCTGCAACTTGAGCTTGCCAAACTGCATGTCGGTACGGATTCCGAAGAGGCTGCTGGCTCCTCGTATCAAGGAGGAGTTGGCTGGGAACGACACGTTACCCGCCTCCACGAGCTTGATAATCTCGTCTTCCTTGCCATCATACTTCAACTTCATGTTCTGGGCATCGTAGTCGAAGGTGGCATCGGTGTTGTAGTTGAGGTTCAAGTTCATCTTGTCGCCCACACGTCCGTTCACGTTGAGGTTGATTTTCTCATCGAAGTCCATCATCGTGGTCTTTCGGTTGCGGATAGGCAGCGAAGGGTTGTCGATGCTCTTGGTCTTCACGCCAAACTTGAGTTCGGCGGAGCCTTGCGTCTTGACACGGATGCCGCCCGGACCAAAGATTTTCTCGGCAGGTCCGAGGTCGAAGTGCATGTCGGTGAAGTCAAACTTCTCCTTGCCTTTCGCCTTGTATATCTCGTCGTTCTGCTTGCGGAAGTAGGCGTTGCGCTCCTGCATCTCGCTCCATGTGCGATACTCGGAAGGCGTCATCATGATAGGCGTGGAGAGCCACGTGTTGCCCATTCGATTGCCGATGACGTAGCGGTCGAGTGTATCGTTGTACTCCACCTGGTATCTCATGTTCTCAGGACGGTCTAGGTCGAGCGGACTCTGATAGAGGTCGGAGAGGGTAATAGGCTGCGTGCGCTGGATAGGCCATCGAGGGTGCAAGAGACTATCGGGGATGCTGTCCTCGTCGGCGAAAATCGGTTGGGCGGTGATAGCGTTCTTGCCATTGGCATTTTTGCCAGAGGCATTGGCGCCCTTGCCAGCCGCCCGCTTTCCATCCGCTGAAACCTGCTGCGAGGAAGCGTTGCGCTGTCTATTTCGGGTTCTGTTATCCTGTAGGTATGGCACAGCAATGGCATTACCAACAATAAAGATTGCCAGCAATGCCATTACCCAATAGCCATATTTATATTCTCGTCGTTTCAACATCTAAAATCTATTATTTGATTTGTTTCAAGGCGAGCTTGATTACTTCCTCGACTTTCAAGTCAGGCTGCGCCTTCAGAATTTCGACCACCACCTTGGCAGAAGGTGCAGGCGAGAAGCCGAGCATGGTGAGTGCGCTCACTGCCTCTTCCTTCACGTCGTTGTTGACCATCTCCACGTTGCCGCCGTTGGCAGAGAGTTCGTCGGCGATGCCGAGCGTCACAATCTTGTCCTTTAGGTCGATGATGATGCGTTGCGCCGTCTTCAGTCCGATGCCCTTCACGCCCTTGAGCATCTTCTCGTTGCCAGACGAAATCACATTGCAGAGTTCGGCAGGCGAGAGCGAGGAGAGAATCATCCTCGCCGTGTTGGCACCCACGCCCGACACGGTGATGAGCTGTCGATAAAGCTCACGCTCTTGCTTGCTGGCAAATCCGAAGAGGGTGAAGGAGTCGTCTCTTCCACCAGCCACAAGCACCTCATGGACATAGAGCTTCACTTGGGCCTTGCCCTGTATGGCGGTATAAGTGTTGAGTGATATATTCAGTCCATACCCCACTCCATTCGTTTCGAGTACGGCCATGGTCGGAGTCAAGTCGGCGAGTTCGCCCTTGATGTATTCTATCATTTCTAAGTCTAAATTTGAATTAATGTCATGCTTTCCTGCCTCAATCGAGCAGTTTTTATTAAATATTTAATAAACGCAGAATAAGCAGCTTTATTGCAAGGAAGGGGAAATATCATAAAATTTCTCTATCCACCGCATGATGACCTCCACCACGTAGGCTTGCTCATCGGCAGTCAACGCCCTGCCCTTCGGGATATGGTGCCACTTCTCCAGGCAGCCACGGCAGCAGCAGGCGGTGGCGTGCTGGGCGATGAAGACGGGCGACGTACCATGACGCATCGGGGTCTGCCTGCCATCATTGGGAATGACGGCGGGAGCCAATCGCCTGGCGATGATCTGACGAGCATGCTCACGTATCGTCGCCATCCCCTTGTCGGCGATAATCGCCCGGTCCTTCTGATTCAGATAGAAACTGCTGCGAAAACGTGACTGGGAGAGACGCAAGAAGAGGGAGGCGACATCGGAAAACATCACCGAAGAGACCTCTCCCTCACTTGCCTCATCAGCCTTCGCTACCTTGGCATTCTCTTCCTTAGCGAAGGCATTTCCTTCCTCGGTAAAAGCATTTTCTTCCTCGCCTAAGCCGTTTTCTTCCTCCCCAAAATCCTCTGGAGCAAACAAGTCTAGCTCCACCACATTTTCATTCTTCGATGCCTTCTTCATTGTCTCTTATTTTTTATTACTTTTGCATATCTCGAAAACCACCACTTAATGATATAGCAGTACAAATTAATGATATAGCAGTACAAAAGTATAAAATTCCATGAAAACCAGCAAACTTTCTGACATATTTTTGTACCTTTGCACACAAATAGCAAACAACGGATTACAAACGAATAGCAAGCAACAGATTACAAGCAAATAGCAAACAAAAGCTTACAAGCAAATCTTGATTTAAAGAAGGAGAAATACAAGACATGAACATAAAGACTTTACGACTCGGACTGCAGAAATGGCTCGGAAGGATGAAATGGGTGGAGCAGAGAAAATGCCTCAGGCGACTGAAATGGAGACACTGGGTGCTGATTGCCCTGCTCCTGCTCATCACACTCACCAAGACGATACCGACATGGGGCATCATATACACCTTCTTCGTCTATCCCCTCATCGGGATGGCACTCTCCCACCTGTCGGGTTGGATTCCCTTTGCCGTCGGCGACCTCTTCATCGCCCTCAGCATCGCCTGGGTCATCCTCTACCCCATCTACCACCTCTGCATCCGAAAAACGCTCGTAAGGAAAGAAATCATCAAAAAAGGGATTGACGGAAAAGGAATCGTTGGGAAAGAAAAGAAAGTTAGATTCTTGAAGAAGCGAGTGGTATTCGGAAGAGTGGCAGAATACCTGCTTTGGGTATATGCCTGGTTCTACATCGCCTGGGGACTGAACTACTCCCAGCCGAATATCTATGATAGAACAGGAATGAAGCCAGTGAAAGTAAGCGAAGCTAAATTCAAGGCATTCGCCTATCAATATGCCGACAGCCTTAACGCTTTAAGCATTTCTGAAAAGAGTTTTTTCTCTGATAGCATCGCAGATGATGGTTTGAAAAATCGGGTATGGGATGCTATTCTGAAGGAATATAATAAAATAGGTTATAAGGAAGGTATCAATGCGCCTTTCAACCAGCATCCTCATGCCAAGACGATGGTATTCACACCCATCAGTTCGATGTCGGGCGTTACCGGAAGCATGGGGCCTTTCTTCTGCGAATTCACCCTAAACGGCGATATTCTCCCCCACGATTATCCAGCCACCTACGCCCACGAGTTTGCCCATTTTCTGGGTGTTGCCAACGAGGGTGAGGCGAATTTCTACAGTTACATCGTGTGCACCGCATCGGCGGATAAGCAGGTGAGATTCAGCGGCTATTACCACATCTTCTTCCATGTATTGAACAATGTCTTTGATATTCTTGGCGAAAAGGAAGGAGAAAGATTCCTGAAATATATCCGTCCCGAGATAATCCAACTGGCAAAGAGCGACCGCCACTACTGGCTCAGCAAGCAATGCAAGGCTTTGGATGCCGCCCAGGATTTCATCTTCGATTTCTACCTCAAGGGCAACCATGTGGCAGAAGGCAGAAAGAGCTATTCAGGCGTCATCGGATTGATTCTGGCATGGAATGAAAAGAAAGAATAGTGGGGAAAATTAAGCTGAGGATTATCTTTTTTTCAGTTCATTTTCTCCTAAAAAAGCGGGTTCATAATCTTCTATTTATCGATTTTATTCGGCGACAGCGAATAGTATTGCGCCATTTTATTCGCTGCCGCCGAATAAAAAATGTCTTTTAATTTTGTAGTATCAAATAAAATTCGTACTTTTGCCACAAAAAGTAAGTATATGGAAAAGGAATTGTTTCGAACGATAATAGCTGAGAGCCAAGAATATATAGGTCGTATTCATTTGGTACAGCGTCCTCTATATTTAGAGGAATATGGCAATTATGTGTTTGTAGGAGTAAGACAAGCAGGAAAATCCTATTTGCTATACCAGAGAATACAGCAATTGCTGGCAAATGGAGTTGATATAGAAGATATCGTGTATATCAACTTTGACGATGAACGTTTGCAAGGAATGTCGGTAACAGACTTAGATTTCATATTGCAAGCCTATCATAGCATATATGAAGGCCAACCCATCTTCTTCTTTGATGAGATACAGAATGTTGAAGGGTGGGCGAACTTTGCACGCCGTCTAGCCAACCAAAAATATCGTGTCTATATAACTGGCAGTAATGCCAAAATGCTGAGTCGTGACATAGAGACTGTGTTGGGAGGAAGATACCTGGACATCAGCGTGTTTCCATATAGCTTTTCTGAATATCTGAAAGCTGTTGAAGTCTTGCTTTCAAAGAATTGGCAATATGGCCGAAAAGCAAATGAACTGCAGCGCCATTTCCGAACTTACTTTGATTGGGGTGGTTTCCCTGAGCTTGTGCATTTTCAAGAAAAGAGAATATGGCTCAACAGCTTATATAATCGTATTTTCTTTAATGACCTGGTGGT
>UMLA01029174.1_pt1 | contig 11722 bp, 10 predicted proteins | sample 1966431 | NCBI WGS metagenome assembly UMLA01 (sample SAMEA4836190, study PRJEB28245) | human gut metagenome | biome: gut microbiome; material: fecal sample | place: Denmark | collected 2008 | reverse complement strand
CGACAGGGGCGGCAACGGATGGTATTACGGAAACAGGACTTATACCGAAACCACCCGCCAGAACAACGGCACCATAAGAAGGAGCGACGGAATGGGAGTCACGACTTCGACTGTCAGAAGAAACAACGGAACTTCAGTCGCATCTGCCAGAAGGACATCAACGTCAGGCGTGACCAGAAGCAGCGGCATGTCAGGTTCGACATCAGCACCTTCAGCCGTAAGGCGCACTTCCGCGTCGGCTGTAAGACAGAACTCAGGAAGCGTCTCAGCAAGACCAGGAATGAATGTTTCACAGAACAGGACCGGTTCAGGTTCAGCAGTCCGCAGCAGTTCTTCGTCAGCCGTAAGGAACTCCGGGACCACCGTTTCCAGATCATATGGAAGTTCAATGTCAGGAGCGACTGCCAGCAGGCCGTCCGTAAGCCGTCCGGCATCTTCAAGTGTCTATCGCAGACCTGCAGGAAGCCAGTCAGCCGGCAGTTCGGTCCGCCAGTCATACAGCACTGGACAGTCCGCAGGCACAGCATATAGAGGCGGTTCTACAGGCTCCGCTTACAGAGGAAGTTCATCAGGTTCTTCATACAGAAGTTCCGGTTCATCTTCCGGCTCGTCATACCGCAGTTCTTCGAGCAGTTCATCTTACAGAAGCTCGTCGTCCTACAACAGCGGCAGTTCTTATAGGAGTTCATCATCTTATAATAGCGGAAGCTCATACAGAAGTTCCTCATCTTATAACAGCGGAAGCTCTTACAGGAGTTCATCAAGCAGCTCATACGGAGGCGGTTATTCCGGCGGAGGCGCTGTCAGGTCATCGGGCGGAAGCTACTCCGGAGGCTCTTCAGGCGGAAGCGTCCGCAGACGTTAGAAATCTTCATACGCAAGCTCTGCAGGTCGTAGGGCTTGCGTAAGTGTATCATATAATTATCAATAACCACAAGAACGGGATTCACCAGTTTTCCATTCTGAGTAAAAAAATTAATAAAATGAAAAAGACTATCCCGATACTGCTTTTTACAGTAATCGCAGCGGGCGCCAACGCCCAGACGACAGCAGACGCTTTGCGTTTCAGCGAGAACAACTATTACGGCACTGCCAGGACCATCAGTATGGGCAATGCCTTCACTGCTCTCGGAGGTGACCTCGGTTCCATCGGCATCAATCCTGCCGGATCCGCAGTGAACAACTACTCCCAGGCGACATTGACACCGAACATCAGCATCATCACATCTAAAGCGACATACGACGCAATGCCTGGAATGGCCGGCTCGTCGCTGATGGAAAACAAGAACAGCAAAGTAAGATTCTCCGTTCCGAACTTCGGCTTCACGATGAATATCAAGACGAATTCCGGAAATGCGCTCAAGGCCATAACCCTCGGACTTGTTGCCAATGCTTCGGCCAATTATCTTGATGACCTGTCCGCAGGCGGAAGGAACACTGCCACCAGCTACGCAGGATATCTCGCCACAAACATGAACGGATTGAATTCATCAATGCTTAACGGCGAGAACGCATATTATGATGTAAATCGTCCATGGAACCAGATTACCGGATGGCAGTCAGGCATGGTCTCCACATTCGGAGGCTTCAACAACCAGTATGTAGGAGTTACAGAGAAGACCATCGAGAGCGGATATGATGCCAGCGGAAACAAAAAGTATGACATCCAGCTTGCAGATGCAATCGACCAGATTTACGGAAAGAGGGCACATGGCATCAAATATGACGTCCTCCTGAACCTCGGAATGAATTTCTCCGACAGGTTCTTCGCCGGAGTCAACCTAGGAATCACCTCTATGGACTACTCCATGAACGAATACTTCAAGGAGTTCGCAGTGGACCCGAACAATTTCGAACTCGAATTTGACAATGGTGCCGGTGGAACTTCGATTACATACTTCAACAGCCTGAGATACCGCTATGCATATAGCGCAGAAGGGACCGGCATCTATGCCAAGTTCGGTTTCCTCGCAGTTCCTGTATCAGGACTCAGACTCGGCGTTGCCATCCAGACACCGACTGCCAACTTCATCACCGAGCATTGGCAGCATGCAGGAGAGACATTCTATGAGAATTCTTCTTTCGATGCGACAGCGACGTCACCGAAGGGTGAATTCAAATACAAGCTCGTTTCACCGTTCCGCGCCAATTTCGGTATCGCATACACATTTGCAGATTTGGGGGTTCTCAGTGCCGACTATGAACTCTGCAACTACAGCACCATGAAGTTCAAAGAGACTGAGACCAATGACAATACAGCTTTCAACGGAGTAAACAAAGACATCAAGGATTTCACAGGATCCGCCCATAACTTCCGACTCGGAATCGAAGTGAAGCCTCTTCCTTTCATCGCTGTCAGAGCAGGTTACAATCTCACGACATCACCTGAAAGATACTACGATGCGGCAGGTACGAAACTTACCCCTAAGGCATTCAAGAACTCGTTCGCATTCGGTCTCGGATACAGCACGGAAAATTCATTCTTCTGCGACGTGGCTGTGAGGGACACATTCCTGCCTAAGGAGTATATCTATCCGTACATTGAAGGAGTCCTTTCACCTGAACTCGCGGTAAGAAGATCTCTCTGGGATGTAGTCGTGACCTTGGGATGGAGATTCTAGAATACTAGAGATTCTTCAGATAAACAATAGAGTCCGGACCTTCATTGAAAAGGAGGTCCATTATGGACAAATCGGATTTGAAGCCATACTTGGGAGAAAAAACCTGCCAGTATGGCTTTTTCAGATCCAGCAGTTCAAGTATGTTGTTGGGACGTTTCGGGTGAATGATGCCGCGCAGGTCCTTCCCGTAGCGGCCGTCATCACGAGACGTGAATTCCTCCGTAAAACCTATCTCTGCCGCGATTCCAATTTTGCCAAGGAAAAACCTGAGAATGGATGTGTTCAGATCCAGCAGGGTATCTGTCCGAGAGTCCAATATGGCGAACAGTTCATCCTTGTAGTAATCGAAATAAGCCGATGATTCATAGGCAGATACGATAGCCCTTTCCATTCTTGTGAGCCACGGGCGGGAATAATCCACACGTATCTCCCTTATCGGCAGCGAGCAGGTTCCGCCCTCATGTACCACAGGAATCGACAATGTTTCCTCTCCACCTGCCGCATAAATCTTACAGCGGCTTCTGTAGGACTGCTTCTGATAGTTCTCAGACGCTTCGATGAACACATGCGCAGGCATATAAGAATTTACCCTGCCGGGTGACAGGGTAAATTCTTCAGCGATCGCCGCGAAATATGATACGGGCGGAAAAAAAGCTGTTTCAAGCAGAATCATATCGACGATTCCATTTTGAAATATTAGTCAATCTCACCTTTCTCGTTAGAGGTGTTGGCCTTGATGATACCTCTCTTGGAAGCGCGGATGAAGTTAAGGATTGTAGCCTTCTCTTCTGAATCAGGGAAGCCGGCCTCAACTTTAGCACATCCGTCAGTGATATTGTATCCCTGGAAGTAGATGGTATCGTAGATATCCTTGATGTTTCTTACAACGTCAGCTGAGAAACCGCGACGGCGGAGACCGACGATATTGACACCTGCATAACAGATAGGGTCACGTCCGCAGAGAACGTAAGGAGGGATGTCCTTGTTGATTTTGGACATGCCGCCTACCATCGCATGGCAGCCGATTCTTGTAAACTGGTGAGCCTTTGCGCCACCGCCGACAATTGCCCAGTCAGAAACCTGCGTTTCACCGGCAATACCGACGTAACTTACGAGAATACAATGATTTCCGACTTCGCAGTCATGTGCGACATGTACGTAAGACATGAGGAGAGTATTGCTTCCGATCTTGGTAACGCCTTTGCCGCTTGCCTTGGTACCACGGTTAATGGTAACGCATTCACGGATAGTCACATTGTCACCGATTTCAACATAAGTGATCTCTCCGTCAAATTTAAGGTCCTGCGGAACTGCTCCGACAACTGCTCCAGGATAGACCTCGCAGTTCTTTCCCATCTTGACATAAGGGAAAACCACAGCATGAGGATAAATCTTGCAACCATCACCAATCTCTACATTATCATCGATGAATGCATAGGGTCCGATTTCAATGTTATCTCCAAGAATTGCCTTAGGGCTTACTGAAGCCAATGGATGAATCTTGTTCATACTTCTATCTTTTATTTTATTTGGCAAGTAGTGCACGCACTGCCTTTGCTGTATTAGTATTGATGGTGTGGCCAGGCTTGAAAGCTGTCACGGCAGCATTGAGGTAGCCTCCGGCCAGTCTCATGTCGCCTATCATGTCCAGCAGTTTGTGTCTGCCGCACTCATTAGGGAAATGCAGTTTAAGATTGCTGAGATAACCGCTCTCGCTCACGCCAAGTTTTGGCTGGTTGAACAGTTTGGCTACCCTGTCAAGCTGCCCGTCAGAAACGGGATGCTCTACGATCACAATCGCATTCTCCACGTCACCGCCCTTCACCAGATTATTGGCAAGCAAGAATTCCACTTCATGGAAGAACACGAATGTACGGCAAGGTCCGATCTCCTCAGCATAATTTTCAGAAAGATTCCATGATGCCTTCTGTACACCAAGGACATGAGAATTGAAATCGGCTGTTATCTCGAACGAAGGCTTGTCCGCAGGAGTAAGCTTCACCCACGAACCGGTCTTCTCATCTTTCAGTTCAATGTCTTCAGGAATATCCAGATATACGCGCTCGGCATCCTGCTCCACCACGTTACCGGCAAAAGCCTTCACATAAGGAAGGGCGCTTCCGTCCAGAATAGGAACCTCCACATTGTCAAGTTCGACAATGGCATTATCAATGCCCATTCCGGTCAATGCTGACATCAGATGCTCTATAGTAGATACAGAAACCTCTCCGGACGAAATGGTCGTACTTCTCGCCGTGCTGGAAACATTCTCCGCAAGGGCTGCCACAAATGCCTCTGTACCAATATCTTTTCTAAGGAATACAATTCCTGTCCCGGCCGGAGCCGGCTTCACTGTCATCTCCGCTACACGTCCCGTGTGGAGACCTTTGCCATGAAATTGACAGGCATTGATAAGTGTAAGCTGCTTCATTAACAAATCATTTTGTTCCGCGCTTGTGGAACTTTACTAATAAATATATGTGTCTAAAATTTCACAAATATATGTATTTTCAGCAACTTAGCCAAAAGTTGCGGCATTTTGGACTCTTTTGGCTCCAAAACAGCCCACCGGATCCACGGAATTACTTGCCCTGCTGCTTGAACACAGCGTAACTCCTGAGATACTGGCTTACCGGGATTGCCGGAGAACCGAGAAGCTTCTCGCCGGACTTCTTCACATTGCTGATTACGCCGGCCTGGGCTCCGATCTGGGTATTGTCAGGAATATTGAGATGACCTGCAATACCTACCTGGCCTCCGAAAATACAGTTCTTTCCGATCTTTGTCGAACCCGCGATACCGCACTGTGCAGCCATAACGGTGTTGTCCCCTATCACGACATTATGCGCAATCTGGCAGAGATTGTCGATTTTCACGCCGTTGCCGATGATTGTCGATTCCATTTCAGACCTGTCAATGGTAGTGCACGCGCCGATTTCGACATTGTTTCCGATGATGACATTGCCGATATGCTCGATCTTCTCCCAAGTTCCGTCAGGCTGAGGGGCGTTTCCGAAACCGTCAGAGCCGATTACGGCATTGGAATGGATAATCACATTGTCACCGATAATCATACCAGGATAAATGCTCACTCCAGGATAGATGATGCAATGCGAACCGATCTTGGTATTGTCACCTATATATACATTCTCATAAATCTTTGTATAGTCACCGATTACAGCATGATGACCTACATAGGAATGGCTTCCGAGATAAACCTTCTTTCCGAATTTGGTGGTCAGGAACCATGATGACCTGAAACCGCGATGCCTCCTGTCAGTCCTCTTCTGGAGAGTCACATACTTGAGGAGCTCCGCTACTGCAGTATATGCATCATCCACCCTGATCATGGTGCATGACACCTTCTGCTTAGGCTCGAAAGACTTGTTCACAAGAAGGATACTTGCCTTGCAAGTATAGACATAGTGTTCGTATTTAGGATTCGCAAAGAAGCACAACTGACCCGCCTTGCCATGTTCAATTTTGGCAAAAGAAGTAACCTTCGCCTCAGAATCCCCATCAACGGTTCCTCTCAGGACTTTCGCCAGCTGTTTGGCTGTAAATTCCATAATTTCAATATTTTATTTCACTTAAGTGTGCCCGCAGCTAACGGACCGAATAATTATTAATGCAAAGTAAACACTTTTACGTTACTTTAGCAAGAATGTAACACCCCAGTTCCCGCGCCAAGCGCCAAAATAAACATAAAATCCGGAATAAATCAATGTCAACCGTCATCTATGGTGAAAATAAAATTTCCCATTTCAGAAAATAATGCTTATCTTTGCAAAAGTGAGTTGAGATAGGGGACGGGCGCGTCTCCTATCTTTTTTATTGGAAACATGATATTTGCTTATGGACAAAGCATTGATATATAAAGAAATGACAGCACCGGTGGAGTCCCGCGGATGTTTCATCACAGAGGTGACCATCAGCTCGGACAACGACATCGTGCTGGCCATCGAATCAGAAGAAGGAACAGTGGACATGGACGACTGCGTGGCTGTAAACAACGCCTTTCTGGCAGTTTTCGACCAGGAGAAGGAAGATTATTCCCTCACTGTCACATCAGCAGGCCTTGACCAGCCGTTCAAGATTCTGAAACAGTATCAGAAGGCCGTAGGTTCCAAGGTGGAAGTCAAGACACGTGACGGAAGAAAACTCACCGGCACGCTCGTCTCGGCTGACGAAAACGGCTTCGTGCTCTCCTATGAAGTCAAGGAAGCGGTTCCGGGCAAAAAGAAGAAAGAAATGGTAAAACACGAGGACACTTTCGCCTACGACGAAATCAACTCAGTTGTACCTCATATAGATTTTGACTAGAAAATATAAAAATTATAACCATTATGGAAGGAGAAAAAATAGACCTCAAATCAGCTTTCGCGCTTTTCAAAGACGAGAAGCACATTGACCGTCCGGTCATGATGGGCGTTTTGAAGGATGTTTTCATGACACAGCTCGCCAAGACATTCGGCTCAGCTGACAATTTCGACGTCATCATCAATGTCGATAAAGGAGACTGCGAAATCTATCAGAATCTGGAAGTCGTAGAGACCGTAGAGAATCCGAACACCCAGATTTCCATCAAGGAAGTGAACAGGGACGGAGACGACTATGAACTCGGCGAGACATTCACCAGAAAGGTGGAACTCAAGGACTTCGGCAGACGAGGCATCCTCAATATCAGACAGAACCTTCAGGGAAGGATCATGGATATCGAGAAAGCCAACCTCTACAACAAGTACACCGACAAGATCGGCGAGATCTTCACAGGTGAGATCTACCAGACATGGGCAAAAGAGGTCCTCATCCTCGACGAAGACGGAAACGAGCTCAGACTGCCTAAGTCAGAGCAGATTCCGGGAGAGCATTTCAAGAAGAACGACACTGTCCGCGCCATCATCAAGAGCGTGGAGATGAAGAACAACACCACTCCTTACATTGTTCTTTCCAGAACATCAGACGAATTCCTCAAGAAACTCTTCGAGCAGGAAGTTCCTGAGATTTATGACGGACTCATCACTATAAAGAAAGTAGTCCGCATCCCTGGCGAAAGAGCCAAGGTGGCAGTAGAATCATACGATGACAGAATCGATCCTATCGGAGCCTGCATCGGTGTCAAGGGCTCACGTATCATCGGCATCGTACGCGAACTCCGCAACGAGAACATTGACGTTCTCCAGTGGACAAGCAATACACAGCTCCTCATTCAGAGAGCGCTCAATCCTGCCAAGATATCTTCTATCGACATGGGCAAGGAAGAGACGGACAAGATCAAGGTCTTCATGCTTCCTGACGAAGTCAAGAAGGGTATCGGAAAAGGCGGTTGCAACATCAAGCTTGCAAGCATGCTCGTAGGCAGGGAGATCGAAGTTTGGAGAGAGATTCCTAAGGAAGAAGGAGAAGAGGAGGGAGATGACGAGGACGTACTCCTCAGCGAGTTCAGCAATGAAATCGATCCTTGGGTCATCGAAAGGCTCCAGTCGATCGGCTGTGACACAGCCAAGAGTGTTCTGGCATTGGATCCGGCAGACATCGCAAAGCGTGCAGACCTTGAAGATGAGACCGTTGCCGATGTTGTGAACATTCTCCGCGCAGAATTCGAAGAGGAATAGAAACAATGGCCGGCGACCGGGAGAATTCCTGAACCGGCCACAGTTTGCGGCACAAAATAGAGTATAGTATTAATTTTAAAGGGGTTTTTATGGCAGAAATCAGACTAAACAGGCTAACAAAGCAATTCAATATCGGACTTCAGACTCTCGTTGATTTCCTCAACGGGAAAGGCGCAGAGTTGGAAATGAATCCTAATGCAAAAGTTTCGGACAAATTCCTTCCGGACCTCGAAAAAGCTTTCGGCAGCGACGCCAAGGCAAAAGAGGACTCAGACAAAGTCCAGATCAAGTTAAAGGAGATCATTGAAAAAGGATCGAAGAAGAAAGAAGAAGAGGAAGAAGAGCCGGCAAGTGGAAACACTGTCATAATCAGAGGCGCGGCCGGAAACCGATTCCCTAAACAGGAAGAAGAGGTGAACGTTCCAGATGAACCAGTCAAGGAAGAAAAACCTGAGGCTGCACCTGAAAAAGTCACAGTCAAAGTACCTGAAACCAAGGAACCGGAAGTCAAAGTACCTGAGGTGAAGACACCTGAGGTGGCGGAGCTTGCCGTGAAAGAACCTGAGGTGAAACCTGAAGCAAAAATCGAGGCTGCACCTGTCCCTGTTGCCGCAGAGCCAAAAAAAGAAGAACAAACAAACAATATGAAAGTCGAGACGGCAACACCTTCTCAAGAACCGTCAAAAGAGGTTAAGACGGCTCCTGTCAATGTTGCAGAACCATCCGTACAAACCCCTTCGGAGCAGGTTCCAAATCCATCTGTCAAGAAATCTGATATGAAAAAGAGCGACAGAAACCTCAATCAGAAAGAATTCAATCCGAAGGCGGACAAAGCCAAGATCAAGGCCGAGCACAAACTCCAGAAAGCCGCATCCAGCACAGAGGATGAAAGCAGTTCCGTAACAGGCGGTCTCAAGATTGTCGGCAAAGTGGACCTTTCACAGTTCGACAAGAAGCCGAGCAACAAGAAGAGAGAGCGCATTTCCAAGGGAGGCAGCCAGAAAGTCGATGTCAATAAGATCGACGCTGATGAGAAAGGCGGAAAAGACTCCAAGAAGAACCGCAACGGCAACAACAATAACAACGGAGGCGGAAACAATAACGGAAAGAAAGATTTCCGTGGCGGAAAAGACCAGCAGGGCGGTGGAAAGAACAACCGCAGGAAGGACCGCAACAACGACCGTTTCAAGCCAGCCATGACTGAGGCCGAGCAGGAGGAGATGCAGAAGGAAATCCAGAAGCAGGTGAAAGAGACCTACGCCAGGATGAACGACAGCAAGAGCAAGAACAATTTCGGAGCAAAGCACAGAAAGGAGAAGAGAGAGCTCGCATCACAGAAACTTCAGGAGGAGATGGCTCAGGAGGCAGCAGAGAAGAAGATTCTCAAAGTCACCGAGTTCGTTACTGTCAATGACCTTGCAACATTGATGAACAACACTCCTGTAAACAAAGTCATCGAGGCATGTTTCAGTCTCGGTCTCATGGTGTCAATCAACCAGAGACTTGACGCAGAGGCACTTGTGCTTGTTGCAGAGGAGTTCGGATACAAAGTAGAGTTCGTGACCGCGGATATCCAGAATGAGATAAACCAGGACACTGAGGAGCCAGAGAACGAGGCGGATCTCGTGACAAGACCTCCTATCATCACAGTGATGGGACACGTTGACCATGGTAAGACATCCCTCCTCGACTACATCAGACAGACCAATGTCATCGCAGGTGAGGCCGGAGGTATCACACAGCACATCGGTGCATACAACGTGGTACTCCATGACGGACGCAGGATTACCTTCCTCGACACCCCTGGACATGAGGCCTTCACAGCCATGCGTGCACGTGGTGCCCAGCTGACCGACCTCGCGATCATCATCATCGCAGCCGATGACGCGGTCATGCCACAGACGGTCGAGGCCATAAACCACGCACAGGCGGCAGGCGTCCCTATGGTGTTCGCCATCAACAAGATAGACAAGCCGGGTGCACAGCCTGAGAAGATTCGCCAGCAGCTCGCGCAGATGAACATCCTCGTCGAGGACTGGGGCGGCAAATATCAATGCCAGGAGATTTCAGCCAAGAAGGGTCTCAATGTCGATAAACTTCTCGAGAAAGTCCTTCTCGAAACCGACCTCATGGACCTCAAGGCCAACCCTAAGAAACTCGGAGTCGGCACAGTCATCGAGTCCTCACTCGACAAGGGCCGCGGATATCTCGCGACAATCCTTGTCCAGGACGGAACAGTACATACCGGAGACATGGTTCTCAGCGGATGCTACTACGGACGTGTAAAAGCCATGTTCAACGAGCGTGGCCAGAAAGTCGAGACTGCAGGTCCTTCCACCCCTGTTTCAATTCTCGGTCTCAACGGAGCACCTAGCGCCGGTGACAAGTTCAATATCATGAACGACGAGAAAGAGGCCAAGGCCATCGCTAACAAGCGTGAGCAGCTCATCCGAATCCAGGGCATCAAGACCCAGAAGCATATGACCCTCGAAGAAATCGGTCGCCGTATCGCCATCGGTAACTTCAAGGAACTCAATATCATCGTCAAGGGTGACGTGGACGGTTCAGTAGAGGCACTCTCAGATTCATTGATCAAACTCTCTACAGAAGAGGTTCGTGTCAATGTCATCCACAAGTCGGTGGGTGCAATCTCAGAGTCCGATGTCATGCTGGCAACCGCATCCGATGCGATTATCATCGGATTCCAGGTACGTCCTTCATCTGACGCAAGAAACCTGGCAGAGAAAGAGGGTATCGAAATCCGTCTCTACTCTATCATCTATGACGCCATCAATGAGGTCACAGACGGTATCGAGGGTATGCTCGAGCCTGAGAAGAAAGAGGAAGTCACAGCAACCGCAGAGGTTAAGCAGACTTTCCACATCTCCAAGGTCGGAACCATCGCCGGCTGTCTCATCAAGGATGGCAAGATGCTGGCCAAGAGCAAGGTGCGTCTTATCCGCGACGGCATCGTAGTCTATACCGGAGAGCTTTCATCTCTCAAGCGCGGCAAGGATGACGCCAAGGAAGTACTCGCAGGAATGGAGTGCGGTATCGGCATTGACAAGTACAATGACGTAAAACCTGGCGACATCATCGAGGCATTCCAGATTGTGGAAATCAAGAGGACTCTGTAAAAACAATTCATATAATGAAAATGAGGCTGGTTCATAATCGAATCAGCCTCATTTGTTTATATCGAGTTCTTTTAATATAATGAATTCCCGGTCACTCAACTTATGAGAAAACAGAAAGTTACCTCAACAGCGAATATGGAGAACAACCGAGTACAGACGCAAGATTCAACACGGCTTCAGACTCCGCCTTGGAAATGTCCTGCTTGTTCTGCTCATAGGCACGAATCATTCGCAAAGACACTCCTGAACGCTCCGACAGTTCCTGCTGCGTAAATCCTGCTGACTTCCGCTGCCGTTTCAATGAGGATATCCCCGTCTCGGATGCAGCCATAATTTTCAATGCTGAAGC
>UMLA01009213.1_pt1 | contig 11820 bp, 6 predicted proteins | sample 1966431 | NCBI WGS metagenome assembly UMLA01 (sample SAMEA4836190, study PRJEB28245) | human gut metagenome | biome: gut microbiome; material: fecal sample | place: Denmark | collected 2008 | reverse complement strand
AATCATTCCTGCAATGGTTTAAGAAGAAGTTCAGAAAATAAAGAGAAAACAAAGGATACTACTAAAAAAGGTCGCCAGCACTTTGGAGACCTTTTTTAGTATCATATTTATTTCGTATTCAGAACCAACTTCTTAGCTTTCATTTTTTCTCCCTCTACCGAGAGTTCTATCTTTCCCGGCTTATCACCGGCGCGCAATATCACGAGGGCAGAACCCTGGAAGAGATTGCGCTGAATGGTCTTCTCCAACTGGGTCTTTCCGATATGAAGTTCATCAGATGTGATGTTTCCATTATCCACCGCCACGATATTCGCATCGCCCTTCACCTGGAAGGTCAACTTATCGAAAGCCTTGGCATCCTTCACGTTCAGCACTCTTCTACCCTTTTTATCCACGGCATAGATGCGAACATGCATCAGATCCTTACCGTCAGCATGCCAGTTTTCAGCATCAGGCACCAACTTCAAGGCAACAGCCTCGCCCGTAGTCTCTATCTGATGACGTGCCACCACCTTGCCGTTTTTCTTAGCTACAGCCACCAGAGTGCCTGGAGCATAGGCGATGTTGTCCCACTTGATGCGGGCACGGAATTTCGGATCTTCGCTGTTCTTCTTCACTCCCAGACTCTTACCGTTGAGGAAGAGTTCCACCTCGTCGCCATTGGTATAGGTATAGAGCGAAACCTTCTCGCCTGCCTCACGGTTCCAGTTTTCAGAAAGCTTTCCGGCAGAAACATTGATGCCATTCCACTGGATATTGCCACCCGACTTTTCGATGATTCCGATATGCACGACAGGTTCTTCAGAGAACATACTCTTCACGAAATAAGCATCCGGCTTTGGCTGAAGAGAAAGGTCGAACACGCCCTGGTTCCATCCTTTTACCGGCCATCCCATACTCTCGCCCAGATAATCGATGGCTCCCCAATATGCCAATCCGAGTACCTTATCGCGATCCATCTCATAGAAATTTGGCCCCATAGCTGCCACGCTCGCCTCACTCTGATAGAAGGTTTTCTCCGGATAACGCTTCATATCGCCTGGGAAGTACATATAGCGGTAGTTGTAAGAATTCACTTCTGTTGCCACAGCCAGGGCGGCAGGAATCGAATCAGTCTCCAGGTTACGATAACGGGGATGCATCGCCACGGTGGTGAGTCGGGTATCGTCATAACGGTGCAGCAATTCCTTCTGGAGTTTATAAGCCGTCACGCCCCAATCATTAAAAGGCAGGTTGCAGTATTGCTGCAATTCATTTCCCAGACTCCAGAGGATGACTGACGGATGATTTCTGTCTCGCTTCACCCACTCCGGAATATCCTTCTGCCAGAGGCTCTCCCATTCCACTCTGCCTCCGGCATACTGGGTGAGCCACTTATCATAAAGTTCATCCACCACCAAGATGCCATACTTATCGCAGAGTTTCAGAAAGTCCTCACTATAGGGATTATGAGAGGTGCGGATATGGTTCATGCCGAATTCCTTCATCAGTTTCAGCCGCTTCTCGATGGCACGCGGATAAGCAGCAGCACCCAAGGCACCGAGGGTATGATGATTGGCATACCCCTTCAGCAAGACCTTCTTGCCATTCACGAGCAAGCCCTTCTCCGGATTCATTTCGATGGTACGAATACCGAACGGCTCCCTGATTTGGTCGGCAATATTCCCCTCATTGTCATAAAGCGTCACTTCGGCAGTATATAAATAAGGTGTATCTGGCGACCACAATTTAGCATCTTCCAAAGAGATAGAAGGCAACTCATATTCTCTATCACGCCATTTGGCATTGAAATCGATGTTATTCTTCTGTTGAGCCACCACCTTGCCATCGGCATCCAGAATACGAACCTCTACAGGAATAACAGCCTTTCCCTGTCCTTTTGCCAGCTTCTGCTGGTTGATAATCTCTGCCTTGATTTTCACCTCTTTGTTATCCTGGGTGCGGATAAAGAGCGGATGGCGAGGGAAGAACAGATTCTTGTCGGTGATGATGAGATTGACATCACGATAGAGACCGGCACCCGTAAACCAACGGGAATTGTTAGGATTGCGGGTATCTGCCTTGACGGTTATCTCGTTAGCCTCGCCCCATTTCAAGAGTTTACTGAGGTCGATATCAAAACCGAGGTAACCATAGTCGGTGCCACCGATACGCTTTCCGTTCAGATAGACATCTCCTACCAGCATGATGCCCTGGAAGTCGAGCACGATGCGCTTTCCCTTCCATTCAGCCTTGGGAGTAAGCTCATAGCGATACCAGCCGATGCCCATCTCCTTAAAGCCACGTGGACTCAATCGGCTGCGTACATTGCTGCCCGTATCGCTATTATCCGGGCGCTCGCAGGCATCCGGAGCCACCCAATCCTGTCCTATCAGAAAATCGTGTGGCAGATTCACCACATCATCTCCGCCCTGGGTTGATTTCAACTCAGAGATATTCTTCACATCTCCGCGATGGAACTGCCATCCGCAGTTGATGCTGATGGTATCGCGCACCGCTGCTGCAGCCGGTAAGGTTCCCATCAACGAAAACCCACCCAGCAGCAACGAGGCGAAAAGTATTGTCTTCTTTTTCATTTCTAATTTATTTTTTTTATTTCCGTCTGGCTTGGTCACATCCTGGTTTACGGATGGGCAGATTGAGCTGCTTCATGCCTATCTATTGTTCATCTATTACCCACTCACGCCTATTTCTGCAGGGTGATACCCATTAATCCTACTACCACTTCATTACTGAGCGTTCTCAAAGTCAGGCGTCGCAGTTTCTTCTTTCCGTCTAACGGCATATCGAGCAAGATTGCCGCTCCACCATCAATCTCAGCCACAGCTTTCTTGAATCCAGGCACATCAGCCATATTTCTGTTAACTTCCAGATGAAGATCACGGAAGAGATGACGGCTCACCTTTCCCGATGCCAATCCTATGCGATAAGGACGAAGTTGCGGCTGCGGGAAGGCCGTGGCATTCTCCAGGAAATCCTGCTCTATCGGGCACCAGTTAACCGGTGGAGTCAGCATCAGTTCATCACTGGTTCCATCAGCATATTCAACTCTTACCACTGCATTTTCTATAGCATACTGCATCGGATTGGTAGAACCCGCCAACAGGAGATAGGCATGAGAAGCCTTGCCCTTCAACATGGCGGAGATGCTGTCAGGATAGTTGTCCCAGAGAGAAGTATAGGCGATATTCTTTCCTTCTTTCGGAGAGCGGAACGGCAAATCGCCATCTATTTTCGCCATGAACACCCCATCCCTGATAAGGCTTCGGAACTTGGTATCATCGATGTTTGCCGTTTTCTTGGTGGAACACCAGTCGCCGATGCCTTGGGTTGGTACACAGAGTGTGGTGTATGGTGAACGAGGCGAAAGATACTGGTTCTTGAAGATGTCGCTCACGTTTGCATTAAACGCCTTATCCATGTTCACCTCTCGGCACTCCTTCGGGTTTACTTCGGCAAAGTCGTTGCCCACGCCCTTGGTAGAAGCCCAGGCATCCACAGCTTGCTCAGCAATGCTTTCTGCCAATGGATATTTTCCAACCATATCCTTTTCATCTTTCATATCCCTTTCTTCCTTTGGCAGGATGGTTGGCATCTCAATATGCTGCACCTTATCTGTAGAGAAAGCAGTATCCTTATACTTGCCGCCTCCCAGGTTCTGGCGAATCACTAGTTTCAAAGGTCGCTTGAAGTTCTGTTTTATATCGAACACATCCTTCCCGTTCACCCGCTTAAACGAATAATCGAGATAAGGAGTATGCACCGAAGCACTATCCCAGGCGGCAGGGAAACCCGGACGGATGATGCATTCTCCCTCCAAAGCGTTAGGTGTGATACCATACAAGCCTTGGATAAGGGCACGGGACGAGATGCCGGTAACATCAGCAAAATCACGGTAACCTTCACCTGTAGCTACATCCAGCTGCGATAACTGACCGAAATTGGCAGGACTGCTGCCAAGATACATGAAATCGAGAATATTTGCCTTCAGCAACTGATAAGCCTCTTCCGTTCTTCCCGCCTGATAGTAAGCCAGAACGGTATGCATCACTTCAGCCATCGCCACATTGTTGATGCTCCATTCGTAAGGAGCCCAGTCTGAAGTGCTCAGGGTCTGATATTCCACCTTATTATATATATAAGGGATGTGCGGAATATGCCGGTCAATATATCTGGTAGCCCAATAGTTCTGTTCAGGAGTTCCTGCTCCACAATCTATCGGGGTATAGATGCTCCAGAGAGCCGCATCCCGATGCACCCGCTTCAATCCCATGAAGTCCTGATATTCCGCCCAATGTCCAGCATCCTTCAGCCATAATCTTTCGTTCATGGCTTTCAGAATTCTATCAGCTTCCTCCTGATAAGGCCCCGGATTCTCACCGATGATTCCGGCGATGCGAGCTGCCAAAAGATTAGCCCGGTAGTTATAGGCGGAAGAATGGGTCACGGCACCGCTGTTGTATTGCAGGGCATCACTCGCCCAAATACAGCAATAAGCATCATAAAGGCCATCATTGTCGGGATCCCAAGCCTGCTTTTCCCAAGCTAGATGACTCTTGATGACAGGCCACATCTTGCGCATATAAGCCGTATCTGCATCAAACTGGAAGTGCCAAAGCAGTTCATCGATAAACACGAGGTTCATGTCGTAATGATGAAACTGGTTGTTCTTCTCCGGATTTCTGCAGATATAGCCGTTACTATACATAGGAGTACCCCATTTATAGGTACCGCGCGCCAGGTTGTTCTTCTCGTCCATGAGATGCGGTTCGGTAACCGGCACATCGGTTACCTGACTTTTGGCGTATGCATCAAAATGGATACGCTGTCTATCCTGCATGCCGAGGAAATCGCCCATATAGGCACCTCGCCAGCCGGGTAAAGACATGCGCCAGCCCACAGCTCCATGCTGCCAAACCTTCCCGTCCCAGGCACCATCGGCAGCCATGACCAGAGCGCCACCTATCGGATTGATATAGGCATCGGGGGTATGGAAGACGACAGATGAAGCAAGTTTGTTACGCCATTGCTCTGCTGCATCATATCGGGACTGCATCTTCGCATTTTCAGCAGTAGAAAGTTGGTCTTCTCCATCTACCGAGAAATAAAAGATGGAACCGGGAGAAAGCCTGGATACAGACCCGAGAACTGACGTTTCTGATGTAGCAGGTTCAAAGGTTCCTGGTTTCAGGAAACTTCCGATGTCACCCGAACGGACTGGTTTAGGAACAGCGGTCTGGCTCAAGACTGCCTCTACCTTCAGTTTTCTGTTATCGAATCCACGAACAGTAAAACGCCAGACAGCTCCTTCTGTATCAGGAAAAGCCAGGACGGAAATATCGAGTTCACCCTTTCCCCATCGCCTGTCTTTCAGGAGATAGTTACGGCGTCCTGCCTCATAACTCGCCTTGCAGTATTCAGCCTCATCGAGCCACATCATCTGTTCCCCATTCGAAATCCGAAAACGGATATTGCCCGTCTGGTTCTTCTTGTAGGTGGCAAAGACAGGGCGGTCGCTGGTTTCTAACCGCCATTCAGCCGTACTGCCATAGAGAGCACGGGTATAACGGCTGCTGCCATTCACACAGACGAAGGCATTACCTTCGGGCATATAATGAGCAGTGCGCTGTACGATATCTCGCGCTCCCATCGTGAGAGTACAAGATAACGCCAGCGCACTGAGCATTCCTATTTTAGAAATCTTATTGTTCATAACGTTTTCAAGCCTTTGTTTTTATATTTATAAACTCAAAAACGGGCATTTTATTTTATCACGGCTCCTTTTTTTCTTATTTCAAATATTTTGCCAAAGGACTCTTCATTTTCTTCAAGCCCTTAGCCACACACTTGGCATTGTGCTGGGCACCCTTCAGACTGGTGTGGGTATGATCTTTCTTGTAATAAGCCTTCACCTTTTCCTTACCTATCTTATCGTAAGAATCAGCAGCGATGTTGTGGAGGTCGAGGAAAGCAACGCCTGTCTCTGCTACGATTTCACGATACCACTTTCCGTAGGTGTCGTTGCGGCGCTCCATCTTACCATGAGGCCACTCGTTGCGAGGAGTCAGGGAAACAAGGATTGGGGTAGCTCCCTTCTCACGTACATCCTGGATAAACTTTTTGAGATACCAGCCGAAAGAATAAACCACCTCATACTGCTTGCTCGCATCCATCTTATACACATGACAGGTATCCTTGGCACAAGGAATGGAACCACGCATCTTCTTATCGGTTAAGGAACAGATATCGTTGTGACCGAACTCGATGAGCACGTAGTCGCCCGGCTGAAGACTGTTATATACTTTATCCCATCTTCCCTCATTGAGATAAGAACGGGAACTGCGACCCGCCTTGGCTGCATTCACACAGGTGATCTTCTTTGGATTGAAGATGGTGTAAGCCTGAGATGCCCAGCCCCACATGCCGTCTTCATCCTTATCGGCATTCTTCACGGTGCTGTCGCCTGTGAAGAAGACAACTGGTTTGCCAGGCTCGCGCTTGAAATCCTCTGTAGGCAAAGCTACATTGATCATCATCGCCTGCAAAGGAGCCAGATTTGGGTCTTTGCTCTCTGCCAATCCCTCTGCAGCCGAACGGGCATTCATCATTGCTCCGAAGCGGGAGGTATGGATATGATCCTTGAAGAAATGATACTTCTCCTTCCAATGACCATAGCTATCAAGCTTAGCTGCAGAAATCTCATTCAAATCAACAAAAGGTACATGCTCCTGCTCAGCCACCTGCTTTGCCCACAATCCGAAGGTCTTGTTGACACGAACTATCTTGTCGTTCTCATCGTAGGCATCACGTGGAGTCAACGACATCAGGATAGGATGAGCACCCAAGGCCTTACAGTCGTTGATGTATTTACGCATGTATTCGCCATAGGTATAAACGGTTTCCTTGACACCAGTCTCCCTGATGGTGACATTGAGCGAATCTTTGCCGATACCAGGTATGCTGGCACGTGCCCTGCCACTATCGTACGGTCCATTGTCGTTATGACCGATGGAGATGATTACCCAGTCGCCTGCCTTGATACCCTTGCGCACATCCGGCCAGAGACGGTTATAGAAGGTGCGGCTGCTCATACCTCCGAGCGCCTGGTTCTCTACCGTAATCTTGTTGGCATCGAAGAACTCGTGCTCGTAGTAACCCCAGCCCCACTGACCATTGTTTCCATTACCCAGAGTACCATTGCGCATGGTTGAGTTACCAATCAGGAAGAGTACCGGGTTGTTGCCCTTGCGACTGGTTCCCGGTTGGATTCGGGCGGTCATCGCCTTGTTCAAACTATCCGCGGTATTGTCGATAACTTTGTTGACATCTTCCATTGGTTTTGCCACCTGGGCAAAGGAAGCGGTAGTTGCCGCCATCAATGATAGGGCGAATAATATTCTTTTCATATCCTTTATCGCTTTATTTCTTTATTTTCAGTATTTCCTTATATTATAAACGTATCAGATACATCTGTATTTTATCAGAATCCCTTATTTTAATATCAGATTTTCATTTTTTAATCTTCTCTGCATGATCAGACAGATAATATCCCAGATGCGGTGGCTGATTACAGCAGAATTTGCAGCAACAATGGAATTATACGCAGATAACGGCTCTATTCTCTATATAAAGACCCCTATTTTGCATCCAAAGCAAGCCCTTAAAAAATGTAAACGCCCATTTGGATTCTTAAAATATGTTTAAGAAAAACAGGAAACCACCCTTCACACCCTTCACCTTTAATAAATTGATTTACAGAATGTTAAATAAAAAGGTGAAGGGTGAAGGTTTGAAAACTCTATTTATATATGTACGCGTGGGTAAAGGGAAAAAGGGTAAAATCAAAAAAGTACCCTAGGGCCAAAAATCGAAAAAGCCCTAAAAAGAATATAATATAAAGATTTAAAATATACCCTTCACCCTTCACCTCGTCACCCCAACACAGCTTCCAAGTCTTCTTTATCGAAGATATTTTCTTATCCTTCGGAGATATTCTGCTATCTTTCGGAGATATTCTGCTATCTTTCGGAGTAAATTTCTTATCTTTCGGAGATATTCTTTAGAAAGATTCCATGGATTTTTCCGCACTTTATTTCCCGAATCCACGCAAATCGCACAAATCGCATAGGTAGGAAACGGAAATGTTGTATCTTTGCAACGTCAATCAAAAGTAACGCTGAAATGCTGGATTCCTGAAAAAAACGACATAAAAATTTGGAAGTTAGAATTATTCAGCGTAATTTTGCAGATGAAAATCATAAAACAGAAACAATATGCAAACAAGTAAATACCTATTAGCAACAGAAAGAGATGCCGAATGGGGACTCACCATCAGCACCGTGGGACGAGAAGAAATCGCCCCAGGAGAAGCCTATCCAACAAAAGGACATGCTGACGGATATTACTTCGATCTTCAGAAGGGAAGAATACTCGACGAATACCAACTGCTTTACCAGCCAGAAGGTGAAGGAGTGTTCAGTTCTGCCCATCTTCCAGAAACAAAGATCAAGGCTGGAGATATCTTCCTACTCTTTCCCGGTGAATGGCATAGCTATCATCCATCAGGCACCAAGGGATGGAAAAGCTATTGGATCGGCTTCAAGGGCAAGAACATCGACGACCGCGTGAAGGCAGGTTTTCTTTCTCCTGAAAGGCCAATCTACCATGTAGGTTACAGTAACGAGATTATCGCTCTCTACGAAGAGGCTTACAAAACCGCACAGGAAGAGGCTGCTTTTGCACAGCAGACTATGGCGGGTATCGTAAACCATCTGATAGGCAAAATGTATTCTCTGGAAAGAAATATCGTATTGAGCAAGGATGCCAAGCATGTTGACATGATTAATAAAGCCCGTTTGCGTATCCGCGAAACGCTGGAAGATACGCTCACCATCCAGGAGATTGCGCAGGAACTGGGCATCAGCTACTCTTCTTTCCGTAAACTCTTCAAGGAGCATACCGGATTCGCTCCCGCCCTCTATCAGCAGAATCTGAAACTGCAGAGAGCCAAAGAACTGCTATCTACCACCGACGAGAGCATCAAGGGAATTGCCTACCGCCTCAATTTCGAATCACCTGACTACTTCTCGGCAAAATTCAAGAATCAGACCGGTATGAAACCATCAGATTTCAGAAATATGACGAGATAGTCAAAAAATAAGGCTCTAAAATCAATTTCTCTTGTTCCATATCCTTTTTTTGGTCTACCTTTGCAAACGTGAACAAATAACAGCAACTTAAAGACACATTTTCATAATGGAACAAAAGAAATACTTTTTCGCCGTAGATTTAGGCGCTACTAGCGGAAGAACCATCGTAGGAAGCTTGTCAGATGGCAAGTTTGACTTAGAGGAGCTAACCCGCTTCGACAACAACCTTATCGAAACAGGCGGTCACTTCTATTGGGATATCTACGCACTCTACTTTGAGATTATCAAAGGTTTGAAACTCGTAGCGCAGCGTGGCATCCACATCCAGAGCATCGGTATTGACACCTGGGGATGCGACTTTGTATATGTAGACAAAAACGGAGATATCCTCCGCAACCCGATGGCTTACCGCGACCCTCATACCGTGGGCATGATGGAGAAATACTTTGACGAGAAAATCAGCAAGGAGAAGGTTTACGAAAAGACTGGCATCCAGTTTATGAACTTCAACTCATTGTTTCAGATGTATGCCATGCGCAAAGCAGGCAACGTGGCTCTGGAGAATGCCGACAAGATTCTCTTCATCCCTGATGCACTGAGCTATATGCTCACCGGCAACGCCATCTGCGAATATACCGTAGCATCAACTTCTCAGATTCTGAATCCGATGACAGGCGATCTCGACCTTGACCTCGTAGAAAGTCTCGGATTGAAGAGAGAGCAGTTTGGCAAGATGACCCATCCGGCTACCATTATCGGCACACTGACCGAAGAGGTACAGAAGATAACAGGACTGAATGCCGTTCCCGTCATCGCCGTAGCTGGTCACGATACCGCCAGCGCCGTAGCTGCCGTTCCTGCCAAGAACGAGGAGTTTGCCTATCTGAGTTCAGGAACTTGGAGTCTGATGGGTATCGAGACCAAGAATGCCATTATCAACGAGAAGAGCTACGAGCTCAACTTCACTAACGAGGGCGGCATTGAGGGCACTACCCGATTCCTGAAGAACATCTGCGGCATGTGGATTTACGAGCGTTGCCGCAAGGAATGGAAAGACGAAGCTGCTGCCAACCAGAAGGATATGACTTGCCTGGGCCATGCAGAACTGATAGCTGAAGCCATGAAGCAGCCTGCCTTCCAAAGCATCATCAATCCGGACGATGCATGCTTTGCCAACCCATCGAGCATGGTAGAGGCGATTAAGCAGTATTGCGAAAAGACCGGTCAGCACGTTCCTCAGAACTATGGCGAATTCTGCCGCTGCATCTTCGAGAGTCTTGCGCTCCGTTATCGCCAGGTATTTACATGGCTGAAGGATTTCGCCGACTTCGACCTCAACGTGCTCCACATCATCGGTGGCGGTTCGCTCAACCAATATCTCAACCAGTTTACAGCCAACAGTTGCGGTGTTACCGTATTGGCAGGTCCTCAGGAAGGCACCGCCATCGGCAACATCATGTTACAGGCTAAGGCTTCTGGTTTGGTAAAGGATATCTGGGAGATGCGTCAGATCATCGCCAACTCGCTGGAACTGAAGAAATTCGAGCCACAGAACAAGGAGGCATGGGATGCGGCTTACGAAAAGTATTTAAAGGTAAAAGGGTAAAAAAGTAAAAGGGTAAAAAGGGAAAAGGGAAAAGAGGTAAAAAGAACCTTGCCCCGGTCGTCCCCGTTCCCAGCGATTCCATCGCTGGTCCCCTGCCTTAATCTTAAATGAAAAAAGGCAAAAGCTTAAAAAGAACAAACAATAACAAATAAAATACATAAAAACAATGAAAGCAGAATTGATTTTAAAGAATTACGAGATTGCAAAGGAGCGCTATGCAGCTCTGGGTGTAGATACAGACAAGGCTATTGAGACTTTGGAGAAGACTCCAATCTCTCTGCACTGCTGGCAGGCTGACGATGTGGTTGGCTTCGAGCGTGGCGAAGCTGCTTCTGGTGGTATCCAGAGCACAGGTAACTATCCTGGCAAGGCTCGCAACATCGATGAACTCCGTCAGGATATCGAGAAGGTAAACTCTCTCCTGGCTGGTACTTTCCGCCTCAACCTTCATGAGATTTACGGTGAGTTCGGTGGCAAGCAGATTGACCGTAACGAGGTAACCGTAGATCAGTTTACAGGCTGGATGCAGTGGGCTAAGGAGCAGAATATGAAGCTCGACTTCAACTCTACTTCTTTCTCTCACCCAAAGAGCGGCAGTCTCTCATTGTCAAATCCTGACCCAGCTATCCGCGAGTTCTGGATTGAGCACACCAAGCGTTGCCGCCGTATCGCAGATGCCATGGGTAAATTCCAGAACGACCCATGTATCATGAACATCTGGGTACATGATGGTTCCAAGGACATCACCGTAGAGAAGGGTCGCTATCGCGAGATCTTGAAAAACTCTCTTGATGAGATCCTGGCAGAAGAGTTGCCAAATATGAAGTCTTGCCTGGAGGCTAAGCTCTTCGGTATCGGCTTGGAGGCATATACCGTAGGTTCTCACGACTTCTACGCTGGCTACTGCGCTAAGAACAAGGTGATGTACACCCTCGATACAGGTCACTATGAGCCAACAGAGAACGTATCAGATGCCGTTTCAGCACTCCTGCTCTTCGTTCCTGAGTTGATGCTCCACGTATCTCGCCCAATGCACTGGGATTCAGACCACGTAACCCTCTTCGA
>UMLA01024537.1_pt1 | contig 11851 bp, 10 predicted proteins | sample 1966431 | NCBI WGS metagenome assembly UMLA01 (sample SAMEA4836190, study PRJEB28245) | human gut metagenome | biome: gut microbiome; material: fecal sample | place: Denmark | collected 2008 | reverse complement strand
TAGGATTTGAACCAATTTTTGCAGCAACTGTTTGCCTGGTAGCCAATACAACACCAGTAGCATTTGGATCCATCGGAATTCCAACGGTTACGGCAGCAAATGTAACAGGATTTAGTCCACATATGACAGCATCTTATGTTGTATTACAACTTGCGATCATGGTAATTCTCGTTCCTTTCCTTGTTGTTTTCATCACAGGAAAACATGAAGGAGCTAAAGGAATCGGTGATTATAAAGAAATTTTATTTATTACATTGATGTCAGGTCTTTCATTCTTAGTACCACAATATCTGACAGCGAAATTTGTAGGAGCTGAACTTCCAGCAGTTATCGGATCTGTATGCAGTATGGCAGTAACGATCATCCTTGCAAAAGTAATGCTGAAAGGTAAGGCAAGTAAATTTGATGTAGAAATCGAAGATAATGATAATACTACGATGACAGTAAAAGATGCATTTGTTGCATGGAGCCCATTCATTCTTGTATTACTGTTCTTACTTCTGACTTCAACATTGGTACCAGCGATTCATGATCCATTATCAGCGATCAAATCAAATGTACCAATTTATAGTGGAGAGGGAGCAAGCCCATATACATTTACATGGGTATCAACACCAGGAGTGCTGATCTTGATCGCAGCATTTATTGGAGGACTGATTCAGGGATGTCCAGTTGGTGAGATCTTTGTTGTTTTAGGCAAGACAGTGATTCAGATGTTTAAGACGATCATTACGATCATGGCAGTGCTTGCGACAGCTAAGATCATGGGATACAGCGGAATGACACAGTCTATCGCAGATTTTATCGTACGTGTAACAGGAAGCTTTTATCCATTAGTTGCACCACTGATCGGATCTATCGGAACATTCGTAACAGGAAGTTCTACATCAAGCAGCGTACTATTCTCCAAGTTACAGGCAAGTACAGGAGCAGAATTAAATATCAACCAGATCTGGCTGGTAGCTGCAAATACAGTTGGTAGTACCGCAGGAAAGATTATTTCTCCACAGAGTATCGCAGTAGCGACAGCGGCAACAGCAACGGTAGGAAAAGAAAGTGAAATCTTAACAAAGGTTATCAAATATTTCGTATTATTCGTTATCATCTATGGATTAGTTTGCTACTTTGGAGTCAAATTGATCTGAAAATGATAAAGATAAAAGATATTAAAAAGCTATAAACTTTTAAGGAGGAAGATAAATGAGTGAGTATCAGTATAACAAAGTGACACCAGAGATGATCGAGAAATTCAAAGAGATCGCTCCAAAACGTGTCTTAGTGGGTGATGAAATCAATGAGGATTTCACCCATGATGAGATGGCAATCTACGGAAAAGCTAGACCAGAAGTTTTAGTAGAAGCAACATCAACAGAAGAAGTTGCAGCTGTCGTTAAACTTTGTAATGAAAACAAGGTTCCTGTAACACCAAGTGGTGCAAGAACAGGATTAGTAGGAGGAGCCGTAAGTATCGGTGGCGGTGTTATGATCTCTCTTACAAAGATGAACAAGATCCTTGGATATGACAAAGAAAACTTTGTAGTGAAGATTCAATCAGGAGTCCTTTTAAATGATCTTGCACAGGATGCAGAAAAACAAGGATTATTATATCCACCAGATCCAGGTGAGAAATTCGCAACAGTCGGTGGAAACGTAGCAACCAACGCTGGTGGTATGAGAGCTGTTAAGTACGGATGTACAAGAGATTATGTACGTGCCATGACAGTTGTATTACCAACAGGTGAGATTGTAAAACTTGGAGCTACTGTATCAAAGACAAGTTCAGGATACAGCTTATTAAACTTAATGATCGGTTCTGAAGGTACTTTGGGTATTATCACAGAACTTACATTAAAAGTAATTCCAGCACCAAAATCAGTGATCAGTCTGATCATTCCTTATGAAAACTTAGAGGATTGTATTGCAACAGTACCACAGTTCTTTATGCATCATCTGGCACCACAGGCTCTGGAATTTATGGAAAAAGAAGTTGTTATGGATACTGAGAAGTTCTTAGGAAAACAGGTATATCCAAAAGAATTAGAAGGAACAGAGATTGGAGCATATTTATTAGCAACATTTGATGGAAATTCTGAAGAACAACTGGAAGATATCATTGAACAGGCATCTGAAGTAGTATTAGAAGCAGGAGCAATTGATGTATTAGTTGCTGATACACCAGCCTTAAAGAAAGATGCATGGGCTGTCCGCGGAGCATTACTTGAGGCAATTGAAGCAGATACTGTACTGTTAGATGAATGTGATGTTGTAGTTCCAACAAATAAGATTGCAGAATTCCTGACATATACAAAATCATTAGAAGCAGAAGCTGATTTCAGAGTGAAGAGCTTTGGACATGCTGGAGACGGTAACTTACATATCTATACATGCAGTAATGACATGGAAGAAGGAGAGTTTAAGAAACAGGTTGCAGTCTTTATGGATAAAGTATATGCAAAAGCAACAGAATTCGGTGGAATGATCTCTGGAGAACATGGAATCGGACATGGAAAGATGGACTACCTAGCAGAGTCTCTCGGACCAGTTCAGATGAGGATCATGGAAGGTGTCAAAGAAGTCTTTGATCCAAATATGATCTTAAATCCAGGTAAGATCTGCTACAAATTATAATTTTAATAGGAAACGATCAATCAAACATAAACAAGTAACATAAAACATATACAAAGCTTTTTTAAGGTTATTTTAGGAGGATATCAAGATGGCATATTTAATTTCAGAGGAAGCAAAAGACTTATTACAGGATGTACACGAGTTCTGTGAAAACGAAGTAAAAGAACAGTGTAAAGCATACGACGTCAGTGGAGAATGGCCAAAAGAAATTTATGACAAAGCCATTGAAATGCAGTTACATTCATTAGAAGTACCAGAAGAATACGGTGGACCAGGATTATCAAGAGTAGACGTTGCGGCACTGATCGAAGAAATGGCTATCGCAGATGCAGGATTTGCAACAACAATTTCTGCCAGTGGATTAGGAACAAAACCAGTACTGATCGCAGGAAATGAAGAACAGAAAAAACATGTATGCCAGAAGATCATTGATGGTGGATTTGGAGCTTTCTGTTTAACAGAACCAGGAGCAGGATCTGATGCCAGTGCAGGAACAACAACAGCTGTCAAAGACGGAGATGAGTGGGTATTAAATGGAAGAAAATGCTTCATTACAAATGGAGGAATCGCTTCTTTCTACTGTATCACAGCTATGACAGATAAAACAAAAGGTGTCAAAGGAATCTCTATGTTCTTAGTTGATGCTGGAACACCAGGATTAAGCACAGGTAATGAAGAAAATAAAATGGGTATCCGTACATCAAACACATGTGATGTTGTATTAGAAGACTGTCGTATTCCAGCTGCAAACTTAGTTGGAGAAGAAGGAAGAGGATTCTCAATCGCAATGAAGACATTAGACCAGGCAAGAGCTTGGATGGGATGTGTTGCAACAGGTATCGCACAGCGTGGTATCAATGAAGGTATTGCATATGCCAAAGAAAGAGTTCAGTTTGGTAAACCAGTCATCAAAAATCAGGCAATGCAGTTTAAAGTAGCTGATATGGAAATCAAAACAGAAACAGCTCGTCAGATGGTTGCACATGCTTTAACAAAGATGGATATGGGATTACCACATTCCAAAGAAGCAGCGATCGCAAAATGCTATGCATCTGATATCGCAATGGAAGTAGCTTCTGAAGCAATTCAGATGTTCGGTGGATATGGATACAGCAGAGAATATCCAGTTGAGAAATTATTAAGAGATGCTAAGATCTTCCAGATTTTCGAAGGAAGTAACGAAATTCAGAGAATCGTCGTAGCAAATAACACAATCGGAAGATAGAACATAAGAAGGAGTAAGACTATGAACATTTTAGTATGTATCAAACAGGTTCCGGATGATTCTGTAGAAATCCATTTAAATGCAGAAGGAACACCGGATTTAGCAAACGTAACACCTGTTGTAAATGCATTTGACACCTATGCTCTCGAAATGGCAGCACGATTAAAAGAATCCTCTGAAGGAGAAGTAACAGTTGTATGTGTCGGAGAAGATAGTGCAAAGAACTCTCTGAAAAACTGTCTTGCAGTTGGTGCAGATCATGCATTTTTAGTAAGTGATGATGCATTCAAAGGATCTGACACAACAGGAATCGCAAATATCCTAAAAAATGTGATCGCAAAATTAGAAGCGGACAATGGTCAGAAATTTGATCTTGTATTCTGTGGAAAAGAAGCAACAGATGCCGCACTTGGACAGGGTGGCTTAATGTTAGCTGAAGAACTTGGAACAAGTGTGATTACAAATATTACAGAAATCGCTTTAGATGGCGATAAAGTGACAGCAAAACAGGAAACAGAAGAAGGATACCGTACAGTAGAAGCTTCTGCACCATGTGTTGTAACAGTCACAAAACCAGAATATGACCCACGTTACCCAACGATCAAGAATAAAATGGCAGCAAGAAAGAAACCAATTGGCGATATTAAAGAAGCTGATCTTGCTGATCTTGAAAAAGAAAAAGTCGGAGAATCTAATGCAAAGGTTCAGATCGTTAAATTATATGAACCAGCGAAGAAAGAAGCCGGAATCAAGATTCAGGAAGAAACACCAGAAGATTCAGCAATAAAAGCAGTCGCTATGATGGCAGATGCCAAAGTATTCTAGGAAGGGAGAACAAAGGACATGGCAGAATGTAAGAATATCATGGTATATGTAGAAACTGCAGAAGGAAATCCAGTCAAAGTTGGATTGGAAATGTTATCTCCAGCCAAGAAACTTGCCGATAAAGTTACGGCAGTTGTTATTGGAGATGGAGTAGCAGATGCAGCAAAAGAAGTAGCAAAGGCCGGAGCCGATCAGGTCATCTGTGTCGACAGCGAAGATTACAAAGAGTTTAATCTCGATGCATATGCTCAGGTTTTAGTAGAATTAGTAAAAGAAGAAAATCCAGAAGCTGTATTTGTAGGTGGAACACAGGATGGAAAAGATATCGCACCAGTTGTTGCAGCAAAATGTAACACAGGATGTGCATCCGATGTATTAGATATCAAAGCAGAAGATGGAGAAGTTATCTATACATGCCCACTTTATGGTGGAACTGTATTGGAAGATGTAAAGATCAAGACAACACCACAGATAGCAACATTACGTTCCGGAGCATTCCAGAAAGTGGAAGACCCAACTGAGGGTGAAGTTGTAGCCAAAGAAGTAAAAGTAGCTGATGATGTGATCAAAGCAAAAATCACAGAAAGTGTAAAAGAAATCGCAGAGACGATCAACCTGGAAGAAGCAGAAGTTATCGTATCTGGTGGACGTGGAATGGGAAGCAAAGAAAACTTCGCATTAGTTGACGATCTTGCAAAACTCTTAGGAGGAGTTGTAGGAGCAACAAGACCAGCCATTGAAGACGGATGGGTATCAAAGATTCATCAGGTTGGACAGTCTGGAAAGATCGTTGCACCAAAATTATATATTGCATGCGGAATCTCTGGAGCTACACAGCACGTATCAGGAATCATGAATTCTGGATACATTGTAGCAATCAACAAAGATGAAGATGCACCAATCTTTGACGTAGCCAATGTAGGAATCGTTGGAGACGTTATGAAAGTGCTTCCTGTTATGATTGAAGAGATCAAGAAGATCAAGGATGCACAGTAAATAAATATCTATTTTTAAAATAGCTTGTTTCTATACTTAATGTATATTCACCATTTATAAAAGGTCAGATTATGGCGTACACCATAGCCTGGCCTTTCTTTCCGTGTATAATTAATAAGAAGAAACTTTTATATATCACGTCCACAATGCCGGTAAAATGCCAACATATACAATCCACATAATCCAACAAGTGCATACACAACTCGTGACAGCCAGCTCATATCTCCAAACAAGAATGCAACAAGATCAAATCGGAAGAATCCGATCAATCCCCAATTTATAGCACCAATGATCGTAAGCGTTAAAGCTGTACAATCCAAACATTTATTTCCCATAATAAAATCAAACCTCCTTGATGTGAAATGTAAAGAATTCTAGTATAGTATTTACAAAAAAAAGGATTTTATGTGCAAGGTATTAAAAACCTTAAAATACATTTACGTTTAAAAAAAAAGAGAGTATAATACTCATCAAAGACCATGTCTGACTACCGTGAAGGTAAAGGAGGAACAAAGGCATGAAAGTTATTTTTTTAGACGTAGACGGAGTATTGAATTCACAGCAATTATTCGAGAAATGCGAAGATGATCAGCTGATTTCTGTAGATGAGGATAACATTAAGAATTTAAAAACAATCGTAGATGCAACAGGAGCAAAGATCGTATTATCATCATCCTGGAGATACGGATGGGCAGAACACAGTGATGCTGTGCAGGACTGGTGTCAGATTCTAGTTGACATCTTAGCGAAATACGACCTAAAGATCATAGATAAGACAGAATACCTAAGCAGTGGAAGAAGAGAAGATGAGATCAAAGATTGGCTGGATAAGTGTGAAGAGAAGATTGAAGGTTTTGTCATATTAGATGATGGTGCATATGAATGGCATAGACACGGATTTGACAAACATCTGGTCAAGACAGATTTTTGTACAGGTGGATTAAGAGAAGAAGATGCAGACAAAGCAATTAAGATTTTAAATAAGAAAAGATTATTCAGCTTTTTCAAAAAATACTAAAGGAGAGTTAACAGATGGATATAAATAAAGTGACAACAGCAATGATCGATTACTATCAAGGTCAGCCAAAGAGAATCCAGCATTTCTTGAAAGTACACGCGTATGCAAAGCTGATCGGAGAACAGGAAGGATTAGATAAGGAAATTTTAGACATCCTGGAAGTGGCTGCATTAACACATGATATCGGTATCAAAATAAGCGAAGAAAAATACAACAGTAGTGCAGGAAAATACCAAGAGGTTGAAGGACCGGCAGTTGCACAGCAGATGCTGGAAGACTTACAATATGACAAAGCAAAAACAGACAGAGTTTGCTATTTGATCGGACATCACCATACATATGATCAGATTGATGGTATTGATTATCAGATTCTTGTAGAAGCAGATTTTTTAGTAAATCTTGCAGAAGAACAAAGTTCCAGAGAGACAATTGAGTCCGTAAAAGGCAAGATTTTTAAGACAAAAACAGGAATCTGGCTGATAAATAAAATTTTTTGAAAAAAAAGCTTGCCAAGAGTCGAGGAATATGATAAAGTATAGAAGTCGCAGAAATGAGACAACAACTTAACTGCCCAGATAGCTCAGTCGGTAGAGCAGAGGACTGAAAATCCTCGTGTCGCTGGTTCGATTCCGGCTCTGGGCATTGTATGCGGGTGTAGTTCAATGGTAGAACTCCACCCTTCCAAGCTGATCACGTGGGTTCGATTCCCATCACCCGCTCTTTTATTAAGAAGAATGTTATGCATTCTTCTTTTTTGTTGTAATTTTTTATTATATCGTTTTTTTCAACCATAGTCAATCGAATTATGTTATGATACAATGATAAAAGAACAAAAATCTGAAACACCATACCATAAAGGAGATACAAAAATGGATTACAACAAACTGGCATTAGAAATGCACGAACAAAACAAAGGTAAGATCGCAGTACGTTCTAAAGTAACAGTAAAGACAAGAGATGACTTAAGTACAGCTTATACACCAGGAGTCGCAGAACCTTGTCGTAAGATCCGTGATAATAAAGAAGAAGTATATCGTTATACAGCAAAAGGTAATTTAGTAGCTGTCGTATCTGACGGAACAGCTGTATTAGGACTTGGAGATATCGGACCAGAAGCAGCAATGCCTGTTATGGAAGGAAAAGCCCTTTTATTTAAAGAATTTGCAGATATCGATGCATTCCCAATCTGTCTTGATACAAAAGATACAGAAGATATCATCAAAACAGTCAAGAATATCGCACCATGTTTCGGTGGTATCAATTTAGAAGATATTTCCGCACCAAGATGTTTTGAGATTGAAAAACGTTTAAAAGAAGAATTAGATATTCCAGTATTCCATGATGATCAGCATGGAACAGCCATCGTTGTAGCAGCAGGATTATTAAATGCCTTAAAATTTGTCGGAAAGAAAATGGAAGATGCAAACATTGTGATCAATGGAGCAGGATCTGCTGGAATCTCTATCTGTAAACTATTATTACAGTTTGGCGCAGGAAATGTTGTCTTAGTTGACCAGAAAGGTGCATTATGTCCAGGAGAAGACTGGATGAATCCAGCACAGAAAGATATGGCAGAGATCACAAACAAAGAGAAACAGACTGGAACATTAACAGAGATCATCAAAGATAAAGACGTATTTATCGGAGTTTCTGCACCAAATATCGTGACAGCCGAAATGGTATCTACTATGGCAGACGATGCGATCATTTTTGCCATGGCAAATCCAACACCAGAGATCATGCCAGATGAAGCGAAGAAAGGTGGAGCAAGAGTTATCGCAACAGGAAGATCCGATTTCCCTAATCAGATCAATAACGTATTAGTATTCCCAGGAATCTTCAGAGGAGCTCTGGATGCAAGAGCTGGACAGATCACAGAAGAGATGAAGATGGCAGCAGCAAGAGCGATCGCAAGTATCATCAGTGATGATGAGTTAAATGAAGAGTATATCATTCCAGGTGCATTTGATGAAAGAGTCTGCAAAGCAGTAGCCAAAGCTGTTGCAGAAGAAAGCCAGAAATAAATGATAGAATTAAATTAAGTACAAGAGCACTTCTGTTCAAGAAGTATGTTTTATGATATACTATATTGAGTTGTGAGAAAATTTTAGGAGATTTTAGGAGAATTCATTCAATGAAAACAAGTGGAATATTATTGCCAATTTTTAGTTTACCATCAGATTACGGAATTGGATGCTTTTCAAAGGAAGCATACAAATTTGTAGATTTTTTAGAAGAAGCAGGCCAGAAGTACTGGCAGATCCTTCCATTAGGAACGATCGGTGCGGGAAATTCTCCTTATCTTTCGTTTTCAAGTTTTGCAGGAAGTGCATATTATATCGACTTAGAACAGTTACTGGAAGAAGGACTTCTTAAGAAAAAAGAACTCGAATCAATTAAGGAAGAAAACAAGGGCAAAGTTGACTATGAGAAAATCAGAGAAGATCACAGAAAGCTTTTAAGAAAAGCTTATTTCAGATTTCATCCAGATGAAGATTATAAGAAATTTATCAAAGACAATGAATACTGGATCGGGGAATATGCAGAATATATGAGCGAGAAGAAAAGTAAATTCCCAGAAAGTTATTTCTGCTTCTGCCAGTATTATTTCCATAAACAGTGGCTTGCGCTGAAGAAATATGCGAATGACAAAGGAATTCAGATCGTAGGAGATCTTCCATTTTATGTAGCCTTAGATGGAACAGCATTTACATACCACAAAGAATTATTTAAAGTCGATGAAGAAGGAAAGGCAACGGTTGTAGGTGGATGTCCTCCAGATGCATTTGCAGAAGATGGACAGGTATGGTCCAATCCTGTATATGACTGGGAATATCATAAGAAAACAGATTACGAATGGTGGATGAAACGTTTACGTCATAATTTTATGTTATATGATATTTTAAGATTAGACCATTTCAGAGGATTCGATGAATACTTTGAGATTCCAGCAGAAGACGAGACAGCTGTTAATGGAGAATGGGTCAAAGGTCCAGGAATGGATTTCTTTGAAGCAATGAAGAAAGAACTTGGTGAGAAGAAAGTTATCGCAGAGAACTTAGGATTCTTAACAGACAGCGTGCATAAACTTCTAGATGATACAGGATTCCCAGGAATGAATGTTCTGGAATTTGCATTTGGAGCATATGATGACAGCATCTATCTTCCACATAAATACAAAGAAAATAGTGTTGTATACACAGGAACACATGACAATGATACGGTTGTTGGATGGTACGAAACATTATCAGAAGATGATAAGAAATTCTTAGAGCATTATTTAAAATACAGTACGATCGAGAGAACAGGAACAGTACATTTAGACTTGATTTCTCTTGCATTAGAGAGTCGAAGCGATATGGTGATCATTCCACTTCAGGATTATCTTGGATTAGGAAATGAAGCAAGGATCAACACACCATCTACGGTAGGTGGTAACTGGGAGTGGAGAGTGAAAGAAGAGCAGTTAACAGATGAGTTAAAAGAACTGATCAGAACACTGACAATAAAATATCGTACAGTTGCAGAAGAGAATGCGAAGAAAGCAGCCGAAGAAGCACAGCAATAGAAGAAATTGATAGAAGAAAAAGGATGAAAGAATTTGGGAAATCTTTCATCCTTTTTTGCATAGAAATAAAGAAATATGCGTATAAAATAATTGATATTAGATTGTATGGAATATGATGTACCATATAAAGCAATAAAATTAGCTTGACGACACAAAATCATAGTGTTACAATTTAGTACATAAAAGCATTGAAGCTTTAAAGTTCAGAAGTTTAAAGCCAAGGAATGCAATCGGGAACGATATTAAGGAGGAGAAAAATATGAGATTAAAGAAAGTCATGGCAACAGGATTAGTTGCTGCATTAGCATTATCCACAATGGTTGGTTGCTCAAGCAAGAAAGACAGTTCAGACCAGAAGAAGATCGGAGTTGTTCAGTTAGTAGAACATGATGCTTTAGATGCATCTTACAAAGGGTTTAAAGATGGTCTTGAGAAAGCTGGATATAAAGACGGAGACAAGATCAAGATTGAATATAAGAACGCACAGAATGAACAGTCAAATTGTCAGACAATTGCCAAACAATTTGTCACAGATAAGTGCGATCTTGTATTAGCGATCGCAACACCAGCAGCACAGGCAATGGCCAATGAATCAAAAGATATTCCGATTTTAGTAACAGCTGTTACAGATCCAGCCGATGCCAAACTGGTGAAATCAAATAAAAAACCAGGAACAAACGTATCTGGAACATCAGATTTAACACCAGTAGCAAAACAGATGAATCTATTAAAAGAATTAATTCCAAATGCAAAGAAAGTTGCAATGTTATATTGTTCTGCAGAAGCAAACTCCAAATTCCAGGTAGGACTTGCGAAGAAAGAAGCAAAGAAATTAGGATTAACAACAGTCGATGCAACGGTATCAGAATCCAGTGAGATCCGTCAGGTTGTAGAATCCTTAAAAGGTAAAGTTGATGCAATCTATTCACCAACAGACAACATGATCGCAGCAGGAATCAATACAGTATCCATGGTAGCAAATGAAGCTAAGATTCCATTTATCGTAGCTGAAGAAGGAATGTGTACAGGTGGAGGACTTGCAACATACGGAGTTAACTACTACAAGTTAGGACAGCAGACAGCAAAGCAGGCAGTAAAGATCTTAGAAGGAAAAGCTGAACCAAAAGATATGCCAATTGAATATCAGGAAAATGCGGATCTGATCATCAATAAAGACACAGTAAAGACATTAGGAATTAAGATTCCAGAGAAGTTAAAAAAAGAAGCTAAGATGGTAACAACACAGAAAAAGACAGATAAAGAATAATAAATAAGATTTTCTTGCATATAAGATTACAAGAAGATCAGGAAGTGTCTTCCGATTTGCGGGAGGCACTTCTGTGCATTTAGAAAAGAGGTAGAAAATGGCATTAATTACAAATCTTTATAGTGCATTAGCCCAAGGAACATTATGGGGAATCATGGCACTGGGAGTTTATATTACATTTAGGATCTTAGATATCGCAGACTTATCCTGCGATGGAACATTTGCACTCGGTGGATGTATCAGTGCAATCCTTATTACAAGGGGAGTCAATCCATTTGTAACATTATTATTTGCACTTGTAGGAGGAATGTTAGCAGGACTTGT
>UMLA01033344.1_pt1 | contig 12034 bp, 10 predicted proteins | sample 1966431 | NCBI WGS metagenome assembly UMLA01 (sample SAMEA4836190, study PRJEB28245) | human gut metagenome | biome: gut microbiome; material: fecal sample | place: Denmark | collected 2008 | reverse complement strand
GGCCGTCGGTGATTAATGGCAGCGGGCGGAGGCTGTTATTTTATTCATGGTTGGTATTTGGTACCGCGAAAACGTTTTAAGTAGGACAAAAGCGCTTTATCAGTACGTTTTGTTCCGCTTAAACGTTTTATTTCGTACAAAATTGCAGCACAGCCGGGGTGGTTGCGAGGCATAAGTGTCCGTTGTAAAATATGTTTACAGATTTGTAAAGATTCTTTACAGGGACAGGAAGAACTGAAATATATAAATCATTGAACGATAATCTATTACCTACTCTGGCACGCCACATGTTCATATCTTGGGAAAACGACTAAGATTATGAAATGGATTATCGCTATAATGGTATTGACATCAGTGACGGCCGGAGTCCATGCTCAGGAAAGCGCACTCGGACAGGGATTCACTGATGGTCCGGCACAGGAAATGGCTGTATCGCCGACCAAGACATTGACACTCCGCGAATGTATGGAATACGCGGTCAGCAACTCTACTCAGGTGCGTATCCAGCAGTCCAAAAATGATGACGCGAGACTGGACAGGCGGGACGCAATACTCAAGGCATTCACGCCTTCAGTCGATGGGAACTCATACGGCTACTACAGATGGGGACGCTCGATCGACCCTGAAACAAATACTTACGTCACCACGACATCATTGAACCAGGGCTTTTCAGTCTCTGCCGGCATCAGCCTATTCGACGGATTCTCCGCAATCAATAACCTGAAAATCACCAGGACGGCAGTTGCGATGGGCCACTCGCAGGAGCAACAGGAAAGAGACAAAGTCTGTCTGGCTACAATCGAGGCTTATTTCAATGTCATTTATTACACAAAATTGGCAGAAATCCTCACGGAGCAGACGGAAAACGCCAGAAACGCAGTCAAATTGGCGGAACGTCAGGAAGAACTCGGCTCGAAAGGTTATGCTGACGTGGTCCAGATGAAAGCCGACCTGGCAGACAGGGAATACGAACTAACGACAGCCATAAATAACAGGGACAACGCCCTGATAACATTGGAGGACGTGATGTATTGGCCTGTAGATGAAAAACTTACTATAGACTCGGACCTGTCGTCACTCCAATTCGAATCCGGCAACTCTTCTGCCGAAGACGTGATAAATACTGCGGTCGCGTCAATGCCGTCCGTGCTGATAGCCAAAGGCACGATGGACAATGCCCTTCGCAGCCTCAGGACAGCCAAATGGCAGTTCCTCCCTTCACTCGGACTCTATGGCGGCTGGTCCACAAGTTATTACACCTATCCGGGCAAAGCCGATTACACACCGATACCATACTGGAACCAGTTCAGGAATAACGGTGGCGAATACGTCCAGTTGTCATTGAACATCCCGATTTACGACAGGCTGCAGAAATATACCACCCTCTCCAAACGTAAAAACGCATATCAGAGGGCCAGCCTCGAATATGACAAATCCCTTCGCGACATCGAATCGGAAGTCCGCAGGGCGATTCAGGACAGGGACGGTGCCGAGTCTGCATTGCTTCAGGCGGAACGCCGCGCGGACGTGTACGACGAGGCATACAAACTCAACGCCCGTAAATTCGAACAGGGACTGATATCATCGATAGAATATAATACGGCTTCGTCCAACTACTTGAAAGCCAAGGCGGAAAAGCTCAATGCCGAGCTGCAGTACCAGCTCAAGCGCCGTGTCGTCGAGTACTATAACGGAGTATCATATTTGGAACAGTAAAAAAACTTTCATCATGGATAAGATAATAGAAAAGAAAACAGGATTGGCTGCTGCATTTACAAAAAAAGCCATAAAATATTGGGCAGGTGCAGCATTGGCAGTCGTCCTTATAGTATTGATAATCACCGGGAATAGCTCTGCGGTACGCGTTGACGGCAGTTCCATCATCACCGGAACCGCAAAGAGAGGCGAGTTCAATGACTATATCCGCGTCAGCGGTCAGGTCCAGCCGATGACCACCGTCCAGATCAGCCCGACCGAAGGAGGCAACGTCCAGAGAATCGTAGCTGAGGAGGGGAGTAAGGTCAATGCCGGTGATGTCATTGTCGAACTGTCAAATGAAAGTCTTGACATGCAGATCCTTAACTCCGAAGCGGAACTTGCCGAGAAGGAAAATATCCTGCGCAATACCATGATTTCCATGGAGCAGCAGAAACTCTCCGTAAGGCAGGACAAGCTTACGCTTCAGATAGAAGTCCGCAGGGCCAAGAGGGCATATGAGCAGAATAAAGCCCTTTATAATGAGAAACTTATAGCAAGGGAAGAATATCTGAAGGCATCAGAAGACTACGAACTGGCGAAAGACAAACTGGAACTTGTCATTGACCGTGAGCGTCAGGACAGCCTTTACCGCAGCACGCAGATTGCCCAGATGCACGAGAGTCTGGAGAACATGAGAATCAATATGAACATGATACGCAGACGCAAGGAAAATCTGTCAGTAAAGGCGCCTATCAGCGGAGAACTCGGACTTCTCGACGTGGAACTCGGTCAGTCCGTAGCGGCAGGCTCGAAAATTGGCCAGATAAACAATCTGGAATCATATAAGATTGAAGCTCAGATAGATGAGCATTACATTGACAGAATCGTGCCAGGCTTGGAGGCGACTTTCGAGCGTCAGAACGAGAAGTACTCTGCCGCCATCCGCAAGGTCTATCCGGAGGTCCGTGACGGCAAGTTCAAGGCGGATTTCCGCTTCGTGGGGCAGCAGCCGGAGAACATCCGCGCAGGACAGACATATTATATGAACGTCCAGCTCGGCCAGCCGGCCGAGGCGGTCATAATACCTCGCGGGTCGTTCTATCAGGCAACCGGCGGAAAGTGGGTGTATGTTGTCAATGCAGATGGAACGAGAGCAACGAAACGCAGTGTCCGCATTGGCCGTCAGAATCCTCAGTACTACGAAGTTATAGAAGGTCTGGAGTCGGGCGAGAAGATCATCATATCCTCTTACGACAGCTTCGGTGACAAGGATGAACTAATCATAAAGTAATTATCAAAAAGAACAAGACGACCATGAGTACATATCTGAAATTCCTCTCGAAAAATAAACTCTATGCCGTAATCGAGGCATTGGGCCTGTCAGTGGCACTGGGATTCGTCATATTGCTGGCTTCTTATGCAAGGACAGAGTTCAGTGTAGGCGCAAGGCAGCCGCTTTCCAAGCAACTGTATGCTATCGGCACGGGGGAGTGCATCGGAATGACGTACGGGACTGCAGAGGAGTTCTTCCCGTCAGTGCCCGAGATAACATCCTGGACCAGAGTCGGGGCGTATGGTGATGCCGATGTCATTGTCGATGACGACTATTATGCCGCCGAGGCGGTCTGTGTGGATACGAATTTCCTGCAGCTGTTTGACTACACGCTCTCAGGCTGTGACAAGAACTGCATACTTGCGGGACTGAATGATGTAATCCTTTCCGAAAAGTTCGCGCATAAGGCATTCGGCAGCTCTGATCCTGTGGGACGCACCATTAAAATAGGAAAAAACAAGTTCACGGTAACCGGCGTGATTCAGGATTTCGGGCCTTATGATGAACTGGAGTATTATGACATATTCCTGAGCATCAGGCAACTGGAGGACATGGTCCAGAGAATGGACAATTTCGGTATGGTCAATACTTTCGTGACGCTGCAGGATGGTGCCTCGCCTGACGCTGTGGCTGAAAAGCTACTGGACAAGTATATGGATTATTGGGAGGATTTCTACACACGCGACGGTTCTGGCGGGAATTTCATATGGGGCTCCACGTTGACAAGGCTTGACCAGCTCTATTTCAGCAAGATAGACGTATATAGCCCGTTGCGTCATGGGGACAGGAAGATTGTTGAGGTGCTCCTGGCGGTAGCATTGATACTTCTGATATCAGCCATCTTCAACTACATAAACCTTACTGTGGCGCAGACGGGAAAACGGGCAAAGGAGATGGCGACGAGACGTCTTCTCGGTGAGTCTTCAGGCAGCATTGTCTGCAGATACCTTATGGAATCGTTCTTGTTCACATTTGTTTGCATGCTGCTGGGCGTGCTGGTCGCCCTGCTGTTCAAGGGCAGGATAGAGAATCTTCTCAATACAACTATAGTTCTTGTTCCGGATGTGGCTACCATTGCGGTTGGTGTCATTGTACTCGTGCTGGTTTCGGTTCTCTCAGGACTTCTTCCTGCATTGATGGTGTCGAGATTTAAGCCTATAGCTGTCGTTAAGGGCGATTTCAGGTTCCGCAGCAAGATGGTGTTCAGCAAGGTCTTTATTGTCTGCCAGAACATCATAAGCACGGTTCTTATCGCGGTTGCATTGACAATGACTCTTCAGATGCGCCATCTGGTATCTTTGCCGGTAGGGTACAATACAGATTTGCTGTCGGTTTCCTCATGGGCGCTTGGCTATAACAATATGGCTGCCCAGGAGGCTCTGCATCAGAGACTTCAGGCTCTTCCGCAGGTGGAGACGGCGGTTATGGTGGCGCAGCCTCCGTACTCATGTGGAAGCAGTGGCGTACATATCGATGGTGAGGAAATGTCGTGGCTTCAGATCCCTGCTGTTGACAGTACGGGATTCAGGCTGCTTGGGTTCAAAGTGATAGAACAATATTCAGATCCTATTGATGGGACATGCTGGTTTACTGAGGAGGCACAGCGGCGTTATGGGATTACTGCCGAGAACAGGACTGTAGGGACCAATAAATATGGCGAGCCGCAGTATGAGTGCTGCGGTATAATAGCGGATTTCCGCGCGAGGGATCCTCTTTATAAACCAATGCCTGACAGTCATCGGGCTGTGCAGAATCGTACCAATGTGTGTTTCACTCATCTGCTGAAGGTGCGTGGCGACAGGGCGGAGGCGTTGAATGCTGTCCGCAAAGTATGGTGCGATGTGGCGAAGGAGTATATCGGTGTGCCGCGCGAAACGGGCATATATTATTTAGATGACATCCTGACGGATTCATTGACAGGCACCCGCAACACTATGAAACTGGTGATGACGTTCATGGTCCTTGCGATCCTGATTTCTGCGCTCGGCCTGTTCGCCATGTCCGTCTATTACACTGAACAGCAGGCGCGTCAGATTGCCCTCCGGAAGATTTTCGGCTCGGGTGTCAGGTCCGCGGCCTGGAAACTCTCGAAGTCGTTCATCCTGATGACCGCCATCGCCGTCGTAATCGCAGTTCCGGCATGTATCTGGTCAATGCGTTATTACCTGGCTGATTTTTACAATGCCATAGCCTTCCCGTGGTGGGTAATCATTGTGGCGGCAGCATTGACCTTCCTCATATCCTTTGTTTCGATTATTTCCCGGACATGGAGTTCCGCTGAGGAAAATCCGGTGGAAGTGCTAAAGCAGGACCAGTAGCGGTTCCCGAAAAACAATGTGGTCATTCTTCTTGAAAACGGGAAAGAATGACTATATTTGTGGATACGTGTGTACTCCCGGTTATGCCTTGCGGCGAGTCGGGGCGGCGCGTAAGTCGGAACATATTAAAACTACTTAGATTAATGAAACCAATAGTTACATCTGCCGCTCCTGCGGCTATCGGCCCTTACAGCCAGGCAATTGAAGTCAATGGATTCGTATATGCTTCAGGCCAGCTGCCTATCGATCCTGCTACCGGAGCATTCCCTGAGGGTGGCGTCCAGGAACAGACCAGACAGTCTCTCCTGAATGTGAAAGCAATCCTTGAAGAGGCGGGACTCACACTTGCCAATGTCGTGAAGACTACGGTGTATCTTGCTGATATGGGTGATTTTGCGGCTATGAATGAGATTTATTCACGGTTCTTCAGCCAGCCGTTCCCTGCACGCTCAGCTGTTGCCGTAAAGGCATTGCCTAAGGGTGCCCTCGTAGAAGTCGAGGTTATCGCGGCCCGTGGCTGATAATTCTTGGACTAAGACAAGTTTCGGGCGGCCGGACTGACCGGAGGCCCGAAACTTCGGTTATTGTTAGGCGGTACTTTCATCGGCCGCCTGTTTGCGGATAATTGAAGTATGGCAGTGAAATTCACGGAACTGGAGAGCCAGTGCAGACAGATAATAAATGACGTGAAGAACGGGAATTTTGTTCCCGTATATCTTCTCATGGGTACAGAACCATATTATCCGGATCTGGTCTGTGATGAAATTATTAAATATGCCCTGACGGACAGTGAGCGGGATTTCAATCAGACTGTCTTCTATGGACTGGATACAGATGCCGGTACTGTCGCATCGGAGTGCAGGAGTTATCCGATGATGGCTGAGAGGCGGCTTGTCGTGGTCAAGGAGGCCCAGAGCATGAAGACTCTGGAGGATCTGGCCACCTATGCGTCAGACCCTATGGAAAGCACTGTGCTAGTGATACTTATTCATGGTGCGTCAGCTGACAAGAGGAGGGCATTATACAAGAATGTCCAGAAAAAAGGCGTCGTTCTCGTATCTGATGCCTTGAGGGACTATGAAATGCCCCAGTGGATAACGTCATTCTATAAGTCCCGCGGTCTGGACATCGAACCGGCTGCGGCAGCGCTGCTCGCCGAGTATGCCGGAACTGACATGAGCCGAATCATGTTGGAAACCGAGAAAATGCAGAAAAATCTCCCTGAGGGAACGGTGCGGGTCAATGCTGCCGACATTGAAAAGAACGTCGGTATCAGCAGGCAGTTCAGCATCTTTGAACTGACCAAGGCCTTGTCCTACATGAAGGCTGAAAAGGCATTGAAAATAGCCGCCTATATCGGCAACGGACCGAAATTCATGTTGCTTCTGGCTACGGCTCCTCTTTATACGCATTTTTACAGAATCCTGAAATACGAGGCCGCCCTGCTCAAGAATCCGGCCATGTCCAAGGCTGACAGGGCCAAACTTCTTGGTGTCAATCCTTATTTCATGGAGGAGTATGATGTCGCGGCTCGCAATTATCCGATCCGCAGATGCATGAAAGTCATTTCGCTCCTTGAAGAATACGATTTCAAGGGGAAAGGCGGCGGCAGCGGTGAGGCGTCCCAGGGTGACCTGCTGATGGAACTGGTTTCGAAAATCCTGAACTAGTCCACGGAAATCCGTGCATGTCCTTTCACGTTTTTTTAGAAAAACGTAACACAATCGGAACCATACCATAACTGTTATTCGGCGGATTCTTCTTATATTTACGGGAATAATTATAACGTACTTAATACAATGTCGCTTATTGAATGTAAAGACATCTGCAAGAATTTCGGCGAAAAAGTGGCCTTGGACCACGTGAGCCTTGAAATTCCTAAGGGACAGATTTTTGGACTTCTCGGACCGAACGGCGCCGGAAAGACCACTATGATCAGAATCATCAACAGAATCACCATACCGAATTCCGGTGAAGTCCTTTTCGACGGACGTCCTATAACTCAGCGTGATGTCGAGAAGATCGGCTACCTCCCGGAAGAGAGGGGACTGTACAGGAAGATGGAAGTCGGAGACCAGGCAATGTATCTCGCCCAGCTTAAAGGCATGAGCGAGAAAGATGCCAAGAACGAACTTAAGAAGTGGTTCATCAAATTCGGAATCCAGGACTGGTGGAAAAAGAAGGTTGAGGAGCTTTCCAAGGGAATGGCCCAGAAAGTCCAGTTTATAACCACGATAGTCCACAAACCGTCACTCATGATTCTGGATGAGCCGTTTTCAGGTTTTGACCCTGTCAATGCCGAACTGATAAGGAAGGAAATCCTGGAACTCAAGGAGCAGGGGGCTACCATTATCCTTTCCACACACAATATGGAATCCGTGGAGGAACTCTGTGATAACATTGCACTTATCAATAAGTCCAAACTCGTGATTACAGGCGGTGTGGAAGATATCCGCCGCAAATACGGAAACAACCACGTCGAACTTATCTATACAGGCGAATCCCAGCTCCGGCCGGTGGAGGGAATGTTCAGCATCCTGTCAGATGCCAATGATGCCGGCCGTCATACCGCCGTGCTTTCTCTTGATTATGAAGGCCTTGGAAATGAGGTGCTTGCAGCTGTCCTCGGACAGAATCTGACTGTCAATTCATATAAGGAACTGCTTCCTCGAATGAACGATATTTTCATCAAACTTGTAACAGAAGGAGCTTAACCATGAACTTGCATATCGTAAATATCATCATTAAACGCGAATATCTTACACGCGTAAAGAAAAAGTCATTTCTGATTACGACTTTCCTTGTTCCGATACTTTTTGCGGTATTGTGCTCCCTGCCGTCAATCATAATGGTGATGGCCAAGGAAGAGTCCAAGAAAATAGCAGTCGTGGATGAGTCCGGAATCGTCATGCCTTTCCTGGATGACAATGAGACGGCCACATTCCAGGAGTTTCCTGGGGCTGACCCTGAAGAACTCAAGAAAAATCTGGAAAGTGTCGGAATGGATGCTCTCCTGGTGATCTCACCTCTGGACAGTTTGAACAAGACGGTTTCGGCGTCATCTTATGCCGAGAAGCCTCTCGGAATCGAGATGACAGAGTCGATACAGAGAAAGATCAATGATGCTGTGGAGGACTACCGCATCAAGTCTTACGACATTGCAGGTCTGGGCGAAATCATGGAGAGCGTCAAGCCGGACATCAGCCTCGTATCATACAAGATGGATGAAGCCGGCAATGAAACTCTCAATGAGTCAAGCATGTACATGTTCCTGTCAATGATACTCGGCATGATTATCTACATGTTCATTTCCATGTTCTGCGGAATGGTGATGTCCAGTGTCATCGAGGAAAAATCAAGCCGCGTCGTGGAGGTGCTTGTCTCTTCAGTGAAGGCTACCGAACTGCTTTTCGGAAAGATAATAGGCGTTGCCATGGTAGCATTGACACAGTTCTTCATGTGGATTGCATTGACAATCCTGATTCTGGTGGTGGTCGGCGGTATTTTCGGTACCGGTTTCTTGAGTGGAGCTGCTGCAGGTGCAGACCCTACTGCACAGATTACCCAGATGGCTGGGGGCATGGGCGTTGCAGCGGATACGCTTCCTGTGGATGTGGCTTCAGCAGGCCAGCCTTCAGAACTGACGGCAATCCTATCGACATTGGCGGGAATCAATTATGTCCAGCTGATAGTGGTATTCCTTCTCTTCTTCGTCTTCGGATACCTGTTGTACGCATCTCTGTTTGCTGCAATAGGTTCCGCTGTCGAGAATGAGGCTGACAGCCAGCAGCTTATACTGCCATTGACAATTCCGCTGATGATAGGTTTCTTCATCGCGATGTTTGCATACAAGTCACCTGACAGCGGTCTTGTGTTCTGGGGCTCGATGATTCCGTTCACGTCGCCGATGGTCATGCTGACCCGTGTCCTGTTCGGAGTGCCTACATGGCAGATTGTCCTGTCTGTTGTGATATTGATACTTACCTTCTTCTTCTGTGCGTGGGTTTCAGCGAAGATATATAAGGTGGGTATCCTGATGTTCGGCAAGAAATCCACATTCAAAGACCTTTGGAAATGGTTAAAAATGAAATAGTTATGAGAGTTAATAAGAGTTGTTTCGCAGTTGCCGTGATGCTGGCCGTTTCATTGACGTCAGTAGGGCAGGAGTATTCTTTCGGCTGGAAAAGCGTCGAAATGAACGGAACCAGGACAGGTGTTACATTTGCCAATGCGGATAATGTGAAGGAGGCCATGGGAGAAGTGAAAGGAAGAAAGTATTTCGCTCCAGATGGCAGGGTGTTCAAGAAAGGTTCTACAAGAACTGCAGCCAAGGTGATGATAGATGCACAGGCCAAGATGGCTGATGTAAAGCAGGTTATTGCCTATGCGCCGGAGGCCATGATAAAGCATGCTCCCGAGTGTGCACTTTCTGATTGGTTCATAGATTTGCTGATGAACCAGTGTTCTGAAATTACCGGAAAGAAAGTTGATTTCGGCTTTGCGAACTTCGGAGGAATCCGCGTGGATGTCCCTAAGGGAAATGTCCTTCTGGATGATATCCTGTCGATGTTCCCGTTCCGTAACAAGATGTGTTATCTGGAGTTGAGAGGCAAGGAAATACGCGAAGTCTGCGAGCAGATGGCTTCTACCGGATGGCAGGTAATCGGCGGTGTGCGCTGTGTCGGCTCCAAGTCCGGCAAACTCCTGAGTGTGGAAATCGGTGGGGAACCGCTGGATGACGACAAGGTTTACGGTGTGGTTACCATTGACTTCCTTCTGAACGGAGGCGACGGTTATCATCTTGCCAGGAATGCTGTGAGCCAGACTGTCATTGACAAATATATCATTGACATTGTCCTTCCTTGCGTGAAGAAACTTACGGCTGAAGGAAAACCTCTGGCATATCAGACTGACGGTAGAGTCAGAATTGTGGAATAAGAAAACATGATGATTATGAGAAAGATAGTAGTATCGGCATTGATGATTATGCTTACCGCAACTGCGGCTTTCGCGCAGAAAAATCTTGTTGTGCTTCATCTCAATGATACTCACAGTCATGAGGAGCCTCTTCGTGAGAGGGCCGAGAAAGGTGGTCTGGGTGGTGTTATCGAGCGTGCGGCTTATGTGGATAGTGTAAGGACTGCTGACGGAAAGAAAAATGTCCTTCTTCTCCATGCCGGCGATTTCAGTCAGGGAACTTCATATTTTACATTGCTTAACGGGGATATAGAGATTTCTCTCATCAATGCATTGAAATATGATGTGATTACATTGGGAAACCATGAGTTTGACAATGGCACTGAAGAGCTCGCAAGGAGGCTTTCATCTGTCAAATGCCCTGTAGTCTGCGCCAATTATGATTTCTCGTCATTCGAACTCGGAAAGTATGTGAAGCCTTATGCCATTGTCCGCAAGGCCGGTATGAAGATAGGCGTCGTGGGGATGCTTACCGATATTACCCGTGTGGTTTCCAGGGAGATAGCGGACAGGCTTCCTCATCTTGACGATCTGGAGACAGCGAACAAGTGGGCGGCTTATCTGAAGAATGAGCAGAAATGCGATATGGTGATTTTCCTTACCCATCTCGGTTTTGACGAGGGCGGGTTCAGTGACCAGAAACTAGTCGCAGGAACCAGGAATATCGATTTGGTCGTGGGCGGACACTCTCACACTTTCCTTGACAAAATCGAATATCGCAGCAATCTGGACGGAAAGATGATTCCTATCGTTCAGGACGGATGTTGGGGTCTGAATATCGGACAGATTGACATAAACAGAAAATAACCAATAATGTATGGCACAAATTAATAATTTTCAGGAACAGGAGTCGTTGACATCGCTTACGGAACGTCACAAGTCGATTCTGGATATTCTTCAGCTTCAGGGAAGCGTTTCCGTATCCGATCTGGCTGAAAGGCTTGATGTTTCTGAGGTGACTATCCGCAAGGATTTGTCGTCTCTGGAAAAACAGAACAAACTTTACAGGACCCACGGAAGGGCGATTCCGATAAGTCCTTACATCGGCGACCGCCATATCAATGAGAAGGAAAAGCAGTTTGTGTTGGAGAAGAGGGCTATCGGAAAGGCTGCCGCAAAACTTGTGAATGAGCATGACTCTATCCTGATGGCTTCTGGAACTTCCATTCTGTATGCTGCCAAAGAACTGGTGGACAAGAAGAATATTACTGTGATATCTGCTTCTGTGTCAGCTTCTTCGCTCCTGTCTCAGAATAAGGATATCGATGTCGTGCAGCTTGGCGGCATCGTGCGCGAGAGCTCCGTATCAGTGGTCGGTTCTTTTGCGGAGGATATGCTGAAATATTTCAATTGCAATCTCCTCCTTATGGGTGCCGACGGCGTGGATATCGAGTTCGGAGTTACGACTACCAATATGATGGAGGCCAATCTCAACCGGATGATGATGAGTACGTCACAGCAGACGGTTCTTCTGGTCGATAGCAGCAAGTTCGGCAAGAAGGGCTTCAGCAAAATATGCGATGTGGGTGAAATCGATCATATCATCACTGATGACAAGATCCCCCAGATGTATCTGGAAAGTCTCCAGGACATGGGAATCGAGGTGACAGTGGTTCCTACTTCGAAATAACACCTTATTTGATGTAGGTTGTCTTTTTGAAGGTTACTAAATGAGGCTGACCCAAAAGGGTTGGTCTCTTTTTTATAT
>UMLA01038184.1_pt1 | contig 12077 bp, 8 predicted proteins | sample 1966431 | NCBI WGS metagenome assembly UMLA01 (sample SAMEA4836190, study PRJEB28245) | human gut metagenome | biome: gut microbiome; material: fecal sample | place: Denmark | collected 2008 | reverse complement strand
AGAGCGTCTCCACACAGTTATATCCCTGCATGTAGGCATGCTGTGCGATAAGGAAGGAGATGCTTCCTTCTCTCAGACATTTTGCATTCTTCTCCACCATATCATATCCCATAATTTGAACATCACGGCGGTTGGTCTTCAGCAGGAAGTCCCCCACGATATGAGCTTTCGAGGTGAGGGTGATGCAATGATGTGTATCAGGATATGTAGCGAAATATTTCTCCAGCATCTTCATGAACTCAGCGCGGGAACCATCGAGTGGCAGGTCGAGCACATTGATCTTGACGCTTGGGAAATGGTCGTGCATATAGTGACGGAACCCTACCTCGCGATTGTCCTGCTGCTTGCTGACCACGATTCCGTTCTTTGTCTGTCTCATCAGCATAATCTCTTTTTCTTTGAAAGCAAGCATCATGAGCATCTTGGCAGCGAAGAATCCACTGCAGAAAGAATCCTGTCCGAAGAAGGAAAGTGGGCGGAGATCAGGCATGTAGGAGTCGAGCAAGATGAACGGAATGTTCAACTCATGCAACTGGTCGGTAAGCGCTCTGGTTATTTCAAGAGATGAAGGTACGATGATGACCCCCTCCGGCTTTTCTTCGATGATAGCCTTTCCCTGTTCGATGAAAGACTCCTCGCTGGAGCGCTCATAGAAGTTGATCTTCACGTTGATGTGAAAATCGCGTTTGCTTTCCTCACATTTGCGTGCACCTTCCTCAATCTCCTCCCAGTAAGCCTCAGATTCATGCTTCGGAAGTAGCAAGTAGAAGGTATATGACTTGTTGTATGCCAGAGCACTGGCATACATGTTAGGCTGATAGTTCATCTCCTTGAGCGCCTGTTCCACTTTTTCGCGGGCAGGTTTGGAGACGTTAGGGCGGTCGTGAAGAACTCTATCGACAGTACCTACAGATACGCCAGCCCTTTCGGCGATATCTTTGATTCTTATTTTTTCGGCCATGTTTTAAGTGTTTGCTGGTTTTTACCCCATTTATTATTAAACTTAGTCCATGATGCACTTTCTTTCACGTGCGTACATTAATATAATATATGTCGATACGCTTGTGTACTGTGCGAAGAAGGCAATTCTGAGAACTTCCAATTTTCGAGTGTACGTCCACATATAGAATATTCGGTACAAATTTACAATAAAAAATTGAATTGTGCGAATGCACAGCAACTTTTTTGCACAAAAACTAAAAAAAAACTCGATTTTGTTTCGTTATTTGAGAATTTATGATTATTTTTGCCACGATATTCGGAACAGAATGCAAATTATTTGATACTGAATTCGAAGAACAACTATAAAGAAACAAATTAAAAAACATTTCAAGCAATGGCAAAAATTGTAACATTAGGTGAGATCATGCTTCGTTTGTCTCCAGAAGGTAATGATCGTTTTATTCAGAGTGATTCATTCCGTATCATCCCTGGTGGTGGTGAGGCTAACGTAGCAGTCAGTGTAGCTAACTATGGTCATGAAGCTTACTTCGTATCTAAGTTGCCTAAGCATGAGATTGGTCAGATTGCAGTTAACGCTCTCCGTCGTTATGGCGTGAATACCGATTTCATTGCTCGTGGTGGCGACCGTGTTGGTCTCTATTATGCAGAGACAGGTGCTTCTATGCGTCCTTCTAAGGTAATCTATGACCGTGCTCATAGTTCTATCGCTGAGGCAGATCCATCTGATTTCGATTTCGACAAGATTATGGAGGGTGCTCAGTGGTTCCACTGGAGTGGTATTACTCCTGCTATCAGCGACAAGGCTGCTGAGTTGACCAAGTTGGCTTGTGAGGCTGCTAAGCGTCATGGTGTAACAGTATCTGTTGACCTCAATTTCCGCAAGAAGCTCTGGACTTCAGAGAAGGCGATCTCTGTTATGCGTCCATTGATGCAGTACGTAGATGTATGCATTGGTAATGAGGAAGATGCTCAGCTCTGCTTGGGCTTCAAGCCAGATGCTGACGTAGAGGGTGGTAAGACTGACGCTGAGGGATACTATGGTATCTTCCAGGGTATGATGAAGGAGTTTGGCTTCAAGTATGTAGTTTCTACACTTCGTGAGTCTCTCTCTGCTACACACAATGGTTGGAAGGCTCTTATCTACAATGGTGAGGAGTTCTACCAGAGCAAGCATTATGACATCAACCCAATCATCGACCGCGTAGGTGGTGGTGACTCTTTCTCTGGCGGTTTGATCCACGGTCTCTTGACTAAGAATACTCAGGCTGAGGCTTTGGAGTTTGCAGTAGCTGCTTCTGCTTTGAAGCACACTATCCCTGGCGACTTCAACCTGGTTTCTGTTGACGAGGTAGAGAGTCTTGCTGGTGGTAACGCTAATGGTCGCGTTCAGCGATAATTTAAGTGAAGAGTGTAGAATTCATTTGCGCTCTTCCTATTTAACATTTAACACTTAACACTTAACATTTAAATAAAAAATGGCAAAGTTTAGCAAAATGCAGGTCATGGCAGCCATGAAAGAGACTGGTATGGTTCCTGTATTTTTCAATAAGGATATTGAAATTTGCAAGAACGTCATCAAGGCTTGTTATGAGGGTGGCGTACGTGTATTCGAGTTTACTAACCGTGGTGATTTCGCTCACGAAATCTTCGGTGAGTTGGTAAAGTGGGCTGACAAGGAGTGCCCAGAGATGATCCTTGGTGCTGGTACAGTCGTTGACGCTGGTACAGCTTCTCTCTATCTCCAGTTGGGTGCAAACTTTATCGTAGGTCCTAACTTCAACCCGGAGATTGCTCCTGTATGCAACCGTCGCCTGGTTCCTTATTCTCCTGGTTGTGGTTCTGTAACTGAGATCAATAATGCTCAGGCTGCAGGTTGTGATGTAACTAAGGTATTCCCTGCAGGTAACGTAGGTGGTCCTTCATTCGTTAAGAATGTAATGGCACCTTTGTGCTGGAGCAATATCATGGTTACAGGAGCTGTAGAGCCAACTGAAGAGAACTTGACTCCTTGGATCAAGGCTGGTGTTCTCTGTGTAGGTATGGGTTCTAAACTCTTCCCTAAGGAGACTGTAGCTGCTGGTGACTGGGCTGCAGTTACAGCTAAGTGTAAAGAGGCTCTTGGCTATATTGCCAAGGCTCGTGGTTAATTGAGAATTTAATGGCTTAATGGCCAAAATTAATATCACGCAAAAGATCAGCGCCTCCATCGTGATGATGTTGGCGCTGTTTTTCTATTCAGCTTGTGGTCCTTCTCATAAGCAGGAGGTGGATCGGTTGAATACACTTTCCTATGCCTATCACTATCGTAATCTTGATTCTACTAAGATGTTGGCACAGAGAGCTTTAGATCTTTCTGATGACTATAGTGCCGGATATGCTGAGGCTTGTAATAACTTGGCATTCGTAGAGATGGCAAAGATGAACTACAAGGAGGCTCGCCGATGGCTCGGTCTTGTGGAAGAAAAGAGCAACAACCAACTGGAGCTTCTCATTGCTGATGTGCAGATGATGCGCATCTGTCAGCGGGAATCTCACAACAAAGATTTTTATTCCTATCGCGAGAAAGCGATGGTGCGATTGCGCCGCTTGGGCGAGGAGGCTTCCAATCTGCCACCCCGTGAACGGCGACGTGCTACCTATGCTCATAGCGAATTTGATATCGTTGATGCCACCTATTGTTATTATGTCGGTCTTGAAGAACCGATGCTGAAGGCTTTGAATGATATCGATGCGGATGCACTTGAAGCAGATACTGCCCAGTATCTCAACTATCTATATAATATCGGGTCGGGTGGTGCGATCATCAATGGAACGTCTGAACAGATAGCACAGACGGAATTTGACTATCTGATACAATGCTATATGTTGGCTTCAGCCGGACGAGTTGTCATGCCCGATGGTACGATAGCCGGCGGTTATCCTTACTGGCAGGCTAATGCCCTTCAGGCTCTCAGTGAACATCTGCAGAAAGCCAAGATGCGGGATTTTCTCATCCGGAACAATTTGCCGGCTATCCAGTATCTGAATGTAGAACAGATGCCAGATACGCTCTTGGCTGGTAATTTAGCTCAGCGTGCGCTGAACCTTTTCATCTCGTATGGTGATACCTACCAGATAGCAGGTGGTTACCGTACGCTGGCTGAATGTTACTTTGCCATAGAGGATTATAATTCTGCAGGCGACTGTCTGCTTCGTGCCCTGCAAGTGAGCAAGAATATCAAGTCAGCTCCCGATCTGGTGGCTTCTATCCGTGAACGACTTTGTTTGGTATATTCTGCGCTCGACAACAAACAGCAGAGTGACTACAACCGCAATATCTATCTTGACTTGCAGGAGCGAACCCGTCAGGACAGGCAGTTGGAAGCTCGCGCCACCTTGCTTGATGATAATGCTCTGCAGCTCAATCTCATGATAGCAGCGGTACTCGTCATGATATTGCTCGTGGTCATCCTCCTGTATCTCTTCGACCGTATGCGAAGAAGAAAGATACAGTCTAAACCACTGTCTTCCCTGCTTGAACCTTTAGAACAGTGGAAGCAGCGTAATACACAGTATATCAATGATATAAATGAAAGAAAAGAAGAATTGGATGAAGAGATATCTATAGCCCGTGTGCATCTTGATGACAATAAAAAACGTAATCTGGAGCAGCGTGCCAAGGTTTCTTTAGTAAACTGTATCACGCCTTTCATAGACCGCATGATTCATGAGGTGGATAAGTTGACAGAGGATGATGAAAGTACCCCGGATGAGGTAAAACAGGAGCGGTATGAGTATATCTCAGAACTGACGGATAAGATCAACCAGTATAACACCATCCTGACCAACTGGATTCAGATGCGACAGGGAACTTTGAATCTCCGTATCGTCTCTTTCCCTCTCCAGCCGCTTTTCGATATTGTGGCAAAGGGCAAGATGAGTTTCCAGATGAAGAAGATAAAACTCGATGTGCAGCCAACTGCAGCAAAGGTGAAGGCAGACCGCACCCTGACGCTCTTTATGATCAATACTATAGCCGACAATGCACGCAAGTTTACTCCTGCTGGAGGTAAGGTTACTGTTTCTGCAGAGGAACATGATAAATACGTAGAAATCGTCATCGCTGATACCGGTAAGGGAATGGATGAGGAACAATTGGCTCATGTCTTCGACCGTACCTATACGGGCGGTCATGGATTCGGACTCCTCAACTGCAAGGGTATCATCGAGAAATATAAGAAGGTGAGCAGTATCTTCAATATTTGTCATATTGAGGCAGAGAGTGAAGTGGGAAAGGGTAGTGTGTTCTGTTTCCGACTGCCTAAGGGAATCGGACGGATGATCGTTGGTGTCATTCTTTTGTTGGCATCATCCGTGTCGTCTTTTGCATCCCAGATACATCATCATACCCTGGCTACCGGAAAGGTTTCCCGAGAACTCACTTTGGCTGATGCCTTTGCCGACAGTGCTTATTTTAGCAATATCAATGGTACATACCAGCGTACCTTGGCATTTGCAGATTCTTCCATCTACTATCTCAATCAGCATTATCTGCGCCAGTATCCTCAGGGTAAAAATCTGATGGTGAGCAGTCCAAAACTCTCTCAAGCTGCCGAACTGAAATGGTTTGCTGATAGTGTGACGACCGACTACAGCATTATTCTCGACATCAGAAATGAGAGTGCGGTGGCTGCGCTTGCCTTGCATCAATGGACTTTGTATGATAGAAACAATAAGGTTTATACCAAACTCTTCCGGGAACGGAGTACTGATAATACACTGCCTGAGTATGTCCGCACGATGCAGAGTTCGGAAAACTCCAAGACGGTAGCTGTCATACTGCTCTTTCTCCTGTTGTTGCAGTTGCCGATAGCCTACTATCTGCTCTATTATCGCCATGTTGTGACCTATCGCTTTGCGGTGGATCGCATCCGTGATATCAATCTTCTGTTGCTCAGCGACCAGTCTATACCGGAGAAGTTGAAGCGCATCAGGGAAATATGGAGTAAGAAGTCCCGGCATACCCGTGCCAATTTCCGTTTGGATGAGGTGGTGCATGAGATTGAGGAAGAACTGAAACGTGGACTGGATTTATCGAATGGCAAGGAGGCAGATAATCAACTGCTGGAAGATGAGTTGAGACGGGTGCGATTTGAGAATGATCGTTTGCACGTATCTAATTCTGTATTAGATAATTGCCTCTCTACGTTGAAGCATGAGACGATGTATTATCCGTCACGTATCCGACAGTTGATAGAGGCATCCCCCGATGATGTAGCTTCTCTGAAAGAATTGGTAGATTATTATAAATCCATCTATCTGATGCTGAGTGCGCAGGCGATGGAACAGGTGGAAACCAATCTGAAGTGTGATGCTGCGCTGAAGGATTATCTCTTCCGACTGATACAGGAAACCGTGAAGGATCTTGCCAAGGCGCATGGTATTGCCATCACGCAAGTGAAACAGGAAATCAAAACTGTGCATACGGCTTATGCCACCTGCCAGTTTGTCTTCTCAGAATTGAGATACGACGATTCCTTGCATCATCGCCTTTTCACTCCGCTGACCGTGGATATGAGATTCTTAGTTTGTCGCCAAATAGTGAGGGAGATGGGAGAAACGACCAATCTTCGTGGCTGCGGTATCCAGGCAAAGCCTTCTGATGATGGATTCCTGGTCATTGAGGTGGTGTTGCCGAGGATGTTAGTATAGAATCAAAGATAGTTAAAACATAAATTCAACATAGACTCAAATAAACGATGATGGACAATTTTAAAGTAATCATAGTAGAGGATGTACCTTTGGAACTGAAAGGTACGGAAGGAATTTTCAAAAACGATATACCTGAAGCTGAGATTATTGGAACAGCTGACAGTGAGGTGAGCTATTGGAAACTCATCAAACAGCAGTTGCCTGACCTCGTGCTTCTCGATCTTGGTTTGGGCGGTTCCACTACGGTGGGTGTAGAAATCTGCCGCTATACCAAGGAACAGTATCCTAACGTAAAGGTATTGATTTTCACGGGAGAAATCCTGAATGAGAAGCTCTGGGTGGATGTTCTTGATGCAGGTTGCGATGGTATTATCCTGAAGAGTGGGGAACTCCTGACCCGTGGCGATGTGGCTTCCTGCATGAGTGGTAAGAAGATGGTTTTCAATCAGCCGATTCTGCAGAAGATCGTAGAACGTTTCAAGAAAAGTGTCAATAGTCAGTTGATGCGCCAGGAGGCTTTGGTCAATTATGAGATTGACGAATATGACGAGCGCTTCCTTCGCCATCTCGCCCTCGGTTATACCAAGGAGCAGATTACCAATCTGCGAGGTATGCCTTTTGGTGTGAAGAGTTTGGAAAAGCGACAGAACGAACTGGTACAGAAACTCTTCCCTGATGGCAACAATGGTATGGGCATCAATGCTACCCGTCTGGTGGTAAGAGCCTGCGAACTTCGCATCTTAGATATCGACAATCTTGAGGCTGATCCAGAATAAGCTGCGGCATCAAGAAAGATATAGAATAGGATTTAATCAGGAAAAAAATAGAGAGAACGATGAAGAAAATGAAGGTGTTTTCGTATTTGGCTTTAGGTTTGGGCGTGGCGCAAATCCTGCTGATGCTGACTTCGTGGCTGTTGACGGCTGCGATGCCGGAGAACTATAACCGTTCGCTCTTGAGTTCTGAGGGCATCCGCTGGTTCTTCGGACAGTTCCAGAATCATATAGCTTCGCCCGTATTAGTGTGGCTTGTGTTGGGTGGTATCGCTTATGGAGCTTTCTGTAGAAGTGGTATTGTCCATTATAAGCCAGACGAGTATCGTCAGCGCTTTGCAATGGGCGTGGCAAGTTTCGAGTTGGGGGTATTTGTGATTATCATGCTGGCACTCACCCTGTTGCCTCATGCCATCCTGCTGAATGTGATGGGCGGTCTCTTTCCAAGCAGTTTTACGCAGAGCATCATACCTTATACCGCTTTTGCTGTAACCGTAGTCTGCTGCAGTTTCGGTGTTATCAGTGATAACCTGAAAGGAGTGGAGGATATTTTCTGCTGTATGTCGTATGGTATTTCTAAGGTTTCTCCTCTCATCGTGCTCTATGTATTTGCCGCCCAGTTGTTCTATTCAGTTCTGTATCTGATATAAGAACAGTTTCTTGAACGAATCATCATACGTGTTTTTATTATCTTGAAAGAAACGTTTGATGAATATAAAAAAATGAGGCTTCCCGTATTCTCCGTTGCAGGAGAAAGGGGAAGCCTCTGTAAATAACTCTCTATTGGTCCTTTTACCTATGTTGAACCTATTGAACTTTCATCTTTTACTATACTTAATTATTCAGCATGGTAAATGTTATGCATATAAATGGTCTGTTCTTTAACTTATTATCAGCGTATTGTATAACTCTCTTTTGTTTTTACTTGAGTTTTATAACTTTCTTATTTGTTATCCTTGATTTTTATAACTCTTTTGCTTTTATATCTTATGAATTAATGTTTTCAAAATTATCTGCGTCCTCCGAAACTGCCGTGAGAACCGCCACCATTGCTTCTTGTAGGTCCACCTATAGAACGGTTGCCACCACCGAAGGAGCGAGAACTGTTTCCGAAAGAAGCACCACCGTTTCCTGGATTAGAGCGAGGAGTGAAACTCTTGGATGGGCTGGTAGTATTGCCACTGCCAAAGCTGCGCATCATAGAAGAACCACTACCGAAGCCTCCACGATTGCCTCCAAAGAATCCGCCAGGTCTGCTGTTGTTTGATGGATTCTCGCGGGTAACAGTAGTACGAGTACTGCTCTGGCGATTACCAAACTGACGGTTCTGATTGCCGAAACTGCTGCTCTGGTTGCCGAAACCACCATTATTCTGTGGTCTGTTCACGCTCTGAGGGCGGTTGTCGTTGTTACGGTTCATATTTCCGAAGCTCTGTCCATTGCCACGGCTCATGTTTCCGAAGTTCTGTCCGTTGTTGCGGTTTGAGTTTCCATTATTTCGGTTCATGTTTCCGAAACTCTGTCCACGACCGAAATCTCCTCTGTTGAATCCGTCACGCATACCCACTCTTGGATGACCGCCAGGACGTGGACCGCCGAAATTACGTCCGTGATACCAGCTTCTACCACCATTCATTCTCCAGCTGTGTCCTCCACAATAGGAAACGTAGAAGTGAGGGCGTCCGAAGTAGAAGTAGTCGCGGTGAGGATATCTGGCATAGATGCCGAAATGCCAGTAACCAGCGTCCCAGTAGAGAGGGCGATAGAAGTATGTGGCATTGATGAATGTGCGATATTGCCAGTCCAGGAGGATATAGCTCAAGTCCATATTGCGCTGTCTCCAGTAGATTCCGTAGAGGTCATCCACTGTATTGACACTCATCAGATAATCGAGGTTGGTTTCGTAAGCAGCCTCATACTGATCTTCTGTGAGGTTCAACTCGTATGCCATTTTATCTGTCAAGAAGAGAGCTTGCTGGCGAGCCTGCTCGTAACTCATTGCAGATGCAGTAGTGAAGGTTATTGTGACCATTGCTACAAGGGCTAATATAAACTTCTTCATAATCATATCTCTTTATAAATTAGACTTCTTGTTTTATTTCTGCTGCAAAGATACGGCGAAATATCTGGCTGCGGAAAGGTTTTTCCCTAAAGAGGTGGGGGAAATTCCCTAAAGGTCATTATCTTAATGCAATAATTTGTCCCTTATATATAATAAAAGGTGAAAAATTCCGTTATTATTAAAACTTTCGAATGTAATTATAGATGAAATTTTATCAGACTAATAAGAAAAAAGCGTTTGTCTTTAGTGCATTTCTGCTTTTACCTCTCTCAGTTTCTGCCCAGTATCTTTGGCAGGAGGATGTAGATCCGGGTAAGTTGGATTTGGGCAAGGACATTCATTACAATGTGGAGATGCAGGGTTCTTTCTCCAAGGGTAAGACTCCGCTCTGGCTCAATGCCAATAAGCATGGACTCAGTTCGCTGGAGAAGAATAATGGTTATCTCCGTGGTAGTGTCATCCGTCCGTTGGGTACTGATTCAGCCCGTCGTTGGGGCATTGGTTATGGCTTAGATGTGGCAGCACCGATTCATTATACGAGTAATGTAGTAGTTCAGCAGGCTTTTGTGGAAGCTCGCTGGCTGCATGGTGTGTTGAGTATTGGTGCCAAGGAGTATCCGATGGAACTGAAGAATCAGACTTTAAGCAGTGGTAGCCAGACTTTGGGTATCAATGCTCGTCCTGTTCCTCAGATTCGCTTGGCATTGCCAGAGTATTGGACCCTTCCTTTTGCCCATCATTGGTTAGCCATCAAGGGACATATTGCCTATGGTAAGATGACCGATGAGAACTGGCAGCACGATTTTACCCAACGCCAGTCCAAGTATGCTGATGGTATGCTCTATCATAGCAAGGCGGGATATTTGAGGATAGGTAATGAGGGTTCTTTCTTCCCGCTGAGCGTGGAGTTAGGACTGGAAATGGCAGCTGAGTTTGGAGGTACTCCGTATAATTATGTAGATGGGGAGATGAAAGCTATTCCTGCAGAGGGTGGTCTGAAAGGTATGTGGCATGCTTTTATACCAGGAGGCTCCGATTCTACGGATGGTGCTTATGGTAATATAGCTGGTAATGTACTGGGAAGTTGGACCTTCCGAATCAATTATGATGCAGATTCATGGAAACTTGGAGTTTATGGTGATCATTTCTTTGAAGATGATAGCCAGATGTTCTTTCTCGACTATGATGGTTATGGTGAAGGTGACGAATGGCTTGTGGAAAAGAAACACAAGTACTATCGTTATAAACTCAAGGATTTCATGCTTGGTGCAGAGTTAAACCTGAAGTATGGCACTTGGTTGCGCAACATCGTCTTCGAGTACATTTATACCAAATATCAGAGTGGTCCGATTTATCACGACCATACCACAGAGATTTCTGACCATTTAGGAGGTATTGATGATTATTATAACCATGGTACTTATCCGGGGTGGCAACATTGGGGACAGGTGATTGGTAATCCGCTTTACCGTTCTCCTCTGTATAATGAGGATGGACAGTTATACATAGAAAATAATCGCTTTGTGGCTTATCACTTAGGTTTTGATGGTCAACCATCTGAGCGTTTGGGTTATCGAGTGCTTGCCACTTACCAAAAAGGATGGGGAACGTATAATATGCCGTTCAACAAGATGCATCATAATGTGAGTTTCTTGGTTGAGGGTGCATATCACTTTAACCATGATTGGAAGGTAAAAGGTGCTTATGGTATGGATTTTGGAAGCAACCAGATGTTGGGTCATAATGCAGGTTTCCAACTCACTGTCAGCAAATCTGGTATTTTCAAACTTTAATAGAATTAAATGAATATGTTTATGAAAAAATATAGAATTCTTCCTATTGCTTTTGTGGCTCTCATCGGTACATTTGTGATGGTTTTCTCTTCTTGCGAAATGGAAACCAGCAAAAATGGTGATTTGGATGGGTACTGGCATTTGGAAAGCATCGACACGTTGGAGAATGGCGGGACCTGTGATTTCTCTGCTCGCAAGGTGTTCTGGGGAATAGAGCATAAATTGATTCTCATTAGAGATTTGAATGTTGGTCCTTTTGATGGCTTTTATATGAGATTCGATCAGACTGGCGATAGTTTGTTGATTCCTAAGGCTTATCGCAAGAACCAGAATTATCATGAGGGTGACGACGATGCTCCTATCTCGGCTGATGACATGGAAGATTTGCGCAAATACGGAATCAACAATCTTCCGGAAGGTTTCGCTAAGGAAGCACTCAGCGGTAGCAAGATGATTCTTCGTTCGAAGACCTTGCGATTGAAATTCAAGAAGTTCTAAACGGATTCTTGTTTTGAAAATATTCAAAAGTCGGATTGACGTCAATGTCAGTTCGGCTTTTTTGTTGCTTTCTGAAAGTGTTATTTGCTTTTCCATTTTTCCATTTTTTGTTTGTTATACCAAATTCTGCCACTTCAAGTTCTGAAGGACGCTGCAAAGTTACAGTTTCTCCGGCGCTTACTTATCCCTTTTGATGCTTTTCTATCCCTTTCTATCACTTTTGATGCTTTTCTCTTTTGTATTTGTTTTCCCAAATAAGTCATTTTGTCTTACTACAGAAAAAGTGTACACCATTTT
>UMLA01040198.1_pt1 | contig 12167 bp, 7 predicted proteins | sample 1966431 | NCBI WGS metagenome assembly UMLA01 (sample SAMEA4836190, study PRJEB28245) | human gut metagenome | biome: gut microbiome; material: fecal sample | place: Denmark | collected 2008 | reverse complement strand
AAGTAGGAAGAAAACTACTTCGTTTTCCTCCTACTCGATTGTCGGTTCCGTTGCCGGCTGTTCTCTTTGTCACTTTTCATTGTCATTAACTCGCAAAGAACATTATTTTGCATGTCCTTGACATGAGATTTCTGCGTGATTGTTCGCTAATTATGGATTAAAATTCATATATTTGCCAAACGAACGTTTTGAAAAACTCAAATAGTTCTTTGAGGATGCCAGTGCAGTAAATGCTACCGGAATCTTCTTATATTTTTTGTTTTAACAGTAACACTTATCAGTTATGAGTGAAGAATTGAAACCTGGTGCAGAAACGACACCAGATGTACTTGAAAATGCCATGACCGAGGCTACGGAAAACAAGGTCGAGAATGTTGCGTCTGAGCAGGAAATCGAAAATGAACAGGTTGCAGACTATTCTGACATGACTTTGGCAGAACTTTCCCAGCTTTTCGAGAAATTGGCAGGAAGTGATGACCGTATGGCGAAATCTAAGGAAGCAGAGGCGATCAAGGCTGCTTTTTACAAGAAACTTTCTAAGGAAAAGGCATCTGCCGGTCTGGAAGTTTCTGAAGAAAACGCTTCTGAAGATGCAACAGAAGAGAATGTCAAGCCGGAGTCTGAATCTGAGAATGAAAAAGAGACATTGAATCCTTTCGCTGCACTTGAAAACGGATTCAAGGCTATATACATGAAATATAAGAAAGAGCGTGCAGAATACAATAAGAAGGTAGAGGCTGAAAGGGAAGACAACCTTGCCAAGAAACAGGCTGTCATTGATGAACTTAAGGCGCTTGTCGAGAAGCAGGATGACCTCGGGACCGCATTCCCCGCATTCAGGGACCTTCAGGCAAGATGGCGCGCCATCGGACCAGTTCCGGCACAGAACTTCAGGAATCTGAATGATACGTATCAGTTCTATGTCGAGCAGTTCTATGATAAAGTCCAGATAAACAGAGATCTGAGAGACCTTGACTTCAAGAAGAATCTTGAGGCTAAGGAAGAGTTCTGTCAGGCGGCTGAGAAACTTTCCGAGAATGAGAATGTTGTGGATGCTTTCAAAGAACTTCAGAAACTTCACGAGCAGTGGAAAGAGTTCGGCCCTGTTGCAAAGGAGTTCAGAGAGCAGATCTGGGACAGATTCAAGGCAGCGACAGCCGTCATCAATAAGAAATATCAGGCATATTTCGAGGAGCAGAAGACCAAACAGGCCGAGAACCTTGTAGCGAAGACGGCTCTTTGCGAGAAAGTAGAGGCTATAGCTGACAAGGAGGACATCAAGTCTTCCAACGAGTGGAATGCACTTTCCAAGGAGATCGAGGAAATCCAGAAGGAGTGGAAGACCATAGGTTTTGCATCCAAGAAGGAGAATCAGAAGATTTATGACAGATTCAGAGCTGCATGTGACAAATTCTTCGGCAGAAAGCGCGACTTCTATATCCAGTTTAAGGACAACATGAACGAGAATCTTGACAAGAAGATGGCCATTATCCTTGAGTCAGAGGCACTTAAGACCAGTACAGAATGGAAGAAGGCTACAGACCAGTTCATCAGTCTCCAGAACAGATGGAAAGAAATCGGTGCGGTTCCGAGAAAGAAATCAGAGCAGCTTTGGAAGAGATTCCGTGCAGCATGTGACGAGTTCTTTACAGAAAGAGACAAGCATGCGACATCAGAGAACAACTATGGCGCAAACCTCAGGGCGAAGAAGGCTCTCATAGAGGAAATCAATGCCTTTGTTCCTGACGGAGAGACCTCTCTTGCGGAAGCACGTGAGAAATTTGCTGCAAGATGGCAGGAAATCGGTTTCGTGCCTTTCAAGGAAAAGGACAAGATTACCAAGGCATACAATGATGCGATGTCTGCAAAATTCCATGATGCACCTCGCTCCGGAAAGGGTGGCGGACGACAGAATTCAGGCAAGTCAGAGAAGGACCGCCTGATTCAGAAGTACAACAAACTTCAGCAGGATCTCGATACATATGAGAACAACATCGGATTCTTTGCAATGTCGAAGAACTCCCAGCCGCTCATCGAGCAGATGCAGGCCAGAATCGAGGACGTGAAGAAAGAACTCAAGGACCTCGAGTCTCAGATTCATTCACTTGAAGAAACAGAAAAAAAATAACTCATAACGACATTTATGTACTTGCCATATCCCCCGAATGCCGGAGGGTATGGCAAACTAATGAAAAAGACAGATGAACAAAAATACGATTATCGGCTTTGTTCTGATAGGTGTGATTCTTTTCGGATTTACATGGTATCAGTCAAAGGAGTATGAAAAGCAGGCCGAGTATCAGGCTCAGGTTGATTCAATTGCAAGGGCGGAGCGTCTGGCCCAGTACAGGGCGGACAGCATCGCCGGAAGATTGCCGGTGGCAGATACATTGGCAAACGGGGTCAAGCCTGTAGATGATTATAGTCCGGCTCCTATCTACAAAGATTCACTTCTCGAAAAATCACACTCTGAGGAGGCTTCCTTCTATAAGCTCGAGAATGACAAGATTGCAGTGGAATTTACGACCAGAGGTGCTCAGCCATATTCCGTAAAGGTAAAGAATTACAGGAATTACGATTCTACTGATCTCTATCTTTTCCGTCCGGGAGACAGTGAGATGGGCGTTGAAATCTATGCTGGTGAAATCATCAATACCAATGATTTCAATTTCCAGTTGGCTGAGAAGACTGACTCATCTATAGTTATGCGCCTTCCATTTGCGAAAGGTGGCTACATCCAGCAGAAATATACGTTGAAAGAAGGAACATTCGTCGTAAGCAACGAGATGTCATTCGTAGGCATGAACGGAGTGATTCCGAGAAATGTCTCATACTATGATTTCGACTGGGACGTAACTATCCCTCGTATGGAGAAAGGCTATAAGAACGAAGTCCAGTATTCCAAAGTTGACTATTACTTCGGCGGCGACAAGAAGCCTGAAGAAATAGGCCGTGGCAGAAATGCAGACAAGAGGATTGAGAACAGGATGGAGTGGTTCGCATTCCAGCAGCAGTTCTTCTCTGCCATCATGAGACCGGTTAATCAGTTCGCGTCCGGAGAACTTGCCATCAATTTCGTTCAGGAAGATGACGCTTCACATAACCTGATGACATGTTCCGCAAAGATGCGCGGAGATTTCCGCATCGCTGATAATGTAGTGATAGGCAATGAGTTCTATTTCGGTCCTAACCATTACAAGACTCTCAAGTCATACGGCAGAAAATATGAAAAGATTATTCCTCTGGGAGGCTGGATGGTCGGTTGGTTCACCAAATGGGTAATCATCCCGCTCTTTGATTTCCTCCACAAGTTCATCTCGAACTTCGGAATCATCATCCTTCTTATGACATTGTTCATCAAGATAGTTGTCCTTCCGTTTGCATACAAGTCTTATTCTTCATCCGCCAAGATGCAGGCCCTCAAGCCTGAAATGGATAAGATCAATGCCAAATTCCCTAAACAGGAAGACGCATTGAAGAAACAGCAGGCTACAATGGAGTTGTACAAACGTGCCGGCGTAAATCCGATGGGAGGATGTCTCCCGATGTTGCTCCAGCTTCCTATTCTCTGGGCTATGTTCCGGTTCTTCCCGGCATCCATCGAGTTGAGACAGCAGTCGTTCCTTTGGGCTGATGACCTCAGTGCATACGATACGATTCCTTTGCTCGACTTCGGTACAAGGATTCCACTCCTCGGCGACCATATTTCATTGTTCGCTCTCCTTATGGCAGTGTCAATGTTCTTCTACTCGAAGATTACTACACAGAGCCAGATGTCAGGAAACGATCCTAATATGGCTTCTATGCGCTTCATGAGTGTATGGATGATGCCTATCATGATGTTCTTCATCTGTAACAGTCTGTCAGCCGGACTTACTTATTATTATCTTCTCTCGAACCTTATCACTATGCTTGAGACCTGGATAATCAAGAAGTTCTTTGTCCGTCCTGAGGACGTTCTTGCAAAACTCAAAGCTTCAGAAGGAAAGCCAATGCCGAAGAGCAAATGGCAGCAGCGTCTGGAAGAAGCCCAGAAGATGCAGCGTCAGATGATGAAGGAACAGGAAAAGAAGGCAAGACAATAAAATCAGTTGTCATGTCGATAACATCAAAGATAAGAGAAATCAATAGCGAACTGCCACAGGGAGTAAGACTTGTGGCAGTTTCCAAGTTCCATCCTGCCGAATGTATTATGGAGGCGTACAATGCCGGTCAGCGTTTATTCGGCGAGAACAGGCCACAGGAGTTTGCGTCCAAATGCAAGGTGCTCCCGAATGATATCGAATGGCACTTCATTGGACATCTGCAGACCAACAAACTGAAACTCGTTCTTCCATATGCCCACATGATCCAGTCAGTGGATTCCATTCATTTGCTGGAAGATATCGAAAAGTGGTGTGCGTCTGCCGGGAAGACGGTCCGGGTACTGCTTGAACTCCATCTCGGGGCAGAGGAGACGAAACACGGACTTACAGAAGAAGAGATATTGTCAATATTGGATTCAGTATCAATGTATCCGCATGTTTCATTCTGCGGCCTGATGGGGATGGCAACCAATACGGATGATGCTGCTGTGGTGAGATCTGACTTTATGCGTATCGCAGCATTGAAAAATAAAATCAATTCCCTGCATCCGGAACTGTCGGAATTCAAGGAACTTTCCATCGGGATGTCCGAGGATTACAAGATTGCGATAGAATGTGGCGCCACAATGGTCAGAATCGGTTCTGACATATTCGGTCCGAGAGAATATTGATGCCTTGAAGAGGCAGGGAGTTGCAGCCGTTATGGAGATGACGTCAAGTTACTCTGTGGCGGCTGCTTTTTTGTACTCTGAGATTCTCAGACCGGTGAGTTTCTTGAAATCTTTAGAAAAATTGCTGGCGTCATTGTAGCCTACAATCTCTCTGATCTCGTCAATGTTCATTTCCGGATGTTTCTCCAATATATTGCAGGCCTCTTTAAGCCTCAGTTGGTTTCTCCATGACCTGAAATCCATACCGAACTCCTTTTTCATAAACCATCTGAGAGTTGGAATGTCTGTATTAAGTTCCTGAATGATAGTGCTATATGGAATATCCTTGCGGAGATACAACTTGTTTTCAGTCCAAGCCGAAATCTCGTGACGGAGTGCCTCAATGCTGACAGATGAAGGAAGATAATATGATGGTTGCGGTGGATTCATGGTTTCTTGCTCTTTTGTAATCTTTGTCTGCTCAATAGCAGGCAGGATATAGGCTGTCTTCCTGATATAATGCACGAACAAACCTGTTACGGTCGAATAGCAGACTATATAGCATGGCACAAATATCAAATAACCTATGATGTCTGTGAATATGGTTATGAATGCTGAGATGCCGACAACCAGCATTAGGTCGAAGCATATTCGTATCCTCCTCAGGCTCATATCATTATTGTCAGCATAATATGAATCGGCATCACGTACTGTAGCATGATAGGCAAAAAGAAAAGTTGTCGAATATAATACCATCTGCTCGAAATATATCGCTGCGAATATCCAGAATGCCCACTGGTAATATTTCGGAAAGAAAAAGTATAAAATGACCATTGAGGCTACTATTGCCGTGATTACAGCAAGATTAGTGAGCAGATATTTCCATCTGATGTAGTCCGGCCGAATCAGAACTGTCATTGTGGATGAAAGTAAAAAGGCCTGGTATAATGATATTATCAATGTTATGAAAGACTCAATCTCAGGATGTTATCCTTTTATGAAACATAATATGTTCATGATACCAAGTGACGAAAATGCAATGATCAAGAGAACTTGGGTCATTCTGACTTTTCTGAATCTTGGCGTTTTGGGAAGTTTGTTGGTGGCTAAAATGACTGACAGCAGTATCAGAACTACTGCTGAGATCATCATCAATATTTTATATGTGGACTCCATTATTCTTCGGTTATATGTTTATATTGTAAATATACGCGTTAAATTCTTGATTCTAACCATCAAATCATTGTTTTTTTAACTTTTCTGTTTATATTTGCAAAATCAACAGCGGAAACATCCGTTTCCCGTTTTATTTCAAGTTACCCTGTCAAATACAAGTTTTGATTGATTGCATCATGGTATTTTGATTTTGGGGTACAAACCAGAATAGTTATCACTGTACTCGCACAGTACAAAAACACATTTATACATATATGACACACACTCTGTTAGAGTTGACTAAGATGTCAGAAGAACAGCTTAGGTCATTGGGTGAAGAACTCCATATCAAAAAGGCCAATGAGATGGACCTCAGTGATTTGAGTATGTCAATTCTGGATGAAGAAGCCAAGATTGCTTCAAAGATTCCGGATCCGGAACCGCCGAAAAGAAAAAGAGGACGTCCTCGTAAAAATGAAGCGGGCCAGTCTGACGAAGCCGGAAATCAGAAAAAGCCGGCAAAAAATGCTAAAACCGTCGAGAGGCCGGTGAAGGTCAATGATAAAAAGGCTCCAGTTAAAGCTGAAGGAGCCGACAAACAGCCTGATCTGTTCAGTATAGAAGAGGGTAAGTCTGTATTGGTACCGGAAAAATCGGCAGCTGTAGCACAGGAACAGCCGGCTCCCAAGAAACGTGGCCGTAAACCAAAACAGGCAGTTGTTACAGGACAGCCTGTTGCTGAGGTAAATAAAGTCCCGGCCCAGCCGAAGACCGAAAATGTGAAGGCTCAGCAGGAAGAGAATACACAGAAAACTTCAGTCAAGCCGGCACAGGTACAGACACCTGCACCACAGGCAACTGCACCACAGCCTCAGCAGCCGAAAGAAGAAATCAAATATGCTGACCGACACACTATCGTCCTGCCTCCTCTTCCTCCGAAAATCAAGAAGAACAAGCAGGGGAACAACAATAACGGCGGTCCGCAGAATAACAATCAGAATAATGGTCAGAGCAATAATCAAGCTGCCGGAAACAGGCCGGCAAATGCTCAGGCACAGGTCAATGCCAATCAGCAGAACCCTCAGCCTCAGCAGCAGAGGCCTGCACCAAAGCCAAAGATTGAATTCGAAGGAACTGTACGTGCGACAGGCGTATTGGAAATCATGCCTGACGGATACGGCTTCCTGCGTTCATCTGACTACAATTATCTGAACTCTCCTGACGATATCTATGTATCGCAGAACCAGATAAAGAACAACGCCCTCAAGAACGGCGATACCGTAACCGGAGAAATCCGTCCTCCTAAAGAGGGTGACAAGTATTTCCCTCTCGTCAAGATTGACTTCATCAACGGACGTACTCCTGAGTTCATCAGAGACCGTATTCCGTTTGATTTCCTTACTCCACTTTTCCCGGATGAGAAATTCAATCTTCTCGGACATGGTCATGAGCACGATCTTTCCTGCAGGATTGTGGATATGTTTACGCCTATCGGAAAGGGCCAGCGCGGACTCATCGTGGCTCAGCCTAAGACCGGTAAGACAGTCCTGTTGAAGTCTATTGCCAATGCTATTGCGGATAACCATCCTGAGGTATATGAAATTGTTCTCCTGATAGATGAGCGTCCTGAGGAGGTTACCGACATGAGCAGAAGCGTGAAGGCCGAAGTGGTTGCTTCCACCTTTGACGAGCCTGCCGAAAGACATGTAAAGGTTGCCAATATGGTACTTGAGAAGGCACGCAGACTTGTAGAGTGCGGTCATGATGTCGTTATTCTGCTTGACTCCATTACACGTCTTGCAAGGGCGTACAACACTGTTCAGCCTGCATCAGGGAAGGTTCTCACCGGTGGTGTGGATGCAAATGCCCTCCAGAAGCCTAAGAGATTCTTTGGAGCGGCCCGCAATATTGAGGGCGGAGGATCATTGACAATTCTCGCAACTGCATTGACTGATACCGGTTCGAAGATGGACGACGTCATCTTCGAGGAATTCAAGGGTACAGGCAATATGGAGCTTCAGCTTGACAGGACACTTGCGAACAGAAGAATTTTCCCTGCTGTCAATGTCATTCTTTCGAGCACCCGTAGAGATGATCTTCTCTACAGCCCTGAACAGGCACAGCGCATATGGATTTTGCGTAAACTCCTTGCTGAGATGAATCCTACAGAGGCCATGAATTTTATGATTCAGATTATGGACCAGTACCAGACTAATGATGAACTTCTTGACAATATGAACAAGGTTTCACCTAAGGATGCCAAGAGTTACGATTACTAGTAATTTGCAATCACTATAACAAATCGCCCGGCTACTGATTTTGTAGCCGGGCGATTTTAATACTATTCTAATCAGATAACTCAATATCTGTCCCAGTAGCTTGTGCTCTTCTTGAATTTGAGAAGGTCAGCAAGTGCAGCCGCATTGGCGGCGATTCTGAAACTCCAGGACTGCCATGTTCCTGTAGGCACCCAAGAAACGGAGATGTTGAAGCAGTGGAGGTCGTAGGTGGCACTCAACTGCGTGGTGGTCATCTTCATGGCCATAAGGTCGAAACCTGTTGTAGCATTGAGAGACATCTTAGGCGTAAGCTTGACATTTCCTGACAGTCCCAGCGTCTGGGTAAATCTGTTGTTCGTGATGAGCTGCCCATTCGTATATTGATATGACTTGCTGTACGAGAATGAGTAGTTTATATTTACTGACCACGGGACATTAGGATTTGTGTAATATAGCCATCCTCCAGGTATATATTCACCGGTTATAGGATGATAATATATTCTTCTGTAATAGTCTGCGCTGGAGATGTTTTCTCCTCCGCCTCCACCCATGTTGTTTCCTGTTTTGGATCCGTCGTTGCCGTTTATGGCGCCTTTTCCAGACAACGAGTAAGACAATGACGCACTGGCATTGGTAAGTCTCAAAGGCTTGTTCCATCCTTGTGTCTGGACATTGAACTTATTGATTTTGCGACCGCGTTCGTCTATGGCGTAAGGATCGAAATTGACATTGGCGCTGATGCCGACCTTTTCGAATACGGAGGTTGACATCGTGATGCCGATGTTGTTCATTTTCAATGAATCGGCGAGGAAGTTGTATCCGGTGCTGAGGTTCAGCTGGTCTATCAGCTTGACTTTCTTGACCCCGGCTCCTGTCGTATCACGCAGGTCACGGACTTTGGCCTCCAAGTTGTTTCCGATAGACAGACTCATTGTTGCGGATTTGCCCTTTCCTGGAGGGGAGTAGAGCTGTCCGCTGTAGATGTTGTAGTCGTATGTTTTTTCTACACCGAGTGTGTCCTTATATACCATTGTCCTATAACCGTTTGCATAGGTTCCCTTCTCCGGGGAGAATGAGAAGGACAATGATGGTGACACCACATGTCTGATGGCCTGTATCTTGTGCGCCTTTCCGAAATTGAACATACCGTACAGTCTGGTACTCATGGATAGGCTACCGGAGTAGTTCTGGCTGATTCCGAATGCGCTGAACTGTCCTGCATCGTGGGCTTCCACCCTGTTGGTTTCAGGATTGAATTCGTAGTCGGTCTTGCGGAAGAACCAGTTCTGTCCGTAACTTACGCTCGGCGTGAAGTTCAGGTACTTTGCCAATGTGAAGTTCGGAAGACCGATCTGGAAGTTGTGTGTCATACCATTCTGGAACTTGTCCATGAAGCCGTCTTTCATGAATTCCGAGGACTTGAAGCTGATTTTGTTCTGTAACGTGGTATTGTAACCGAGGGAGAACTTCTCGTAGAATCTCTCTTTTCCGATTCTGTTCTTCCTCTTGAAAGGGTAGAATCGGGTTACGGAGAATGTCAGGTTCGGCAACGTGAATGTATATGAACTGTCCCGTGAATTCTGGTTATGCAGGGCATTGACGGAAAGGTTGAACTTGCCGTTCCAGTTCTTCGAGTATGAAATGGATGATGATGCCTGGTTCTGCAGAGCCTCCGTTATGGATGTGGAGTTGTATCTGTTGTTGGAAGGGCTGGAAAAGTTCACCGACGCACTGAATGTGGTTCCGGGATGAGCTTTGGAGTCCTGTGTATGTGACCATTTGAGACCGAAGTTTCTTGTCTGGAAGAAATCGGTGCTTCCCCTTTCTCCTGTCTGGTCATTGGATATGTTCAGGGAGAAGTTTCCGTTGAACTTGTAATTGACTTTATATCTGGAATTTACGTCGATGGCCCATGAACCGAGAGTATAGATGTCTCCTGTTATTGACAGGTCCAGATACTTTCCGAAGACGAAGTACATTCCCAGATCTCTCAGGTAGAAACCTCGTGAGTTCTCCTCTCCGAAGGTCGGCATGAGAAGTCCAGTCGCACGGTCCGGACGCTTAGGAATGAATCCGAATGGCAGTCCGATCGGCAGGGGGACATCCTCAATGACAGGGTATGCAGGCCCGAACACCGTTTTCTGTGACGGCTTCGTAATGACCTTGGCAGCGGTAAGATGCAGGTAATAGTGGGGATGCTCGAGGTCGCAGACTGTATATTGGCCTTTTGTAATGTTGATGGATCTGTCAGGCAGCATCTTGATGTTCTTTCCGTGCAGCAAACCGTCTTCCTGCTGGGTTATCATGTTGGTAATCCTGGCCTTGCGGGAATTGAAGTTGTATCTCACCTCTTCCATGGAGTACTCGGAGCCGCCTTCTTTCATCTTAGGCTGGCCTTTTACTTCCCCCGTCAACGTGTCAAGTGTTCCCTTGGCATAGACGGTTCCAGTCTTCATGTCATATTCCATGTAGTCTGCGGAAAGTTCCATGTTGCCGTACTTCACGGTCACGTCCCCATAGTAATATATCTTTCTCTGGCCATCTGAGAACACTTCCACTACTGAGTCCTTCGCCGTGGAGAAAGCCGGTCTTTCCAGCGAACTCTTCTTCATCATCGCTGCTGAATCTATGCTGAAGAGGGAATCTGCTATGTGAATCGAATCCAGCACCGCTCTCATTGAGTCGGTTATCGGCGGCACGCTGTCTTTATTGTAGGCGACTGCCTGGCTGAATGTCCTTTTAGGTGGACGGCGACGTCCCTTGCCGTCTTGCGAGACGCCAGGTAAGGTCGCTGAAATGAACAAGGCAATGAGTCCGGCCCAGAGCCAGACCTTGCTGCGTATATGTTTACGACTGTTATCCGAAGGTATCAACGTATATATTCTATGTCTAAGAGTCTCCAATTATATTCCAAATAGCCGAACTAAGGGTATAAGAATCCGTTTTTCGACAAATTTTCTTATTTTTGCAAAATACAAATATAAGACCATTTTGAAAAATAAGCAAACACATAGGATCCTGCTGATGGCTGTAGCCGCATTAATGCTGTCATTGGCAGGGAATATTTCCCTCAATGCGGCCCAGGACGGGCGCCTGGGGCTCAGGACAGTCTGCATTGATGCCGGCCATGGCGGTACTGATCCCGGTTGCGTCAGCAAGGACAAGAAAACTTACGAGAGCAAAATTGCGCTGGATGTCGCAAAACGTCTTTCCGATAAGATTAAGGCCGGCTTCCCGGATGTGAAGGTGGTCATGACACGCTCCACTGACACGTTCATCACTCTTGCGGGACGAGCCGATGTGGCCAACAAGAACAATGCGGATTTGTTCATTTCCATTCATGTGAACACCGCATCTTCTTCTGCAGCAAACGGTTATTCAATCCATGTCCTAGGCCAGTCATCCAACAAGAACAGGGATTTGTTTGCCTATAATATGGACGTTTGCAAGCGTGAGAACTCCGTAATCATGATGGAGGATGACTATACGACCAAATATCAGGGCTTCGATCCGTCTGACCCGGAGTCGTTCATTTTCTTCAATCTCATGCAGAATGCACATTTGGAACAGAGTCTGCGTTTCGCTGAGGATGTGGAGAAAGCCATGTCTGCGGGACCGATGCGGACCAGCCGCGGAATATGGCAGGACCCGTTTTTTGTCCTCTGGAAGACTGCAATGCCTGCGGCATTGATAGAAATCGGCTTCATGTCCAATGCGACTGACCTTGCATCCATGCGGACCGAAAGCGGACGCGAGAAAATCGCCCAGGACATCTATGTCGCTTTCAGCGTGTTCAAAAAAAGATATGACCGCAGTGTCAATGTTAAAGTTGGCGCTGCGCCTGCTTCCGCCAAGCCTGCTGTCGCCGGAACTGCCGGGAAAAACACTCATGCTGCTGTCAATGCAAGTCAGGTGAAAGCCGTTTACGGGACTCAGGTCCTTGCTTCCGGAAAACTCATGAAAGACAACGACCCGTTTTTCAAAGGCTACAAAGTCAC
>UMLA01004986.1_pt1 | contig 12177 bp, 3 predicted proteins | sample 1966431 | NCBI WGS metagenome assembly UMLA01 (sample SAMEA4836190, study PRJEB28245) | human gut metagenome | biome: gut microbiome; material: fecal sample | place: Denmark | collected 2008 | reverse complement strand
TGTGAAGCCGGTACACCGTTCCATTTGCCTATGTATCCGCAAGGGTCGTTTGCACCACCGGCAGCAGTAGGCGAGTAGAATGAGATTTCGATAAGACTTTCTGTCGGATCCCATACACCGTTGGCGGTGTTTTCCCACAATGTCTCAAAGTCGGGCAGCAAGTCGTGCTTGCCAGAGTTGATAAGCTGTGCGGCAGTTTCGGCAGCGTCTTTCCATTTTGATGTATCGTTTACAGGATATCCTGCCCATGTAGCGTATACTTTAGCCAGCAATCCTAATGCGGCACCCTTAGAGAAACGGTAAGAATTGTCGCTACGTAAATCGTCGTCTGTTGCATACGGCAATATTTCAGCAGCGTATTTCAAGTCTTCTTCTATGAACTTATATACTTCAGCCGGTTCTGCCTGTACAAATGTTTCCGGTTTCTGGTGAGATTGTTCTGTATTAGTAAACAAAGGCACACGGTTCCAACGGCGAACCAACTCGAAGTAGTAAAGAGCTCTCAATGAACGTGCTTCGGCAGCATAGATCAATGCTTTCTTTTTATCCGACTGGCTGTAGCTATCTATGTGCAGTGACAGCTGTTCCAGAAAATCGTTTGCGTTATAGATTCCCATATACAGCGATTGCCATGCCTGCTGTACTTCCGATTGTGTAGCTGGATAAGCGTTGGTAGGGACAATACGGAAATTTTCCGTATTGCTACCTTCTACTTGTTCCATATCGGTACCCAAGCTGAAGTGGATAGACAAGTAGCGGCCATACATCGCTTCTCTCACGTTAGTTCGGTATACGCCTAAAAGTACGTTTTGTGCTTCGTCGGCGTTGGTCAGGTAGTTCTTCTTTTCTACTTCTACTTTATCTTCTTCTTCCAAGAAGTTGCTGCACGAAGTAGAACCCAGAGTAACTAGTCCTGTCAGTAATAAGGTATATAATTTATGTCTTTTCATACTGTTTCGTTTTTATTAGAATTGTAAATCAAGTCCTATAGTGAAGATACGGCTCTTAGGATATGCACCCCAGTCAAGTCCCGGTGTCATCGGGTTGTTTGCAGCTGTACTTACTTCTGGGTCGTAACCGCTATATTTGCTCAGGCAGAACAAGTTCTGTGCGCTTCCGTATACGCGGAGTTTCTGTACATAGAACTTCTTAGTAAGTTTCTGCGGAATGGTATATCCCAAAGTGACGTTCTTCAAACGAATGAATGAGCCATCTTCTACGAAACGTGAATATACTTCGTTGGTAATGTAACCGTTTGTCTTCGGAACGAGGTTAGATGCGTTTGTAGGCGACCAACGGTCTGCTACTTCCGCCATCATGTTACGACGGCCCAAACGAGTCTGAGTACTGTACAGACGGGTTGCGTTGTATAAATCGTTACCGTAGTTAAACTGGAACATGAAGCTGAAGTCTACACCCTTGAAGTTGAAATTGTTGGTGATACCACCATACCACTTAGGCAGTGTGTTACCAATTACTGTACGGTCTTTAGTAGTGATTTCACCGTCGCCATCTTGGTCTTTATATTTTACACATCCCGGTTCCAAGCTTGTATCTTTAGTTTTGTATCCGGCGTTATTTACTACACCTTCTTTCAATATCCATTTTCCGTCAGGAGTCTGGTTGAAATCAGAGTATTGGTAGATACCGTCGAATTCATAACCGTATATCAAGCCCAGTGATTCGCCTACTTTTGCGATGTAGTCGTAAGAAGTAAAGTTGCCGTCGAATCCTGAACGTGCATACATTGCGTCTACTCCCGATGCCAATGATTTCAATTCGTTATGGATGAACGAAATGTTGAAATTGGTTTGCCAAGTGAAGTTCTTAGACTGAATGTTTGTGCTGTTGATACTTAATTCAATACCTCTATTCTGAATCTTACCTACATTTTGCCACTGAGAATCGAAACCTGTTACGTGTGCCAACGACTGTGCTAACAGCAAGTCTTTGGTGTTCTTTATAAAGAAGTCGGCAGTCAAGCTCAAGCGGTTAGCAAAGAAACCCAAGTCTATACCTGCGTTGACTGTAGAAGATGCCTCCCACTTCAAGTCGCTGTTACGCAGCTGCTTAGGAGTTAATACAGTTACTATTTGGTTTCCTACACCGTATTTAGAGTCTGTATAAAGATCGAGCGACAAGTAGTTCTTGATACGGTCGTTACCTACAAGACCCCATCCTAAACGCAATTTCATGTTAGAAATCCAATCCAAGTTCTTCATGAACTTTTCTTCAGATACACGCCATGCGGCAGAGAATGAAGGGAAGTATCCCCACTTATTGTTCTTAGAGAATACTGTAGAACCATCGGCACGCATTGTTGCAGTGAACAAGTAGCGGTTGTCGTAGTTGTAGTTGGCACGTGCAAAGAATGAAAGCAGCGAGTTGTCGCTATAATCAGAATTTACTTTGCTCGGAGTAGCTCCAAGACCTAAGTTATTGTTGCCCAGGTTATCGAATGGGAAATCCATTGCCTGACCGTATAAGTACTCAGTAGTCTTGTGCGAAACTTCATGACCCAACATTACATCGTACTGATGCTTTTTGATTTTCTGTTTCCAAGTCAAGGTGTTACTGTTTACCCAACGTGAGTCGCGTTGCATCTGGCTTGAACCATAAGGCTTACCACCGTTACGGTATGCTTCTTTTGTCTTCTGAGAATAGAATATGTCTGTTCTGGTGTTGGTAGTGTTGTAAGTGGCAGCAGTACGGAAAGTCAATCCTTTTCTGATTTCCCAGTTTAAAGCACCGTTAGCCGACCAATATTCAGAGCGTTTCTTGTTAGTTACGTTTTCAGTCTGCAATACAGGGTTTACCTGAGCGATATTATCGTTTCCGTCTTCCAACATAGTAGGGTCGATGAAAGCGTTCAGCAATTCGTAATCAGTCATGCTGTTACCTGCAGTAGGACGTGCACTGATAATCTGTGCCAACATGTTGAAACGACCAGTGTCGGCCGATGTACCTACACCTTTACGGTTAGTCTGGGCATAGTTGAATGTAACATCCAACGATACCTTCTTAGTCAGCTTGTTAGTATAACGAAGCTTTCCGGTAGTCTTGTCGAAACCACTGTTGTTGAAGATACCTTCTTCTACGTAGCGCGACAAAGAGCCTGAATATTTAGACTTGTCAGTACCACCGATGATGCTTACGTTATGATCGGTAGACCAAGTAGGATTGAAAGTCTGGTCTTGCCAATCGATACCTTCTACACCGATAAAGTCGTCGAGCGACTGATAACGGTATGGGTTGCCTTCAGAGTCATTTCCTTCCTGGAAGTAAGAGGTCAAGTATTTATCGTTAATTTCACCCTGCAGTTTTACGAATTCGTACGGGCTAAGCAAATCGAGTTTCTTAGCGATGCTACGGTAAGTGGCAGAGCCCTTATAAGTAATGATAGGCTTGCTTTCCTTACCCTGCTTGGTAGAGATCAAGATAACACCGTTTGCTGCGCGAGAACCGTAGATGGCAGCCGAAGAAGCATCTTTCAATACAGAGATGTCTTCTATATCCGAGTCAGACAGATAGCTGATATCGTCTACCTGGAAACCGTCTACTATATAAAGAGGTGCATTATCACCAGTCAAGGTACCCACACCACGGATGTTGATGTTGAAGCCAGAACCCGGCGCACCATCTGTCTGGGTAATCTGAACACCGGCAACCTGGCCGCTCAACGCTCCCGCCAAGTTACTTGTTTTATAACCCTCGATGTCTTTTCCACCTACTGATGAAAGAGATCCTGTCAAGTCGCTACGTTTCATAGCACCGTAACCTACAACTACTACTTCTTCCAAAGTCTTATTGTCGGGTTCCAGTTTTACGGTTACTTTGTTCTGTCCTTGGAAAGTCAAGGTTTTGCTTAAGTATCCTACGTAAGAGAAAGTAATCTTTGCTCCTTTCTTAACTTTCAGAGAGAAGTTACCGTCGAAATCGGTAATGGTACCATCGGGTGTACCCACAACTTGTACGGTAGCACCGATAAGCGGTTGGTCTGTCTCGTCTATAACAACACCGTTCAGTGTTATTCGCTGAGCGTACAGACATACAGACATCATCAAGGCAAGGAGGGTGATGAACCCTCTTTTGCTTGCCGATTTTATAGTGTATTGATGCATAAATCTATATGATTAATGGATAATTGAATTAAAAATTAGTATCAAGCCAGAATACGATAGGACCTGTTTCTGTTTCTTTGTTTACATTAGTGACGTTGTCGCTATATGTCATATTCATCATGAATATACCGTTTGCCCAACCTAATACTTCCTGACCGTCTTCTGCACGCTGACAGAATTGGTTAGCGTTTATTACGACTGAGAATTTGTTTTCTCCGTCTGCATTGTCTACATAACCCAATGTCTTGTCGGTTAGATTGGCCTTTGGGTTATTTCCATTAAAGTAAGACATTGGTGCTTTTGCTCCATATCCAGCGCCGCATTGATCCCACAATGCTTTCATGAACGGTGACTGTTCACAGTTCTTATTGTTTGCTTGTGGCCCACCCGACATAATAGGAGTACCATCTTGATATTCTCCATTAATGTTGTAATAGATAGGATTACGTCTGAAGTCTAATACAAACTTGCTCATATCTATTTTGTTAGTGATGGTAGGAGTAACAGAACGTCCACCCTTCTTTGGATTTACTTGCAGAACGAATGGAGTGTATTCTATCTTTCCTTCAGTTTTATCAGCATTAGAGTTGTGGAAGAATACTGGCACTGTTACAGAATAAGCCTTTTTGCCAGAACCTGCAGTAGCTGTTACCAATACTACAACACATTTTTGTACAGGAGGCAGAGCACCAATATTCAATTTACCAGTCTTAGCGTTGATTTTTACGTTATTCCAAGCAGTAGAACCACCAACGTCTACTCCGGCAGTTGTACCTACGCTCCAAGTCAATGTCTTTTTACTGTCGGTTTCTGGAGTGTTGAAATCATCATTATTGTTGAACTCTTCCTTTTCTGCGAGTCTAAATTGGTTCGCGTAGTTTTCGGCAGGAGTCAATCCCAAGTTGTTTCCGTAGCGGATGTATGTAAACTTGTTGGGGTTTTCAGTGACATTGATAATTAACTCTGCGGTTTCGCTATTCTTATCGTTTGATGCTTTTACGGTGAACTTGTGTTCTCCTAAAGTTAGTTTATGACCCTTTTTGCCAGAGATTGTTCCGGTCTTTCCGTCCAATGATACGATGTTCTTATCTTCGGCAGAGATAGATTCAAATACGAATACAGGTTCTGCACCCTTGAATCCTGCTTTTACAGGAATTTCGAATTCTACTTGTTCAGTAACAGGAGTCATTTCGTAAGCGAAGTTAGAAATAGGCTCGATGTATTCTACTACGTTCAGTGTGAATACGTTGTTGAATACTACACCTTCTGTGCTATAGTCGTTCTTAACGCGAACTGAGACAACATATTTTTCGCCGCTCTTAAGTCCGTGACCTTCGGCTACAGAGATAACACCAGTCTTAGCGTCGATAACGAATTTGTCTGAAGCGGGCGAAACGCTTTCTATAGAATAAGCGATGCCGTCTGTAGAACCCTTGAATGTAGGAACTTGGCTAACGAAAGATGTGTTGCCCGATTCTTCTGTAGCTTCTTCCAATTTACCTGTAGCGTAAGTCAAAGCCAACGGCTTAGAAGTTACGTTTACAGTAAGTGCGTTAGCGAATAAACCTTCTTCGCTGTCGCTACCCGATACGGCAGTGTTCAACTTAAGGTCAATAGTGTAAAGTCCCGGTTCGATAGCATTAGAGCCGCGAACGATAGAGATTGTTCCGTCTGAAGAAACAGCGAACATCGGGTTCTTCTTGTTGTCGACGATAGTCTCGCCCAAGCGAACGCTTGATATAGAATATCCTGTAATAGAGATATGGTTCTGTTCTGTAGTAACCTGTGCGGTAGGCAATTCTACTGTACTGTTGGCATCGATGATGTCAGCGAAATCGGCAACCAATGCTTCCGGAGTAACAGTGATGCCTTCGGGCACACGCTTCAAGAAGTTTACACTGATAATGTCGTTGTAAGTGAAAGTACTTCCGCTTGCTACACACGAAACAGAAATCTTATAAACACCTACCGGGGTTGTTTCATCGCTTTCAATGTGTACGGTTCCGCTAGTAGGATTAATCTCGAACAAGTTGCCTGTGTAAGCCTGTCCGTCCAAAGTAACTCCTGTGATAGTGAAGTCAGAAGGTGTGGCTCCCTTGTAACTGGGTTGTGCAATGTCGCTACTCATGCCAGGACCTATATCGGTCATGCTGGTATAGTAGAGAATAAAATCGGTTTTGTCGGTGGTTTCTGTTTCCGAGCATGAAGTTACGCCCAGCAATGCGAATACCATAACCGTCAAAACTCCCAAAAATCGGGATAAGATGCTGTGTCTTACGTTCATTTGATTCTGAGATTAAGAGTTAGAGTTATTAGATTATTTTATTTTTGCTTGCAAATTATAAGTCTTGCCGTCTACTGTAACTTGCAGTGTCACGCCGTCGGCATGGAATGTATTGCGTGTCTCTTCCGTGTTGTCGGTAAACTTAGCGTCGAGTTCCATGTTTGCGTCATAAGCTCCGTCTATCGGTTTGATGATAGTGATGAGGCGAGATGCTCCGTTGATAGGCTTACGAACATTGAATTTCATGCCTAAACGCTTTCCGCTTGCTTTAGAAATGGCATCAGCAGTATTATTCCATACTTCTGTTTCCTTGTTGTCTATTTTACCTTCAAGCGCTCCGGTTGTAGAGCCTTCAGCGTAGAAAGAACGCAATACCATGTTGTTACCGTCGGTAAAGGTAGTGTGGAGTCCTGCTGTTTTCTTGTCGGCGTCAGCATCGGCTACTGTAGGACATTCATCAGTTGTAACCATGTGGAAGTTCAAGTTCACTTTGTCTTTGTTTCCATCACCAAATGCTTCATCGGCAATAACGAAGAATGTCTTGTCTACGAAGAATACCGTACGGCGGTGAGTCAAACCTTCTCTCATCTCGAACTGAGTAGAAAGAACGTCAACATTTACACCGTTCATTTTTTCTGTATACATGGTAAGGAACTCTCCTTTACGGTGAGTTGCGTCTGGGTCTTTACTCAATGCGGTCAAAGTGTTGTGGTTTACTGCCGCTGCGAAATCTTTGCGTAACGGGTCACCTTCGTATCCATGACATCCTGCATCGGGGAAGAATATACGTCCGTTGCGATAAAGACTGAATGTCTGATTATCCGGCTGGCAGTGCCATTTAGCTTCAGGATTATAATTGTTCTTCAGTACCATCATGGTAGAGTTTTCTGTCCAACCGCTACGAAGCATGTAGTAACCTGCTGCCGAATACGCTTTGGTGGTGTACGAAGGCACAGTACCTTTGGCACGTTCGTATGCCATGTACTTCATTTCTTCATCGTCGGGATAGATTTCGCTGTATTTCTTGAAGTTCTTAATCTGAATGCTCTTACCTAATCTGTCTGAACGTGTATCGTTGTAATTGTCGATAGTATAGTTAGGATAGATTATGTCTTTCAGGAAATTAGTAGCGTTTTTCAGCTTCGATACGAACGAAGCCGGCAGCAAATCTGTCTTATCGTTAAGCGACAACAGATAATAGAGGCTGAGGCAGTTGCTTACTGAACCGATGTGATAGCTCGGGTCGAGGTCGGCATGTACACCGTCTTCAAGGAACTGAGAACCTATTTCCGTATCGAGCATAGTAGATGCTTCGTTTGTCCATTCTGCGGCGTTCTTAAATTCCGGCATCAATACATACGGCTTGTATCTGGCTTAAGCGAATGTTGTCGCCCGGAGTCTGATAGTAGTTCTTGCGAATCATTTCTACATGATCGGCTATAGAAATCAAGAATGTAGAAAGCCACTCTGGTGTGAAGTTGGTAGATTGCAGATAGTACTGCATTACGTTAAGCTGCGACAGCAAACGTTCGGCGGTCTGCAGTCCTTTCCACTGATAGTTTGAGTTCTTATCAGTTTCGTTATCGTCTAATTTTGCGTTAGGACATGGATAAGCCGCCATCCAGCTTTGGTAGGTCTCTATCCAGTTCTTGATATAATCTTCGTTTTTGGTTACGCGATATGTCTTGGCCTGCGGTTCCATCCACTGCCAACGGTGACGCTGATATTTGAATTCTGCGCTGGTTACTCCTTCTACCTGCAAATCCCAGTCGATAACGGTTTGTCCGTTTTCGTCTTTCTTCTCGAATTTGTAGAATGTGTCGTCAGACGTTCCTTGCTTATTGTCTGCGCCTAAGTCGGCAGAAAAGCCGCGAACATAAAACTGATGCAGCAAAGCTTGGTCGGCCATAGCTTTTTCTGCGGCAGAGTAAGATGTGTTAATCAAGTCGATGCTTGGATTGATTACGTTGCTACGGTTGCGATAGTACTGCAACAATTCATAGCATGCGTAATAATCTTGACCAGCCTCGTGGTAAGCTTTCACTTTTTCCAACCCTGGGTAGTCGAGATTTAACTTTTCGAAAATGCCTTCAGTGATAACATCATTGGGCTTTTCAGTCGGCATGATAGTACCCTCTATCACTCCTGAACCCTTTAGAGTCTCGTCGTCTTCAGTGCACGCAGTAAGCGCCATCGCTGCGATGAGACAGAGATGTAGTTTATTCATAGATACTCTCTTTTAAGAAATTATTGATTAGAACTTTAGTGACGCAAAGTTATAGGTTAACGTTTGTATGTACCGTAAAGATAACTTTTCTTTTCCATAATATCGTACAATCAATGCAACATTTGTTCTGAGAACTTTTAAAATTGTACAAAATGCGATTATACGTATGTTTAGAGCGCTTGTTTATCAGTGTTTTGAGGCGTATAAATGCGGTGGCACTGTTAGTGGAAGTGTGATGGCATGCGATGAAAAAGTTGAAAGCTTGGCATGAATTCTATAAACTTAGCCTAAGTATATAAAAACTTAAGCTAAGAATATATAAACTTAGGCTAAGTATACATATTCTTAGGCTAAGTTTATAGAATTGAATAAAAGAAAACAAACTTTTATTCGCAAGTTTTTTGACAATTACAGATACGAAAAAACGCTATGCCGCACGTTGGTTGACGTGTGGCATAGCGCATATTAACTTGGTTGTTTTCTACAGAATCTTGTGACTACCGTATTATCGGTTGCCTTTCTTAACGTATTCTGTAGGCAGGCAACCCATGTACTTCTTGAATACCGTAGAGAAGTATGACGGTGTGTTGAAACCAACCATGCTGCTTATCTCGGAAATACTGTATTGTCCTTCGCGCAGCAAGCGGCAAGCTTCGTTAAAACGAATCTTGCGTATGAATTCTATAGCCGATTCTCCAGTTACGCCTTTCAACTTCAGGTGAAGGTTAGAGCGACTCATGTTCATGTTTCGCGCAAACTCTTCGGCTGAGAATTCAGGATTATCCATGTTGGCCTTCACTACTTCGACGGCGCGTTTCAGCAACTTCTCGTCCATAGCGTTGAAGGTTATCTTTTCCGGATCTACCTCTGCCGATTTAGCGTAATGCTCTATCATGCGGGCACGAGTACGCATGCGGTTCTGTACTTTTGCTATTAGCACGCTAAGCGAGAACGGCTTGGCTATGTAGTCGTCGGCTCCAGTCTGCATGGCCTGCATCTGATCGTTCACATCGGTCTTAGCCGAAAGTATGATAACAGGTATATGGCTGGTTACAATGTTCTGCTTTATCTGCTTACATAGTTTTATACCATCCATTACTGGCATCATGACATCTGTTATCACGATATCTACCTGTGTATCCTTCAGGATATCGAGTGCTTCGGCACCGTTGGCGGCCTGTTTTACGCAGAAGTTGGGCTGTAATCCGCTATATAGATAATGGCGTATCTCTTCGTTGTCTTCTACCACAAGGATACATCCTTTCTTATTGTCGGTATCTTCTTCTGTGGTGTTGTCGTCTTTCTCGGTGTTTATGATATACATCTCTTTAGAGTTGGTAGAGTGTACTTCATCTGGTTCCGCATCTTCGCTGCTGCCCGAGAATTCGTTTTCGGCGTATGCGTTAGGGTTCTGCGGCAGATATATGGTGAATATACTACCTTTGCCCTTTTCGCTTACCAATTCTATATGTCCGTGATGCAATTCCACCAAACGCTCTACCAATGAGAGTCCGATACCGCTGCCTACATAGTTGTTCTTAAGCTGATAGAAGCGTTCGAATATTCGCTTGTGCTTGTCTTGCTCTATACCGCATCCCGTATCGCTTACTTCCAGCTGCAGTTGGTCGTCCTTTATGGTGAGGCGGACAGTGATACTACCTTTTTCGGTGTATTTAAAGGCATTCGACAGCAGATTGTTCAGTATAAGCTCTACGTATTTAGGGTCGGCATAGCATTCCTTGTCTTCTATATCGGAAATCAACGTATACTCCAAGTTCTTGGTACGAGCCAACTTTTCGTAGAACATGAAGTTCTCTTTTACCGTTTTATAGATGCATGTATGCTCTACCTTCAGCTTAAACACTCCCAGTTCAGCTCTTCTGTAGTCCATCAGCTGATTTACAAGGTTTAGCAAGCGGTTGGCGTTACGGTTTACGTAGTTCAACTGCTCTTTCATCCATTTATCGGTAGTTTTAGCCAGCATATCTTGTATCGGCGCCAAGATAAGAGTAAGCGGAGTACGCAACTCATGCGAAATGTTGATAAAGAAACGCATCTTCATCTGTGCTATCTCTTCTTGGTGCAATTTCTCTTTCTGTTCCAGCTTCAGGCGTGCTTCCATCGACTTCCGTTCCCAGAAATAACGTAATATAATAGCCATCAACGCTACCGTTATGATAACGAATAACAGTATCGCCCACCAAGTAGCATACCATACGGGCAGTACCTTGATGATAAGTATGGCGGGTTCGCCGCTCCAATGTCCGTCGTTATTGGCAGCTTTCACTAGGAAACGGTACGTTCCGGCGGGCAGGTTAGAGTACGATACGCTTCGCTGATGTCCTTTCAGATAGTACCATTCTTTGTCATAACCTTCCAGCTGATAAGAGAACGTGTTATGCTGTCCGGATATGAAGTTGGTTACTACAAACTCAAGCGTAAAGGCGCGTTGCGACGGCTTCAAGACAATCTTTTCAGTATCTGAAATGTTCTTGCTAAGTATTCCGCTTTCGTCGCCCGGATGTACCTCCTTATTATATAGGTAGAATTTAGTAAAGAACGGCTTTGGCGTAAACGGATTGAACGTAAGCAGCTCTGGACGGAATGTTGAAATTCCGTTTATACCTCCGAAGTACAAGCTTCCGTCGGCAGTGCGGCAGTGCGAGTGCGGATTAAACTGGTTACTCTGCAACCCGTCGTTTACGGAGAAGTTTCTGAATTGCCCGTTCGAAGGGTTGAGGCAACTCAATCCGTGGTTGGTACTGAGCCAAAGATGATGGTAAGAGTCTTCTTCTATGCCATATATCACATTGTTGGGCAGTCCGTTTTCTGTAGTATAATGAGTGATGACGTGCTTCTCTCTATTCAATTTATAGAGTCCCCATTGCGTACAGAACCATAGACAATGTTCTTCATCTTCATGAATGTCTTGTACTGCTACTATATTGTTGAAGCCGTCGATAGAAATCTTTATGGCTTTCAGTCCGTTGTCTGTTATCTTATAGGCCAAAAGACTGTTTTTACCTCCAATCCACAGTCTTCGTTTTGAGTCTTGGAATAATATGTTAATCTGTTCGTTTGGAATCTCATTGCCGTTAACATCCTTATCTACAGCCGTAAATGTTTTGCTGTCTTTATTGAATAAGTACAGTCCGTTTAATGTTCCCGCCCATAGCATGTTGTCCTTATATGGCAACAGCGAATAAATGTTCTGCGTTGCCGCTGGATTATTCTCGCTATAGCAATGCTCTATGTTGCCTCCTGCACGGTGTATTATCTTTATTCCTCCAGCGTGGGTACCTACGTATACTACGTTCCTTTTCTCGTCGATAGAGATACATTTCACGTTGTTTGATTCTACTACGGGACTTTGTTTGTTGTTGAAAGTATAGTAAGTAACCTCATCGGTATGCGGGTCGTAGTAGTTTACGCCGCCATCGTTGGTACCTATATATAAGTTGTGCTTACTATCTTCTACTATGCAACTTACCACATTGTCGTTCAGTTGCTTCTTATATGTCAGTCGCTGTATATTTCGGAAGCGG
>UMLA01010325.1_pt1 | contig 12223 bp, 8 predicted proteins | sample 1966431 | NCBI WGS metagenome assembly UMLA01 (sample SAMEA4836190, study PRJEB28245) | human gut metagenome | biome: gut microbiome; material: fecal sample | place: Denmark | collected 2008 | reverse complement strand
TGCTGCTGTACTGAGGGCAGGCGCCGCATCTGACTGTCGAGCCACTCGAGGTTCTCGTGGTGCTGAAGGCTGACATCGGGCTGGGCGTAAACCGAAGCGGCAAGCTGGCGGAGAGCGTCGGCAAGAGGGAGGCGGGATGACTGGCGACGGCAGGCATTGAGAGCCAGGCGACGGGCGATGGTGGCGGTGAGGGCTTCGGGCGACTCGACACGCTCCAACGCGGCAAGGAGTTGCCACAGGCGTATCATCGTGTCTTGGGCGACATCCTCGGCGCCGTCGGCATCACTTCCGGCGCCGACAGCTGCGGTGAGCGCCACCTGGCGCAGTCGCGGGACAAGGCTGATGAACTGGTTTTCGGTCATTGTACTGTGGCTTTGTTACACCAATAAGACACATAAGGCGGATGAAACCAAACGGGAATTAACATTTTTAACAACTCTGCCGACTCCACTGCAATCTGCAGGGCTGCGGTGTAGCCGTCATGCAGCCGGCGGACAATGCTCCAATTCGCATGATCAAGCAGTCTGGGGCTCCATACAAAACTCAATAACGGCTGTATCATTGAAAAAAAGCGAGAGCCGCATGACCCTGAGTGGGCCGGCGGCTCTCGCTTATGTTGTAATCAAGGGAAAAACCTTAGATGTTGCTGTCTTTGACGTCGATGTCGAGGATGTTCTTCTTGTTGGCCTCGATGCGCTCGTAATCCTCACGCGAACCAACGATGAGCTTGTCAAACTGGCGCAGACCTGTACCGGCGGGGATGCGGTGACCGCAGATAACGTTCTCCTTCATACCCTCGAGGCGGGCTTGCTTGCCACGGATGGCAGCCTCGTTGAGCACCTTGGTGGTCTCCTGGAACGAAGCGGCAGACATGAAGCTCTTGGTACCGAGGGCAGCACGGGTGATACCCTGGAGTATCTGGGTGGCTGTAGCCTGGACGGCATCGCGCACCTGGACGAGGCGCAGGTCGCGGCGCTTGAGGCTTGAGTTCTCGTCGCGCAGCTTGCGGAGAGTGATAATCTGACCAGCCTTGAGGTTCTCGGAGTCGCCGGCGTCGGTGACTACCTTCTTGCCCCAGATGCGGTCGTTCTCCTCGGCGAAGTCGAGCTTGTCTACGAGTTCCTGCTCAAGGAATGTGGTGTCGCCCGGGTCATTAATCTGAACCTTGCGCATCATCTGACGCACGATAATCTCGAAGTGCTTGTCATTGATCTTCACACCCTGGAGGCGGTAAACGTCCTGTACCTCGTTGACGATGTACTCCTGTACGGCGGTGGGACCCTTGATGGCAAGGATGTCATTGGGAGTGATGACACCATCGGAGAGTGGAGTTCCGGCACGCACGGCGTCGTGCTCCTGCACGAGCAGCTGCTTGCTCAGATTGACAAGATACTTATGGGGTTCGCCGTGCTTGGGCGTAACGATGATCTCGCGGTTACCACGCTTGAGCTTGCCCATAGTGACCTCGCCATCGATCTCAGATACGACTGCGGGGTTAGAGGGGTTGCGGGCCTCGAAGAGCTCGGTAACTCGTGGGAGACCACCGGTGATGTCACCAGCACCTCCTACGGCACGTGGAATCTTAACGAGAGTGGCACCGGTAGATACCTTCTGTCCGTCTTCTACCACTACGTGACAGCCTACGGGGAAGTTGTAGGTACCGAGCACATTGCCGTCGGCGTCGAGCACATCGCAGGTAGGAACCTTGGTGTGGTCCTTGGCGTCGATGATGATCTTCTCGGAAAGACCAGTGGTGTCGTCGGTCTCGGCCTTGAAGGTGACACCGTCGATGACGTCGTTGAAGCGCAGTGTACCGGCATATTCGGTAACGATGAGCGCATTGAAGGGGTCCCACTTGGCGATGAGGTCGCCCTGCTTGACGATGTCGCCGTGCTTGTTGTAGAGGATAGAACCGTAGGGCAGGTCGAGGGTAGAGAGGACGATATCGGTATTGGGGTCGATGAATCGGATCTCGCCCAGACGGCTTACGACCATACGGCAATCCTTGGACTCGTCGTCGCGGAAGGGAACGTCGCGCACCTCTTCGAACTCGATGCGGGCGTCGTTCTTGGCAACGATGCTGGCGTTGGCGGCTGCATTACCAGCCACACCACCGGCGTGGAATGTACGCAGTGTAAGCTGTGTACCAGGCTCACCGATGGCCTGAGCGGCGATGACACCGGCAGCTTCGCCCAGCTGTACCATACGCGAGGTGGCGAGGTTGCGGCCATAGCACTTGGCACAGATACCGCGCTTGCTCTCACAGGTAAGTACGGAGCGGATTTCTACCATCTCGATGGGTGACTTCTCGATGATGTCGGCCTTCTCCTCATTGATTTCCTCACCGGCTGCGCAGATGAGCTCGCCAGTGGTGGGATGGATGATGTCATGGACTGACACACGGCCGAGGATGCGCTCGCCGAGAGAAGATACAATCTCGTCGCCATTCTTGAGCGCACGGCACTCGAGGCCACGCAGTGTACCGCAGTCTTCCTGGGTAATGATGACATCATGGGACACGTCGACCAGACGGCGGGTAAGGTAACCGGCGTCGGCAGTCTTCATAGCGGTATCGGCAAGACCCTTACGGGCACCGTGGGAAGCGATGAAGTACTCGAGCACTGACATACCCTCCTTGAAGTTGGAGAGGATAGGATTCTCAATAATCTGAGCGCCCTCGGCACCTGCCTTCTGAGGCTTGGCCATCAGACCACGCATACCGGAGAGCTGCTTGATCTGGTCCTGAGAACCACGGGCTCCGGAGTCGAGCATCATGTATACGGCGTTGAAGCCCTGGTCGGCTTCGGTCATTTCCTTCATCAGGACATCACCCAACTCGTCGTTGACGTGGGTCCAGGCATCGATAACCTGGTTGTAACGCTCGTTGTCGGTGATGAAACCCATATTATAGTTGTTGGTAATCTCCTCGACCTCGCGCTGTCCCTTCTCTACGATAGCCTCCTTTTCAACAGGGATGATGATATCGTCGAGGTTGAACGACAGACCGGCTACATAAGACATGTGGTAACCCAGGTTCTTGATACCGTCAAGGAAGGCGCAGGCGCGAGCCATACCGACTGCCTTGATAACGCGGGCGATGATGCCACGGAGTGACTTCTTGGAGATGATTTCATTGACGAAGCCCAATTCATCGGGGATAATCTGATTGACTACCACGCGGCCAACAGAGGTCTCGACAATATGCTTGACGGGCTGGCCCTCAACGATATCGTCGACGAGCACCTTAACAGGAGCGTGAAGGTCGCACTTGCCGTCGTTGTAGGCGATGATGGCCTCTTCGGGACCGTAGAAGCTCAGACCCTCGCCCTTGGCTCCGGGACGGAGCTTGGTGATATAGTAGAGACCGAGCACCATGTCCTGAGAAGGCACGGTGATAGGAGCACCGTTGGCAGGGTTGAGGATGTTGTGGCTCTGGAGCATCAGTATCTGTGCCTCGAGTACAGCCTCGTTGCTCAAGGGAAGGTGGACAGCCATCTGGTCACCGTCGAAGTCGGCGTTGAACGCAGTACATGCCAGCGGGTGGAGCTGGATGGCTTTGCCCTCGATGAGCTTGGGCTGGAAGGCCTGGATACCCAGACGGTGCAGTGTAGGAGCACGGTTGAGGAGCACGGGGTGACCCTTCATGACATTCTCGAGGATGTCCCAAATGACGGGCTCACGACGGTCTACTATCTTCTTGGCGCTCTTGACAGTCTTGACGATGCCACGCTCGATGAGCTTGCGGATGATGAATGGTTTGTAGAGCTCGGCAGCCATCAGCTTGGGCAGACCGCACTCTCCCATCTTGAGCTCAGGACCAACGACGATAACCGAACGGGCTGAATAGTCGACACGCTTACCGAGAAGGTTCTGACGGAAGCGGCCCTGCTTACCCTTGAGTGAGTCGGAGAGTGACTTCAGCGGACGGTTGCTCTCGCTCTTCACGGCACTGGCCTTGCGAGAGTTGTCGAAGAGTGAGTCGACAGCCTCCTGGAGCATACGCTTCTCGTTGCGGAGAATCACCTCGGGAGCCTTGATTTCGACGAGTCTCTTCAGACGGTTGTTGCGGATGATGACACGACGGTAGAGGTCGTTGAGGTCGGATGTGGCAAAGCGGCCACCGTCGAGGGGTACGAGCGGACGAAGCTCGGGGGGGATGACGGGAAGTATCTTCATAATCATCCACTCGGGCTTGTTGACCTCCTTGGACGAGCGGAAAGCCTCGACAACCTGCAGGCGCTTCAGAGCCTCGGTCTTGCGCTGCTGGCTGGAGTCATTGTTGGCTCGGTCACGCAGCTCGTAAGAGATAGAGTCGAGGTCGAGGTCGGTAAGGAGGTCGCGGATAGCCTCGGCACCCATCTTGGCGATGAACTTGTTGGGGTCATCGTCGGGGAGGAGCTGGTTGTTGGGGTCGAGCTGGGTATCGAGAATGTTCAGATACTCGTCTTCGGTGAGAAGGTCCATGCGGTGAGAACCGTTGATCTCGAGTCCGTCTTTGCCGGTGCGGCCCTCAAAGGCTCCGGGCTTGATGACGATATACTTCTCGTAGTAGACTACAGCGTCGAGCTTCTTGGTAGGCATTCCGAGCAGATAGCCAATCTTGTTGGGTAGTGAACGGAAATACCAGATATGTGCGATGGGCACTACCAGTTCGATATGACCTGAGCGCTCGCGGCGTACCTTCTTCTCGGTAACCTCGACACCGCATCGGTCGCAGACGATACCCTTGTAGCGTATGCGCTTGTACTTGCCGCAGGCGCACTCATAGTCCTTGGTAGGACCGAAGATGCGCTCGCAGAAGAGTCCGTCACGCTCTGGCTTATAGGTACGATAGTTAATCGTCTCTGGTTTGGTAACCTCGCCAAACGAATTTTCCAGGATTTCTTCGGGAGAAGCCAATCCGATGGTAATCTTCGTAAAATTATTCTTTATTTTTGTATCTTTCTTAAAAGCCATTGTCTTGAAATAATTAAGGGTTCTCGTTTAATCAAGTTTGATACTCAAACCAAGACCACGGAGTTCGTGGAGAAGTACGTTGAGTGACTCGGGGATACCGGGAGTAGGCATGGCATCGCCCTTGACGATAGCCTCGTAAGCCTTGGACCGTCCTACGACGTCATCACTCTTGATGGTCAGAATCTCCTGGAGCACATGGCTTGCACCGAATGCCTCAAGAGCCCAAACCTCCATCTCTCCGAAACGCTGACCACCAAACTGGGCTTTACCACCGAGTGGCTGCTGGGTAATCAAGCTGTACGGACCGATAGAACGGGCGTGCATCTTGTCTTCAACCATGTGGCCGAGCTTCAAGAAGTAGGTCATACCGATGGTAGCGGGCTGGTCGAACTTCTCGCCGGTCTCACCATCATATATATAGGTAGAGCAGAGGCGGGGCAGACCTGCCTTGTCGGTCCACTCGGAGAGGTCGTTGAGCTTGGCACCGTCGAAGATAGGAGTGGCAAACTTGACACCGAGCTTCTTACCGGCAGCACCAAGGATGGCCTCGAAGATCTGACCGAGGTTCATACGAGAGGGCACACCCATAGGGTTGAGCACCAGGTCTACAGGACGTCCATCCTCGAGGAAAGGCATATCCTCGGCACGTACGACCTTGGAAACGATACCCTTGTTACCGTGACGACCGGCGAGCTTGTCGCCCACCTGAATCTTACGCTTCTTGGCGATATAGACCTTGGCCATCTGCAGGATGCCAGAAGGCAGCTCGTCGCCAATGGTGATGGCAAACTTGCGGCGCTTCAGCTCGGCATCGAGCTGCTTGTACTTGCGGATATAGTTCATGATGAGCTTCTGGATAAGGCCGTCGGTATGCTCGTCGCCAGTCCAGCCATTGCTCTGGATGCCGTCGTACTCGAGGTTCTTCAGCACAGTAGCGGTGAAGGTAGAACCCTTGGAGATGATTTCGGCACCGGTATAGTCCTTGATACCCTCACACTTCTTGTCTTCGGTGAGTTCAAGGAGCTTGTCAACGAGGATATCCTTCAGGTCCTCATTCTTTGCCTCGTATTCCTCGTCAATCTTGGCCAGAACAATCTTGTCCTGCTTCTTGGACTCACGGGTCTTGATGGCACGAGAGAAGAGCTTCTTGTCGATAACCACACCGCTGAGTGATGGATTGGCCTTGAGTGAAGAGTCCTTCACATCGCCGGCCTTGTCGCCGAAGATGGCGCGCAGCAACTTCTCCTCGGGTGAGGGGTCGCTCTCGCCCTTGGGCGAAATCTTACCGATGAGCACATCGCCTGGCTCTACGCGGGCTCCGACGCGGATAACACCGTTCTCGTCAAGGTCCTTGGTAGCCTCTTCGCTCACATTGGGGATATCAGAGGTAAACTCTTCCACACCACGCTTGGTCTCACGCACGTCGAGTGAATACTCGTCGACATGCACGGAAGTGAGCACATCCTCACTTACCAGGCGCTCAGAGATAACGACGGCGTCCTCATAGTTGTAACCCTTCCATGGCACGTAGGCTACAAGCAGGTTGCGACCCAAGGCCAGCTCACCATTCTCGGTGGCATAACCCTCGGTGAGGATATCACCGGCTTTCACACGCTGACCCTTGTCGCAGATAGGACGAAGGTCGATGGTCATATTCTGGTTGGTACGACGGAACTTGGGAATGCGATACTCCTTGAGAGCAGGCTCGAAGCTGACGAAGTCTTCCTCCTCGGTGCGGTCGTAGAGAATACGGATGGTGGTGGCGTCAACATACTCGATGACACCGTCGCCCTCGGCGGTAATCATGGTGCGTGAGTCCTCGCAGACCTTCTTCTCCAGACCGGTACCTACGATAGGTGCATCGTTGTGGAGCAATGGCACTGCCTGGCGCATCATGTTACATCCCATCAGCGCACGGTGACCGTCATCATGCTCGAGGAAAGGAATAAGACCTGCTGAAACAGAAGCAATCTGCTGGGGAGCAACGTCCATGTAATCTACCTGGGTAGGAGCAACTACTGGATAGTCGGCATCCTGACGGCACTTTACAACCTTGCGGATGAAGTTGCCCTCGGGAGTAAGGGGCGCATTGCCCTGACCGATAATCTTGGCCTCTTCCTCCTCTGCGGTAAGGTATACCACGTCCTTGTTGTCCATGTCGGCCTTGCCGTCAACAATCTTACGGTAAGGTGTAACGATGAAGCCGAGGTCGTTAATCTTGGCATACAAACAGAGAGATGAAATAAGACCGATGTTAGGACCTTCAGGACTCTCGATAGGACACAGACGGCCGTAGTGAGTATAGTGTACGTCTCGAACCTCGAAACCGGCACGCTCACGAGAAAGACCGCCAGGACCAAGGGCCGAAAGACGACGCTTGTGGGTAACCTCGGCAAGGGGGTTGGTCTGGTCCATGAACTGGCTCAGAGGGTTGGTACCGAAGAATGAATTGATAACGCTCGAGATAGTCTTGGCGTTAATCAGGTCGGTAGGAGTAAACACCTCATTGTCGCGAACGTTCATGCGCTCACGGATGGTACGGGCCATACGGGCGAGACCGATAGAGAACTGGTTGGCCAACTGCTCGCCTACCGTGCGTACACGGCGGTTGCTCAGGTGGTCGATATCGTCAACGGTAGCATTGGAGTTGACGAGCTGGATGAGATATTTGATAATCTCGATGATATCTTCCTTGGTAAGCACGCGGACATCAGACTCGGTGTTCAGGCCCAACTTCTTGTTGATACGGTAGCGGCCCACCTCGCCCAAGTCGTAACGTTTGTCAGAGAAGAACAGATTCTGGAATACTTCCTTGGCACTGGCATCATCGGCAGGGTCAGCATTACGCAGCTGGCGATAGATGTAGAGTACGGCCTCCTTCTCAGAGTTAGAGGGGTCTTTGGCCAAAGTATTGAAGATGATAGAATACTTGTTACCGGCTTCGGCATCCTTGTGCAGGAGAATGCTCTGAGCTCCACTTTCCAGAATCTCAGGTATCATCTCCTCGGTGATGACAGTCTCGCGCTCAACGATAACCTCCGAACGGTCGATAGATACTACTTCACCTGTATCCTCGTCCACGAAGTCTTCGTTCCAGCGAGTCACCACGCTACCGGCAACCTTGCGGCCTACGCAGGCCTTGAGGTTCTTCTTGTTGACCTTTACCTCCTCGGCAAGGTCGAAGATGCGCAGAATGTCCTTATCGCTTTCATAACCGATGGCACGCAGCAGTGTCGTAACAGGCAATTTCTTCTTACGGTCGATATAAGCATACATTACATTATTTATATCGGTCGCAAACTCAATCCAAGAACCCTTGAATGGAATGATACGTGCGCTGTAAAGCACAGTACCGTTGGCATGCACACCCTGACCGAAGAACACACCCGGTGAACGGTGCAGCTGGGCAACTACCACGCGCTCAGCACCGTTGATAACGAATGTACCGTTGCTTGTCATGTAAGGAATGGTACCGAGGAACACGTCCTGGATGACGGTTCCGAAATCCTCGTGGTCGGGGTCGGTACAAAACAGCTTCATCTTAGCCTTCAAAGGCACACTATATGTAAGGCCACGCTCCAGACACTCGTCTATGGTGTAACGCGGCGGATCAATATAGTAATCCAAGAACTCAAGAACGAAGTTATTGCGAGTATCGGTGATAGGGAAGTTCTCAGCGAACACCTTATACAGACCGTCATTCTTGCGTTCTTCAGGCGGAGTTTCCAACTGTAAAAAGTCCTTGAAAGACTTCAACTGCACATCGAGAAAATCCGGGAAAGGGTACGGATTATGCACGCTGGCAAAATTTACTCTGTTATCGACAATTTTTGTAGCCATAAATGAATTAAATGATCTGTTATAAAAGCCCGAAAGAGCGGGCTGGGCATCAGCGTCTATAGAAAGACACAAAAAGGTTAGGACTCACCGACTGGGCAAATCCTAACCATATTTAAGAGAAAACTGAGTTCTTATTACTTGAGCTCTACCTTAGCGCCAGCTTCCTCGATAGCCTTCTTCAGGTTCTCAGCCTCGTCCTTAGATACACCTTCCTTAACTGTAGAAGGAGCAGCGTCTACGAGATCCTTAGCCTCTTTCAGACCAAGACCGCAAGCCTCCTTAACAGCCTTAACTACCTGGAGCTTTGTAGCACCTACCTCAGCGAGGACAACATCGAAAGATGTCTTCTCCTCAGCTGCGGCTGCACCACCAGCAGCAGGACCAGCAGCAACAGCAACAGCTGCAGCTGCGGGCTCAATACCGTACTCGTCCTTCAGGACTGTTGCCAACTCATTTACTTCCTTAACAGTAAGATTTACTAATTCTTCTGCAATAGCTTTAATGTCTGCCATTTTATTCTAAATTTTAATTGTTCTTGTAATAAATATATCTTTGACTTTATGTAATTGTAATTGTTACATTGCAATTATTATTCAGGACGCTCGCCTAAAGTCTTGAGCACACCGTGGATGGTGTTTGCGCCTGACTGAAGAGCAGAAACAACGTTCTTGGCGGGAGACTGAAGCAAAGCAACAATATCTGCGATAACTTCGTTCTTGCTCTTGATAGCCACGAGTTCCTCGAGCTGGTTGGCTCCGAAGAAACCCTCCTCTGCGTAAGCAGCCTTAAGTGCGGGGATACCCTCTTTGGTATATTCCTTAAGCAACTTGGCAGGTACATTCGCTGTATGAGCGAAGAGGACGGCGGTGCTACCCTTCAGGCTACCGTAGAGCTCAGAGAAATCAATCTCAGACTCTTCCATTGCCTTGTGGAGAAGGGTGTTCTTCACAACGACCATCTTGATTTCACTCTTGAAGCACTGGCGACGGAAATCACTGGTCTTCTCAGCATTCAATCCTGTTACGTCAACAAGATAGAAATGGGGATATTCCTTGAGTTTCTGTCCAAGCTCTGCTATAATAGTATCTTTAAGTTCTTTCTTCATTGTACAAAACTTTTAGAGTTATTCAACTGATTTAGGATCAATCTTGATACCCTTACTCATAGTGCTTGAAATAAAGATACTCTTGATATATGTACCTTTAGCAGCAGCAGGCTTCAACTTGATAACGGTCTGGATAAACTCCTTAGCGTTACCAAAAATCTGCTCGGCTGTCATATTAACCTTACCGATAGAGGTGTGGATGATACCAGCCTTATCTACCTTGAAGTCAATCTTACCCTGCTTAACGTCCTTAACTGCCTTAGCAACATCCATAGTTACAGTACCGCTCTTGGGGTTAGGCATAAGACCACGAGGACCGAGTACACGGCCGAGGGGACCTACTTTACCCATGCAAGAGGGCATTGTGATGATGACATCGATATCTGTCCATCCGCCTTTGATCTTCTCGATATATTCATCAAGACCAACGTAGTCGGCACCTGCCTCCTTGGCAGCTGCTTCCTGATCGGGAGTACAGAGGGCGAGTACACGCGTAACCTTACCTGTTCCGTTAGGAAGAGATACTACGCCACGAACCATCTGGTTTGCCTTACGGGGGTCAACACCAAGACGAACGTCCACGTCAACAGAAGCCTCAAACTTGGTAGTGGTAATTTCCTTTACCAGCTCTGTAGCCTCCTTGAGTGTGTACATCTTCCCTGCTTCAACCTTCTCAGCGACTGATTTTTGATTTTTTGTCAGTTTACTCATCTTTAATTGAAGTTTTTAAATTATTCTCCAGGGAAGTCCCCTTTTACAGTGATACCCATACTGCGAGCAGTACCGGCAACAAGTCTCATAGCGCTTTCGATAGTGAAACAGTTCAAGTCAGCCATCTTGTCTTCGGCGATAGCCTTTACCTGATCCCAGGTTACGGTTGCCACCTTCTGACGGTTGGGCTGGGCTGAACCACTCTTTACCTTGGCCACCTCTTTCAACTGCACAGCTGCGGGAGGAGTCTTGATAATAAAGCTGAAAGACTTGTCTGTATAATAAGTGATAACAACAGGAAGTATCTTACCTGCCTTATCCTGGGTTCTGGCGTTGAACTCTTTGCAGAATCCCATAATGTTGATACCCTTAGAACCAAGTGCAGGACCTACGGGAGGAGAAGGATTCGCAGCGCCACCTTTAATCTGTAATTTGATTAATCCAGCAACTTCTTTAGCCATTTTTGTTAATAATTGATTTTTTGTTAATTATCAGTCTGAAGAGTGGAAGCCTCTCGACTTGTTAGGAAGACACACCGTAACAATATGCGCCTATCCTTCTTTTTCTACTTGCATGAAATTCAACTCAAGCGGTGTCTTGCGTCCGAAGATTTTCACCATAACCTTGAGCTTGCGCTTTTCGGTGTTCACCTCTTCGATGATACCGGTAAATCCGCTGAAAGGACCGTCGGTAACCTTGACTACCTCGTTTACCTCGTAAGGGATATTTACGTCTGCGGCAAATTCAGCTTCCTCAGCAGCACCGAGCATACGGTTAATATCGCTCTGGGGAACAGGTGAGGGATTGTCAAGACCTCCGAGAAAACCTAAGCAGTTGGGCATAAAGCGCAAAGTATGTGCGACATCACCGATAAGTGTTGCCAGCACAAAAACATATCCCGGCAGAGAGATTTTTTCCTTCTCCACGCGACGACCGTTGCGCTGAGAATATGTCTTCTCTGTAGGAATAAGTACCTGAGCTACATTAGCACTGAGCAAATCGTTGTGCTTGATTTCGGCCTCAATATATTCTTTGAGCTTGGCCTCCTTGCCACTAACGGCGCGCAGTACATACCAATTCATTCCAGTTTCTGCCATTGTTACCTTTAATTAGGATAGATGGTAGTCATCACAAAACGGAAAAAACTATCCATTGCGAAAACAACAAGAGCCACCACAACAGAAGCAGACAGCACAACAACAGCGCTATGCGTCAGCTCAGCATATGACGGCCAAGTGGTCTTATTTACAAGTTCGTTATAACAAGCCTTGCAATAATTTCCTATTTTCTTAAACATATATTTTTTATTTTTGCACGGGTTGGAGGGCTCGAACCCCCGACACCTGGTTTTGGAGACCAGTGCTCTACCAACTGAGCTAAACCCGTAAGAAAGTCTCCGCAACCGCAGCTGCGGAGACTTATATTTAGTTTTTCAATTAATTCTCTGATTACTTAACGTCGTCGAGGATAGCTGTGATCTGACCAGAACCTACTGTACGACCACCCTCACGGATAGCGAAACGGAGACCCTCGTTCAAAGCAACCTTGTAAATCAAGGTAACCTCAATCTCTACGTTGTCACCAGGCATTACCATCTCAACTCCCTCAGGA
>UMLA01014600.1_pt1 | contig 12241 bp, 7 predicted proteins | sample 1966431 | NCBI WGS metagenome assembly UMLA01 (sample SAMEA4836190, study PRJEB28245) | human gut metagenome | biome: gut microbiome; material: fecal sample | place: Denmark | collected 2008 | reverse complement strand
GATATATTTGATTTAAACAAGGTTTATTTAGCAATACCATTTAAAAATTGATACAAGAACAACAATTGTATCCTAATCAGCAACAAGAAAGGGATCTTGTTTGTTTTATGTACAACCATTAAAAGAGAGGATATTAATACTTTTACTGTCTTAATGTATACGATTTATTTTGAATATTCATATAAACCAATTTACACAAATGAAGATTAAACTTCTTGCATTGAGTCTGGCCGCCTTATTCTTAGCAAGTTGCGGCTCTTATCACAAATCGCTCTACATGCAGAACGACAGTGACATCAATCACATTACAACTGGACAATTGTATGATTTCCGCATCATGCCAAAGGATGAATTGACCATCGTAATCAGTACTACCGACCCTGAAGCTTCTGCCCCATTCTACCGAAAAATAGGTCAAAGCAAAGAAAACATCTCTTCAAACATGCAGAACTTGGGTATGAACGACGCCAAACTGCTTACTTACCTGGTAGATAACGCAGGATGCATAGACTTGCCTGTATTGGGTATGATAAAGGTAAACGGGCTTACAGTACGAGAATGCGAAAATCTTCTGCGCGAGAAATTGGCTCCTTACCTTAAAGAAAGTCCAAACGTAACAGTAAGAAACGCTAACTACAAATACTCTGTATTGGGCGAAGTATCAAAACCGGGTACATACAGCGTAAGTTCTGAAAAGGTAACTCTTTTCGAAGCATTGGCACAGGCCGGCGACATGACCCTCAACTCTGTAAGAGAAGACGTACAGTTGCTCCGCGAAAACGAAAACGGTGTTCGCCGAATTGTTCACCTCAACTTGTTGGACGCAAGCATCACACAGTCACCTTATTTCTATTTGCAGCAAAACGATGTTATATACGTTAAGCCTAAGAAAGCAAAAGTCAACACAAACACATTCAACACCAACACTTCTATGTGGATTACAATGATCAGTGTCTTGACTTCTGTTTCAACTTTGATAATCGCATTAACCAAATAAAGCAAAACGATAAATTATGGCTGAAAACATTAACAATACTTCCTTGAACGACGAAAACAGCGTGTCCTCGTTCGATTACAAGGCATTCTTGCTTATGATGCTGTTGCGCTGGCCGATAATCTTGGGCTGCGTACTGGTAGCATTAATCGGCTCGTTCTTTTACATCAAGACATTAACACCGCAATACACCGTTAGTTCTACAATCTTGATTAAGGATGAAAGCAAAAGCAAATCCGGCAAATCAGGTATCGACTTACAGGAATTGGGACTTATTACATCGTCTGCTCAGAACTTCGACAACGAATTGGGTATCCTCCAAACTCATACTTTGGTTAAGAAGGTAGTATGTAATCTTAATCTGTACATACACTATTCAAGCCCCGGAACATTCCGCAGCGAAGAGTTGTATAAAGACAACGCTGTAAATGTATGGGTTACTCCAGAAGACGCTGAAAAAATAAAACATGCAGATGTACGCATGAAACTGACAGACAAAAAGGTTTTGGATGTAGAAATCAAGACTAAAGAAAAAACATTCAGCAATCATTTTGACCGCCTGCCAGCAGTGCTTCCTACAGAAATCGGTGTATTCAGCTTTTCTTTGCCAGACACTACTGTAATCGCGAAGAAGAATGTAGCCGAAGACGAAGATGGTAAGAAAGATGAAAACGCTCCTATCGTGGTAGAAGCAAGCATCAACGCTCCTAGCATAGCTACTAAAAGCTACTTGACGAGACTTACAGTTGCTGCAACAAGCAAGACTACCACTATCGCTAACTTGACTCTTACAGACAGTCACATAGAACGTGCTAAGGACTTCTTGACAAGCTTGGTAAACCTCTACAATCAAGAGGCCAACAACGACAAGAACGAGGTAGCCAGCAAGACTGCCGAATTCATCAACGAACGTATCACTATAATCAATGAAGAGTTGGGCTCGGCTGAAAACCGCTTGGCTGCATTTAAGCAAGGTGCCGGATTGGTGGATATTACTAACGATGCTGCTTTGGCTGTACAAGAACGTTCTACTGCTGAAAAAGCATACGCCGACAATGAGACTCAGATTCGTCTGTTGCAGTTCATAAAAGAATATATCAATAACGACAAGAACCGTTATGATGTAATTCCGGGTAACATCGGATTGGCGAAAAGCAGCGAATTAAGCGCTATCATCAACACATATAATGAAATGTTGATTGAGCGTAAGCGCTTGCAGCGTACTACCAGCGACACCAACCCTGCCCTTATCAATCTGGACGAAGGTATCGCACAGATGCGTCAGAATGTTGAGCTTTCTATCCGTACTGCCGAAGAAGGCTTGCTTATTACACGCCGTGAATTGCAGCATCAGGCAAACAAGTATTCTGGCAAGGTAAGCAGCGCTCCTATCCAGGAGAAAGAGTTCCTCAGCATGAGCCGTCAGCAGGAAATCAAGGCCAACTTGTATCTTATGTTGCTTCAGAAACGTGAGGAAAACAACATCACTTTGGCATCTACAGCAAACAACGCTCGTGTAATCGACGACCCGATGTTCGACAAGCAGGTATCTCCTAAGGGTGCGATGATTTATCTTATAGCGTTTATCTTAGGTTTGGGTATTCCTGCCGGCATCATCTACTTGTTATCGCTCGCTCATTATAAGATTGAAACACGAGGCGATGTTGAGAAACTCACCAACTTGCCTGTCATCGGCGATATTCCTATGACAGAAGAAGTTACCAAGAGCCCGATTGTCGTACACGAGAACAAGAACGGCATGATGGAAGAAGTATACCGCTCTATACGTACCAACGCACAGTATATGCTGAGTACAGACCAGAAGGTAGTCCTTTTCACATCTACTACCAGTGGTGAAGGTAAATCATTTGTCAGCGGTAACTTGGCATGTAGTTTCGCCTTCATGGGCAAGCGTACAGTTATCGTCGGATTGGATATCCGTAAGCCTGGTTTGAATAAGGTATTCCACCTGTCGCACAAGGAACGCGGTATTACTCAGTTCTTGGTAGATCCTGAACACGTAGACTTGATGAGTCTCTGCCAGCAGAGCGAAGTTAGTCCTAACTTGTTCATCTTGCCGGGTGGTACTATTCCTCCTAACCCGACTGAGTTGGTAGCACGTCCGGCATTGGATAAAGCTATTGAGATATTGAAGAAGAACTTCGATTATGTTATCTTGGATACCGCTCCTATCGGAATGGTAACAGATACTCAGCTTATCGCTCGATGCGCAGACATGAGTGTTTACATCTGCCGTTCTAACGTAACAGCTAAGAGCGACTTCCAGCTGATTAACGAATTGAGCAGAGAGCAGAAGTTGCCTAATCCATGCGTTATCTTGAACTGTATCGACATGAGCAAGCGTACAGCTGGTTCTTACTACGGATATGGTAAGTACGGACGCTACGGACGTTACGGATACGGCAAGAAATATGGATATGGTTATGGATACGGTTACGGACATAACGAAGAAGAAGACAAGAAGAAATAACAAGTAAATTTGTTAAAGACATATCATTTTAAGAAAAAGCCGAGTGGTGATATTTACCATTCGGCTTTTCTTTTTTACCAATTTCATCCAAAACGTAAAAGCCCTACCCTGATTGGTATAAGGCAACGTGAATTAATAAACGGAAACATTGCGTATAATTATATTTTTCCGTTATTTTGTAAAGGCTATTAGTGCGTATTACGTTTATAGTGCGCATCACAAATAGCTTTCGCTTAGATTATCTGTATTAATTTTTATAATATATCGAAATGAAAACGTTACTTTCACTTCCACCCAACTTAGTGGAATGTTTTTATGATATAACCAATGCCGACCGCAAGGAATGGTTCTGTACATCCGACCCTAAAGACCGCAAATTAGGTTCTGGAGGAGGAACCGCATGGTTACTTAAGGAATGCATAGAAAACGACTCGGATAACCAACAGATCGATTGGCTGCAGAATCTACCGTCATGGCTTGCCGACGAGAAACGCATATTACTTCACGCCGGAGGTCAGAGCCGACGTCTGCCAAGCTATGCGCCATCGGGAAAAGTACTCACCCCTATTCCTATCTTCAGATGGGGACGCGGACAGAGACTCACGCAGAACTTACTTTCGTTACAGCTTCCGCTGTACAACCGCATTATGCAGAAGGCACCTGGCTCTCTGCACACTCTTATCGCCAGTGGCGACGTGTATATCCGCGCTTCTAAGCCGCTGCAGGAAATACCAGAAGCAGACGTAGTATGCTACGGCTTATGGGTAGACCCAGAGTTGGCTAAGAATCATGGAGTATTCGTATCACGTAGAGATAACCCTGAGCGATTGGATTTCATGCTACAGAAACCGTCGGTGGCAGAATTAGGGAAACTGATGCGCGATTATCTGTTCTTGATGGATATAGGAATCTGGTTGCTGAGCGACCGTGCGGTAGAGCTGCTCGTTAAGCATTCAGTAAAAGCTGATGGTAGCATCGGATTCTATGACATGTATACCGATTTCGGTAAGGCGCTTGGCGATCATCCCAGCACCGTCGATGAGGAACTGAATAGTCTGTCGGTCGCTATATTGCCATTGCCGGGAGGCGAATTCCATCATTACGGCACAAGCAGAGAAATGATTTCGTCTACTCTTGCCGTACAAAACAGCGTGATAGACCAGCGCGAAATAATGCACCTTAAGGTTAAGCCTCATCCGTCTATCTTTGTACAGAACACAAAAGTAGAATATAAACTGACTTCCGACAATCAAGAGATATGGATAGAGAACAGTCACGTTGGTCCTAAGTGGAAGTTGCACAGCAAGAACATTATTACAGGAGTACCAGAGAACGATTGGGAACTGAACATTGCCGACGGAGTATGTATTGACGTGGTTCCTATCGGAGAATCTGATTTCGTGGCTCGTCCTTACGGCTTCAATGATATGTTCAGAGGCGATATTACTGACGCAGGTACAGCATTCTTAGGTAATCCTGCCCCACAATGGTTCAATGACAGAAAACTTAACGCGGAAGAAATTGAAGGTAAGCAAGACTTGCAAGCCGCACGCATCTTCCCGGTATGTACCTCTACAGAAGAGTTGGGATTGGTATTGCGCTTTATGACAAGCGAACCGACTTTAGCAGAAGGAAAAGAAATTTATCTGAAAGCCAAAAAGCTTTCGGCTGATGAGATATCTACATACGCAAATCTTCGCAGACTTACGACACAACGAAAAGAATTCAGAAATGACAGTTGGAGTGCATTGGCAAGAAACTACGGTCAGAGCGTGTTCTATCAGTTAAACTTGAAGGAAGCTGCACAAGAGTTTGCAAAGAACAACATCGACTTGCCGGCAGAATTGCCTACCGACGCTCCGTTGATGACCCGCATCAGCGATGCCATGTTCAGAGCCAAGACGCTTGAATACAAGGGGGCATCTACGGAGGTAATCAAAGAGCAAGAAGCCAAGGCTTTCAAGATTATGCGTCAGGAACTTACGCAGACCATGAACCACAGCCAACGCCCAAAGATGAATGTATATGCCGACCAGATAGTATGGGGTCGTAGCCCGGTACGTATCGACTTGGCAGGCGGGTGGACTGATACGCCTCCTTATAGCCTGATGAATGGCGGCAATATCGTAAACTTGGCCATCGAGCTAAACGGACAGCCACCGTTGCAAGTTTACATAAAGCCTTCTAAAGAGTATAAAATAATTCTGCGCTCTATCGACTTAGGCGCAATGGAGGTTATCTCTACTTACGAAGAACTGCACCATTTCAATGTAGTTGGCTCTCCGTTCTCTATCCCTAAAGCCGCATTAGTGCTTGCCGGATTCCACCCTGATTTCTCAGAAGAGAAATTCGAATCTCTGCAGAAGCAACTTGAGGCTTTCGGTGCGGGTATAGAAGTGACATTATTGGCTGCCGTACCTGCCGGATCGGGACTGGGCACAAGCTCTATCCTGGCATCTACAGTGCTTGGAGCGGTCAACGATTTCTGCGGATTGAACTGGGATAAGCAAGCCATAGGTAGCCGCACACTGATACTGGAACAGCTGCTTACTACCGGCGGAGGATGGCAAGACCAATATGGAGGCATACTGCAAGGAGTAAAACTCTTGCAAACTACTGCCGGATGGAACCAAGAGCCAGCTGTAAGATGGCTACCAGAGCATCTGTTTACTGATGATGAATGCCGCAAATGCCATTTGCTATACTATACGGGCATTACGCGTACCGCTAAGAATATTCTGGCAGAAATAGTTAAGGGAATGTTCCTGAACGAAACAGAAAGGCTGGAGATTTTAGGACAGATGAAGACTCACGCACTCGAAACGTACGATGCCATATTGAGAAACGACTTCGATGCTATGGGTCGTTTGGTACGTAAAACATGGGAACAGAACCAGAGTCTCGACTCGGGCACCAATCCTGCGTCTATACAAGCCATAACTAATCAGATAGACGATTTATGCTTGGGATATAAATTGCCGGGAGCCGGCGGTGGAGGCTATCTGTACATGATAGCGAAAGATACCGAAGCGGCACTGCGCATACGCAAGATATTAAATCAAAATCCCCTGAACGACAAAGCTCGTTTCGTAGAAATGAGTCTATCGGACAAGGGATTAGAGGTTAGCCGAAGCTAATTAGTTTACATATACGGTAGAGAAATATTCAGAGAATATATTCTTTGCCTGTTCCAATTGTTGAGGGGTGTTCTGCGGGACATCCCTTAATTTATATTCCTGCCCCATCGCTTCGTACTTATGTACTCCCAGCGTGTGGTAAGGCAGTATTTCTATTCGCTGCAAGTGCTGATAGCCTTTAAGGGCTTCGCCCAGCGCACGAATATCTTCTTCAAAATCGCTGTATCCGGGCACTAATACATAGCGCATCCAGAACGGCTTTCCGTTGGCTTCGAGCCATGCGGCAGTGCGCAGTGTCTGCTCATTGCTGCGTGAGGTAATAGTGCGATGGCGATCATTATTGAACTCCTTCACGTCGAGCAGCACCAAGTCGGCCAACGACAAGAGTTCCTCTACGTCTTTGTTCCATATACCACCGTTAGTATCCACACAGATATGAATGCCTGCTTCTTTCAGCATCTTAAACAGCGGTATAAGAGCACCTGCCTGAAAGGTAGGTTCGCCGCCACTGAATGTAACCCCACCCTTCTTTCCGTAGAAAGGTTTTTGGCTGACAGCCATTCGCAGAATTTCTTCCGGCTCTGTTTCTTTGCTCTCGCCTTTAGCGTCGATGGTATCGGGATTAGCGCAATACAAGCAGCGGAAGTTACAGCCTTGAAGAAAAACGACGAGCCGGATGCCCGGTCCGTCGTATGTTCCTAATGATTCGTAAGAATGTACTCTAATCATTATAGTTATTTTATCCGAAATTAGAATCTTTCGTGGAAACTACGAGAGATAACCTCCAGCTGATGCTCGCGGCTCAACTTGATGAAGTTTACTGCGTATCCACTTACACGGATAGTAAGTTGCGGATATTTTTCAGGATGAACCATAGCGTCTTCCAACATTTCACGGTTCAATACGTTTACGTTCAAGTGGTGTGCACCCTTCACGAAATATCCGTCCATCATAGTAACCAAGTTCTCGATACGAGTTTCCAAATCTACACCAAGTGACTTCGGAACGATAGAGAATGTGTTACTGATACCGTCTTGTGAGTCGCGGTAACGCAACTTAGCTACTGAGCTCAATGAAGCAACAGCACCGTTCTTATCGCGTCCGTGCATTGGGTTAGCACCCGGAGCGAAAGCAACACCCTTAGCACGACCGTCAGGAGTAGCGCCTGTCTTCTTACCGTACATTACGTTAGAAGTGATAGTAAGGATAGACAATGTAGGCTTAGCGTTCTTGTAAACCGGAAGTTTCTTCAACTCTTCGTCGAAGTAGTAAATCAAGTCAACCGCCAAGTGGTCTACGCGGTCATCGTCATTACCGAAGCATGGGAATTCGCCTTCGATGTCAAAACCTTCAGTCAATCCCTGCTCGTTGCGGCGAGCTGTAACCTTAGCGTACTTGATAGCAGAAAGTGAGTCTACAGCGATAGACATACCTGCTACACCATAAGCCAAGTTGATAACCGGATCAGTGTCAACGAATGCCATCTGAGCTTTTTCGTAGTAGTACTTATCGTGCATGTAGTGAATGATGTTCATAGCTTCATTATATACACGAGCTACTTCGTGAAGCACTTTCTTATAGTTAGCCAATACTTCTTCAAAGTTAAGAACGTCGCCAGTCAACGCCGGGATATCTTTAACCATCAAAGTACCTGTATTTTCGCAACGTCCGCCGTTGATAGCCAACAGCAACGCCTTAGCCAAGTTACAACGTGCACCGAAGAACTGGATGTGGCGACCTATATCCTGATAAGATACGCAGCAAGCAATTCCGTAGTCGTCAGAGTTACGTACTTCACGCATCAAATCATCGTTTTCGTACTGGATAGAAGATGTATCGATAGATACCTGAGCACAGAAGTTCTTGAAGCCTTCTGGCAACTCAGGACTCCACAGAACTGTCAAGTTAGGTTCTGGCGATGGGCCCAAGTTATAAAGAGTCTGCAAGAAACGGAATGAAGTCTTAGTTACCTTAGTACGTCCGTCGTTGAAGCGTCCACCCAAAGATTCAGTTACCCAAGTCGGGTCGCCTGCAAAGATATCGGTGTAAGCCTGCATACGCAAGTGGCGAACCATACGCAATTTGATAACGAACTGGTCGATCAACTCCTGAGCGTGAGTTTCGTCCAAAGTACCATTGTGCATATCATATTCGATATAGATATCGAGGAATGAAGAAACGTTACCAAGTGACATGGCAGCACCGTCTTGTTCTTTTACGGCAGCAAGATAAGCCATGTATACCCACTGTACAGCTTCCTGTGCAGTGTAAGCCGGGCGGCTCAGGTCGAGTCCGTACTGCTGACCCATAATCTTGATTTCCTTCAAAGCCTTGATCTGCTCTGCTACTTCTTCGCGCAAGCGGATACGAGCATCAGTCATCGGACCAGTAAGGTTGCGCAAGTCGTTCTGCTTAACCTCGATAAGTCTATCCAGACCGTAAAGAGCCAAACGACGATAGTCACCGATTACACGGCCACGAGCGTAGTTATCTGGAAGACCTGTTAGGAATCCCAAAGAACGGAATGAACGGATTTCTTCTGTATAAGCGTCGAACACACCGTCATTGTGAGTTTTACGGTAGTGTGTAAATATATCTTTTACGTGTGGGTCTACTTCTACACCATTTTCACGACAAGCCTTTTCTACTACTTTGATACCACCGAAAGGCTTGATGGCACGACGGAGAACTTCGTCTGTCTGCAATCCGACAATTACCTCGTTTTCCTTATCGATGTATCCTGCAGCGAACGATGTAATGGTAGAAACGGTAGACGGATCGAGCGAACGAACACCGTTGTTAGCACGTTCTTCTGCCAACGCTTCAAGACATTTGTTCCATACTGCCTGAGTACGCTGTGTAGGACCAACGAGGAAAGAGGCGTCTCCTGTATAAGGAGTGATGTTGGTCTTCACAAAGTCGGTTACATTGATTTCGTGATTCCAACGTCCTTCTTTAAAATTCTGTGTCATAATTTAACTGAATGTTTATAAGTTATCGATTACGGGTGCAAAGTTAGCTATTCAAACAGTAATACACAATACTTAGGAGTAGGTATATTTCATTATTTGCAATTATTACAATTTAGTATATTTTTAAAACAATTGATTTAACCCGCATTATATCAGTGTATTCTGTATACTTTTGATGTATAAAATAGTGTCTGCTTTATATTATTATATTTTTTAGTATTTGCTTGTCAGGCATTGATTCCTTCGAAAATTGTTTAGTAATTTTAATCTGCGCAATGTTTTGCTTTGAATTTGTGGATGTTTTTGACTTACAGAATTGTTTGATTCTTCTTGTTTTTAAAAAATGGCCATGCGGATGGGTTTTTCTTCTTCTTTTGTCTTGATACAAAAGAAGAAGAAACAAGAAGAAAAAATCAAGGCTACGTCTACGGGCCTACTCCGGAAAGGCCGTTCTGGCGCTGAAAAAAGAACTCGCTTCGTTGCACTACGCTCAAACAGCATTTTTCAGCACCGCCCGTCCATTCCTCCGCTCACGCCCCTACGCCTAGGCCGATCTTTCATTTCTTACGGTTTCTTTATACGCCAAGGCGCTTCGCTGTTGGCTTCAGAAGTGCGAACAAAGCATTGCGATGATCGATTTGATTCATTACGATGATCGACTTTAAGCATCGCAATGTTTTGTTCTACTCACCGCATTCTGTTTTCACCCCGTCAGAAGGTGTCATGGGGGTTATTTTTAAGATTATAGGCAGACAAAAGCAAATGAAGAATACGCCAGCGCTACGATTAACGCTGACGTATATCGTTAGGATTGGCCGGAGCGTATGCTCCGTCTTTGGCTTCGAATATTACGGAGGGTTCTATCACCTCTACGGTGTGCCATGCGCCCTTGGGTATCTGACAGCCGTAACGAGCTTCCGCAGGACAAAGGCGGATGCGTTTCACCTCGCGTAACTCGGTTTTGCGGACTGTATGCTGGGCATCCATCCCCATCGGAAAATCATCAGAGCCGGTGGTGTACGAAGACACTTCCTCATAAATCACCTCGTCTAACTTACCGCATAGACAGAGCACCGATTCACTGGTGTCAGGGTGACGGTGAATAGACACTACCGTACCAGGCAGCAAAGCGACAAGCATGCGCTGGCTGGTGTCGGCCGACGATGTACGCAAGTCTAAACTCTGACGTAGACGCGAATTCTGTAATGCCTGTTCAAACAGATTTCCTAAAAACTCTTTATTAAATTCCATATTCGATAGTTCTGCAAGGTTCTTATTATTGATTCTCCAACTCTTCACGGATAAACTTAGGAGTGAAGCCGATGTCTTTTTTAGCCACCTCTTCTGGTGTACCACACGCCAACAGGCGTCCTCCGCCTTTTCCGCCTTCAGGGCCCATATCTATGATATAGTCGGCCATCTTTATCACATCGAGATTATGCTCTATGACGATGACCGTGTTTCCTTTATCTACAAGACGGTTGAGCACGTTCATCAGCACACGGATATCCTCGAAATGTAGTCCGGTAGTGGGTTCGTCTAATATATAAAGCGTCTTGCCTGTGTCGCGCTTAGATAACTCGGTTGCCAATTTTACACGCTGGCTTTCTCCGCCCGACAGTGTGGTAGATGGCTGCCCCAACTTGATGTAACCCAAGCCTACTTCTTGCAACACCTTTATCTTATTGAGTATCTGAGGCACATTTTCAAAGAATTCTACCGCACGGTTAATGGTCATATCGAGCACATCGGCGATAGATTTTCCTTTGAAACGCACTTCGAGCGTTTCTCGGTTATAGCGCTTGCCGTGACACACCTCGCAGGGCACCATCACATCGGGCAAGAAGTTCATTTCTATAATCTTATATCCGTTGCCACCACAAGCCTCACAGCGTCCGCCCGACACATTAAATGAGAAACGTCCCGGCTTGTAACCGCGAATTTTCGCCTCCGGAAGTCCCACAAACAAACTACGGATATCAGAGAACACACCAGTGTAGGTGGCAGGATTAGAACGAGGCGTTCTGCCCAAAGGCGACTGGTCTACGTTTACTACCTTATCTATATACTCTAATCCCTCTATAGAATCATAAGGCAATGGGTCTTGCAGCGAACGATAAAAGTGCTGCGACAGTATAGGCTGAAGCGTATCGTTTATCAGTGTAGACTTTCCGCTACCCGACACACCGGTAACGCAAATCAACTTGCCCAAGGGAAATTCTACATCCACACCTTTCAGGTTGTTACCACGAGCGCCACGCAACCACAGCGAATGTCCGTTTCCTTCGCGTCGCTTTTCGGGGATGGCAATCTTCATCTGTCCGTTAAGATACTGCGAAGTCAAGGTATTGGTCTTCAACATCTCTTGCGGAGTACCTTGAAATACCACTTCGCCACCTAAGCGTCCTGCCTTAGGCCCCATATCTACTATATAGTCGGCTGCCAGCATCATATCCTTGTCGTGCTCTACCACGATAACCGTATTGCCTAAGTCGCGTAGTTCCTTAAGCGAATTTATCAATCGGATATTATCACGCTGATGCAATCCGATACTCGGCTCGTCGAGGATGTACAGCACGTTAACCAACTGCGAGCCTATCTGCGTAGCCAAACGAATACGCTGGCTCTCACCTCCCGACAAGCTGAC
>UMLA01048061.1_pt1 | contig 12543 bp, 7 predicted proteins | sample 1966431 | NCBI WGS metagenome assembly UMLA01 (sample SAMEA4836190, study PRJEB28245) | human gut metagenome | biome: gut microbiome; material: fecal sample | place: Denmark | collected 2008 | reverse complement strand
CGATGCCGCGCTTGTCGGGGGTAGATACAGAACCTTCGTATCCGCCTGCCCATTTTCCGAACATGCCTGTGGTATATCCGTTATCCTTCATTATTTCGGGGATGATTATATGCTCGGGGTCGTAAGGATGTTGTCCCACGCGCGAGAAATCTTCGTTTATGCCATATTTTACCATGGGCACGTTCTTCCAGTACTCCTTGTTGCCTCTTACTTCGCAGTGTCCGCTGTGTTGTCCGGTCATGAACGAAGCTCGCGACGGTGCGCTTACGGGGCTTCCGGCGTATGCTTGGGTAAAGAGCATTCCCTCTGTCGCCATACGGTCAATGTTTGGGGTAGAGATATACTTCTGTCCGTAGCATGCCAAGTCGCCATATCCCATATCATCGCACATGATATAGATGATGTTTGGTTTGTCGGTTTTCTTTGGGGCTGATATTACTGAAGTCGCTGTAAGCAGTCCGCTTCCTAATAGGATAAATCTAAGTGGTGTCATTCGTTGATATTTAGATTATTAATGATGATGCACGGTTGTATGCTGTCTCATGCATGCCGTGCCATCTGCAAATATAAGAAATTTATTTTTTTTGTAACACCATTCTTTGAATCGAGATGAATATCGCCCATATAAATAAGGTATTAAATAATGCGATGTGTAGAAAAAATCCGTCGTGCATCGTGCAAACCAAATTATTTATATAACTTTGCACATCGTATTTTGATGTACAATGGACTATTGTATAACGACTGAAATAAATAAAAACTATACATATCATGAATATCTCTTATAATTGGTTGAAAGAGTATGTCGATTTCGATTTGACACCCGAAGAGGTGTCGGCAGCTCTTACTTCCATCGGATTGGAAACAGACGGAGTAGAAGAAGTCCAGTCTATAAAAGGTGGTCTTGAGGGATTGGTAGTTGGCGAAGTGCTGACTTGCGAACCGCACCCTAATTCTGACCACATGCATATTACAACAGTAGATTTAGGCGAAGGCGAACCCGTGCAGATTGTTTGTGGAGCCGCTAATGTGGCAGCCGGACAGAAGGTGATAGTTGCTACTCTTGGCACTAAACTTTATGATGGCGACCAGAGCTTTACAATCAAGAAGTCGAAACTGCGTGGCGTAGAGTCTAACGGAATGATTTGTGCAGAAGACGAAATCGGCGTAGGTACTAGCCACGACGGTATCATCGTGCTTCCGCAGGATGTAGTTCCCGGCACATTGGCCAAGGATTATTATAACATTAAGAGCGACTATGTGTTCGAAGTGGACATTACTCCTAACCGTGCAGACGCTTGCTCTCACTACGGTGTAGCTCGCGACTTGTATGCATGGTTGGTGCAAAACGGTTATCAAACATCGTTGCATCGTCCTGAAACAAGCGAGTTTAAGGTAGACAACCATGATATGGATATCGATGTAGTGGTAGAAAATACTGAAGCATGTCCTCGTTATGCTGGTGTGGCTATCAAGAACGTTACTGTTAAAGAAAGTCCCGAATGGTTGCAGAATAAGCTTCGTCTTATCGGCGTTCGTCCGGTAAATAATATCGTTGACATCACTAACTACATACTTCACGCTTACGGACAGCCTATGCATTGCTTCGATGCTGATAAGATAAAAGGCGGAAAGATAGTAGTGAAGACTTGTCAGGAAGGAACTAAGTTCGTTACTCTCGACGAGGTAGAACGTAAGCTTTCTGAACGCGACTTGATGATTTGTAACGCTGAAGAGCCTATGTGTATAGCAGGCGTATTTGGCGGTTTGGATTCAGGTACTACAGAAGCTACTAAAGATGTATTCTTGGAAAGCGCATACTTCCATCCTACATGGGTACGTAAAACAGCTCGCCGTCATGGGTTGAGCACTGATTCTTCGTTCCGCTTTGAACGTGGTATCGATCCTAACGGTACTATCTACGCATTGAAAGAAGCGGCTATCTTGGTAAAAGAATTGGCTGGCGGTGAAATCGCTTCTGATATCAAGGATAACTATCCTGCTCCTGTTGCTGATTTCGCTGTAGAACTGTCGTACGAATATGTAAACTCGTTGGTAGGAAAGGTAATTCCTGCAGAAACTATAAAGAGCATTGTTACATCGCTCGAAATGAAGATTGTGGCAGAGACAGCAGAAGGCTTGTCATTGTCAATCCCTGCATATCGTGTAGACGTACAGCGTCCGTGCGACGTGGTAGAAGATATTCTTCGTATCTACGGATATAATAATGTGGAAATCCCTACTTCATTGAAATCGAGTTTGAACGTAGAAGGCGAAGTAGACAAGTCTGTTAAGCTTCAGAACTTGGTGTCTGAACAGTTGGTAGGTTGCGGATTCAATGAAATCCTGAACAACTCTCTTACTGCCGCTTCATACTACGATGGTCTTGAAACTTACAAACCTGAAAACTTGGTTCGTGTAATGAACCCGTTGAGCAACGACCTTAACGTAATGCGTGCTTCTCTGTTGTTTGGTGGTTTGGAATGTATCCAGCACAACGCTAACCGTAAGAATGCCGACCTTCGTTTCTTCGAATTCGGAAACTGCTATCACTTCAACGCTGAGAAGAAGAATCCTGATAAAGTGCTTGCCGCTTATTCAGAAGAACTTCACTTGGGCTTGTGGTTGACAGGTAAATATATCAGCAACTCATGGGCGCATCCTGATATGAATTCTTCTGTTTACGAACTTAAGGCGTATGTACTGAACATCTTCAGTCGTTTGGGCGTAAACTTGGGTGCTATGGTATTTGGCAACTTGTCAGATGATATCTATTCTGTAGCTATCTCTATCCATACTCGTGGCGGTAAGCTCGTTGCTACATTCGGTGTGCTGAGCAAGAAACTCCAGAAGGCATTCGATATCGACAACGAAGTATATTATGCCGACATCAACTGGAAGGAACTGATGAAAGCCATCAAGGGTAAGAAGGTAACTTATACCGAAATTTCTAAGTTCCCGGCTGTTAAGCGCGACTTGGCCTTGCTGATTGACAAGAAGGTGCAGTTTGCTGAAATAGAAAAGATAGCTTACGAAACCGACAAGAAGCTCCTGAAGAGCGTGGAACTGTTTGACGTATACGAAGGCAAGAACCTTGAAGCTGGCAAGAAGAGCTACGCTGTAAGCTTCGTGCTTCAGGATGAAAACGCTACGCTTAACGACAAGCAGATTGATAAGCTGATGCAGAAGTTGATTACCAACTTGCAGAACAAGTTGGACGCAAAACTGAGATAATGAATAATCATAAATAAAAAACATATAAAAACATAAATCCAATGGGAAGAGCATTTGAATATAGAAAAGCTACTAAGCTGAAAAGATGGGGCCACATGGCCAAGACATTTACTCGTCTGGGCAAGCAGATTGCTATTGCTGTAAAGGCAGGCGGTCCGGAACCAGAAAACAACCCTACACTGCGTTCGGTTATCGCTACTTGTAAGCGTGAAAACATGCCGAAGGACAACATCGACCGTGCTATCAAGAACGCGATGGGTAAAGACCAGAGCGAATACAAGGGCATGACTTACGAAGGATACGGTCCTCACGGAGTAGCTGTTTTTGTTGATACTCTTACAGACAACACAACTCGTACTGTAGCCGATGTTCGTTCGGTATTCAATAAGTTCGGCGGAAACTTGGGAACTACTGGTTCTTTGGCTTTCTTGTTCGATCATAAGTGCGTATTTACTTTCAAGAAGAAAGACGGTGTAGATATGGAAGAGTTGATTCTCGACTTGATTGACTACAACGTAGAAGACGAATTCGACGAAGATCCGGAAGAAGGAACTATCACTATCTACGGTGACCCGAAGAGTTATGCAGCTATCCAGAAGCACTTGGAAGAATGTGGTTTCGAAGATGTAGGTGGTGACTTTACTTACATTCCTAACGACTTGAAAGAGGTTTCTGCAGAGCAGCGCGAAACTATCGACAAGATGATTGAACGTCTTGAAGAGTTCGACGATGTACAGACAGTTTACACTAACATGAAGCCGGAGGAAGACGCTGAATAATATTCAGACGACTTTCTTTTGAATATATACTTCCCCATACTTTCTTTTATGCAGAAGTAAGTATGGGGATTTTTTAATTTTATGAATTATGAAAATCAAAGATTATTGTGGAATACTTTCTTTGTTATTCCTTTTAATTACGGGACTATCTGCCTGTAAAGATGATGGCCCTAAAGATGTGGTTAATGAGATTAAAATGTCAGTTTTACCGCAACCGGGCATCATGTACGGTCCGTTTGACAGTAAAATGGAGCACCCTATAGAGTGTATGGTCGTAGTGTCGGAAGACTATCCGGGAGATTATTCGCTTATGGAAATGAACCGTATCGAAGGTTTTACATATGTGAAAGGTCACGAATATTTTCTCTCTGTAAAGCGGACCATCCTTGCTAATCCATCGGCAGATGGCTATAACCGTACGTATTCGCTGTTAAGTATACTTCAAGACAGAATCGTTACAGAGCCCGCAGCGAAAGATGACAAGGAGATTAATTCTGAGGCCGATATAGAGTATAATGATTTGTGTCCTTTCAACAAGTACTCTATCAGCGCAAAATATACCGTCAATGAAAATGGCGATATCTTCTACGAAGACGGACGCAAACTGCCATCTTACAAGTCGGCACGCATTGGGCTGGAGAATGTCCTTGATAAGGGCGATGCTAATTGGATTAAATTCCAATCGATATCTTATCAGGCTTATTATTCGTTTGTAGTATCTCCTTTTACCGATAAACTACGTTTGATATATAACGAGTCAGATGGCCCCTTGTTTAAGGAGGTTATTCCAGAAGAAGAATTCAGTCAGATTAAATCCATGAAATCGGGCGAAGAAGTTCATTACGCTCTCATTCTTGCTAACATACATAAGAAAGGACTGCAAAAATTGGAATTTGTTGTAAAGAAGCAATAAGTGAATTAATGCGGGCTGAAAGAGTCCGACATTTTCTATAAAACAAAAGCGAGAAGACTTTAAAAATCTTCTCGCTTCTTTTGTACACCCTCAGGGATTCGAACCCTGGACCCACTGATTAAGAGTCAGTTGCTCTACCAACTGAGCTAAGAGTGCATCGCTTTGTTTGGAGGTGCCTGGCAGATTCGAACTGCCGTAGACGGTTTTGCAGACCGTAGACTAAGCCACTCATCCAAGGCACCATGTTTGTTTGTCGTTGGCATTTCTCTCAAATGCGATGCAAAGGTAGAGGTTATTTTTTAATTATGCAAATCTTTGTGCTAAGTTTTTATCATTATTTTCGCTGCTGAATCGCTGCGTAAAGGGTATTGAATTAATAATCAGTCGGATAAACCTATAAAATAAAAACACAAAAAATGCAGCAGAAACTCGTTTGAAACATTGCGATGGTACGATTTGAATAATGCGGTGGTGTGATTTGATCAATGCGATGCGTAAAAGGCACCATCGTATAAAAACAAAATCCGCCGAATGGGCGGATTTCAATAGTAAAATCATGTAGATTATTTTTTCGTCATCTTATTTTTCTCGCTTTTGCATTTGGCCGATAGCGGACAATCGGAACATCCGCAGTTGCAGCCGCAGCCTTTCTTCTTAGAGCGGAAGAAGTCGAGAAAGTGTTTCCCTACGTAGACTACGCAGAGAAACACTATTATATATACTATGATATCTTGTGTGCTCATTTTTCAATCTTAAATAAACAGACTGCCTATCCTAAATACTAAGAACGCTACTACCCACGCCAGCATGGTGGTATATACTGCGGCAAACGCTGCCCATTTCCAGCTGCCCGACTCGTTCTTTATGGCGGTAAGCGTGGCCAGACACGGGAAATAAATCAAAATAAACAGCATGTAGGCGTATGCCACTAAAGGAGTGATAGGAATTCTTCCTGCCAGACTAACGGAATCAGCGTCTCCGTCGTTAGCGTAGAGCACGCCCAGAGTACTTACCACAAGCTCCTTGGCACCTACACCCGACAGAAGTCCGATGCCCATCTTCCAGTCGAATCCTAACGGCTCGATGACCGGTTCTATTGCTTGTCCCAACTGACCGATGTAAGAGTTCTCCTGCTGCTCGGCAACTGTGTTGTATGCGTCATGGTTAGGATAATATCCCAGGAACCAAATTATTATAGACGCTACCATGATAATTCCACCCATCTTCTTCAGATACTGCGCACCTTTCTCCCACGTGTGTCGTAATACAGATTTAGGAGTCGGCATACGGTATGGCGGAAGTTCCATTACGAAAGGAGCGTCGTCACCTTTCACTATGAACTTACTCAGAATACGCGCCATCAGTATCGCTAATAAGATGCCCACCGCATATATAGACAGCAGGATGAGGCTTTCCTTGCCTGGGAAGAACGCTCCGATAAGCACCAAGTAGATAGGCAAGCGAGCGCTGCACGACATCAACGGGTTGATAAGCATGGTTACAAGGCGCGACTTGCGGCTTTCTATGATACGCGATGCCATTATAGCCGGCACGTTACATCCAAATCCCATGATAAGCGGAATGAACGATTTGCCGTGCAATCCCATCTTATGCATAATTTTATCCATGATGAACGCCGCGCGGGCCATGTAGCCCGAATCCTCCATCAGTGAAATGAAGATATACAGCAGCAATATGTTGGGCAAGAACACAATGACTCCTCCCACACCGCCTATTATACCATCTACCACCAAGTCTTTCAGCGCACCGTTAGGCATGTATGTCTGTACCAGATTTCCAATCTGTGCCACCGTCCACTCTATCCAGTCTTGAGGATAAGCTCCGAGTATAAACGTGCACTCGAACATGATGTACAGAAACAAGAAGAAGATAGGGTATCCCCATACTTTGTGCGTCACTATGCTATCCACTATACGGGTAAACACCTCAGGGTCGTCGTTCTTCTCTACGAACGTCTCCTTCAGCGCACCGCTGATGAATGCGTATTTAGCGTCGGTAATGCTTTGCTCGCTGTCCTCGCCGGTATCAAGCTTTATCTTTTCCGCCTCTTTGTTTCGGGTGCTGATTATCTCTTTACCGTTGGGCAGCTGCGATACCATGTTCTCTATGTCCTTATCGTTCTCCAGCAATTTGATGGCCAAGAATCGGGTAGAATACTTGTAACGGATGTTTTCGTTCTTGCAGATAAGCGATTTTACTGCGTCGATGCTCTTTTCTATTACAGGACCGTGGTTTATATGGATATGACGGATATAGTTCTTACCGTCGAACTTGTTGACCTCTTCGTCGTGGCTGCCGAATTTATGGTCGGGCACGTATTTGTCGTGCCACTCTTTATACTCTCTGATGGCCTCGTTCTGAATGTTCTTCTTCTGCCCCATAAAGTCGATACCCTCATACAAGGCGATGATTACATGGAACAGATTCTCTATACCCTCTCCGCTACGGCTCACGGTAGGCACGATAGGCACACCCAGCAGATTGCCCAATTTATGATAGTCGAGTGTGTTTCCGCTCTTCTCAAGCGCGTCGAACATGTTTAGCGCAATCACCATACGCACGTTCATGTCGATAAGCTGAGTGGTAAGATATAAGTTGCGCTCCAAGTTTCCGGCGTCTACCACATTGATTATAACGTCTGGAGTCTTGTCTATGATATGCTTTCTTACATAAAGTTCCTCTGGGCTATAAGCCGACAACGAGTAAGTACCCGGCAAATCTACCAAGTTGAACTGATATCCCTGATAGCTGAATGTGCCCACCTTGGCATCCACCGTCACACCGCTATAGTTACCTACATGCTCGTGTCCGCCCGAAGCCACATTAAACAAAGACGTTTTTCCGCAGTTAGGATTACCCACCAGCGCCACGTTGATGGTGCGTCGTTTGCCTTGCGCTATCTCTTTCATTTTCTCCTCGCTTACGGGAGTGTCTACCGCTATAGGGTCAAGATACGTAGTCTCACCCTGAGAGTTATTGCGTGCTTCTTCTTCGCTCACCACCTCTATCATGGCAGCCTCGTTACGTCGAAGCGAAATCTCGTATCCCATGATTTTGTATTTCACGGGGTCTTTCAACGGAGCATTGAGCAGGACTTCTACGGTTTTTCCTTTGATGAAGCCCATCTCTATAATTCTGCGCCGGAACCCACCGTGTCCCATCACTTTGATGATGACACCTTTTTCTCCGGTTTTTAATTCGGATAGTCTCATTTTGTCTAAATCTGATTTTGGCACAAAGATATACGAAAGCGATTTTTTGTGCAAAGTATTTAGATTGTTTTTAAATTATGTTATATCAGTATACTTTCATATTGCTTTTGCCGATTACGCTTTTGTACTCTCAGCTTCTAGGGTACACGAAGCTGAGGCTTGAATAATAATAATAGTTCTATTCCTTGCGATTTAAAAGTTGAAAGGTTTGAAGAAAAACTATATTCTTAGCTTAGGTTTATATATACTTAGGCTAAGAATATATAAACTTAGGTTGAGTTTTTATATACTTAACCTAAGTATAGAGAATTGGATGAGAAAACGCTGGGTTTTTGTTGCGAAAGGGCACAAAAAGCGTTGCGAAGTAGTGCAGCGTTTTTAAGGCTAAGAATTGTTATTTCTGACTTTATTACTTTTTCTTATTGTTTTCTTCTTCTGTCTTGGTTAGTTTCCTTATCTTAGTAGTCAAATTAGATAATTCCATTAAGAATATGTGTATTGGTTTTAATTTAACTTCAGAACAACATTGGAAGATACTTCTAACCTGTCTTAAAAGGCTAACGCTCCATTGTGTAATAGACAGTCAACTGACACAGGCTTGTCGTATCTTAGTGTTAGACTTGCTTCCTGCATGTCTTCTACTTCTGATGACATTCAGTTCAAACTGGGTGAACATGTCGTTGTTACAGAAGGTAAATTTAAAAGTGATTATGGAGAGTCCATAAAATAACATAAGATTATACGCAAGAAACTTTCGAATCGAATCAATTGGACACACTAGTAATGGAATACGTAAAACAATACGGATTAAAAAACTTATATATTGTATTAATATAACTTCACTATAATATGGCTTACAAAGAAATTTCAGGCAACATATTTAATACGAAAGCAATGGCTATTGTAAACACGGTGAATTGTGTGGGTGCTATGGGCAAAGGAATCGCACTTGATTTTAAATTGAGATTTCCTGAAATGTTTAAGGAGTATCAAAGAATTTGTTTTCAACATCTTCTTAAGCCAGGACAGATCTTGCCATACACAAAATCTACACCTATTATATTGAACTTTGCGGTTAAAGATGATTGGAAAGATCCTTCTAAAATAGAATGGGTAGAAGAAACCTTGCAGAAATTTGTAGATAACTACAAAAAACTTGGTATTAGCTCAGTTGCTTTTCCATGGATGGGAGCGATGAATGGTGGTATCCCAATTGAAACAATAAAAATTCTTATGCGTAAGTATTTGTCGGCATTGGAGGATATAGAAATAGAGGTTTATGATTTTGATCCTGATGCACCTTGTGCTCTTTATAAGACTTTAGAACTCATTGTGAAAGAAAACAAATTTACTCCTTCGGAATTAGAAGATATATCTAATATAAAAGCTTGCTATTGGGTTAAAATTATTGATGCTGTAAATGATGCTAATACAAAAAGTATCAATAATTTATGTAACTATATTGTTAATGGTAAGCGAATTATGGGGAAAACAAACATCGAAAGATTATTTGTTTTTCTTACTAATTATAAAGATGGTAAAATATTATAGCAAAATTTAGGCTTACCGAGCGTTGTGTTAATCTCTCGCCAGAAGGACTTGACGTAAAGGAATTCGTCACAGACGATTCCAATAAGAAGGATGGAGCTATTGAGTTAACAGAAGGGAAGAAGTGGATTTTAGTCGAAGTTAGCTTGCTGTTATCTGTAAAATGTTGATTTTCAGTATTTGTATAGCAGAGATGCTTTAGTCGAAATAAAAACATTTAGTCGAACTTAATAAGTAACAATGCTGTTAGGGAATTATATATAAGGTCTTTTTAGAAACGAAAGGGCACAAAAAAACGCTGCACAACAATGCAGCGTTTTTTTGTGATAAGTCATTATTTCTTCAATTCCAAAAGCTCTTTTCCTGCTTTGTCAGTCAGGATGATAGAACTGTCAGCGCCAGCCTTGAACTCCTGTACCTTGCTGATAGCTTCTACTATCTTGTCTTCAGTTGCCATGTCGGCACACATCATCATGGTGCGCATTGTTTCTCCGAATTTCAGTGAGCTGTTGTTCTGCTTGTAATCACCGTTTATGATGTTGCATCCAGCGTTGCCGTGGAACTGCTTCTTTACAGTATCGAATTCCAAGTACGGTTCAGTTTCAACTTCACCTATTGCTGCTCCGTCTACTTTCACGATATTCCATTTACCTTCCAATGAAGGGACGTTGGCCGATTTTTGACTACCTGCACATGATGCAGCGAATGCGGCCATACCAAATGCCGCCATGCCTAAAACTAATTTTTTCATACTTCTGTTGTTTTTAGTTGTTGTGTTTAATTTTTAATTGTTAAATGCAAAGTTATGCAAAGCACTGCATCGCACCATTCTTTTTTTTACAAAGTTGCCGAAAATGTTTTAAATCTATATATTTGCTACATTAAAATAAGTATTAAACGTTAAATCGTATTATTATGAAGTTATCAAAATTATGTACGGGGCTATGTCTATCGGCCTCATTGTTCGCCACACCGGCATTCGCTCAAGAGGGTTATCAGCCTGCTCCAGAGAATGTACAGGCGCGTCAGAACTTTGCAGATCACAAATTCGGTATATTCATTCACTGGGGTATATACAGCATGTTTGCTCAGGGAGAATGGTATTTGCAGAACGCTAATATTGACAACAAGGAGTACGCTAAGGCTGCAAAAGGTTTTTATCCGGCTCAGTTCGACGCTAAGCAGTGGGTGAGTGCCTTTAAGCAGGCGGGAGCTAAATACATCTGCTTCACTACACGCCATCACGATGGATTCTCTATGTTCGATACCAAATATTCTGATTATGACATTGTTGACGCTTCTCCGTTCAAGCGCGATATAGTGCGCGAGTTGGCGGATGAGTGTAAGCGTCAGGGCATAAAGTTCCATCTGTATTATTCGCATATCGACTGGACTCGCGATGATTATCCTACTGGTCGTACCGGACGTAATACAGGCAAAGACCCGAAGAAAGAAGACTGGAATTCATATTTCACTTTCATGAATAATCAGCTTACAGAGTTGATTAAGAATTATGACCCCGATGCCATTTGGTTCGACGGATGGTGGGATCATGATGAAGATGCCGTTCCGTTCGATTGGCACTTGGGCGAGCAGTATGCTATGATGCATAAGCTGAAACCGTCGTTGCTGATTGGTAACAACCATCATCAGACTCCTAATCCGGGCGAGGATATTCAGATATTCGAACGCGACCTGCCGGGAGAAAACTCAGCAGGACTGAGCGGACAGTCAATCAGTAGACTGCCGTTGGAAACTTGCCAAACCATGAACGGTATGTGGGGATATAAAGTTGTAGACCAGAATTATAAGTCGGTTAAGACCTTGATTCAGTACTTGGTGGGAGCTGCCGGAAAAGGCGCTAACCTGTTGCTTAACATAGGCCCTCAGCCCGATGGAGAATTGCCGGCTACCGCTCTCGACCGTTTGAAAGGCATGGGCGAATGGTTGGAAAAATACGGAGAAACTGTTTACGGCACTACTGCAGGCGATGTACCTACCCGTCCGTGGGGCGTTACCACCCGTAAGGGAGACAAACAATATGTACATATCATGTCGCTCGAGGATACTTCACTGTTCTTGCCTATCACCGCTAAAGTGAAGAAAGCAATGGTGTTCGACAGCCGCAAACCGGTGCAGTTTAAGCAGACAAAAGACGGTATTTTGCTCGATTTAGGACTAAAACCTCAAGACGCTGATTACATTGTTGAACTCACAATGACAAGATAATCATAGGTTTTTTTTTCGAAATCTGTTTTTTCTTGTATTTTTGCACCGCTGAACCGCAAAGGCGGTGCAAAAATGTAAGAATATAAACTACTTATACATATTATGGACAATAAATTTACTGAATATTCTCAGCTTAATCTTTCTGACGTAAATAAGGAAGTGCTGAAGAAGTGGGATGAGAATGACGTATTCTCACACAGTATGACAGAACGTGAGGGCTGTCCTTCGTTTGTTTTCTATGAAGGTCCTCCTTCGGCTAATGGTATGCCGGGTATCCACCATGTAATGGCTCGTACCATTAAGGATACATTCTGCCGTTATAAAACAATGAAAGGTTTTCAGGTAAAGCGTAAAGCCGGATGGGATACACACGGACTCCCTGTAGAACTTGGTGTAGAAAAGGCTTTGGGTATTACAAAAGAGGATATCGGTAAAACTATATCTGTAGCTGAATATAACAAACATTGCCGTACGGACGTTATGAAGTTCACTAAAGAGTGGACCGACCTTACTCACAAGATGGGTTATTGGGTTGACTTGGATAATCCGTACATCACTTACGATAACAGATACATCGAAACATTGTGGTGGCTCTTGCAGCAGCTGT
>UMLA01007063.1_pt1 | contig 12631 bp, 10 predicted proteins | sample 1966431 | NCBI WGS metagenome assembly UMLA01 (sample SAMEA4836190, study PRJEB28245) | human gut metagenome | biome: gut microbiome; material: fecal sample | place: Denmark | collected 2008 | reverse complement strand
CCCGCCAGTCGGGTGGTCAATATATCAAATTCCTGGAGTGTCATAGTGTGCTTATCACGTGTGGTCTTAGGACAGAACACACAGCTAAGGTTACATACATTCGTTATCTCAAGATAGCATCGGGTTATCATATTGCAAAGTTTAAGCATGGTATGTATGGGCTAAACACACCGTACTATGATTTATCATAATGTTTACAAGACAAAGGTAATATTATTTAGTCACACCTATAAACTCTTTCATAGGTTACTTTTCCATATAAAAAATCCGGGCACCTATCTATACGATTATCTCGCAAAGACAGATGCCCGGATTTTTATGTCTATTATGATTTTATCCTATTATAACCATTCTTTCATGAAGCCGTCCATTTCGTCTGCATGCGCTTCGAGGCTCTGCAAAAGTTTGAACTGAGCTTTAGTACGAACCAAGTTGTGTTCAGGATAAGCAATCTTATAATAAGTATCGCCGTTGATATAGTCGGTCAAGAAACGTACAGTCTGCATGTAAGTAAGCAAACGACCGCCGTAAGGCAACAAGCTTGTTTCAAGCGGAGTCAAGAAATTCTTAGCCTTTTCCATATAGCCACGTGTGTAAGCCTTGAAGATTTCCATGTTTACACCTACATTGTCGAGGTTCTTATCGTCTTCAGCACCTGTATTTGCAGCGGTACGGATAAAGTCGCCTATATCCGACAACACGAATCCCGGCATTACTGTATCAAGGTCGATAACACAAAGAACCTTACCGTTCTTACCATCGAACAACATATTGTTTACCTTAGTATCGCAGTGGTTAATGTGTTTTTTCAATTTTCCTTCGCGGTACAGACGTTCCTGAACGCAGAATGCATCGGCACGTTTTTCAATTTCGTCTACCAAATCCTTAACTTCATCCAGTCTGCCAGCTGCGTTAGCCTTCACTGCATCGTGGAACTGTTCCAAACGGAACTCCATATTGTGGAAATTAGGAATAGTTTCGCCCAATGTACCTTCAGGAATATCCGACAACATATGCTGGAAATCGCCGAATGCCTTACCAGCTTCGTACGACAACTCCGGATTAACTTCTTCGTAGCTCTTGCTGTCTGGAATGAACAAGCTAACACGCCAATAGCTATCGCCATCGAAATAATAAGTCTTGCCATTATCAGCCGGCAAGAAAGTCAATACCTTACGGTCGATATCAGTTTCTCCTTTAGCCTCCAGTTTCTCACGAATATGCTGTGTAACGGTAGCCAAGTTATGCTGCAACATTTCTACATTTGTAAAGATATGGTGGTTGATGCGCTGCAAAACGTATTTTATTTCACCTTTATCTGTTGTAACTTTCAATGTATCGTTGATATGTCCGTTTCCGAAAGGTTCAGCGTTAACAACTTTTTCTGCTAGATCAAAATGACTAAGAATCTGCAATAATTCGTCTTTAGACTTGCTCATAGTATTTTATTTTTTTTGTTAGTTTTTTAAATTCTAATGTTGCAAAGATAATAAGATTCTGAAACAAAGATAAAACAACTCAAAATAATTTGCGATTTGAAATAATAATAATGCCGTTCAATTTCAGTCTGATAAGAATTCAAACAATAGCAATTTGTAAGTAGAAAGCCCAACAAATTCACAAAATCTATTCTACACAAACAAAAATGCTAAATATAAAGCATCGTATTTTAGCATTTCATTCAATTACCGAAAAACAGCTATAATCGGCATTCCAAAAGGCCGTTGCATATACATTCAGAACTTACTCATTATATTATTATACAATAACATCAAATTTATCGGCATCGGCCAAGGCCGGAAAGCGTAGACGAAAATTATCTTGTACGGCTCGCACTATCTTACCTACTGCCATGCCTTCCACATCGTCTTCGCATCGGGCTATGGTCTTTCCGTAAGGACCGATAATGATGCTGCCGCCATCGTAAACGCCTGTATCGTCATTGCCTACACGGTTAGAGCCTATTACGTAGCACTGATTTTCCAAGGCACGGGCTTTAAGCAAGGTATCCCATACATCGCGACGACCACCGGGCCAATTGGCTACGTAGATAATGGCATCGTAATCGCCCTGACATCTTGACCATACAGGGAATCGGAGGTCATAGCACACCTGAAGCAGGAAACGAAACTCCTTATATTCTACTACCACCCGCTCTGTGCCGCAAGTGTAGACTTTATCTTCGCCTCCAAAGGTGAAAAGGTGACGCTTATCGTAAGTGCGATAAGTGCCATCGGGAAATACAAAGTACATGCGATTGTAATAGCGGCCAACATCGGATACTGCCACAGTACCTGTAATGGCACAACTTCGGGCTATGGCTTTACGCCGCATCCAGCTAAGTACTTCTCCCCCATTTGGCAAAGCAACACGCTCGGCATCCATACAGAATCCGGTAGAAAACATTTCGGGCAGCACTATCAGCTCGGCTTCGGCTGGAGCATCATCTACCATACGGTCGAGCTTGGCAAGATTAGCCTCAACATCGGCCCAGTAAATATCAGTTTGTAAAACAACTACGTTCATAAAGTCCGTTTTTTAATGGCACTAAGGTAATTAAATAATATAACATAGGCGTTAATTGCAAAAACTTTGTTACTTTTGCCACGAAAATGAGTTAATGTTTCTACAATGAACGTATTAGAACTAAGTGAACAGGAAATAATCAGACGCAACAGTCTGAATGAAATGAGAGCGATGGGCATCGACCCGTACCCTGCAGCCGAGTATGTAACCAATGCTTTTTCAACCGATATAAAAGCTGAATTTAAAGACGACGAAGAGCCGCGTCAGGTATCGGTAGCAGGACGTATCATGTCACGCCGCGTAATGGGTAAAGCTTCTTTCGTTGAGCTACAAGACTCAAAAGGACGTATCCAAGTATATATCACCCGCGACGATATTTGCCCGGATGAAAACAAAGACTTATATAATGTAGTATTTAAACGTCTGCTCGACTTGGGCGACTTTATCGGCATTGAAGGATTTGTATTCCGCACTCAGACTGGCGAGGTGTCTATCCACGCTAAGAAGCTGACTGTACTGTCTAAGTCAATCCGCCCGCTTCCTATCGTTAAATATAAAGATGGTGTAGCTTACGATAAGTTCGAAGATCCTGAACTGCGCTACCGCCAACGCTATGTAGACTTGGTAGTGAACGATGGCGTAAAAGATATTTTCTTGAAACGTAACAAGGTATATAATTCAATGCGCGAGTATTTCAACTCAAAGGGTTATATTGAAGTTGAAACTCCTATCCTGCAGGCTATTGCCGGTGGAGCAGCTGCGCGTCCGTTTATTACTCATCATAATGCACTCGACATTCCTTTGTATATGCGTATTGCCAGCGAGTTGTACCTGAAACGCCTTATCGTAGGTGGTTTTGAGGGCGTATACGAAATTGGCAAAAACTTCCGTAACGAAGGTATGGACCGCACTCACAACCCAGAATTTACTTGTATGGAAATATACGTTGCCTACAAAGACTACAACTGGATGATGAAGTTTACTGAAAACATGATTGAAAAGATTTGTCTTGACGTAAACGGCACTACAGAAGTGAAAGTAGGCGACAATATTATCAACTTCAAAGCTCCGTTTAAGCGTGTAACCATGCTTGATTCTATTAAAGAACACACTGGCTACGACTTGACAGACATGAACGAAGAACAGATTCGTGAGGTTTGCAAAAAGCTGAACATGGAGATTGATGATACCATGGGTAAGGGTAAGCTGATTGACGAAATCTTCGGTGAATTCTGCGAAGGTACTTATATTCAGCCTACATTCATCACCGACTATCCTATCGAGATGTCTCCGCTTACCAAGCGTCATCGTAACAACCCTAACCTGACAGAACGTTTTGAGTTGATGGTTAACGGTAAGGAACTTTGTAACGCTTACTCTGAGCTTAACGACCCGATTGACCAGCTTGAACGATTTGAAGAGCAGATGCGTCTGAGCGAAAAGGGCGACGATGAAGCTATGATTATCGATAAGGACTTTGTTCGCGCTTTGGAATATGGTATGCCTCCTACATCTGGTATGGGTATCGGTATGGACCGTCTGGTTATGCTGATGACAGGACAGAGTACTATTCAGGAAGTATTGTTCTTCCCGCAGATGCGTCCTGAAAAGGTTATCCCAAAGGATGCTCCGGCTAAATTCATGGAATTAGGTGTACCCGAAGAATGGGTAGCTGTGCTGCAGAAAGCAGGCTACAACATGGTGGCAGATATGAAAGAAGTAAATCCGCAGAAGTTGCACATGGACATTTGCGGCATCAATAAAAAATATAAATTAGAGCTGAAAAACCCAACCGTAGACGAAGTAGCTGGCTGGATTGAAAAGATAGGCTAAAATGAAACTACCCGGAAAAATAGCAATAATGGGGGGAGGAAGCTGGGCAACAGCTATCGCTAAGATAGTGCTGAACCAAGCGGAATCGATAAACTGGTATATGCGCCGAGACGACAGAATTGAAGAATTCAAGCGTCTAGGCCATAACCCGGCTTACCTGACGAGCGTGCGCTTTGACTTGAAGCGTATCAATTTCTCGTCGGATATAAATAAGGTGGTGAAAGAGTCGGATACGTTGATATTCGTCACTCCATCGCCGTACCTGAAAGCTCACCTCAAAAAGCTGAAAACAAAACTTAAGGATAAGTTCATCATCACGGCAATCAAAGGTATTGTGCCCGACGAAAACTTGATTGTTTCGGACTACTTCAATAAAATGTATGGGGTGCCCGAAGAGAACATCGCTGTTCTGGCTGGTCCGTGCCATGCAGAAGAAGTGGCGCTGGAACGCCTATCGTATCTTACTATAGGATGCAAGGACATCGATAAGGCTCGTATCTTTGCCCGTTTGCTGTCGAATCATTTTATCAAGACTTCGGTAAACACCGACGTTGCTGGTATAGAATATGCATCGGTACTGAAAAATGTGTATGCCATAGCTGCCGGAATATGCAGCGGACTAAAGTATGGCGACAACTTCCAGGCAGTACTGGTATCTAATGCCCTGCAAGAGATGAACCGATTCCTTGACACCGTACATCCGCTTAACAGATGCACCAACGACTCGGCTTATCTGGGCGACTTGCTAGTGACATCGTACTCTAACTTTAGCCGTAACCGTGTGTTCGGAACCATGATTGGCAAAGGATACTCTGTAAAAAGCGCACAGATAGAGATGGAGATGATAGCCGAAGGATATTACGGAACTAAATGCATTAAAGAACTGAATAAGCATCTGCATGTTAATATGCCTATCGTCGATGCGGTATACAATATTCTGTATGAACGTATATCGCCGATGATTGAGATTAAATTACTGACGGATTCTTTCAGATAATTATTAATAATATGGAGAATATCAAACTTAACATCGAAAAGTCTCTGGAGTTTATCTCTAAAGACGTGTTAGCTTCTTATGCACAGAAAGTCAACGAGTGCATGGAAACTCTTGAAAAAGGAACAGGACTTGGCAACGATTTCTTGGGATGGCTGCACTTGCCCTCTTCTATTACTAAAGAACATATAAAAGATCTGAAGGCTACAGCTCAGACTCTTAGAGAGAACTGCGAAGTAGTTGTTGTAGCAGGTATCGGTGGCAGCTACCTTGGTGCACGCGCCGTTATCGAAGCTATGTCGGACAGCTTCTTATGGCTGAAGGAAAAGAAAGCCGGACAGCCGGTGATTATCTTTGCAGGTCACAACATCAGCGAAGATTATCTGTACGAACTGACTGACTTCTTAAAGGACAAAAAGTTTGGTGTTATCAATATATCTAAATCGGGTACTACTACCGAAACTGCTCTTGCATTCCGTTTGCTGAGAGAGCAGTGCGAACGCCAGAGAGGTAAAGAAATGGCTCGCAAGGTGATTGTAGCTGTAACCGATGCCAAGAAGGGTGCTGCACGTGTAACCGCTGATAAGGAAGGTTACAAATCGTTCATCATTCCTGATAACGTAGGCGGACGTTTCTCTGTTCTTACCCCGGTAGGTTTGCTTCCGATAGCAGTAGCTGGTGTAGACATTGACCAGCTTGTAGAAGGTGCACGTACAATGGAAACTGCTTGCGCAGCAACAGAAATCACTGAAAACCCGGCAGCTATGTATGCAGCCGTAAGAAACGAACTGTACAGAAACGGCAAGAAGATTGAAATCTTGGTAAACTTCCAGCCTAAACTGCACTACTTCATGGAATGGTGGAAGCAGTTGTTCGGTGAATCAGAAGGTAAAGATGGTAAGGGTATTTATCCTAGCTCTGTAGACTTCTCTACCGACCTTCACTCTATGGGTCAGTGGATTCAGGAAGGCGAACGTACTATCTACGAAACAGTTATCTCTGTAGAAACTCCTAACCACGAACTGCGTGTTCCTACCGACGAAGAAAACTTAGACGGTTTGAACTTCTTGGCAGGCAAACGTGTAGACGAGGTTAACAAGATGGCAGAACTGGGTACTCAGTTGGCTCACGTAGACGGCGGTGTACCTAACATGCGCGTAAGCGTACCTAAGTTGAACGAATTCTACTTGGGTCAGCTTATCTACTTCTTCGAAAAAGCTTGTGGTATTAGCGGATACTTGCTCGAAGTAAATCCGTTCAACCAGCCGGGAGTTGAAGCATACAAGAAGAACATGTTTGCTCTGCTCAACAAGCCTGGATACGAAGAAGCTTCTAAAGCTATTCAGGAAAGACTGAAGAAATAATCTTTTAGACTAAAATATATAGCGCAGAAACACACGTAGTCCAGTATGTGGGCGATGGTGTTTCTGCGCTTATTTTTAAATTACACTACACATAACAATGTTCAAAGAGGCAATTCAGAATTATCTGCAAAAGAACCAACACGACAAACTTAACCTGAAGGCGGTACTGTTTGATATGGATGGAGTTCTATTCGACTCTATGAAGAATCATGCTACTGCATGGCACGAGGCAATGAAACAGTATGGCATGCACTTGAGCCGCGAAGAGGCCTACATGCACGAGGGCCGTACGGGTGCTTCTACTATCAATATAGTAAGCCAACGACAAAGAAATCACGAGGCTACCGATGAGGAGGTGAAGATGATTTATCAAACTAAGAGTGATATTTTTAACTCGCTGCCTACCGCAGAACGTATGCCAGGGGCTTATGAGTTGCTGAAACGTGTAAAGGCCGACGGACTGACTCCGGTGGTAGTAACCGGCTCGGGACAGTTGTCGCTATTAGACAGACTGAACCATAATTTCCCTGATATCTTCAAGGCGGAGCTGATGGTTACAGCCTTCGATGTAAAGTATGGTAAGCCAAATCCAGAGCCTTACTTAATGGGACTACAAAAGGCTGGCATCAAACCTAATGAAGCCATAGTAGTAGAAAACGCCCCGCTTGGTGTACGAGCAGGTGTAGCAGCAGGCATCTTTACAGTAGCACTAAACACTGGTCCTCTACCCGACGAAGCTCTCACCTCGGAAGGTGCAAACTTGTTATTCTCATCGATGAATGATTTCGAAGCCAACTGGGAAGCATTTTTTCAGGCTACTCGCTCTATATAATATATAATAAGGAGTGCAGCACTACTATAGCCAGCCGCCATACGGAGACTCCGATGACGGCTTTTTTCATGCTTATATTCTATAAGAAAACGAAAACATGACGTAGCTTCCTACCTTACGGCGATAATTCTCATAGAATCCTGTAGAAGAAGCAGAACCGTAGTAATCCTTACATTGGTTTAATATATCAACCCACTCTCCCTCTACGCGAGCCTTTTTCTGCTTAAGAAACTTGTACGACAAACTCATATTCCACACCACCTCATTACGATTCTCGCTACTGATACCGGTACCGCTACGCAATACATACAACGCATCCGACTTAAAACCAAAGCCCAACGGAAGTTTCAAGTTGGTTTCGGCATTCACACGATAAATACGGTTGTAGCTCTTGATGTTCTGCAGCGAGTTATCAGAACTCTGAAACGTCCAGAATGCACCAAGTAAGATTTCTCCCCACTGCGGCATATAACTAGTTCGCAGACTGCTATTGAACGCAAGCGAACGGGTATTAGTCTTCTCAGTACCGTCTTTCATAGTGCCGTTGGCAGTAAGCGAAACATTATTATCCAACGAGCCGCCTCCGGATACATACGTACGGAACTGTCCGAAGCGCCTTTCGTAGCTGGCGTTTCCATTCACACCCCAATCACCGTTGACGTTCATCGGATAAGTTTCGCTTCCTCCAGTTTCGGTATTGTAAAACACAGCCTGCGATATCGAGTTAAAAGTCTGCCTGAAAGAGGCATTGGCAGTAATTCCTTTCTCCATGGAATTGAACGTAAAATTCAACGAGTGCGAATACGATGTCTTCAGGTTGGGATTACTATGTATAATGTTAAGCGGCGAACTATAGTCGGTAGCAGCTACAAGACTACTCAAATCGGGTTGCTGAGTGTATCCAGAATACATCAGTTGCAGATAGAAATTATCCGGAGTATAGCTGAACGACACCGATGGCATCCATGAAGTCTGCACGGCTGTAGTATCCGCCATATGACTACCAGTACGGCTTTGGATAGAACGACGATCGGGCGACATATCCATACGTACCGACAAATTTGTATTAGAGCCGTTATAATCGTACCCAACTGTCACCGTATGCTGCAAACGCCCACTGCGGTTGCGACTGTATAAACTATCAATCTCATGTTGCTCGTACCCCTGTGGCAGGAAGCCGATGGGAGCATCCGATGAAGAGAAAGACGACAAATCATACGTGTTACCGTCTTGTTTTTCACGAGTCTTAGAAATGCTATAGCCCAGCTGCAACTGGTTTTTCGGTGTTATAAAGAAGGTATACGCCAACTGTGCACTGTAATTCAGCGTAGAAGTGGGCGAGTTTATATATTGTTTCCTGTAATCGGTAGAATCGACCCCCATGCTATTTTTCAATCGATAATAATAGGTAGAAGCATCTGTGTAATTATCAGCCTTAGCGGTATTATGCATCGCCGAAAGTGTAAGGCTTATATTATCACCACGTTCGGTCAACGTACGGACTACGTTTCCCATAACATTGAGCGAATTATCTTTTCGCTTACCAAACTGCTTATTTTCGCCATAGTTAATCTTGCTATCCGATGAGAGGCGATTGAAATCGGCAAACGGATTCGTTATATCCACAGTAGGCATCATATTGAACGAAGCGGAACGGTTGCCCCCTTCATTCTCAGAATCGGAAGTATTGCCATAAACATTAAAAGTGACGGAAGTTTTAGAATCCGGACGCCACGTAAACTGTGCGCTACCGCCTATGGTCTTACCCTTCGATTTATTTTCATTTTCGGAAATACTGTAGCGATTGCCACTTGTTTGGTACAATTCAGTTCGTGAAGTCGACAAGTTCCCCGCATGGTTATACGAATAATTTCCGGTAACCGACCAATCAAACTTCTCACCAGCAGATTGTGAAATCGCCGCTGTCAAATCACGATGAATATTTCCCGGATAATCAGAATCTATGTAACGGTTGGTACTTCTGCCTATAACCGCCACATTGCTGCCTTGCTGTTCAAAGCGCATCAACCTCAAGCTCAAGTCTTTCTTACTGGCGGTACCAGCTCCTACCCCAGCCTCACCCACAAGCATGCCATTCATATCCGACTTTGTCTCTACATCGAGCACATAATTTTTCTTATTGCCACGACGCATTCCGGTTGCTCGCTCGGCTTCGGTACGCCTATCGTACACTTTCACCCTACGGATTATTCCAATTGGCAGATTTGTAAGAGCCAGTTTCTTATCACCCCCGAAAAGGTCTCTACCGTTTATCAAAATGCTGTTTATGACATGACCGTTATACTTTATAATCTGAGTTTCAGGATCGTAATCTAGTCCAGGAATGCGTTTTATCAATGCCTCCAGATACTCGTCTTGTGGCACTCTATATGCAGCTACATTATATATTGTAGAGTCTTTTCTCTGCACTACCGGGCGCATATCAGCCTTCACCACCACTCCGTCAAGCTTTAAAGCCTCGGCCTTTAGGCAGATACGTCCCAAGTTGATGCTATCTTTCTTAGTATTGAGCAGTGCCGTAAAAGGCTCATATCCCAAGAATGAAGCGCGAAGCAGATACGATGTATGTGGCTTACGCGTATAGTTAAGCCTGAAAGAGCCATCGGTTTTAGTCACCGTGCCACGCACCAAAGCAGAGTCGGGCAATGACAGAACAGTAACCTCGGCATACGGCAAAGCATCATCGGCCTGCTCTTCTAGAGTGAACAGTTTACCAGTAACCGTCTGCCGCTGAGCACAGACCGTAGCCAGCGACAACAGCGAGAATATGACTGTCAGTATATAAAATCTCATTCTTCTATAGTCTACACATTATATATATAGCTCAAAGGTACGGATAATATCGGAATAGCCAATACACACGAAACCTAATATAACAGAGCGAACGATGCACAAGAAGCGCAAACGCGACAATACTGACGGCTTTTTACGGGAAACAAGAAACGTTTGTCAGCACTTTAAGACAAAATGTCAGTACAATAAAACATCAAAAGATTTCGGCACGGTCATTTTTATTGTGGCACACGGTTTGTTTAATATCAGGCGTAACGCTTCGGTGTTACAAAGATTATAAATAACAAATTCGAAAATAAAAATAAAAAAAGATACAATTATGGGAAAGATTATTGGTATTGACTTAGGAACTACAAACTCATGTGTAGCAGTATTTGAAGGTAACGAACCGGTAGTAATAGCTAACAGCGAAGGTAAGCGTACTACTCCTTCTGTAGTAGGTTTCGTAGACGGTGGCGAACGTAAGGTAGGTGATCCTGCTAAGCGTCAGGCTATCACCAACCCACAGCGCACAGTATATTCTATCAAGCGTTTCATGGGTGAAACTTATGATCAGGTTCAGAAAGAAATTTCACGTGTACCTTATAAAGTAGTACGCGGTGACAACAATACTCCTCGTGTAGATATCGACGGACGTCTTTATACTCCACAGGAAATCTCGGCAATGATTCTGCAGAAAATGAAGAAGACTGCCGAAGATTATTTGGGACAGGAAGTTACAGAAGCTGTCATCACAGTTCCGGCATACTTCTCAGACTCACAGCGTCAGGCTACTAAAGAAGCTGGCCAGATTGCAGGTTTGGATGTTAAACGTATCGTTAACGAACCGACTGCAGCAGCCCTTGCTTATGGTGTAGACAAATCTAATAAGGATATGAAGGTGGCCGTATTCGACCTTGGTGGTGGTACATTCGATATCTCTATCCTTGAATTCGGTGGCGGTGTATTCGAAGTATTGGCAACTAACGGTGATACTCACCTTGGTGGTGATGACTTCGACCAAGTAATTATCGACTGGTTGGTTCAAGAATTCAAGAACGACGAAAGTGCTGACTTGACAACTGACCCGATGGCAATGCAGCGTTTGAAAGAGGCAGCAGAAAAGGCAAAAATCGAATTGTCTTCTTCTACTTCTACCGAAATCAACTTGCCTTACATCATGCCGGTAGCTGGTGTGCCTAAGCACTTGGTTAAGACTTTGACTCGTGCTAAATTCGAACAGTTGGCTCACGGATTGATTCAGGCTTGTCTTGAACCATGTAAGAGAGCAATGCAGTCTGCAAGCTTGAGCAACTCTGATATCGACGAAGTAATCTTGGTAGGTGGTTCTTCACGTATACCGGCCGTACAGAAGTTGGTTGAAGATTTCTTCGGAAAAGCTCCTTCTAAAGGTGTTAACCCTGATGAAGTAGTAGCAGTAGGTGCATGTATCCAAGGTGCCGTATTGAATCAGGAAGCTGGTGCAGGTAACATCGTATTGCTTGACGTAACTCCGTTGTCAATGGGTATCGAAACAATGGGTGGTGTAATGACTAAGTTAATCGAAGCCAACACAACTATCCCTTGCAAGAAGAGCGAAGTGTTCTCTACTGCAGCCGATAACCAGACAGAAGTAACTATCCACGTATTACAGGGCGAACGTCCGATGGCAGCTCAGAACAAGAGCATCGGTCAGTTTAACTTGACAGGTATCGCTCCGGCTCGCCGTGGTGTTCCTCAGATTGAAGTAACATTCGATATCGATGCTAACGGTATTTTGAACGTATCTGCTAAGGATAAGGCTACAGGTAAGGAACAGGCTATCAAGATTCAGGCTTCATCTGGTTTGAGCAAAGAAGAAATCGACCGTATGAAAGCAGAAGCTGAAGCTAATGCAGATGCAGATAAGAAAGAACGTGAACGTGTTGACAAATTGAATCAGGCCGACAGCTTGATCTTCTCTACAGAAAATCAGTTGAAGGATTTGGGCGACAAGCTTCCAGCAGACAAGAAGGCTCCTATCGAAGCAGCTCTTCAGAAACTGAAAGATGCTCATAAAGCTCAAGACTTGGCTGGCATCGACGCTGCAAGCGCAGAATTGCAAACTGCATTCCAAGCAGCAAGCGCTGAAATGTATGCTCAGACTGGTAATGCTCAAGGCGCACAAGGCGGCCAGCAGGCAAACGCTAACGGTGGTGCTCAGGGCAACGCCGGACAGGGCTCAGACAATGTTCAGGATGCAGATTTTGAGGAGGTGAAGTAAGTATAGATAAACATCTATAATAATAA
>UMLA01015590.1_pt1 | contig 12634 bp, 7 predicted proteins | sample 1966431 | NCBI WGS metagenome assembly UMLA01 (sample SAMEA4836190, study PRJEB28245) | human gut metagenome | biome: gut microbiome; material: fecal sample | place: Denmark | collected 2008 | reverse complement strand
TAAAATTAAGTATTTATTCTGGTAAAACAAATTATTGACATGGACATCGGCAGTCATGAACCGGCTGTCCGTGCGTCAATCAAGGTTGCAATACTATATAATAATTTCGCGCAAAACCCGAAAATGTGGCGAAATGCCCCGAAAATGGCAGGGGGTTTCAAAAGATTTTTATGATTCTTAAATTTCTGTGATGATTTTTAAATCTTTATGTCCTCAAAAACCACTATTGAAATCATAGGAATTGGGACATGTTATGTCGGCAGGGGCCTTCGGAGCGGTACGCCCCGTTGGGGCTATCCTTCCCACCGCTACCGCGGCGGGCCCCTCCCATTCACGAAGCCATGGGCGGCTACGCCGCTCCGACGGCCCCCGCCGGCCAGCAATGTTCAGATGATTGTAACTAATGATGAATCATTTCCGTGACTGGCCATGCCAATATAACATTGACCTGAACCAAATAAATGACAAATGATACCTAGGCAAATTACGATGTCACTCGACAGACAGAACCGCGCTTACAAGACATGTCGACACGGAAAAGCTGAGTTGTTTACGTCGTCAGGACAAGGTCTTTTGATTTTCGACCCTCTTGACAACCGCAATCTGGCGTTACGTATTAATTATCAGAAAGTTAGCCTATTAGAAGAAAGCCAAGAGGTAGGAATGAAATGGGGTCTTGGCAGGAGCACCTCGTTCCATACTAGCATGCAACATATTGATATACAATACATTACAGTTGCGAGACCAAAACTGACAAATGTCAAGATGGTCGAAAATTATTCACATACCCGAAAACAAAAGTACCGAAACACGGTATAGACAGCGGTCTGGAGTGCGCCATTGGAGTATTCGAACAACCCCGGAGGACACGGGGTTCGAAGAAAACTCTGTACAGAATCTGCCAACTCTTGCGAAAACGTATGGAGTTCCGCCTGAAGTTCGAAGAAAACTCTGTACAGAATCTGCCGGGAATGGAATAATTGTACCTTCCTGAAACATCTTCTCCTGCTATCTTAAAATCTTGAGAGAACATGCAGGATAGTGCCACAGCCCAAAGTCCAGCCAACACGTGACTCCGGAGACGCTGTGCCAGACAGGAGGTTACCGTCTAAAAAGCCAAACATTCCTCAGCAAGAATCCTGAATTCGTCCTCGGATTTGCACGGAAAGATACACTTTTTATATTTTACGCACATGGAAAAACAAAAAGTGTTTTGTAACTTTGAAAGACAACTAAAAAGAATTTTACAATGATTAACAATAAGCTTACTGTGGGCATCACACAGGGCGATGGCAACGGAATCGGATACGAAGTGATTATCAAGGCATTGGCAGATGCCAGAATCCTCGATTCCTTCACTCCGGTTATCTATGGTTCATCCAAGATTTTCGGATTCTACCGCAAACTCATCCATAACCTGGAGCAGCTCGACACCTATGTCATCAACTCTGCAAAAGATGCAAAGCCAAAGAAGATCAATATACTCAACTGTCTGCCTGACAATGTTTATGTAGAGCCGGGACAGCCTTCATCAGAAGCAGCAAAATGCGCGATAACAGCATTGGAATGCGCCGCTGCCGATCTGAAAAACGGGGACATTGACGTGCTGATTACAGGTCCTATCAACAAGAGGTCAATGACCAATGCCGGTTTCGGCTTCACAGGGCATACCGAGTTCCTCAAGCAGTATTTCGGTGCCAAGGACGTGACTATGTTCATGATCAGCAGCCAGTTGAAAATCGGCGTGGTAACAGGACACATTCCTCTCAAAGATGTCCCTTCTAGCATCACCAAGGAGAAGATTCTTACCAAACTGCGCATCATGGACGCTTCTCTCAGACGCGATTTCGGTGTCACCAAGCCTAAAATCGCCGTACTCGGACTGAATCCTCACTGCGGAGACGACGGACTTCTCGGAGACGAAGAGGAAACCATTATCGCACCGGCAGTCAAGGCAGCCAATGATGAAGGTATCATGGCTTTCGGACCTTACTCCCCGGACGGATTCTTCGGTTTGGCCAACTACAGCAAATTCGACGCGACACTTGCAATGTACCATGACCAGGGACTGGCACCGTTCAAGGCTCTCGACTTCGATGACGGAGTGAACTTCACTGCAGGCCTGCCAATCGTAAGGACATCCCCGGACCACGGAACAGCATATTCGATGGCAGGAAGAGATGAAGCGGATCCGATGTCAATGATGTCATCAATCTATGCAGCTATCGACATCTACAAGCATAGAGTGGCATACGATAGGCTTCAAGCAGGAAAAATGCAGGAAAGAAATGTAGAGGAAAGCCGTCCGGAGCGTCCAGGACGTCCCCAGATAGAATAACTCAAGTTTCGCAAGTGCGAAACACCGCTTATAGAGCCCGAAAGGGCGATGGTAAGTCCCTTTCCCGAGGGAGGTTGTCCGAAAAGTCAAACATTCCTCAGTGAGAGTCGAGAATCCGCTTCTGGCCCTATATAGGGGTACGGGGTATTTCAGTCTCGCGAGGACTTTTCGGACAGTCTGGAGGGGAGGGATTTAGGGAGAGGGTAACGTACACATAAAAGTGCGTTGGGCTTTCAGCCTTCGGACGAGTGGCACCACTCAAATTCGCACTAACGTTCAGCAAGTTTGACAACTTGCGTAACTTGAGTAGAATAATTCAGATGCCAATGCAGACAGAGTCGCATTCCGAAATACAGTTTATTAAGGGAGTCGGGCCCAGAAGAGCCCAACTTCTGGAATCCGAATTGAATATCAGGACAACAGGCGACCTGATCAGGCTTTACCCATACAAATACATTGACAGAAGCAATATTCTTCCGATAGCTGCAATACAGCCCGGAAACGCATTCGTGCAAATCCGGGCTCAAGTCGTTTCATCCACATTACTTGACAAGACAGGCAAGTGCATTGACCCCTCTCAGGCAAAATTCAATGCAGTCAGCAGACTAAGTGTGATCGTCTCTGACGGTTCAGGCAGCCTGGAACTTGTCTTTTTCAAGGGAATCAAGTATGTCTTTTCGAAACTGACAATCGGTTCGACATTCATTTTCTTCGGAAAGCCTACTCTTTTCAGCAGCCGTCTGAATATGGTTCATCCCGAGATAGATGACCCGTGTCAGAACAGTCTGCCTGGAGGCACGATGACTGGCGTCTATCCATCGACTGAAAAGCTCAAAAATGCCGGAATTACAGGAAAAGTCATGAACAAAATCATGGCCTCTGCCCTCAACTCAGCAGGAGGTTCCATTCAGGAGACTCTTCCTGAGTATGTACTCAAAGAGAAAGGCCTGGTACCACTCGCTTTTGCATTGACAAACATCCATTTTCCGAAGGATGTGGATTCGCTGAAGAAGGCCGAATACCGGCTGAAATTCGAGGAGCTGTTCCTTCTCCAACTGTCACTCCTGAAACAGAAATATATCCGCAGCCGCAACGCCAAAGGTCTGATGATGAACAAGGTAGGCGATGCTTTCAACATCTGCTACAAGTCTCTTCCATACGACCTTACCGGTGCCCAGAAGAGAGTCATCAAGGAAATACGGGCTGACATGATGAGCGGCAAACAGATGAACCGCCTGCTTCAGGGCGATGTCGGTTCGGGAAAGACAATGGTGGCGGTGCTCTCTGCCCTGATCGCATACGGAAACGGCTACCAGTCATGTATCATGGCTCCGACCGAAGTGCTTGCACGCCAGCACTATAAGAACATGTGCAAGTATCTCGAGGGGACCGGGGTCAATGTTGCCGTACTTACAGGTACGACGAAGACTGCCGAGCGCCGTACGATTCTCGAAGATCTGGCGTCCGGAAAGACAGGAATAATAGTCGGTACACATGCATTGATAGAAGACAATGTTGTTTTCAGCAACCTCGGACTTGCTATCATTGATGAGCAGCATAGGTTTGGCGTCGATCAGAGGTCAAAGCTCTGGAAGAAAGCCAGTTGCGGTATCGCTCCGCATATCCTGGTCATGACGGCCACGCCGATTCCGAGGACTCTGGCGATGACACTGTACGGTGACTTGGACGTCTCTGTCATTGATGAAATGCCTCCGGGCAGGAAGCCGATTCAGACCATCCAGATTACCGAACGGCAGAAACTTCAGCTCTACAATTTCATGAAGGAGCAGATCGCCAAGGGACATCAGGCCTATGTCGTCTATCCTATGATTTTCATCAATGAAAAAGTGGACTACAAGAATCTGGAGAGCGGATACGAGGAGATTGTCGCTGCTTTTCCGCATCCGCCGTATAAGGTTGCCATCGTCCACGGACAACAGAGTGACGAGGATAAGGCATTCAATATGAATGCTTTTGCTGCGGGTAGGGCCAACATTCTGGTTTCCACTACCGTAATCGAGGTAGGTGTGGATGTCCCTAATGCCACGGTCATGGTAATCGAAAGTCCTGAAAGGTTCGGACTCAGCCAGTTACATCAGTTGCGCGGCAGGGTCGGACGTGGCGGAGGAGATTCGTATTGTATCTTGGTCCGCGGAGATAAACTGAGCGAGGAATCACGGAAACGCATTGACCTTCTCTGCCAGACTGAGGATGGGTTCGTGCTTGCAGAGGAGGACATGAAGATGAGGGGGCCGGGCGACATGGAGGGCACCCAGCAGAGCGGACTTCCGATAGAGCTTTCCATCGCGTCATTGGCAAAAGACGGGGCAATTCTCTCTGACGCAAGGGCTTACGCCGACAATATCCTGAAGAAAGATCCGGACTTGTCAATGCCATTGAACAGGCCTTTAGCGTTGGAGATGAGGAAAGACAAATATCAGAAACCAGACTATAGCAAGATTAGTTAATAACCAAAAACCAATACGGATAATGAAAAGTTTAATAAGCTCGGGCGGTCTGGCCGCCTTGACAATCAGCGCTTTACTAGCAATGAACTGTAATTGTGAAAAAGAGGCGGCAGAGTATATCGGGCCGTCTGACATTGAAATTACCGACGGAAAGATGACTCCTGAGGTTCTGCTTTCTTTCGGCAGGCTTTCGGACCCGCAGTTGTCTCCTGACGGAAAAACCATTCTCTACGGCGTCAGCTACACTTCCATTGAGGACAACCGCACTTGCCGCAACTTGTTTGTTGCCAATGTCGATGGGACATCTCCTCGCCAGCTTACCAAAGACGGAAAGAGCATCAGCTGCGCCCGCTGGACAAATGGAAATACCATCACCTATATCCAGGGCGGTCAGATCTGGAAGGCTACGGTACGCGGACTTTCCGGTGACAATCCTAAACTTGTGAAGAGAACACAGCTCAGCAATGTTCCCAATGGCATCGGCGAGTTCAAGCTCTCTCCTGACGAGAAGAGTCTGATGTATATCAGTTATGTCAAGAGTGACGTGAAGACAGCTAAGGATTCCGACCCGAAACTTGACAAGGCTGACGCGTATATCGCTGAAGATCTGATGTATAGACATTGGGATCATTGGGTAACTGAACTGCCTCATACTTTTGTTGCAAAACTCGGAAGCGAAATCACACCGGACAACAGCATTGACATTCTCGCAAATGAGGAGAAGCTTTACGAGCTCCCTACAGAGCCTCACGGCGGTCTCGAGCAGCTTGACTGGACTCCTGACGGAAAGTATATCGCTTATTCCTGCAAGAAGAAGACCGGCAAGGAGTATGCTTTCAGCACCAATACTGAAATCTACATATATAATGTAGCTGACGGCACATGCACTGTAATCCCTATGGGCGGCGGTTATGACACAAATCCGGTATGGAGCCCTGACGGGAAGAAGATCGTTTGGCTGAGCATGGCACGTGACGGCTACGAGGCTGACAAGAGCCGTCTCATGGCTGCCGACTTCAACAATGGCGAAATCAGCAACATCCGTGACCTGACCGCAGACTTCAAGTACAATGCTGCCGGTCCTGTCTGGGCTGATGATTCAGAGCACATTTATTTCAATGCTCTTTCTGAGGGCCTCCAAGGTATTTTCAAGGCTGATCTCAATGGCGGAATCACCCGCATTACCAAAGAGAACCAGTGGAATGACTATGATTCTCCTTTCGCTGTTGTCAGGGGTGAGGACGGAAACACTAAGCTTCTTGCAAGCTGGTGTTGTATGGACTACCCTACCGAACTTGTCTGCGTAAATGAAGCTGACGGTGCCTCCGAGCAGATTACTCATGAGAATGAACATATTCTTTCCAGACTTGCCAGCCACAAGACTGAGGCCAGAATGGTTCGCACGACAGACGGAAAAGACATGCTCACATGGGTTCTCTACCCTCCACAGTTCGATGAGACAAAGACTTATCCGTCAATTCTTATATGCCTCGGCGGTCCTCAGGGAACTCTCAGTCAGTCATGGTCTTACAGATGGAATTATCGTCTGATGGCTTCTCAGGAATATGTTGTAGTGCTTCCTAACAGACGTGGTACTACTGCATTCGGTCAGGAGTGGTGCGAGCAGATTTCCGGTGATTATTCTGGACAGAACATCCAGGATTACCTTGCAGCGGCGCGTGAGCTGAAATCGGAGCCTTACATTGACAAGATGGCTGCCTGCGGAGCCAGCTATGGCGGATATTCGGTTTACTATCTTGCCGGTGTCCATGAGAATACCTTCGATTGCTTCATCGCTCATGCGGGCATCTTCGATGAGAAATACATGTATTACGAGACTGAGGAGATGTGGTTCTGCAACTGGGACAATGGTGGTCTGACTGAGTTCTCATATACTCCGGGACAGACAGGACCTGCAGGCGACGGCATCACTTTCGGTGGTATCCAGCAGGCCGGTTCTCCATGGAGCACAAGTGCAAAGGCAAAGTGGCATTATTCTCACAGTCCTGTTGACAATGTTACGAAGTGGCACACCCCTATCCTCTGCATCCACGGCTGCATGGACTTCCGTATTCCTTATGACCAGGGAATGGCAGCTTTCAATGCCGCTCAGATGATGGGTGTTCCTTCGAAGCTTGTCATCTTCCCTGATGAGTGCCACTGGGTTACCAAGCCTCAGAACGCGCTGTTCTGGCATCGTGAGTATTTCGACTGGCTCGACAAGTGGTGCAAATAACACACTTTTAACGATATTTGAACCGGCAGGCGTTGGTCCTGCCGGTTTTTTTGTATTCAGGAGTACGCTAAAAAAAACATCCCGGAATCCTTGACGGACTCCGGGATGAATTATTTGAAACTGTCCGGTTACGCTTTCGCGCAACATTGGACAATATTATTTGCCTGCGAGTTTCTTGTAAGACTCGAGACGGATCTTAGCGAATTCCTCTGTCTTCTGAAGAAGTTCATCTGCTCTCTCAGGGAAGAGTTTGTAGAGGGATGCGAAACGAACCTCGCCCTTAAGGAAGTCCTGGAACTTGCTCCAGTCTGGTTCCTTGCTATCGAGTGAGAACGGATTCTTGTCTGTTCCTTCAAGTTCAGGGTTGAACCTATAAAGGTGCCAGTAACCGCACTCTACTGCAAGTTTCTCCTCCTTCTGGCTGAGACCCATACCTGCCTTCAGACCATGGTTGATACATGGAGCATAAGCAATGATGAGTGATGGTCCGTCATAAGCCTCGGCTTCCTTGATAGCGTTCAGATACTGAACAGGGTTTGCACCCATAGCTACCTGAGCAACATATACATAGCCGTAGCTCATTGCCATCATGCCGAGGTCCTTCTTGCGGATCTTCTTACCGCTTGCAGCGAACTTGGCGATAGCTCCGGCAGGAGTTGACTTAGATGACTGTCCACCGGTATTTGAATATACCTCAGTATCAAGAACGAGGATGTTTACGTTCTCACCAGAAGCGAGCACATGATCGAGTCCGCCGTATCCGATATCGTAACTTGCACCGTCACCACCGATAATCCACTGGCTGCGTGCAGGGAGGAACTTCTTGTATGTCAAGAGTTTCTTGCAGTGTGGACAATCAGTATTCTCCATGAGAGGCAGGAGTTTGTCCGTAACCTCACGGGTAACTGCAGGATTGTTCTTGTTCTCAAGCCACTGTCTGAAGAGAGCCTTGATTTCGTCTGAAGCCTTCTCGCAGTCGAGCCCCTGAGTCATAATCTCAGCGATTGTCTGCCTTACACGGTCAGAACCGAGTTTCATACCGAGCCCGAATTCGCAGAAGTCCTCGAAGAGTGAGTTTGCCCAAGCCGGACCATGTCCTTCAGCATTAGTGCAGTATGGTGATGCAGGGAATGAAGCACCATAGATTGATGAACATCCAGTAGCATTGGCAATCATCATTCTGTCGCCGAAGAGCTGTGTAATGTTCTTGATGTATGGAGTCTCACCGCAACCTGCGCAGGCGCCTGAGAATTCGAACAGAGGCTGTGAGAACTGTGAGTTCTTGACACTCTGTGCCTTGTTTACGATGGTATCCTTGTAGCCGACCTTTGTATTGAGGTAATCGAAGTTCTCCTGCTCAGCCTGCTCGTCGAGTGCAGAAACCATAACAAGAGCTTTCTCCTTTGCAGGGCAGACGTCAACGCAGTTGCCGCAACCTGTACAGTCTGCGACTGAAACTGAGAGGGCGAACTTGTAGTCCTTGAGGACTGCCTTGCCCTGGGATGTCTTGAGACCTGCAGGTGCAGCTGCAACTTCCTCATCATTGAGGATGAACGGACGGATAGCTGCGTGAGGGCAGACAAATGCACAGGTATTGCACTGGATACAGTTGTCAGGCTGCCACTGTGGCACGAATACAGCCACACCACGTTTCTCGTAAGCGGCTGTGCCTGCAGGCATTGTACCGTCAACATAAGGCATGAATGAACTTACTGGAAGTGTATCACCAGCCTGTGAGTTCACAACGTCAGCGATTTCTTTTACGAATTCTGGAGCGAGACGGTCCTTGTTAGGGTTGACGAATTTGGCTGTGATGTTAGCCCACTCCTCAGGAACATTGACCTGCTCATACTCGCCTCCGCGGTCAACAGCCGCATAGTTCATGTTGACAATCTTCTCGCCCTTCTTGCCGTAGCTCTTGACGATAGCGTCTTTCATGTACTTGACAGCGTCCTCGTAAGGGATGATGCCTGTAATCTTGAAGAATGCAGACTGGAGAATGGTGTTGGTTCTTCCGCCGAGGCCAATCTCAGATGCAATCTTGGTCGCGTCAATGATATAGAACTTGATGTGTTTCTTCGCCAATGTAGCTTTCACGAAGTCAGGGAGTCTCTTTACAGTCTCCTCTGCATTCCAAAGGCTGTTGAGAAGGAAGGTACCGCCATCCTTGATGCCCTTGAGAACGTCATACTTGCGGAGGTATGAAGGAACGTGGCATGCTACGAAGTCAGGGGTAGATACGAGGTATGGAGCCTTGATCTGCGCATCACCGAATCTGAGGTGTGAGCAGGTGTAACCGCCTGATTTCTTAGAGTCATAGTCGAAGTAACCCTGACAATACTTGCTGGTGTGGTTACCGATGATCTTGATGGTGTTCTTGTTGGCACCTACTGTACCGTCTGAACCGAGTCCGTAGAATTTGCACTCTGTTGTACCTGGCTTCACGATGGAGATTTCCTTCTTGATAGGGAGGGACTTGAAGGTAACGTCATCTACGATACCGATGGTGAAGTCGTTCTTAGGCTCGCTCTGCTCGAGGTTGTCGAATACGGCAACGATCTGTGCAGGAGTCGTATCCTTTGATGAAAGGCCATAACGTCCGCCTACGATTACAGGCTCCTGGTCTTTGCCCTGGAACATTGCCTTTACATCGAGGTAGAGAGGCTCTCCGAGTGATCCCGGCTCCTTGGTCCTGTCGAGAACTGCAATCTTCTTCACGCTCTTAGGAAGCACTTTGAAGAAGTATTTCTCTGAAAATGGTCTGTAGAGGTGAACTGTAACGACACCGTATTTTCTTCCGTGAGCCTCGAGATAGTCGATGGTCTCCTTGATGGTCTCGGTAACAGAACCCATCGCAACGATGATTTCTTCTGCGTCAGGTGCTCCGTAGTACTCGAAAGGACGATAGTTGCGTCCGGTGAGTTCGCCGAGTTCGCCCATGTAGCGTGCAACTACATCCGGAACTGCCTCATAGAACTGGTTTCTGGACTCTACCGCCTGGAAATATACGTCGCCGTTCTGTGCAGTACCTCTTGTTACAGGTGCCTCCGGAGTAAGAGCTCTTGCTCTGAATTTCTCCAAAGACTTGGTGCTGACCATATTTCTGAGATCGTCCTCATCGATGGCCTCGATCTTCTGGATTTCGTGTGATGTACGGAATCCGTCGAAGAAGTGGAGGAACGGAATGCTTGACTTGATAGCTGCAAGGTGAGCAACTGCCGCGAGGTCCTGAGCCTCCTGTACTGAACCGGAAGCAAGCATTGCGAAGCCTGTCTGGCGGCATGCCATAACGTCCTGATGGTCACCGAAGATTGACAACGCATGAGATGCGAGGGCACGTGCTGAAACGTGGAACACGGCAGGAAGCATCTCACCTGCAATCTTGTACATGTTAGGAATCATGAGGAGGAGTCCCTGGGATGCAGTATATGTCGTCGTAAGGGCACCGGCCTGAAGTGAGCCGTGAACAGCTCCTGCAGCGCCGCCTTCACTCTGCATCTCGGTAACTTTCACAGTCTCGCCCCACAGGTTCTTTTTTCCGTGGGCCGCCCACTCGTCAATGTTCTCTGCCATTGTCGATGATGGTGTGATAGGGTAAATAGCTGCATGCTCACTGAAAAGGTAAGCAATCTGAGAGGCAGCGTAGTTACCGTCACAGGTGATGAATTTCTTTTCTTTTGCCATAATCGTTAATGTTTATGTGATTGATTTTCGTTTGTTTCTATATGAAACCCAAATATAACCTGCTACATCATAGCAAGTTATATTAAGCATAAAGACATCGGCCGGAATCCCGGCGATGTCTCTCTTATAAGACTACAGAGTCTCCAGACCTTCTACGGTCACGATAGAGCCGGCGATTCTCTTCACGAGTCCCTGAAGAACCTTGCCCGGACCTATCTCCATAAAATAATCTGCCTCGTCAGCCAGCATATTCTTCACGGACTGGGTCCATTTCACCGGTGCTGTAAGCTGCGCAAGCAGATTTTTCTTAATAAGCTCAGGATCCTGTGTAGGCTGAGCCGTAACGTTCTGATAGATAGGGCAAATCGGTGCCTTGATTTCTGTGGCTTCGATTGCCGCTCCGAGTTCAACGCGTGCCGGTTCCATAAGCGGTGAGTGGAAAGCCCCGCTCACTGCAAGCGGCAAAGCCCTCTTGGCTCCTTCTGCCTTGGCTCTGTCACAAGCCTCCGCAACTGAATCTTTCTCTCCTGAAATCACTACCTGGCCGTCGCAGTTGTAGTTTGCCGGAATCACGAGTCCGTGGCATGATTTGCAAAGGTCTTCGACCTGCTCATTGGTCAGGCCAATGATAGCCGCCATCGAACCCGGCATCTGCTCACAGCATTTCTGCATAGCCTTGGCCCTGATGGATACAAGTTTCAATGCGTCCTCGAATGCTATGGCGTGGCTGGCAGCAAGTGCTGAGAATTCACCGAGTGAATGTCCCGCAACCATATCCGGCTGGAACTGGTCATAACATGCTGTAAGTACAACTGAGTGGAGGAATATCGCAGGCTGAGTCACCTTTGTGGCTTTCAATGCTTCCGGTGTTCCGTCGAACATTATGTCTGTAATCCTGAATCCTAGAATCTCATTGGCCTTTTCGAACATTTCTTTGGCCTTCTGACTCTTCTCATATACTTCTTTGGCCATACCCGGGAACTGTGCTCCCTGACCTGGAAATACATATGCTTTCTTCATAGTATCAAAATTTGTTTTATTCGTGTTAAAAAATCGTGTGAGAACCTGACAGCCATCTGCTATTCCCACCTTCCAAAAGCCTATCCCTACTCCAATTGCCCATCGGCTGCCAAAATGTCGTTTACCCCTCAAAAATCGGTCCTAACTGAACATTCAGGCGGAATTTCAACAAAGAGAGACAGTTCGCCCTTGGCTGGCAAAATTAAATAAAATCTTAGAGAAAAGCGAAAAATTACACGGATTAATCATTAAAATAGTTAACTTTGCAACGGAGATAAGGAAAATCAATTCAGCATGGCGGCATTTGTCCCTGTCCCCTTTTGCTCCCATAGTCTAATGGATAGGATTTCAGATTCCGGTTCTGACGGTTTGGGTTCGAATCCCGATGGGAGTACCAAAAACGCCTTTGTAGGTATCTACAGGCCTTATAATGGCAAGAAAAGGGGCAAGGTTTTGCAGAAGGCCTTGCCTTTTTTTCTTATTTTGTGTTGTTTCATGAGTTTGGGGGTGACCAGGGAACCATAGACATCGAACATATGATATGGAAAGGAAGGATCCCATGTACGCCTGCCGGTCGGACCATGCGGATTGGTACGCCACGCTGGGGCGATCCTTTCCACCTTATACGCGGCGGGCCAGAGCGGGCAGTCTTCAGGCAATTTGGTTCCGCGAAAACGTTTTAGGTGGAACCAAATGAATTACACAACTTGTTTTGTACCGAGAAAACGTTTTATACGGGACAAAACAGCTCTGTCGAGAAGGAGATCAGAGATCTGCGAGGCCTATACCGGCGACATTTCGAAGATGAATCCAGAATACGTACGTAAAATCCGCCCATTCCATGGACAAATGTCATTGCTTAGCAATAATTAGGAGCACGACGAAATA
>UMLA01039324.1_pt1 | contig 12758 bp, 6 predicted proteins | sample 1966431 | NCBI WGS metagenome assembly UMLA01 (sample SAMEA4836190, study PRJEB28245) | human gut metagenome | biome: gut microbiome; material: fecal sample | place: Denmark | collected 2008 | reverse complement strand
CATGATTCCCTTGTTCAGTAATTTCTGCAGTCTGACCTTCAGTTGCTCTGCCGGAGTATTGCAACATTGCTTTTTACCCTTGCAGCAGGAAGTATTAGCTGTCTGGACTGATGCGCCCGTAACGCCATCAACCTGTGCCATTGCTCCTTGCATCGCCATGAGGCAAGCAGCACCAATCAAAATTCTTTTTCCTATCATATATCTATTTCTTTAATTGATGAATAATCCAAGCCTGCCACTCATCCCACTGCTCCTGATACCAGTAATGACCGGTCATCTGATACAGACTCAGGGTCTTTGGCGCCTTCACACTATTATATAATCCATAAGAAGAAGTAGGTGGAACCACCTCATCATTATAACCGAAACTGTACCAGCCAGGAACAGTGATACGACGGGCGAAGTTGACGCCATCATAATAGCGTGCACCTTCGAGTCTTGCCTTTTCCAAATCCGTAAGTTTCTGCTCTTTCCATGCAGCCCCCTGCGCCTTGTTTTCCTTATAGAAATAGTGAGGCCAGCCGCCTGCAACTCCGTGAATTTCAGCTTCATAATCACACATGGCATCATGAACAGGAGCCAGGAATGTGATTCGCTTGTCGAGAGCTGCCACAGCGATGGAAAGGAATCCACCCTGTGATGAACCCGTTACACCGATAGTCTTCCCGTTCCACTCAGGGAGCGAAGCGATATAATCCACACCACGGACAGCACCGGTTACTACTCGTCTGTAAGCATTGCGATAAGGATTCTCGAGATTGGTATCCCAGTAACCATTCAGTTCGCCGTTGGCAAGATCATCATAAATCTTCTGCTGCATGGTAACAGGAACACCGTGAATACCGATTTCCAGTACGATGCATTCAGCAGGAGCCGTATAAGTATCGCCGGCATAAGGGCGCACACCCGCACCAGGCACACGGAGCAAAGCCGGATACTTGCCTTCTTTTACCGGTACACTCAGGATGCCATACATCTTAGAGCCCCATCGGTTGTTGTTATAACTGATTTCATATACATTCTTATCCTTGGTACAACGCTCAGGCAGAAGCACCTTGGTAGGATTGAGGTCATTCAGTCTTGCCTCATCCAGTGCCTTCTTCCAGAAAGCATCGAAATCCTTAGGTTCCTGTGCGAAAGGCTGGATCTTCTCAGGAGAGAAACCTGCCGTGCAAAGTCCCTCGTAATCCTTGCCATCTACATGAGCAATAACCTTGAAGCGGTAGAAGCCCGGTCTGTTCAGACTGCCGCACCATTTCATGGTTCCGTCCTTGAGAGTGGTACTTTTCTTCACCTCCGGAAACATTGCCGGTCCGGCTTCATAATCTACCTTCACCTGATTGAGTAGCGTACCGCTCTTTCTCACATTCACCGTGAAGTTAGCCTTCTCGCCTACCCGGTAATTCCAGTCCTGATGGTCAGGAGTTACCGATACAACGATGTTGTTTCCTCTGATTTGTGCGCTGAGGCTCGAAGTCCCCAGCACACTCATCAGAACACCTATAATTATTAACCTAAAAACATTTGCTATACGATGATTCATATTGTCGTTGTTAATTTTGTTAGTTAAACATTCTGTTTTACGGTTGCAAAGTTAACACAAATCTTTCCATAACCCTTGTACTATTTTGCCAAATGATTACACTTTCTTTTCAAAGCATAAAAAAAAGGTGGAAAATCTAGCCGCCGCCAGATATTTCCACCCAATTATTGTTAAATTAAATACGATTTACTTAACACGATTCTTCACCAATGCATCAACTATAGGAGCCTCGTCCTCAAGCCATGTATTAGTACGGCGGTCGAGCAAGCCCATCCACCAGAAAGCAGCAGTCTTATACTCATTGCACAAAGAAGTGACATAATCCGCATACTTAGCACGCTCCGTCATCTCCGGGTGATCACCGATAGCACCAAACTCGCCGAAGAAATAAGGAATGCCGAGAGAACCGCACTTCTTATCTATACGATTGAAGATTGCCTTGATTTCAGCCTTCTGGTCATCACCGAAATCATAGATGTAATACTTCTCGTTTTCATCAATCTTCTTCTTTTCTTCAGCACTTTCACCCTCTTTATGACGGTTTCCGTTACAGAACCAATAAGGATCATAGCTATGGAATGTAGCACAGATATGGTTTGGATGAGTATCAGCAGGAACAGACATCGCATTGACTGCGGCATCAGAAGTACCACCATCTCCATAACAAGAAATCAAAAGATTTCGATACTCATTGTTTCCACCAGTAGCTCGAACCACGTTGACGAAATCCTGCTGCAACTTATTGATTGTTTCGTATGCAACATCTCCTGCAGCTGGTGCAGTCCAGCTAGATTTGGCATTCAGAATCTCATTAAATGACTCAAAGATAACCTTATCATCAAAATCTTTCAATTCTGTAGCAATCTGCTTCCAGATAGCCTGATAGATCTTGGTTACATTCTCATAGTCATTATCTGCGTGAAGCCATGCTGAGTTAGGGTCACCGCTACCATTGTTTGCACCGGCATCGTGCTGGATATTAACAATGCAGTACATACCCTCGTCATTAATCATTTTCACGATTTCCTTTACACGAGCCATCCATGCAGCATCGATAGCATAATCCTCATCCTTGGTATAGGTCTTAGAGAACTTGGCAATGTGAGGATACCATGTTACAGGCAAGCGAAGTACATTGAATCCCTTAGCCTTGAGGGTCTGGATAGTTTCCTTGGTTACCTGAGGCTGTCCCCAAGCCTTCTCCCAGTCGGCAACAGTCTTCTCCTCTGGCTTCCACCAGTTTCCATAAGGATTAGACTCCATGGTGTTACCCAAGTTGTAACCGAGAACAAAATTCTCAACCATTTCCCATACACTCTCATGCCCGTCATCATTTCCGGAAATACCAGCCTGATTTACGGTAATAACTTTAGTCAGACCACCTGCTGTGATGGTAAGAGTAGAAGTACGTGGAGCTTCTACATTCTTCTTGGTTGTTACCTTGAAATAAGAACGGTAGTTGGATGCTGTAGAATCAGAAATATTCCATCCGTAACCTTCGTGAGGAGTCACACTGATCCAGCTGGCATCTGCCTCGGGAACAGAAACTGTCCATTCTGCATCAGTATTGACACCGAGCATCACAGACGACTCACCCAAAGGCATAGAGAGAGACTCTATCGTTACACCATCATTGGTGATGGTTAATCCTGTAGCAGCATTATTATCATCGCTGTCGCTGCAGCTCATGAAGAGAGCTGCAACGAAGAGGAGTGCGAAACTAAATATATTTTTTAATTTCATAATTTTTCAGTTTTTACTTTTTTGGAATGTAAATCACACGGATATTATCAAACTTCACATCAAGCTTACCAGAAGTAGTACTCTCGTTGATGCTCTGGATGCGGAACTGATTCAAACCAACAGACTTGATAGCAGAGAAATCTTTGCCTGCATAGCAATTAAACTTGCTCAATGGAACAACGGCACGATACCACTTTTTCTTGTAGAACTTACCATTGATATCCTGAAGAACAGGTCCATCAGGATATTTACCTACCTGTGGATTAGCGTCATAACCACCATCAGGCCATCCAAAGTTGTCATACTGGTTTTCTGCATCGCCCAATGGCTGTATCAAATAACGGAGATAACCCCAATAAGAACCATTGTTGTAATCACCTGCATCATAAACATTCATGGTGAAATAAAGTTCGTCAGCCGTAGCTGAAGCAGGAATATTATCAGAGAATGAGAAAGAATTACCACTCCAATCCTTGCGGAAATAGATCATGGTTCCCCACCACTGCTGATATTCTGTAGCAACATCAATGTGAGCATACTTACCATCGCCATTACCTGCATCCACATAAGAAGCATTTGGTCCCCAACCATTATCTGTAGCATCGCCATCGAAGGTGGTCAGGATGGTTGAATAATCATAGAAACGGTCTACGCTGGCAGAACCTGCAGGGTTGGTTACAGTCAATACCATATTATTACCCTCTACAGCAGGTTTTTGCTTGAATGGAATAAAGATAGAGTCTTCTGATTCTGCTACAGTATAGTCACCATCTGCCTGCTTCAATACCACATTACCATAAGTAATCTGGTCAATCTGAGTAAAGTCACGACCTGTCAAAACCAAGGTCTCACCAATCTCTGGCATATCATTAGAGCAGCTATTGATTACAGGTTTGCCTGGCAAGTAGTTGAAGTTGAGATAAACAGTACCAGCAGCACACTGCAAAACCAGAGCACCATGCTCAGGTGCACCCTCAGGAACGGTTACATCAACGATAGAAGTTGTACGATAAGCCTGGTTTTCAGGATTGATGGCATGATCAGCCTTTTCGATTTTGAAAACACAAGCAACATGATTGCCAGGAACCTCATTATCTTCCCAAACCTGTTCATCAAGTTCATCGCCTGTTACATCAGTGATATATACCTTCTCGATATCCACGAGATTGTAACCATAAACCTTCATCACATTACCAGCCTCACGAGGATAGACTGCGGCAATACGTGAAGCAATAGGACCAGGAGCCAGCACCTTGAACTGATAGGTAGCAGAACCATGAGAGGTCTCGATACGAAGCTCATCCTTCAAATCGCTGTTGAAAGCAGTCAACTTAAAACCTTTTTCCTCTGTAGGAATGGTAACAATGAGACTGTGAGGAGTATTCATTGTAGAGTTGAAACTTACATTCTGGTCATTGATATATACATTACGTACATCACTGAGATTATGACCCATTACAGCAATGACCGAACCGCAACCCGCCTTGCTGAACAAGCTGTCAGCCTTAGCCGGATCACAAGTACGGATACCTGTAATCTCAGGAGTACCATAGCCTTCCTCATCATCCTTACAAGAAGTAATGGTGATGGACAACATTGCCAGCAAAAGCAATGCTAACAAGCCGAATCTATGTTTAATTATATTCTTATTCATAAGATAATTATCTGTTAAATATTGTCTTTACTCTTATTTTTCTACATCCCAGGTGAAATCATAAGGCTGGGCAGGCATGCTCAAGTACTTATTCTGGATAACATCACTCTCAGGATAAGGCATGAAGATATTGTTCTCATTAAGAACGACAGCCTGGTAACCTGTTACATACTTAGATACCAACTCGTTGACATTATATGTATAACCGCCATCAACCTTAATGGCTGTATTGTCATTCTCGCTCTCTGCCAACTTATCATTCCAATATACATGTCCCTCCTCATCAGTGATGTACCAGGTTCCTGTACCAGGTGGAATCACACGATAAGAGAATGTGCCGTTAGAATTTCTATAAAGAGAATTTTCACGAATTTCAAAAGCACGATGCTGCTGATGGTTGAAGAAGTTCAACATAGTCTGTGGTTTCCAGCGATACCATGTCACCATATCCCACCAGTTGAAATACTCCATACAGAATTCGATGCGACGTTCACGGATAAGATCCATCAATGTGATGCTTGCAGGATGAACAGCTTCAACACGAGCTCGATTATGAACGGCATCAAAAGCAGCCAAAGCCTCAGGATCTGATGTACTCTCATTATTACCGAGAATAGCCTCTGCCTTCATCAGGTATACATCAGCCAAACGCTGGATATAGGTATTCAATGGTGAAGCCATCTGAGCAAGTGCTGCCGGCTCTACATCATTCTTAGTTCCAAGCACGCCCTTCTTGCACTGCATCCAATTGTGCTTGTAGGTATAACCACCATCAGCCTTCTTGATATAGCTATAATAGCAATTTGGAGAGAACCAGGTAGCCTTGCGACGGATAGAATCAGCTGGATCTTCATTGTAATAGTCAATCATATCGCATGAAGGTGACAAGTTACCACCCCATACATTCACATCTGTTACTTCTGAGAATGCCAAATCGGAATAAGTAGCATTCATTGCGCCCCACTCTCCAGAATTTGGACTAGCCCAACGCATGGCAAGAACGGTTTCACTATTGTCATTGTTCTGAGCCTTGAACAGATCCTCATAGTTATTCATCAGAGAATACTGGCCGCTATTGATTACCTCATCGCAAAGTTTCTTTACCTCTTTCAAGGTTGTCTCATTGCGCTGATGGTCTGTAGTAGAGCCTTCTTCCCAACCACTCTGAGCCAAGAGAGCCTTAGCCAAGGCTGCCTTTGCTGCATACTTGGATGGGTGATGATCGGTTCCAGTCTCTGGCAACAACTCAGCAGCCTTGCGGAAGTCACGAACGATAAACTTCAATACGTCAGCCTCTGTATTCAATGGCTGGTTTGGATTCTGAACCAACTTGTTGTTGTCTTCAAAAAGGATGTTGTCACCCCAACCACGGAGCAGATAGAAGTAAGCCCAACCACGCATCAGATAGCATTCGCCCTCAGCAGCTTCCTTAACTGAAGGGGTAACGCCACCAGTACAATACTCCTGCAAATTGGAAAGGGTTGCATTACTCATGGTCACAACATTATAGAGTGCAGACCAGGCAAGGCTAAGCTCCTCTGTCAGGGCAGTAACCTTGAAATTAGCAAATTCTGCATTTACATATGGATTCCATCCATCATTAGCACGGAAAGAACCCATACCGATCAAGGCACGGCGGTTGAAATTGAACCAAGCCTTGTTAAAAAGAGGCTCAACACCCTTTCTTACAGCAGCATCCGAAGAATAGAAAGTAGGCGCTGTGTAATTGCCAGAAGGGGTCTTGTCAAGGAAGTCTGAACCACAACTGGTAGTCATGAGCGCAGTAGCTGCCAAGGCAGAAGCCATCAATATATGTTTTGTTTTCATATTATATCCTATTTAAAATATATACGTTATAATTACATATTAACCTTTTCCAGAGATTACTTAGAATGCCAATTTCAAACCGAAGGTATAGATTCTCTGGGATGGATAACGGTAGTTATCGATGTTCTGGAGAATCACACTCTGACCGCTAGCACCAATTTCCGGATCATAGCCGTCGTAACCTGTGATGGTAAACAAGTTCTGGATGTTACCATAGATAGACAAGCTCTGAATCTGCAATGGAGCCAACCACTTCTTAGGGAAGTTGTAGGTCAATGAGATTGACTTCAAGCGGAGGTAAGAACCATCTTCTACGAAGCGGCTGCTTACACGGTTGTTATCATTCTGGCTCTGACCAGCTGTACTGATACGCTGGGTGGTAGCAGTGGTAGGGTTGGTTACATATACATTATTAATATCTGTAGCAGAACCGTTAGGGTCGATCAAGCCAATCTTGGCATAACCAGCCACTTCCTTCATCATGTTGCCATACTTCTCTGGGTTGGTGTGTCCCTGGCGAACATAGTTATAGATGTCACCACCCACACTACCATTGATGAAGAAGCTAAAGTCGAAGTTCTTCCATGTAATGGTGTTGTTCAAACCGAAGGTAAAGTCTGGGTTAGGATCACCAATAAAGGTACGGTCGTTGTTATCAATCTTACCATCGCCATTGACATCCTCGAAAATATAATCACCTACCCAAATGCTGTTAGGGGCAATAGGATACATGTTGCCATCGCCATCGATAGGACGTGGAGTAGGAACCTTGTTGCCAGCAGCATCAAGCAAGAACTCACCCATGCTGTTCTTCTGATAGAAGTCGTCGGCTGTCTTGTACATACCGATTACATTATATCCATAGAAACGCCCTACAGGTCCACCGATCTTTGACAAAGTCAAGGTCTCTGTACCGATTTTACCAGAGATGGTGGCATCGTCACTGTTGAGGGCAGTCAACTTGTTGCGGTTGATAGAGAGCGTGGCACCTGTGCGCCAAGACCAATCGCCCTTATTGATATTCACGGTGTTCAAAGTAAACTCAATACCTTTATTCTCGATAGAACCAGTGTTCACCCAAGGAGCACTCATACCCTGCCAATCGTTATTGATGACGTATGAAGGAAGAGCTGCCTCCATCAAGAGGTTGTCTGTCTTCTTCAAGTAAGCATCTACGATAAACTCGATACGGTTATCTAGGAAGGCAAAGTCCATACCCACGTTCCATGAGTTAGTGCTCTCCCACTTCAAGTCAGGATTTGGGAAACGGGCAGGATAATAACCTGTACCCCATGCGGTAGCCACATTATTCATCGTAGCACCGTATGCGAAGGAGCCTGTACTCTGGTTACCTACAAGACCCCATCCAAGACGGAGTTTCCAGTTGCTCAGCCACTTCACGTCCTTCATGAAAGGTTCTTGAGTGATACGCCAAGCCAAAGCTGCAGATGGGAACCAACCCCAACGGTTGTTCTTACCGAAGGATGAAGAACCATCGGTACGCAGAGTAGCTGTCAACAGGTAACGCTCCAGGAGATTATAGTTCAAACGACCGAAGTAAGACTCAATAGCCCATGGTGTACCATCATCACCAGAGTTGGTTGCTGTAGAAGCGTCTCCTATTCCCAATGAGTGGAGAGAATCGGAGATATATCCCTTACGACTACCAGAAAGGCTTTCCCAGTTACCCCACTGAGCCTCGTGACCCAACATGATCTGGAAGTGATTGTGCTTGAATGGATCGAAGTCGTATGTAGCATACTGCTTGAATGAGCTATATTTACTCAAGGTCTTGGTACGTGTACTCTGACTCTCTACCTTAATATTACTATAGGAATAGTCTGGAACAAAGTAGTAAGAGTTACCCCAGCCACGGTTGCCACCATATTCGATACGGATATTCAATCCCTTGACAGGCTTGATGTTAGCGAATACATTGTAATCTAACTGATAGTTGTTTGTACGGTTTTCCTTCATGTTAGCCTCAAAGATTGGGTTGCTGTATGAAGTATTGAAATCGTTAGCCTCAGGCACACCATAACTGCCATCAGGGTTGCGGGCTGCAACATCAGGGAACTGGTTCAAAGCAGTATTGATGACATCATTCTCAGAGAAAGTCAAGGTCTGCTTTGTATTAGAATAGGCTGTATTAAAACCAACCTGAACCCACTTATTAATATTGGTATCAAAGTTTGCACGGAAACTGGCACGTGTAAAGCCGGAGCCAATACCTACACCATCCTGGTCGAGATAACCGCCAGAGAGAGAGTAATGCATGTCCTTATTACCACCACTTACGTTTATTGCATGATTCTGCATGAAAGCAGTCTGGAAGAGTTCCTTCTGCCAATTGGTACCATCGGTCAAAAGTGAAGGATCCTTAAAGTCCTCGCGTATACCATAACCACGAGCTTCCTGACGAGCATTATAGAAATCGGCATACTCCTTAAGGTTCATCACATCAAGGTATTTAGGGATAGCCTGCCAACCGATATAACCGTCATAAGAAACCTGCGCCTTACCATCCTGACCACGCTTGGTAGTTACGAGAACGACACCATTAGAGGCACGGGAACCATAGATGGCTGTGGCTGAGGCATCCTTCAAAACCTCAATAGAGGTAATATCTGAAGGGTTGATACTTGCCAATACGGAAGTATTACTGCTGGTATTACCACTTACAGGAATACCATCAATGACATAAAGAGGTTCATTACCATTAAAAGAGTTAATACCACGAATCTGCACAGAGATACCACCACCAGGAGCACCAGAGTTCTGGGTTACCTGAACACCGGCAATACGTCCCTGCATGGCTTGTTCCATACTGGTATTAACACCTTGTTTAATAGCCTTTTCATCAATGCTGGATACAGAACCTGTCAAATCTGAACGTTTCATGGTACCATAACCTACAACAACTACCTCGTTGAGAGAGTGAGTGTCTTCGGTCATCACAATACTGATTTTACCATTAGCAGGTACTTTAGCGGTTTTATTGGAATAACCAACATAAGAAATTTCAAGAGTCTGTCCTGGCTTGGCATTGATAGAGAATTTACCATCCAAGTCAGTTACAGTACCCACACCATTAACACCCTTGATTTTAACGGTCGCACCAATTACGGTTTCACCATTAGCATCGGTAACAGTACCTGTCACCTTACTTTGGGCGGAAGCAGTCAATGGCAACAACATCATCAAGGAGAGCGCAAGAGGTCTGCCTATGACAGACTTGCACTTAGAATTTAATCTGTTGTGACTCATAATAATTGTTATCTGTTAAGTTTATATTTATTTTAAAATTAGTTGTTTACCCATTAGAATAAAGGGAAGTAATTCTGTTATTCGGGTACAAAGATACTACTTTTATATCAGAAAGCATAATACTTTTTTGCTGATTTTATATAGCATTTTACATTTTTCTAGTTTTCTAAAGAAAAAGCAACAAAAAGAGGGTAGAGAAATTCCTCCACCCTCCTATTTTATATCATTTTCTAGGAATCATCCTTATTATTTCTGAACAAATTTCTTACCGTTCTGGATAACAACACCCTTGTAAGACTTGTTCACCTTCTGACCTGCGAGGTTATAAATCGGAGCGTTAGCATTTACCTTTGGAGCAACTACTGCGCTAGAAATATTTGTACCTGTAGTCAATTCTTCAACTGTCTTACTTGTCAGATAAACCTTAGTAATTACAATTGTTGTAGCCTCAATATCATCTTTACCATACTGCTCACCATCAGGCTTATTAAGATTCTGGTATGCATACTGAGAAAGCGTTCCCCACTTTGAGATATCTACCATATAAGTTTTTGCTTCAGTTGAAGCAGGCAAATCCTGTTCAAAATTTGCATCAGCACCATCAGCAAGTTTTCCCTGAACAGTAACCTTACCATGACCATCAACAGATGCAACTTCGAAGACTAAAGTATTGAATGCAGAAACATCCTTACCCAACCAGTTGCCATCCCATCCCCAATCTTTAGCTTTCAACTCATGAGTACCACCGGTTGCGTCAACATCTACAGTCTTTTCAATCTTATCAGCAGCAGCCTTAGCTTCTGCGTATTCAGCCTCACTTGCAAAGTAAGCAGCCTTGACGGTAATAACACCTGCAGTATTTCTATTCTGAAGGGCAACAGCATTCAATGTCTTAGAATGAGTAGCATCAAGTTTTACTGCCAAGATACCGCCAGCAGGGTTAACATTACAAATTTCTGTACTATTATAATAATTTGCTCCCCACTGACCTGTCGTACCATCGGGTTCATACTGCGCTATCAAATTAACATCTGCACATGTACCAGTAGTATACTCGAATACGATATACTCGAATGCAGATTTATCGGCATACGTAGTTTCTCCGGTAGTTTCATCAGTACTACCATAGTTGATACCCTTCCAACTCCATGCACCTGCAAAAGTCACAACATTGTCGGTTGCAATACTGGAAATATCAATATCTTCCTTTGCACTAACAGATAAAGCTGCAAAAGCAGCAACTACTAAAGTAAATAACTTTTTCATAAGCTCTTTATTAATTTATAGGTTTAAAAATTGTTTTTATGAATCAAAATTAAATCTTGGTTCTTTTCGATGGCAAAGGTACAACAAAAACAGCAAAACAAATGATACTTTATTATCTAATTTTGATACTATTTTATCAAAGTATAAAATAAACTATTTTTATAGCCAATATTCCCATGGTTTCCTCGTTTCAAGTGAGGCTTACTTGATTCTGGGCAGGATGTATCTGAAAAAAGTATTATTATAAAAAGTCAAACAAAAGAGGGTGCACCATGAACTGATGGCACACCCTTCTAAAACAATTAACAATTTCACCAAACTCATTACTTACCAATCTTCTTCATTCTGTCTACCTGCGTCTTTACTACATCCAATGTAGATTTATCGGTAGAAAAAACGGAGTTCAGCCCTTGCGCTTCCTGAGCAGGATCACCGGTGTAGTCATCACCTACCTGCCACTGCTCATGCTTAGGATTGGCAAAGCCGCCCCATCCCCAGAAGTTGCAACCGGCAAAGTAACCGCCAGATGCAGCATTGTCGCCAACAAGACCGAACACGTACTTATAATATCCATCACGTGCTTCTGTTGTAGAAGAAGTTGAGAAAGAGAAACCATCACGAGGATAGCCGAACTCCTCCATCACCAATGGCTTCCTGATACGTCCGCATACCTCAAGATGTTCATCAATATACTCCTTTGTGTTCTTGCAGGAGATTCCCAAATCTTCCTGCAAATGGTCTTTTCTCGCCCAACTCCAGTTGTATGGCCAAAGATGAATGTTGCAATAATCCACATTCTTGTCGGCACAAATCCGCTCCCAGCAATTCAGTTCACCTTCACATCCCCATTTGCCTTCGCTACCGATAGAAATCAGATGATTCTTGTCGAGCGAACGGATCAGCTTGCTTGTTTCACCCAGCCACTTTTCGAAAGCAGGCAACTGCTCTTTGCTGAAAGCACGAGGCTCATTACCTATCTGCCATGACATGATAGCCGGGTCATCCTTATACTTCTTCTTTGTATATCTGTTTGTTCTCGTAAGTATGAATTTCACATAATCATAGAATAGCTGATGTGCCTTTTCGCAGGATGCATATTTGGCAACGAAGTTCATAAAGGCAGAATAGCCGTCGATACTAGGAAGCGGAGCCTTACCAAAACCAGCCTGCTCCAGATAATAGCCATAACCGCCACTCCATTCCCAGGAGTTGTTCAGGTAGAGCACGGCTACCATCTTGCGCTTGCCCATCTCCATCAGAAGATAGTCGAGACCGGCAAGAATCGTATCGTTATAAACGCCCGGAGCTTCCTGCAGCGTTGGCTCCACCTTGGTCTTCACTCCTCGCTTTCCATCAGAGCCCACCAGGATGCGGAGATTATCAATGCCCATCTCCTTCATCTTATCGAGTTCCCTACAGAGACGCTCACGGTTGCCGCCCTGTCCTTCTGAACCGAGG
>UMLA01037003.1_pt1 | contig 12769 bp, 18 predicted proteins | sample 1966431 | NCBI WGS metagenome assembly UMLA01 (sample SAMEA4836190, study PRJEB28245) | human gut metagenome | biome: gut microbiome; material: fecal sample | place: Denmark | collected 2008 | reverse complement strand
TTTTCCAAATCATCAAAATAGATGTATGCATCCGTTTTGTCCAAATCAAAGCTACTCCACTTGCCGACTAAATCCGCAATTTCTTCGTATTGTTCCTGACTATAATCATCTCTAGGTTCCAACATTGAAGACTCGTAATAAACTGACTCTATACGAAATCTCTTGTTTCTGTTCCTTTCTTCCATTCAATCACGCCCCTGTTTAATACGTTGATGGTGACCCCAAATCTAATTATATCAAACCCGGAAACAATTGCAATTATATCTACATTGCTGTCTTCTGTGTTTTTCTTTAATTGCGTCAACCCAACTTTTCTTAACAGTTTATTGGCTTCTTCGAAAGTGATAGTCTTAGCATCGGAACTTAATCCGTATTCAAAAACTTTTCCGTTTTCTCCTTTACGTGCATACATTCGTGCCTGTAATTTTAATTCAGAAAAATAGACCCCTCGTCCTCTAGCAGAACTTTTTGCACCAGAAATATATAATTTGCCCTTTTTCAATTCCTTGTCCACATCATTCGTGCTTAAATTTCCATCTGCACTTTGATGAATACCGCGATAAATTTTGACTCCACCGTATTCTTTTACCTGTTTTGGTAGCTGATTGTACCCTTTTTGTTCTAACAAATAATTAACAAATTTAGCCTTAACGTCGTTATATGGATTTAAAATATCCGAAAATGTTCCATTTTCAATAGACTTCGAAATGTCAATGCCGGTAGCTTTTAAAAAATCGTCACGATATTTGTCTAGACGTTTTCTGATTATATTTACATCAGTTGTTAAAGTGTTATTTTTATCATCTTTCCAGTATGCAGCCAATGCACACCGACAGTTAGGATGCGCAGGCAGCGTAGGTACGTCCTTGACACGGTATACACCATCGTTATGCCTGGCATACTCTGCACACGCAGGACACGCTTTTGGTTCCGCCGTCCACTGACACCACTCAACGCCGTAGTGGTCAAAAGATTCAAGCGTCGCCTGTGTCTGACACCGTGCGGATTCCGTGCGTGCTATGCGTTCTGTGATGTGCTTGATGTTGCCGACGTCCTTTTGAACAACGACCCTCAACTGCTGAGCCGCTTTGCGTGGATTCTGTCCGCCTATAAGCACCTGTGCAAGCATGGTTTCAAGACGTGCCTTGAGCGCGTCAATGCTTGTCCATAGCCTGTGTGAGTACGTTCCGGACCCTGTACTGGCCATCACAATCTTCTGCACGGCCGACTGTGTCCACCAGTCCATGGCAGAACCGGCGTCATTTGCCATCAGGAATTCTGCCTGACGTTGGAATTCAGTTCTGGTATCTGCGTCAAGCTTGACGTTGAGTTCGGCATTGATGTCAGCCCCCAGCTCAACCAGTCGCATGCCGATAACGCTTTTCAGATATTCAAGCCTGTTAATGCGCATGGTCACGTTGTACAGTCGCATGCGCTCGTTGACTTCATCACTGTAGTCTGCATAGCTGACGCGCTTGCCCTGCTTGCGCAATTCCTTTGCATGTCTGACCACCTCCGCCGCTTCCTTTTTGTATAGAGCAGTATCGGCTTTGCTTACCTTCTTCTTTGCCTCTGCATAGCTGATACCGTCACGAACGGCAAAAGAGTAGAGCTCGGATTTGATGTCACGGTTGATTTCGGCAATCGTACGCTCGTAGTATTTTTCGAGCTTTGCGTTGAAAGCTTTATCGTCCTTCAGATTCTGCTCGATGTACCTCTGCTGATTCTGTTGTCTTTTGTCCCAGTACGTCATCTTCGTCACCGCCGTTCCTGTCCATGTCCACTACCGATACGGCGCTTTGCATGCGTTCGTCCTCTTCGCTCTGCATGCGCTCCAACTCCGCTTTCGGATCATCAACGATAGAAAGCACTGAAAGCTGTGTCTCCTTCGAAACGACACCTTCGAGATTCTTGGCGTCCGTGACTTCTTCCGACAGGTTGTCCGGAAGATTGCGCGTGAACTTGAACGTCAGGTCCTTCCAGGCATCGGGATAGCCCGTCAGGCTGAAAACAACGCGGTATAGTTTGCGCAGAGAACGAGTGAATTTGCGTTCCTTGCTAGCAGCCATATTCTGCATGGAAAGCATTTTGTACTGCATGGCCACTCCGCTGGCGTTGCCTGAGAAGCTATCGTCATTGGGGTTAGGCACCTTTGCAATCTGGTAAATCAGATTAGTAAGGCGGTCGATTTGGTGCTCCTGCATGCCGTCAGCGTCGGGCTTTTCCAAAAAGCCAATCTGCGCATTGACGGCATCGGCGTCAGGACTGTAGATAATCCGCTGACGCTCCAGATCAATGTCCGGCACGCCGTCTTCATCAGCGTCCAAATCGATACCGAAAATCTTGAGATAGGCATTGTCGAAATATTCGATTTGATTCTGTTTGCTCGAAAGCGTGTCGTTAAGCTCGTTGATAAGTGTTGCCACATTATCGCACAAGCCTAGCCGCTCTTCTGTATCGTAAAATTCGACTGCCGGCACCAGTCCGTAGATGTTAGGCCGTTCGTCAGTCTGTCGGCCGTCAATGTACGTGGTAATGGTGTCGGCCGTGTAAACCTCATAGCACCATTTGGTACCGGCATCACCGCTGACTGTCCAGTGACGGATAAAAGCATGCCGGCCGTGATTGATGGTATCGTCGTAGATCATGACGCCTTCTGTTGGCGGGATTACCGCAACGCACGTATAGCCGTCTTCGTCCTGGTATACCATGGCGTATGAACGACCGTAGATATCGCACTGCTTGCTCAACTCGTTGAGCTTGTCCTGAAAAGAATTGGCGTCGTTCCAGTCCTGCAGCTCGTCGTTCTGCTTGTCAGTGTCGAGCGTGATCTTAGGCGGGATGCCCATGAAATAGCCGTTGTACGTATCCACCAAATAGTTGGCGATGTTGGCCACCAGTCGGTTGTCCGGACCCGTATGCTCTGCTCGCTTATGCTCATGCAGTATGTCATGGTCGCCCAGGTACAGTCTCATTTTGGCCTTGTAGTCCGTCAGTCCGTTTGCCGTACTGCCGGCAACCATCGAACCGTCAACGGCATTGCGTGCGACTTCGTACGTGATGGCTTCGTCACGTGGAAAAACCAGCAGTCCGTTTTCCAGTCTGTATAAATTTGTCACTGTAACACCTCCTAAAAAAGAAAATTCCGCATGCCGACGCCTTTCGGAGCCCCGTTGCCATTGACTGGCTCAACAGCGTATCTGATGGCGTCAATGCAGTGGTTGTAACTGTCAACAGGGCGGTTGACATACTCGTTCGTCTTCTTGTCTTTTTGCCACGTGTAGTTCTCAAGCTCTTCGATCGTCTTGACACAGCGATCATCGACTATCCACTGAAACTGCTGCAGAAAGCCTATGCCCTGGACGATACTGTCGGGGCCTTTCTTTGCCGGCTTGATACGGGCAATCCCGCACCGCTTGATTTCTGCGATGGATTTCTTTTCGGCAGCGTCAGCCGTAATGACCTCTTTCTGATAGCCCAGACGCTTGATAATGCCGGCAATCTCGTCATTGAGCATTCCTTTTCTGACGTACTCTTCAAGTACGTACAGTTTCTTGTTCTTGATATCCGCCTTGACGTGAATGAACACGCTAGGGTCGTTGATATACCCGAAGTCAAGGCCAAACAACGAAGGATACTGCGTCAGCTTGTCGGGATGCAGACGCCTGCGTTCAAACGTCGGGAAAACAAGCTTGTCAAGCGTTGCAAACTCACCTAATGTGTAGATTTTGTAATAGGCCGGGTTAGTACGTTTAAGCGCCTCGATAGTTGCTATGTTGTCTGCGTCAAGAAAACGGTTGTCCTTGTACGTACTGTGATGCACGGCAACGCGTGACGAGTCGTATTCGGCGTCGGGTGCAAACCACTGCTTGTATGTCCAGTTGACCTTTGACACCGGATTGAACATGCAGAAAAGCTGGCGTTGTCTGTGCTTGGGTTCACGCAGACGCAACGTCAGCTGTGTGTAATCGTCAAGTGTAAACTCGGACGCTTCTTCCATAACGACATCCGACAAGCCCTTGATGGACTTAATCCGCTCCGGATCCTGCATCCCTTTGAAAAGGAACTGCGAACCGTTCGGCAATGTGATTGTGTAGTTGGTCTGGTTGACCTTGCACAGTGGCAGCAATTGCCACCGCGACAGACAATCCAAAACGTCCGCAAAGATTGAATCCTTGATTGTGCGGTCAACCTTGCGCAACCACAACACTTTCCGAGGATACGGCCACTTCTTGCACGCCTTGAGCACGACTTTCTGCACAACGCCATGCGATTTGCCCGAGCTGGCACCACCGTACCAGACCTCGATGAAATGGTCGTAATCAAAAAGGCTGTCGTAAATCTGCTTGTTAAAGACTTTGGCAGGCTTCGGAAAATTAAGATTAACCGTCGTCATCGTAATCACCGACCCCAACGTTAATGTCCATGACGCCCGTTACTTCTTTCTTATCAGTCCAGGCGCCGTTTCTGCGCCCGATTAACTCGGCTGCTTTGATTCTGTCCTTGGCTGAAACTTCAACGTCGTGAACAACGACGCCCCTTGTTGTCACGGCCGATTCCGTTTCCTCACCACGCATGACCGACGTCAGATACTCCATGACCTCTTCCATATCAGCGGTCTTTTCAGACTTGATGTCGGCAAGCCGTTCGTCCAGATAGGCTCTGATTATGGGTTTTTTCAAGTTTTCAGTAGCCATTGCTCCTGCCGTCTTTTTTGAGTAACCGGCTTTGACAGCGGCCTGGGTCGCATTGCCGGATATGATAAATTCATCGCAGAAACGCTTCTGCTTGAGCGTCAGCTTCACTTTTTTAACCACCATCGCCACCTCCTTTTGGGCAAAATAAAAAGCAGGGGAAATCCCTGCTTTCAAAATATATTAGCTCACTATATCATCATACATCATTTTTAGGTTATTAATTGGGTACAGATTGGGTACAAATTGGGTACTACCAGTTGATAACAGCCGACTTGACACCGGCGACATAAAGCTGCTTGACGTACTCATACGAATAGTGCATCTCGTCAGCAATGGTTTCGAGCGTGGCGCTGTCAATGAAGTACCGCTCAAGCACAAGTGCCGACTTTTGATTTTCAAGCGCGTCAATGCACCGCATAATGTCAGCCCGATTCTGTCTAGCGAATTTCAACGTCGAATTGATTTTGCTTTCGAGCTCATCCTTGCGAATCAGCTTGTCTTCAAGCGTAATCCGTACCGACGTCTTAGGTTCGCTGCTCAGTGCCGGAGACTTGATCGACATCAGATCACGGTCAATCTGTGCCAGCCGTTCCTCCATTCTTGCAACTTTTTCCATCAGCACTCGATACCGCATAAGCGCTTTTTTGCTTTCACGAAAATGCTCGTCTTTTGATACGATTCTCATTCAGTCACTCCCCATCCATCAAATATGCCACTATCGCAACCCAGATCAAGATCCCCACGAACGCAAGCGCCACAACTACAATCTGTGGCAGAAAATATTCGCCAACCATTGCTGTCAAAACGCATATTGACGCTATCCACATAAAAACTTTAAACCAGTCCATTCCCCGTTCCCCTTTCAATCGTTTTCTTCCACCAGGTAATGCAGGAATTCTTCTGCATCCCACTTCATACTCCCTATCATTTTGACGAGCGGCAGTGCATCACCCGGCTTTGCCTGGCCCCGTTGATACAGATCAATGAGTTCCTTGATTTGGTCTTTCAAATCCTGCAAGTCAATGGTCAGCCCGTATAGCTCAGCTTTGGCATCCGTCACTTCATATGTTTCCTTGTCTCTGTATTCCTGTTGGAATTTCTTAATTTTTTTCATAATCGTAATCTCCCTCCTTCAACTATGTTGTTCATGCTCACAATGGCATATCCCATGTTTTCAAAAGCATTACTAAAATCTTTTGGTCGTGCCGCTACGGCCGTATGAATGTCGGTGCGTTTTCCAAGACCGTAAATCAAGTGCCAGATTCTGCACTCCGACCTGATTATATTTTTGTCGTCAATGTTAAAATCTGTCACCCCGAAATCGCTTAGTTCGATCATTCCGTCCGGGCAATCATTCATGTTCTCCATTCGCCGTGCATAGATGGCAATATTGTCCCCGTAAATGCCACTGAACGGTAGTGTTATACCGCACCATACGCCATCGTTCAACGGCTCAACAATCACACCTCGAATGTCGGTTTCTTCAAGCAGGGCTTTTAGTTCGCTTGCTAAATCATTCGCCATCTCCGTATCCCTCCTCCATCATGCGTTTCAGATGCTTCAATGCATCCCCGTCATTTTCATCAAGATCAAGTTCTTCGTCGTCCTCCATAATCGTTTCCACTATCGTCTTCAGCACATCTTCAGCACTTGCTCCGTTAAGCACTTCGATCCTGGCTATCAAAGCAAGCATATCGCCGGCTATTGCGTTAGCGTCTTCTTCGTCAAGGCTATCCATGACCTTTCTGAGAGTCATTCCGCACTTGTTTTCTTCTTCAGGCAGATCGGCACATGATGCATACACTGCCAATCTCACAAAATCTTCTTTGTCAAGTTCAATTTTCATTTCTTTATTCCTCCTAAATTCACGCCGTGCCATAAATGCGTGTATTTTCTTTCAGGTCTTACCACCGACACTTTCTTCCTGCGTTTTCTGGCATCGGCCCGCATGATTTTGTCAATACTCGCCAGCAAATCATGCTCTAGTTTTGAACTGGTAAGTCCATAGTCTTTCGTGATGCGCATTCAAGCGCCTCCTTCTCGGCTTCTTCAGGGCTGTTTGCTCTGATCAGCTTATTCGTAATCGTTCCGTCAAGATTGACGGTTACTAAATACCACTTCACGACATCTCCTCCTTTCGCTATCCAATCAGCACTTTACACAATGTCCACATTGCCACAAGCCATAAAAGCAACAGTATCGTTACCAGACAACCGGCAAAATCAGCTGAGTTTCTGTTTTTCATCTGACCACCCCCTTCGACTTCTCAAGCATGTCTTCCTGATATTCCATAATGCAATACAAAAATCTATGTGCCAGTGCGTGGTCATACCGGTTGTATATGATGTCCAGTGTGCTGGCCGCCCACTCGAAATACTTTTCTGAATCGAGCGGCACCCGTGTCAGCATGACATTGCTGGCCGCCATCCATTTCTGAAGGTCTTTAAAGTACGCTTCCCAGTCCATCCTGATTCATCTCCTTGATTTCGATATAGATTCCCGGAACGTCCGCCCAGTATTTCTCGCTGATCAGACTGACCACGAACCGGTCGTCATCCCAGAATCCCAGTCTGGTCATGCAGTCCTGAAGAAGCTTAAGCATGTTGTCCACGTCAGGCTTTGTCGTTTTGTACTCGCCGTCAACGTGCTTACCCTTCTTCTTGAAACACCACGTGACCACCAGACGCAACGGACCGTGCATCGGTTCGTCGGGCTTATGCTCGTCCAGTCTCTCCATCAACAGTGCCCTTGTCTTTTTCAGTTTTTCAGGTTCGTAGAAAATTGGTATACCTCTATTCACCCTTACTTTTTTCTGTTGGTGAGTGCATGTCGGCACGTCTTCTAGCGCCACAAAAAATGTCATTCCCATTCTCATTTTTCCGCCTTTCCATAATGCTACACTTTTAATTCTCAGACTTTCCAATTCTCATTTTCTTTTTCCGACACTCCACCCCCTTCCGACAGTGCCATGACACACCCCCTTAAGGGGTTGGTGTGTCATGGACTTGTCAGTGCGGTATTTCTGGCCTGTCATGACACCGTGACAGGCCAATGACACACCGGTGGGGTGTCGCCTAAGGGTAGCTATAAAGCTAAATCTTTTAAAATTAATTTAAAATTAAATTTTCTCTAATTTTCAGAATCATTCTTGCTCTTTTCTGAAGATTTCAGCCTGACTTCTCCACCGCTCACGATGAATTTTTCCGATTTCTTTATTCGGCGGTATACTGCTCTGTCGGATATGTCGAGTGCCTTCATTAGGTCTTCAACGAGAACTGGTCCACCTGTTCCGTCGAAATCGAGATTGCGGAATGCCTGCTCAAATTCATCTGCTACTTTTTGTGCCCGCTTTTTGTTGGCTTCATTCATCCCCTCTTTCCAGGACCGCCCGTTCTTTTTGTAGTTGTCGTCAAGACTGATGTCCGCCAGACTGTCGTCTTCCCTGTGAATTGGGTAGTCGAACCAAAAATTACGAGGCTTCGGACTGGCGAATTCACGTAAGACTGCCGACAGTCGCCATGCAGTCTGTGTATATGCCTTTTCTTCAGCTTCACGGACCCGTTGGGCGTTGTCCTGCATGATCTGCTCGTAACCGGAAACGGCACGGTGGATTGCCACCATGACGTGGTGACCCATGCGCTCTTTGTTGGTCATGTCGTCCGGCGTGATTTCCTTGAGATAGTCCGGGCGGCAAGTGGCGATTGTCTTGTACATTTCGACGCACGCCATTTCAGCTGCATGCTTGTCATAACGCGCTTCGTCCACCGGCAATTCAGTCAAATCAAGGATTGCGTCAGGGTCACGGGCAAAGACACCGGATCCTGACGAGCGGTCGATTGACGATTTGCCCCCCTGCGCACCTTTTGAATGATGGTGGGCATATATCACTGCACAGTCCAGTTCGGTGGCGACCTTGTCAAATTGATTGACGAAATCGGCCATGTCCTTTGCACTGTTTTCGTCGCCCGTCAGCACTTTGTAGATTGGGTCAATCACGATTGCGATGTAACCCATGTCCTTTGCGCGTCTGATAAGCTTCGGCGTCAACTTGTCCATAGGTGTTGATTTGCCACGCAGATTCCAGATGTCAACGTTGACAATGTTTTTGTGATCATAGCCCAGAGCGTCTGTGATGTCCACAAAGCGCTGTTTGGCCGACCGTCCGTCCAGCTCGAGGTTGACGTATAGGACACGCCCCTGCTGGCATGGGAATCCCATCCACGCTCTGCCGTTGGCAATGCTCAAAACGAGATTAATCAGAGCGAAACTCTTGCCGGCTTTTGATGGACCGGCAAGCAGCAGCTTATGTCCCTGCCTCAGAATTCCGCTAATCAGCTCCGGTGCCAATTCAATCGGCTTGTCAAACAGTCCTTCCAAATTCTCGATTTCGGGCAGATTGTCGTTCATGTCCTCGATGTATTCATGCCATTCTTCCCAGTCGGTTTTGCCGATGTGGGTAGCCACCAGGAACTGTTTCTTTTCTCCGCGCTGAAAACCCGGCATTCTGGTCAAGCGCGACGGATTCTTGTTCTGCTTGTCAATTTTCATACCGTTTTTGTCAAGGACTGAATACAGATAGTCGACCCTTTCCTTGTACTGTGGATAGCTCGTAGCGTCGACCTTGACGATAGCATGGAGTGATTTTCCACCGGTGTACGTCAGTGCGGCTATCGGCAACTTGAGCTTGCGGTAAATTTCGTGTTGCAAGCTTACCGGGATGGAATCGGACTCGACGAGCGAATATTTAAACTCGGCCACGTTGTCGTTTTTGACACCATTTCCGTCAAGCGGATTGAGACGGCACCATGCGCCTGCTTCAGGGTTAGGATCACCGAGGACCGCTCCGACGTCTCCACCGTTTCGCCTAAGTGCGTCTTCGATTTCGCCGGCTGACCACGTGTAGATGCCCTGGTCGCCGGGAACGTACTTGATGTTGCCGTCTTTTTCGTGAGCGTATGCGTTGATTACGAAGCCCACGATATCGCCGGGCTCGAAAACAGCCTTGAGAAAGTCAGTGATCTGTTTGGCAGGATTCCATACTTCCGGCGGCTTGATTTCCTCGCCGTCCATGTAGCTTGTATCGAGCAGCTTGTAATCCTTGTCGATTGTCGGATTGTACCGCTCTTCTGCCTCAACGGCATCGTCCCACCCCATCGTCTGCTGATTCTCTTTGCTGTGTGCTGATGTCCATCCCCCGTCCTTGGCCATCTTTGTGATGGTTGCGCCCGTCACTATCTGACCATCATCATCAAAACCGTTCCATTTTCTTTCGCATTCTCCGTCATGATACCTGGTGGAATCACGCTGAGACCATGTGTCCCAGTCGTCAACACTGTATCCCTCATGCTTGAGCGCCATGCCGACCTGTACCCAGCCGTTGTAGTCAAGCATTGCCGGGTCGATGTAGTCGAGCAACGGCACCAGATCGAATTTTTCCATTTAGTCGTTTTCCTCCTTTCGAAGGCCCGCCGAGGGAATCGAACCCCCGTTACACCAGTGCGGGCTGTCAGCTTTTATGGCTGATACTGTGCCGGAACAATGCCGACTGGAATGCGCCATCCGTTGGCTGAGATACGTCCAATCATTTTACTTGCATGTTCAAATGACCACTGACCGACATGCAGAAAACCTTTGCGTTCCAAAAACCTGATTTGTTTTGGCGTAGAAAGTCCTTCTTGCTGGCGCTTGCTCAGCCTTTCTAGAATCAACGCCGCTTTGCCGGCATTGCCTACATCGTCGGGGTTGATCCCGAGATGTTCCAGTCGTGCAATCTGTTTCTGCGTAGGCGGTCCCATTTCCCATCCGAACGATGGTACATAGTCCGCCAGATCTTCCGCCTGAATGGACATTTCGAACTGGATTGGGTCGACCAGCTTCTGCTTGCGTTTCTGCATTTCCTTCAAATGTTCGGCAAGTGAATTCTCGCGCTCTGCAATGACATCTTTTGACGCCTGTTCTTCTGCTTCGCCGATATCCGTCGGTCCGCCTTCTCCGTTTTCCGCTTCATTTTCGAGGTTCTCGGTCATTTTCTGAGCAACTTCAGCACTCTTGCAGATGAGATGTGCCGGATGGCAGAGATCCATGCGGTCGGTGTGCCACAGGAAATCAAGCAGCAGCAGGTCTTTTTTGCCCGGTGCCAGTCTGGTACCGCGTCCGACCATCTGACTGTAGAGCCCGCGGACTTTTGTCGGTCTGAGCACCACCACGCAGTCAACGTCCGGGCAGTCCCACCCTTCGGTTAGTAGCATCGAATTGCAAAGAACCTGGAACTCGTTCTTGTCAAAACGTTTCAGAATCTGTTCCCGGTCGGGCGAACTGCCGTTGACTTCGGTGGCTTTCAACCCTTTTTCGTTAAGGATTTTGCAGAATTTCTGAGAAGTTGATACCAACGGCAGGAACACTACTGTTTTACGGTCCTTGCAGTGCTTTACCATTTCGTCGGCAATCTGCCACAGATACGGATCAAGTGCATCGCCGAGGTCATGCGTTGAGAAATCGCCAGCCGACTGCTTGACACCGCTCAAATCAAGCTTAAGTGGAATGGTCAGTGCCTTGATTGGCGAAAGATAGCCTTCCCTGATTGCCTGCGCAAGCCCATACTCATAGGCAAGGCTCTCGAAATACTCACCGAGGTTTTTCATGTCCCCGCGGTCAGGCGTTGCCGTAACACCGAGCACTTTTGCGTTTTCGAAATGCTTCAGCACTTTCTGGTACCCGTTGCTGATGCAGTGGTGAGCTTCGTCAACAACGATCGTGTCGAACCAGTCTGGCGGGAACTGGTCCAGGCGCTTGTCACGTTGCATGGTCTGTACACTGCCGACTGTCACACGTCGGTATGACTGCAGCGACGTTTCTTCTGCCTTTTCGGTTGCCGTCTGGATTCCCGTGCTTTTGTAGAGCTTATCTGACGCCTGTTCAAGCAGTTCACCACGGTGCGCGAGAATCAGACAACGGTCGCCGGCACGTACCTGATCTTCAATAATCTTTGAAAAGACAATCGTTTTCCCTGTTCCGGTCGGCAGGACAAGCAGTGTCCGCTTCTTGCCGTCTGCCCACTCTTTCTCGACCGCTTCACGGGATTCTTCCTGATACGGCCGCAGTTTCATAGCTTCGTCCATTTAATCACCGCCTTTAAAATCTTCCCGGCATGTACCCGGTTGGCTGTTGTGGTTGCGGTTGTTGCTGAACCGGCTGTGGTTGTGGCTGCGCCTGTTGAACCGGTTGTTGCTGTGCGACGTTCTGCGGTGTTGTTCCGTCTTCCGGTGCTTTGAACCGCTTGACCTGGTTGTTTGTGCGTTCTTCGCCGTTGCGGTTAGTGTACTGGTGTACTGACAGTTCGGCGGTTCCCGTTTTGCCGACAATGTTCCAGTTCGGTTGGAACGGCTGACCCGTCACGACCTGCTGCCCCAGGCAACGGAAGAATTCCGTCAGCTTCCACTGCATGCTCTTGAGCAGATACAAGCGTTCTGTGACTGTTGTTGTGCCATTGTTGCCACCGTCAAAGCGCAGTTGCACTTCCGCAAACGGTGCTCCGTTCGGAATCTTTGTCGAGTTTCCAGAATAGCGTTTGCGGTCCATGTTCATGACCTGGAATTGATACGTTCCTTCCGGAAGCGTCACAAACTGGCTTTCTTCGGCCGTGATAGGGCCATCGAAACTAAGAAACTCATTGTCGTTCATCATGTTGTTGTTCATATTGTCGTCCTCCCTATTGTTCTGGGTTGAAAAGGTCTGTCTGCGATGACTTGATCGTCACGAAAATGTCCAAATCCTTCAACGCTTTCAGCTTTTCCAAATCAACGTCCGAGCTGCAGGCTTCAAGTGCAATCTGCACATTGCCGTTCTTGTCGACCGTAAACTTCATGATGTTTGCGGCCAAATCTTCAATATCCAATTTTTCCATCATAATCTACCCCTTCTTCTATTTACCGATTACACCAAGCGCCTTGTCCCAATTAGCAGCGATGTGTTCCCATAAATCCGACGGGACGTTTTCCGCTGGCGTATCGATCGGCATGAACCCACCCTTGTAAATGATCTGCATCAGGTCAGCGATGGTGATCTGTGAGCGG